>Ga0181528_10000358_pt1 | contig 35303 bp, 30 predicted proteins | sample PEATcosm2014_Bin_47_FD_119742 | JGI IMG/M metagenome (GOLD analysis project Ga0181528, IMG submission 119742) | Peatland microbial communities from MTU Mesocosm Facility, Houghton, MI, USA - PEATcosm2014_Bin10_10_metaG | ecosystem: Environmental > Terrestrial > Soil > Wetlands > Peat | place...
GATGCGCACCGGTTCCTTACCGAATTTGTAGAGGCGCACCTGGAATTTCGCGCCGAGAGCTTTGAGCAAACCGCTGTCGAGCACGGATTTCGCGGCAGCTTCGCGCGTGCCGGAAGAATCGGCGATGGACATGCTGCGCGAATCGTCCACCAGCACTGCGACTACATTCTGCTGCGGCCGTAGCGTGGCTACGCTCAGTGCGGGATGCCACAAAAGGAACAGGATGAGCGCCACCATGCAGGTTTCCAGCACCCAGATCGCCATGGGCCGCAAACCGCTGAGCATTCCATGACTGCGGCGGACCTGCCAGAAGAGCAGTCCGGCGGCCGCCAGGATGCCGATCGCCATCAGCCAAAGGGGCCACGGCGTCAGGAAAACGAATGTGCCCTTATGGAAAATGCTGAGCGGATATTTGAATAGGATTTCAAACATGAAGTCGACGACCCGGGAGTGTGCCGATGCTACTGTAGACGCGCTTGTGGTGTATGGGAGTTACAGACAATCCAAGACTGCGGGGAAGTTCAACATGCGGGCGCATTTCCGCAAAGCCCTCGTATCACGACAGGATAACACGTGCTTGCGGGGCGGACTCTCAAGGGTCCGGGCGCGAAGGCCTCGCATACCAATCCAGCCCGCACCGGATTGTGTTGGATGGAACGATATACGTGCACTAAGGCTGCTTCACCCACAACGTGACAACCTGGCTTGCGGACCCACCAGCAGTCACCTGCAGCGACAGAGGATTGCCCGCCGGAAGCGCGCCCGGCAATTGAATCTGCACCTGCGTCAATCCGATCGCGCCGTACGTCAGGCCCGCGTACAGTACAGTCACATTCGCGCCCGCGAGGGACGCCACGGGCAACGTGGTCGCCGTGGCGCCCAAAGGGCTCCCGAAGCCGGTTTGCGGAACCACCGCCACGTCTCCGAAGCCGGTCATCCACACCACGATGTTCTCTCCCGGAATTGCCGGATTGGCGGCCGTCACCAGGCTGTAATCGTCGTGCGTAATCACGCTCTCCGCATCGCCGGCTGCCGGGTAATATTGGAAAATCCCCGGAGCGTAGGGCGTGAGCGTCACACTAACCGGTTGGCTCACGCCCAGCCCGTTGTAGACCTGGATACTCGAAGCGCCTGCCAAGGGCGACTCCCACGGCATCTGAAAACTGATCTGCCCCGGAGAAACGTACCAGAGCGGAGCCGGATAGCTGTCGACGGCGACCATCACGCCGTTCACACTGGTGGGCAGCGGAACGAACGTCGCCGATGACGCAATACCCGCCGGCGCCAGGTTCGAGCCGAAAATCGTGGTTACCGACCCGCGGGACAGCCCGTCGGAAAAGCTCGCGCCGTTCGTCACCGCGTTCGCCGTGAAGGATGGCGTGGCCGGCGCGGTCGCCGGCAGCGTGCCGTACCAGATGCCGCGCCCCGCCACCGCCAGATACAGCAGATTGGGGGTCCGCATGTCGCCCTCCATCTGCGCCACATTCAGCATCGCCTGGGTGTCCGGATTGGTGATGCGAATCCAGTTCTGGCCTCCGTCTTCCGACTTATAAATAGCGTCCCGCGCCGCGCCGGCGATGCGCCCCAGGATATAGATAAAGGGAGTCTGCGGACTGTTGCCTTGTCCGAAGGCGATCTTGTCGCAGATGTCGACCCCGGGCACAGTCTGGAAGGTCTCTCCGCCGTCGCTCGAATGGTAGAGCGGGTTGCCATTCACGTCCGCGGTCCCGCAGCAGCCGTTACGCGCGAACGCCATCCAGACATCGCCGTAAACTGCCGGGTTGGAGGCAATCGTCACGCTGGTGATGTAGGCGGGGAAGCCGCTCGCAGTGCTGGCAGTCCATGTTGCCCCGCCATCCGTGGAGTAGTAAAAGTACGTGTTGTCCCAATAGTAAAAGGTCTTCCCGTTGGGATCGTTCCGGTCCGCCGACACGATGTTGCTGGTGACGTAAGGGCTGATGCCGATGGCCCACGATTTCGGCAGCGCGTCGTAATGCACGTCGTCGTTGTTTTCGGGATCGTAAGGACTCGGCTGCGGCGGTGGGTCGGCCAGCTTGCATAAAGCCCACGTTTTGCCGCCATCGGTGGTGTAGTGCGGCCAGGGCGCATTGGCAGAGCTGGCCGTGTCGAATCCGCCGTCGAACGTACCCCATGCCGGCGCCCACACCATATTCAGCGGGTTCGTCGACGACATGGCGATCTCTCCGCTGACCGGCGTGGACAACAGTTGCGTACCGCCCGACCATAGCTGCTCCGATGGCACCGAGGCGAACGCTGTCCAGGTTACGCCGTTATCGCTCGAGGAACCGTAGAGCGACCAAGCCTGCCATTCCCCGTTGCCGACGAACGCCAGGTTGTCTGGCTGGTAGTAGCTGTAATCCAGGCTCGCGCCCATGGAAACGTTGGGCCACGGCACGGGATAAGTCGTGCCGCCATACATCGGGACCTGCCAGCTAAAACTGGCGTTAGGGTCGAACGGCACGCCCGCCGGATTGATTTTCGAACTGGGTGCCTGGTCGCGGTCGGCATGACGGAATCCCACCATGTCTTCCACCATGCTCACCACGTCGGCCCCGCCGTTGGCCTTGGGCTTCGGTGGAACCCGCACCATCACGCCCACCAGTTCTTCCAGATTCTGCATCTGCCAGTTCCAGGACGGAGGGTTGGCGGTAACATCCGCCGTCAGCGCCACCCCCCAGCCATTGGTCCACCACACCTGTTTGGAATTCGATGGGTCGATGAACAGCGCCGCCATCCCGCCGGAAGCGCCCGCAGTCGAAATGTAGTAGCCCGGCGCCGAAGGGTTCGACCCCGAGTCAAGCCGGTTGGCCGCATTCATGACCATCGCCTGCTGGCTCCAGGAAGCGCCCGCATTGGTCGATCGCCAGACAGAACCGTTGCGGCCCACCATCACTGTCGCCGCGTTTCCCGGATCCGCCGTGATCCCGGTGTAGGGCGCGGAGCGATCGCCGGGCGTAATGTCCGTCCATTGACCGTTGGAATACCGCGCCACGTTTCCCGAGGCCGGACTGGTAACGCCGCAACTCACATACAGCGTGCCGTCGCTGGCAACCACTCCGCGCACCGGATTACTGGGACCGCCCAGGCTGGTCCAAGTCTGGCCGCCGTCCGCCGACCGCCAGACCGCGCTGCCATGCACTCCTGTGTAAATGGTCTGCGACACCCCGTTGACCGTGGCCCTCGCATCGAAGAGCACGAAAGTGTATCCCGCCGCGTCCACGGTCGGCGCCGTCGTCCATGGCGGCAGCCCGCCGGCAACCGGAGCCCAGGCATACTGCGCGTTGGACTGGCGCGCACCCATCCACAATCCGTTCCGCCGCGAGGCGAAATAGAGCACGTTCGAGTTATTGGGGTCGACCGCCAGGCGCTCGCCCGATTCCACCCGGTAATCGTCATTGGGGCCGATATAGAGGCCATATTGCACCAGGCCGGTGCCGCGCCACGTGACGCCGCGGTCTTCCGAGACCATCACCTCCCCGGTGTACTGGTATTCGTTATTGACGATGGAATTGGTGCGCGGTATGACCGCATAGGCGCGCCCCGGAGTGCCGGGATCGATAGCCACGCTCTCGGTGCCGATACCGGCCTGCGTGGCCAGACCATCGAGCAGGGGAATCCAGGTGGATGACGGCCGATCGAAGCGGTAAGCGCCGCCCACGTCGGTGCGGATATAAACGTCAAACGGCGCCGCCGGCTGCACCACCAGACCGGTGACGTACCCCATACCCTGGATGTTGACGTTCTTCCATTGAAATAATTGCACCGCTTGCGAACAGGCGGTGGGGCATAGCGTGGCAAGTAGAGCAAGTGCCCGGACTGTCCGGGAAATCGTCCGCATATCTGCCCCTTCAGTGTAATCTGTAGACGTGGCGCCGGACACTCGTGTCTGCCGGCTCGGCACTCCTCCCGAGCTTATGGGCGCGTACTCGGAAACGCAAAGTGCCGATACCGAGTGGCAACCGTGATCGTCCCCACGTCATATGGCGCGCGCATGGTGCGAGGAAGATACCGCACTTCTCCGATAAGCCACATAACTGGAGCTTATCGGAAACATTGCAGTCCAACTTCCGGATGGTGCGTTTTAAACCGGCCAAAGTTGTGGGCGAGGGGTCGCAACCGAAGGTCTGAAAGGAGTATTCTTTTCCGTTTGAGCTGACTTAGTGGAGGGTAAAGCCCCGACCGCGTGTTTTGCGGGCAATGTCTCCCATCCGGCCAAAATATTAGTTCCTAATGCAGCAGCACACAACCCGGCTTCCCCTTTTGTCTAAGGCCAGATGAGCATCGGCGATGCCGCCGTTGATGTCGGCGCGCAGAAATAGGCGCAGAGAAGACGGGCGAGAACCCTCGGTGTCCTCCGCCATCTCCGTGTGTTCAGGTTTTGACTCTGTTTTTCTCCATGCCTCTGTGGTGAATATTGTTTTGGGCCGCGATCACCCATTCTTCTGAGGCGACGCCCGCAGCGCCCGCTCGAAAGCCCATCCGCGGATTCTGCTGATCTGCTCCTTCATGGTGCGCGAGAGCGGCACCTGTTTGGCCGCGATTCCGATCAGGTCCGACTCGCGCACCTCGCGATCCTCCAGGCGCGCCCGCGTGATGGCGGAGACCACGCACTGCTCGATCTCGGAGCCCGTCCATCCAGCCGTGAATTGCGTCAGTTGGGACAGGTTGAACTTGGAAATGTCCACGTTGCGCCGCACCAGATGAATGCGGAAGATCTCGATCATTTCGTCTTCCAGCGGCAGGTCGACAAAAAACACCTCATCGAAGCGGCCTTTGCGGATCATTTCGGCGGGCAGCGTTTCGATGCGGTTGGCGGTTGCGGCCACAAAGAGTCCGCGCGTCTTTTCCTGCATCCAGGTGAGGAAAAAGCCGAAGATACGGCCTTGTTCCCCGCCGGTCTCGGTGGTTTTCAGGCCCATTTCGATCTCGTCGAACCACAACACCGCCGGCGACATTTCTTCCATCATGTGGCAGGCCTGTACGAAGACGCCTTCCGGCTTGCCGTGCCGGCCGGAGAAGATCTCCGTCATGTCCACGCGGTACAGCGGAAGCTGAAAGCAGGATGCGATGGCCTTCACGCAGAGGCTTTTTCCGCAGCCCGGAATGCCCATCATGAGCAGTCCTTTGGGCACGATCTCCGCGCTGATACTCTCGCGCATCTCAAACAGCTTGCGCCGTTCCAGGAGCCACCTTTTCAGCCCGTCCAGTCCGCCCACATCGTCCAGGTTGGTGCCCGATTCGACGTATTCGATCACGCCACTGCGATTCACCAGCAGGCGCTTCTCTTCGAGCACCGCCGGGAGCGAATCGTGCCCCAACTGACGCCCGCCCGCGAGCGCGCGGCGGAGCGCGTAACGGCATTCGTCGAGCGTGAGGCCCTGCAGCGCCCGGGCCACCTGTTCGAGTACATCTTGCGGCGCCTCCCCCAGCGCACTACGCCGCGTCTCATCGCGCAGAAATTCCGACAATTCCAACAGATCGGGCGGGCGCAGTTCGAGAAAGAGCACGCTGCGCTCGATCTCTTCCGGGAGAAACCGAACCGGAGAAGTGATGACCACGAACTTTTGCCGGTCGCGGCAACTCTCGTACACGTCGCGCAGGCGCCGCCGCACTTCGGCCGATTCGCGCAGGGGTTCGTGGAAATCCTTCAGGTGAAAAACGCCCGGCTGGCCGCAGGCGATGATGAAATCCAACGCCCCGCGAGCAGTTTCAGCGCCGGCTTCGGGGCTCGCTCCGTCGTGGCACATGCCTTCCGTGATGCTCCAGGTCCAGAGCGGGAGCGGCCGGGAATCGAGGCCGCCGCGGCTGACTTCCTCCAGAATGCGGACCACGCGGTGCTCTTCGGGCGAGTGCACGTAGGTGAGCGGCCTTCCCGACTGGAAGGCTTCGCGAATCGATCGGGCCGCGCGGCTCTCAGGCATCTCTTTATTGTGACGGAGGATGCGGCGAAAAAGTCTGATGTTTCGTGCGCCAGAGGTTGCGCTCCCATGGAGCTCGCCGCCAGTAGTACAGAAGCAGAAAGGTGCGCAGGCTGAGCACCAGTGGATGGTATTGCCATACGTCGACCAGATCGTCATTGATGCACAAGAAGCAAGGCCGTTGCCACAGGATCTTGACGTAGTGATGCAACGTCCGGAGATACCGGTGCTCGATTATGAAGAAGCGGTACTCCCGGGAGCGGTCCGGCAGCACACGGATTCGATGCCGTCCCCGTTCTACCGCTGACTCGAGAAGGGTGTATCCGTAGAGAACGTTGAGCGCCAAATCTTTGCCGGAGCGGAATCGGTGGCCCCGCGTCTCGCGAAACTCATTCTGGAACTGGCTCTCCAAACGAAACAGCAAATCGCGATCGTAAGCCTGCGGGGCATGGGAGGGCAGGAGCCGCGCCGAAGCCGGCGACCCCCAACGTTTCGTGAGGAGATCTTGCGTGTAGGCGCAGGCCCGCTCGCGGGCCGATCCCTGGCCTGAGTCGCCCATCAAGGGGAAATCGTCGAGAAAGATCACCTGGCCGCCGTCGGGAGTGAAAAAATCGGCAGGGTAAACATCACGGCCGAGGAAGAAATCGTCGTTGAAATACAGGAAGCGCCGGCTCAGCCCGGGTATTCGATGCAGGCACATTTCGATGGAGTGGGAGTTGAAAGTCGGCAAGCATTGCGGCTCGGGGAAGACTTCGGCGTGCGTCACCAGATGAATGCGCGGATGCGAAAACTCCAGCCATCGAGGCACCTGTCCATTGGTCAGGATGTGGACGCGCCGCACCCACGGCGCATACCGCAGCAGCGAACGCAGGGAGAATCGCATTTCCCCATTGCTGCGATAACGGTTCGCCTGGTCAGCCGCTGCCGGGCCGGCGTACTGCCGGCGCATCGCTTGGAAAACCGGGTCGCTGCCGTCTACCCAGGTATAAACTGCGTCCACATCCTCTGTCATGGTGTGTGTCACATGGTAGCGCCCAATCGCGCCATGCGTTACCTGGAAGCTTCATGACTCCCACCCGAATCGCCGTCGCCACTAGCGATGGCAACTCCGTTTGCGGCCATTTGGCGCAGCACCGCCTTCCTGATTCTCGAAATTTAAGACGGCGCCGTCGTTTCCGGCACGTTTCGCAGCCGCTCCACGGATACCTGCGGAAACCACGCCGGGTTCGTCGAAATGCTGGCAGGGGCCAAGGCCGTGATGTGCGGCGACCTCGGGCAAGCCGCGGCAGACGTGCCCGCGGCCCGCTGGTACTGGATGGACCGCTCTCCATCGACGATGCCGTCAACGGATTTCTCGCCGGTAGGCTCGAGCTCAGCGCCCGCGCATCTGGCGATGCCATTGATGCGGTGACCCCGAAATTTCGCAAGTCATGACGCAGATTTCGGGTCATTCCGCCGATAAGGTGGAAAGAAGCTCATCGGACCTTTTATGCGGCGAATCTGTTTGGTTTTGTCCTTGATTCTCGGCATGGCCTTCGGCCTAATGGCGGCAGGACCGGTCGACGTCCCCGTCTTTTTGACGGAGGAACAGGGCATGGCATCGGCCATGAGCCATCCATACCCTCATTATTCCAAGGCGGCTCTTCAGCTCACGATAGAAGGCCGAGTAGGCATCAGCATTTCCGTCGGCCGGGACGGCTCGATCTACGACTCGGTTATATCCTTTGGCAATCCCGTGCTGACACAGATGGCCGTTGAGGGAGTAAAGACTTGGAAATTCAAGCCCTTTCAGGACGAGAACGGGAAAGCCGTCAAAGCCATGTTCCCCGTTACATTTGATTTCCATCTGCCGAAATCGTAGTTGTCGTGTCTAAGATTCCAGACCCATCTGCGTAAGCCGGTACCGCAGCGCGTTGCGCGTGAGCCCTAACAAACGCGCCGCCTGGCTCTTATTGCCGTCGGCCCGGCGAAGCGCCTCGCGAATGATCTCTTGTTCGTAGGTATCGAGGGTCATTCCTTCGGGGATAAAATGCGTCTCGTCGCGCGGCTTGACCCGCGGCGCGCTCTCCAGCTTGATGTCGGAAACGTCCAGCGAGGTTCCCTTCGCCATCACCAGACTGCGCTCGATCACGTTCTCCAGTTCGCGCACATTGCCGGGCCAATGGTAGGACACGAGCTTTTCCATGGCGGCATCGGTGATCGATTCCACCCGGCAGCCGGTATCGGGCGCCAGCTTCTTCACGAAATGATTCGCCAGGAAGGGGATGTCCTGCTTGCGCTCGCGCAACGCCGGGATGTTCATCGGCACTACGTTCAGACGGTAGTACAGGTCTTCGCGAAACGTGCCCTGCTCCAGGGCCGCGCGCAGATCCTGGTTCGTCGCCGCGATCACCCGCACGTCGATGTGCCGCGTCACGTTGCTGCCCAGCCGTTCGAACTCGCGCTCCTGCAGCACGCGCAGCAGTTTCACCTGGATGGGGCCGGGAACATCGCCGATTTCGTCCAGGAACACGGTGCCCGTGTCGGCCTGCTCGAACTTGCCCGGCTTGGTGGTGTTGGCACCCGTAAATGCGCCCTTTTCGTAGCCGAACAGTTCGCTCTCCATCAGGTTTTCGGGGATGGCGCTGCAGTTAATCTTCACCAGCGGCTTATCGCGCCGCGGCGAATGGAAGTGGATCGCCCGCGCCACCAGGTCCTTGCCCACTCCGCTCTCACCCGCCAGCAACACCGTCGCGCGGGTGGGCGCCACGCGCTCCACCGTTTCGAAGATCTCCTGCATGGCCCCGCTGCGGCCGATAATGTTGTCGAACTCGTATCGGCGGCCCAGTTCCGCCTTGAGCTGGCGATTCTCATCGCGCAGCGCGCGCATCTCCAGCCCTTTGTGAACCACCTGCATCAGGTGATCGAGCGAAAACGGCTTCAGCAGAAAGTCGGTGGCGCCGGTTTTCATGGCTTCCACCGCCGTCTCCACCGTGCCGTAGGCGGTCATCATGACCACCGGCACGAGCGAGTTCTGCCGCCGTATCAGGCCGAGAAACTCCAGCCCGTCCATATTCGGCAGCTTGAGATCGGTGAGCACCAGGTCGGCGCGATCCACGATTTTGAGCGCCTCTTCGGCGGTGGCCGCTTTGTCCACGTCGAAGCCGGCCGAGATCAGTTGCAGCTCGATTACGCGGCGCAGTTTTTCTTCGTCTTCCACTACCAGAATGCGCTTTTTCATTCGGACCCAGCCGGAGCGGAGGAAGACACGGAGACACTCGGCAGCACCACGTGAAATATGCTGCCCTTACCCGGCTCGCTCTCCACTGTTATCTTACCGCCGTGTTCATCCACGATCTTGGAAACAATCGCCAAACCCAGTCCCACGCCTTCTGGTTTGGTGGTGAAGAAGGGATTGAAAATGGAGTCGCGTTGCGCCGGCTCGATTCCCACGCCGCGGTCGATCACCGCGATCTCCACGCAGTCCAAGCCGGCGCGCGTCTTTACACTCACCGCCCCGCCCGGAGGCGATGCCTGCACGGCGTTGAGAATCAGGTTGTAAAACACGCGTTCCAGCAATTCGGCATCGAACGGAAAGGGGGCAATCTCCGGCGCGTAGTTCTTATAGATGGCGGCGCCTTTGGCTTCCCGTTCGACTTGTGCAATGGCGCGGTCGAGCGTCTGGCTCAGGTCGGCCTTGTCGCGTCTTAGCTTGAGCGGCCGGGCGAATTGCAGAAAGCGAGTGACAAGGGAGTTGGTGCGGTCCACCTCGGTGGCGATAAACCCTGCCATTTCGCGCGCCACTTCGTTTTCGGAGCTGACATTGCGCTGCAATAATTCGGCTGACGCCTTGATAGTCCCGAGCGGATTGCGCAGCTCATGCGCCAGTCCGGCCGAAAGCTGGCCCAGCGCCGCCAGGCGGTCGGAGCGGCGCGCGGCTCGCTCCACTTCCTGGATGTGCCGGTTGGCCTCCGCCAATTGCTCGGCCGTGCGGCGGTGCCGCTCCGATTGCAGGCGGAGATCCTGCGCCAGCGCGTTTACCAGATTGCCGACCATCACCAGAAAAGCAATCGCACGGCGCAAATAGGCAGAGAATTCGGCTTCCGGGTGCAGAAGAAATGAGAGAATCGCCAGGCTTGCCAATGCCGTGTAGGCGAGAGTTCCCGCGAGCCCAAATGCGGTTGCCGCGGAGACGACCGGGAGCAGAAGCACCGGCCAGTAATAGCTCACTACGGTGCCCGTGTAGCCGATCAGCAGAAATGCCAGGACAACTTTGAGAATGATCCACAGGACGCGGCTGCGACGCGAGGGCACCCGCGGGATCTTCGGCTCGAGCAATTGCGCCGCTGCTAACGCCATCAACGGGACGTACTCATACGGGCCTGCGATCTCGCCTTCGCGGTTGCGGTATGGAAATTCGAGAGCGGTGGCGACCAAAGCTATGAAAACTGCCAGCCACACTAAGTCCTGCGGCCGGATCAGCTTCGCCCATGAACGCAAAGGGTTAACGGACACTCCTCAATATCCCAGTCGGGATTATGCCACAATAGCCGCATGGCCCAACTGGCATATCTGCGGCCGTGGAAGATCGCCTCCCTTGGCCCGGTAGTCCTGATAGCAGAAACGTGCAGATGAGGAACCAATGGACCAGGAAAGCATGAAATTCTTCGAGAACCTCTTTCGCTGGGCTGGAGGCGGAGATGGGCCAGCGCTTCGACCGGGTGAAGGCCCGTCTCGATCGGCTGGAGAACACGCTGGCGCTGCACGGCAAACAGCTGGGTGCCGGCGCGCGGGCTATCGCCAGGCTATCGCCGGTCTCAGCGAGTGGGTAGGCAAAGCCTACGCCGACTATCTCCGCGTGTTGGCGGAACTGGCGGAACTCAAGGGCCGTATCGAGAAACTGGAAAGGCCAGCGGCGTGAAACGCCTCGAGAGCGGACAGTAGCGACTCACTGCGCGCGAAAACAGCATCAGGATTAGCGGCGCGTCCGTTTTCGTTGGCACGAAGGGAACGCCTACGACATGGAGATTGTTGACTGCCCCTAAGGAGTAACCATGCCGAAGACATTACCGCCCATTCATCCGGGTGAACATCTGCAAGAGTTCGTGGACGATTTCGGCCTCAGCATGAATCAGCTGGCGAAGGTGTTGCACGTTTCGCCCAACCGTGTCACTGCAATCATTCATGGCGAGCGCGGAATTACGGTGGAGACAGCGTTGCGTCTCTCGCGCTACTTCGGCACGACACAGGAGTTCTGGCTTAATCTTCAAAAGAACTATGAGTTGCAGGTCGCGCAGGATGAGTTCGAAGCCCCAATCCGCTAAAGAGGTCCAGCCGCGCGAATCGGCCGCCACGTGATAGGTGTGCCAAGCCGTAGATGTCGGGATTATGCCACAATAAAGAATACCGTCCCATGGCCAACCCAAGCATCCTGGATCAGGACCCGGCTGCGCGCTCCGGTTCCCCATCCTCCAACGACTCCGCCGAGTCCTTCGGCGACATCCTTTCACAGTACGAACAGTCCCATTCCCACAAGCCTGACGAAGGCGGGCGGGGACTGGAAGGCACTGTAGTGCAGATTTCAGGAGACCAGGTTTTCCTGGATATCGGATACAAGATCGAAGGCATCATCCCGGTTGCCGATTTCGGCGGCGATCCCGTCAAGCCCGGCGACAAGATGCCCGTGTCGATCAAAGGCCGCGATCCCGAGGGCTATTACGAGCTCTCGCGCCTCAAGGTGGAACGGCCCAAGGACTGGTCGTCGCTGGAAAAAGCTTTCGCGGACAAGGCCGCCATCGCTGGTGTGGTCAGCGCTGTCGTCAAGGGCGGTGTCTCGGTGGACGTTGGCGTCCGTGCGTTCATGCCGGCCTCCCGCAGCGGCGCCAAAGACGCGGCCGAGATGGAAAAACTAATCGGCCAGGAGATCCGTTGCCGCATCATCAAACTCGACGTCGCCGATGAAGACGTGGTGGTCGACCGCCGCGCCGTCCTGGAGGAACAGGAGCGCGCCGCCAAAGAGCGCCGCTACACCGAAGTCAAGGAAGGCGAGATCGTGGAAGGCACGGTTCGCAGTCTCACCGATTTCGGCGCTTTCGTCGACATCGGCGGCGTCGACGCGCTACTGCATGTGGCCGATATCTCGTGGTCGCGCGTAAATAAGCCCGCCGACGCTCTTACCGTCGGGCAGCAAGTGAAGGTCAAGGTCCTCAAAGTAGATCCCGCCAAACGCCGCATTTCGGTGGGCATGAAGCAATTGCAGGCCCACCCCTGGGAACTGGTGAACGAGAAGTTCAAAGTGGGCGATCGCGTGACCGGCACGGTCACCCGCGTGGCTGAATTCGGCGCTTTCGTCGAGCTCGACAAGGGCGTGGAAGGCCTGATCCACGTGTCCGAGATGTCCTGGTCGAAGAAGATGAAGAAAGCTTCCGAGATCGTCAAGCCGGGCGAGCAGGTGGAAGTGGTCATCCTGGGCATCAACTCCGGCGACCGGCGCATTTCCCTTGGGCTTAAGCAGGTGGGTGGCGACCCGTGGGCCGAGGTGAAGCAGAAATTCCCGCCCGGATCGGTAGTGGAAGGGCCGGTGGTCAGCATGACCGCTTTCGGCGCGTTCGTGCAGCTGGCCGAAGGTGTCGAGGGCATGATCCATGTGGGCGACATCAGCGCCGAGAAGCGGCTCAACCATCCCCAGGACGCGCTCAAGCAGGGTCAGATCGTGAAAGCGCAGGTTTTGGAGATCGATGCCGAAAAGCGGCGTCTGCGATTGGGGATGAAGCAGTTGGTGCCCACCAGTCTCGACGAATACATCGCCGAGCACAAGGAAGGCGACGTGGTCACCGGACGCATGATCGACGTTTCCGGCGGCCGCGCGCGCGTGGAACTCGGGGAGGGCATTTCCGGCTCGTGCAAGCTGGCGGCCGAATCGCCGGAAAAAGCCGAAAAGGCAGGGGATCCGAAAGTGGATGTTTCGTCGCTCAGTTCCATGCTGCAATCCAAGTGGAAAGGCGGGCAGAGTGGCGGATCCAAGCGGGCCGAGGCCCCGCGCTCCGGCCAGATTCGCAGCTTCCGCATCGTGAAACTCGACGCTGCATCGAAGAAAATAGAACTGGAACTCGCGTAGCAAAGAGGCGCGGGTCCCCAGGCCAAGTCCCCAGACCTGCGGGCCTTTCAGACCAGGATGGTCCGAAATCGGCACCCTCATGTTGAAAACAAGAATGTTACTCGAAACTCCCGGGACCAAAACGGTCCGGACGCCAGCCAACACCGCTCCTAGGATTGCGGCGCTTGCCCCTCGGGCGTCTGCTCGACCGCTACCGCCGGCGCTTCCACCGCTGGCGCCTCCGCAGCCATCGGCGGCGCGGTGTTCAACAGGCGATGCACATAGGCCGGATACCGGCCCAGCATCGTGCCGTAGAGCAGATGGCCGACCAGAGTGGCGTGCTCCACGTGCAGCAGTGCTACTAACGGCAGCACCAATTTGAAAACGCCGCGGAACGAGAAGTAATACCAGGCGGTCGCGAAAATGACTGCCAGCAGCATGACGCGTCTATTCGGCACACGATCGCGCAAGAAGGACGAAAATGCCGCGCCGAGCGCGCTGTAGATCAGCACGTAGAGCGCGAGGCCGGCGCACGTCGCCCAGGTAAAAATCGGCGCCAGATTGGAGTTGCGGTCGAATGCCGTAGCCATGAGATTTTCCGGCGCCCAGAAACTGCGCTGCTGCCAGACGGAACTCACTCCCAACCAGGCCAGCATCCACAAAACGCCCACCGTACCGCCTTCCAGACCGGCCAGAAATGTGGCCAGCCGGAGCTTTGCGGTTTCGCTCTGCGTGGCGGCGTCCATAATTTCAGCCTATACTGACGTAAGGTTAAAGGCAAAAATCCGAAAATGCATAGGGTGGCAGTGACGGGTATCGGTGCGGTCAGTCCCAACGGTATCGGGCGGGAAAGTTTTTGGAAAGCTTCCGTCAGCGGAGAGAGCGGCGTCAGAAAGATCACCCGCTTCGATCCATCCGGCTTTGCCGTTCGGGTAGCCGGCCAGGTGCCCGATGAATTCGACGATAAGAAGTACGTCGAAATCAAGGACCGCCCGCACGTCTCCCGAGCCGTGCCTTTGGCTGCTGCCAGTGTGGCCGAAGCCCTGGCCGATGCGGGCATCGATCCGTCCGCCCTTTCGCGCGACGAGCTCCGCGGCATTGGCGTCATCGTCGGTTCCGGCGGAGGCGCGCAGGATTTCACCGAGGAGCAGTATCGCCTCTTCTATAGCGGCCATTCCAAACAGTGCAGCGTGTACACCATTCCCACGTCCACCATCGGCACGCTGGCCAGCGAAATCTCCATGCGCTTCGGCTTCCGCGGACTCAGCCACATTATCTCAACCGGCTGCACGTCTTCCACCGACGCGCTGGGATATGCGTTCCGCACCATCCGATCCGGCCATCTCACCACCATGATTGCCGGCGGCGTGGATGCTCCCATCGCTCCCCTGATCCTGCGCGGATTTCAGCTCATGCGCATCATGAGTACCCGCTGGAATGACGAGCCGCAGCGCGCATCGCGCCCGTTTTCCCGCGACCGCGACGGCTTCGTGATCGCCGAGGGGGCCTGGTTTTTCGTGCTGGAAGAAATGCAGCAGGCCAAAGCGCGCGGCGCTCACATATACGGCGAAGTTGCCGGCTACGGCTCTACGTGTGAAGCTTTTCATCGCGTGCGGTTGGAGGAATGCGGCGAGGAGCCCGCGCGAGCCATGGAAATGGCTTTGCACGAGGCCGCCATTCCGCCCGCGGAAGTACAGTACATCAACTATCACGGCACTTCCACCGAATTGAACGACCGGGTGGAAACCCGGGCTGTGAAGCTGGCATTTAATGGGCATGCGCAGAAGCTGGCCGGTTCGTCTCTGAAGAGCCTGATCGGCCATCCGCAGGGAGCTTGCGGCGCCGCCGGAGTGGCGGTCATTCTGCTCGCGATGCGCGATGGCATGGCGCCTCCCACCATCAACCTCGAAGAAGACGACCCCAATTGCGATCTGGATTATATCCCCAAACAGGCCCGGCGAATCGCCATCGAAAATGCCCTCGCCAATTGCATCGCCTTTGGCAGTAAGAATTCGGCTCTGGTTTTGAAACGTGTGGATTGACACTGAAAAGCCGGCGGGTGCTCGGAGGTTTCACCCGCCGGCCGTCCCGCGGAAATCCAAAAGACGCCCACGGAACAAAGTCGAAACAATCTCGACACTAATATGACGTTACATACTGGATAAAGGTTGCTTACTTTATCGGGGATTCACCTAGGGCGCCCATCTCCAACCGAATGGCGTCAGCGATCCGGGCACTGAAAATTTCCACTTGTTGCGCGTCCAGACCCTCGACCATCACGCGCGCCAGCGGTTCGGTACCGGAAAAACGAACCAGAACGCGTCCCTTGCCGGCAAAAGCGGTTTCTACGTGTTCAATTTCACGGGCCACGGATGGAACCTCGGTAAGCGATTTCTTTTCGCGCACCCGTACATTCACCAGCTTCTGCGGATAGACGCGAAGATCCGCCGTCAGTTCATCGAGACCGGTACTCGCCGCCCGCGCCGTCTCGATGGTCCGCAGGGCGGTCAAAATCCCATCGCCGGTGGTGGCAAACTCCCGTAAAATCACATGGCCGGACTGTTCGCCGCCCAGCGACGCGCCAATCCTTACCATCTCTTCGAGCACGTATTTATCACCCACCGGCATCCGCACCATGCGGATACCCGCGCTCTCCAGGGCCTTTTCGAGCCCCAGATTGGACATTACCGTGGCGACGACGGTGTCTTCCTTCAAATGCCCCGAACTCTTCATGGCGCGCGCCAGCACCAGCAACACAGAATCACCGTCGACCACTTTGCCGCTCTTTGCCACCATGATGGCGCGGTCCGCGTCGCCATCGAATGCCACCCCGAAATCCGCGCCGGCACACATCACAGCCGCCTGCAGACCTTCGATGTGGAGCGCGCCACAATGCAGGTTGATATTCCGGCCATTGGGTTCGGCGCACAGCGTGGTGACCTCGGCGCCCAACCGGGCGAACAATTCGGGCGCGAGCCGGTAGGCGGCGCCGTTGCCGCAATCGATCGCCAGCTTGACGCCGTCCAGGCGCATGGTCGAGAGCGACAGCAGGAAATCGAGGTATTTCCGCGCCCACTCGCCGTCGGGTGAGAGAGCCGCCGGTTGCGGTGCGAGCGCCGATCCGCGCAACCGCAGGATCTCCTGCTCGATGGTCGCTTCTTCTTCGTCCGGCAGCTTGAACCCGTTATGGCCAAACACCTTGAGGCCATTATCCTGGTACGGATTGTGGGACGCCGAGATCATGACGCCGGCGAGGAATGGCCCCGTGCGCGTGAGGTAAGCCACTGCCGGCGTGGTAACCACGCCCGCGTAGCGAACTCCCGCGCCGGCCTGGCGCAACCCTCCAGCCACCACTTCCGCGATCCAGGCGCCCGATTCGCGGGTATCGGTGCCGATCAAAATCTCCGGATTGGCCTGCGCGCGGACCGCATCGTGTCCCAGAGCCAGCCCGAAAGCGAAAACCGTCGAAGGGTCGAGCGGATAATCTCCCGCCACCCCGCGAATGCCGTCCGTACCGAACAGTTGTTTGCCCACTCTTTTGGCGTGTCCTATTTCTTTCTGACCGTCACCGTCACAGTTACGCGTGAAACATCGGGGAAGCGGACGTACGGATCGTCCACCACAGGGTCCACCGGGAACTCGAATTCGCCGGCCCTGCCCGGCACATTCACCTGATCCGTCGCCACCGTTTCGATCTGTGCGATGTGGCTGGCCGGTCCGGCAATGACCACGGAATCCGGCTGGACGATGAAATTCGCCACCTCATACCCGTCCCGCTCGCGGAACCGCGGGACCACCTTCACCGTGCGCTGTGCGTGCCGCTCGAAGCGAATCCGTACCGCCGAGGGAATGGCCCGCACCAGTTGCACGCCACGCACCAGTCTGACATTTCCGTCTCCGATGGGAAAGGTCCGCTCGCCCGACCGAACGCCCGACATGTCCAGAATCACTTCCGGGCTCGCCCCATCGCTTACACCGCGCAGTTGGCCGGAGGGTCCGCGCAATTCCAGCTTAACGGTAGTTACCGGATCGGAGCTGATCTCCAAATCCTCGGGGAGGTTCTTATATTCGATTCCTGCCGTGGTGAAGGTGGAAAGTTCGGGTTCGTTGGCGACCACGCCCCAAACCACTACCGCAATGGCAAGCGAGAGCAGCTTCCAGCCGGGATTCCTGGTCACTAACCCCAGCAGGATCTTGCCCAATTTCATGGTTGATTCACCCGCTCTGCTGGCCGATTCTCCGCCGCCCGCGGCGCCCCGTCCGTCGCCAAAGGAATATCGGCCGGGCTCTCCTCGATGCGAATCGAACCCGGATGCAGGACTTCAAAGTGGCGATTGATCCGTTCCCGCGCTTCGGCGAGCGACAATCCCTGCACCAGTTCTCCAAAGGCGCACACCGATATGCGGCCCGTCTCCTCGGAAACCACCAGCGAAAGGCAATCCGTCTCTTCCGTGATGCCGATGGCCGCGCGGTGGCGCGTTCCCAGCTCACGCGCCAGGGCGGGCGTAGTGGTCAACGGAAGAAAGCAAGCCGCCGCCGCGATGCGATCCTTCTGAATGATCACCGCGCCATCGTGCAGCGGCAGACCGGGAGCGAAGATCGATAACAGCAGGTCGCGGGTGATGCGCGCTTCCAGCGCCACACCGCTCTCGATGAAGGTGCGCAATCCAATGTCGCGTTCCAGCACGATGAGGGCGCCCACGTGCTGCGGCGCCATGGTTTCCACCGCCATGAGGATCTCGTTGATCGCCTCCGGTTCGCGGAAACCCGCCCCGAATCCCAGCCAGCGCTTTCGTCCTAACCTCGCCAGCGTGCGCCGGATCTCCGATTGAAACAGCACCACAATCGCCAGCCCGACCAGCGGGACGGTGAAAGAAAGCACCGCCCGCAGCGCCTCCAGACCGGCCCAAACCGACAAACCGTAGAGCGCCACCATAATGAAGATGCCGAGCAGAATGTGCCCCGCGCGCGTGCCACGCACCACCATCAGCGCCTGGTAAACCAGGAACGCCACCACGAGGATATCCACCACTCCGCGGAGCGTTAAGTTCGGCAATAATGGCAATAAGCGCGGGAACGGGGCCATGGAAGCTTGCGCGGGGATAACCCCTGCCCAAGTCCTATCTTAACTTAGCGTTGTCGGTTGAAAACTAGCCCTTTGCAGCCGGGAGGAACCGCTTGATAAAGTTCGTATCCAGCCGCCCCGCCTGAAAATCCTCGTCGGCCATGATTTTCAAATGCAGCGGAATCGAGGTATGAATTCCTTCCACGATAAACATCTCGAGCGCCCGCCGCATGCGATCGATAGCCTCTCCGCGGTCGCTGCCATAAGCGATCAACTTGGCAATCAGAGAATCGTAATACGGCGGAATCACGCAATCGGTGTAAGCCCAAGTGTCCACGCGCACGCCGATTCCGCCCGGCAGGTGGAATCCCGTAATGCGGCCTGGCGACGGCACGAAAGTCTCGGGGTTCTCGGCGTTGATACGGCATTCGATCGCATGGCCGCGGAGTTCCACCGGGCCGGGCAAGATGTCGGCGAGCTGTTCCCCTTGAGCGATGCGAATCTGGCTCTTGACGATGTCGATGCCGGTGACGAATTCCGTGACTGGATGCTCCACCTGCACGCGCGCATTCACCTCGATGAAGTACAGCTTGCCGGTCTCGTCCATGAGGAATTCCACCGTGCCGGCGTTGCTGTACCCTGCTGCGGAGATGGCTTTGCGCAAGGCCGATGAAATCTCGCCGCGGAGGGCATCCGTCATGGCCGGCGACGGGGACTCCTCCAGCAATTTCTGATGGCGCCGCTGGATACTGCACTCGCGCTCGCCCAGGATCTCCACGTTGCCCTGCTCGTCGGCCAGAATCTGAAACTCGATGTGGCGGGGCGCGCCGATGTACTTCTCCAGATACACGTCGGCCGAACTGAAAGCGGCGCCGGCCTCGCTCTGCGCCTGCGCCAACAGCGGGGCCAGTTCCTCGGGACGTGTGACGATGCGCATTCCGCGGCCGCCGCCTCCGGCCGACGCCTTCAGAATGACCGGGTATCCGATCTCTTCCGCCAGTTCGAGCCCCTCTTCGGGCGATTTCAACACGCCCGGCGAACCGGGCAGAACCGGCACGCCCATTTCCCGCATATAGGCGCGGGCGCGCTCCTTGATGCCCATCATGCGAATGACATCGGGCCTGGGTCCGATGAACTTGATGCCGGAGGCCTCGCACACTTCCGCAAAAGCGGCATTCTCGCTGAGGAAGCCGTACCCGGGATGGATGGCGTCGACGTCGGTGATCTCGGCGGCGCTGATGATGGAGGCAATATCCAAATAGCTGCGCGCGCTCTTGGCCGGACCGATGCAGATTGCCTGGTCGGCGAACCGCACGTGTGAGCTGTAACGGTCCGGCTCGGAATATACCGCTACCGTCTGAATTCCTAATTCCTTGCAAGCGCTGATGACGCGAACGGCAATCTCGCCACGGTTGGCAATGAGGATCTTCTTAAACTGCGCGGACGGCAAACAGAGCCTCCCCGTACTCCACCGGCTGCCCATTCATAACCAGTTTGCTCTCGATGACGCCGGAGGTTTCGGCCTCGATCTCGTTCATGAGCTTCATGGATTCGATAATGCACAGCACCTTGCCGGGCTGGACGCGCTCGCCCACCCGCACGAACGGAGGAGCATCCGGCGAGGCCGATTCATAAAATGTGCCTACAATGGGCGATTTGACGAGCACCAGGCCAGCGTCGGCCGGTTTCTCTTTCGGGGCCTCATGCGTATTTGCGGAGGGCGCGGAAGAAGCCGCCGGAGGGGGGGCAATCGGCGCAGGGGCGTACGCCGGGGCAGCCACTACGATCTCCTGGGGCGCGGCGAAAGAAGCTCGCCGGATGCGCACGCGATTGTCGCCGCGCTGTACTTCCAATTCGGCGATTCCGGTTTCCGCCGCCAGATTGATCAATTCACGTATTTCGTCTACTGTCACAATGGAATAGCTTAGCAGACGTTACCGGCGAAATGAGTACCGTGGTGAGGGAAATCCCTGAGGCCGCCATCACTTCTTGCTCAATCCCATGTCTTTCCTGAGGCGGCTTACAATATCGGAGGCGATGCGATCCAACTCCTTCGACGAGGCATCCTTCGGAAGGTCATATACCGACCAGAGCACCTGGCGCGACTTCATCCCCACCAGGAACACCGTGCCTCGGCTTTTGCCGAGGGAGGAATTGTCGGCCGGATTGTCGAGCTTGTTGGCAGGCTCCATAATCGAGCCCTTCGCGATTTCGACTTTATCTTTGTCGGCCGGTTTAACGTCTGGCTTCTCCGCGGGTGGGGCCAGCAGGGCGTCTAACTTTTGTTGCAGCGGCGCGCCGACATGGTCGGTGAGGACGGCATCGGCCATCTTCGGGTCGGTCACGATTACGAAAACATGTTCGCCGGTCAGCGCGTTGGCCAGATACTGCTCGAGCCCGTGGCCCATGGGCAGGACATACACGGTGTGCACAGTCTCGAGATCGGCGGCGGTCAGGGCCGCGGCGCAACTCGCCAGGAGGAGCAATAGCACTTTGATCGATTTCATTGCCTGTTCCATTATGACGCCGCCGGCGGGCAAAAAGTCTGCCGGGCAAATGCATGTATAAAGGCCAATCGATCACCGTCATCATCCCCTGTCTCAACGAAGAAGCGGGAATCGAAAAGGTGCTGCGCGCCATGCCGGAGTATGTAGACGAGATTATCGTGGTGGATAACGGCTCTACCGACCGGACTGCCGAGGTGGCTGCGGGCTTCGGCGCCAAAGTGATCCGCGAAGAACTGCGCGGCTACGGACGGGCTTACAGGCGCGGGTTTTCGTGCGCCACCAGCGACTTGATCATCACCCTCGACGGCGACCACAGCTATCCCATCGACGGCATTTCCTACCTGCTGGAGGCATTTCTGCACCTCCACGTCGATTTCCTGAACGCCTCCCGCTTTCCGGTCCACGACAGCAGCGCCATGAGCTTCAAACACAAATTCGGCAACCTGGTCCTCTCGCTGGTCATGTCGATTCTGTTCCTTCGCTGGGTGCGGGACTCGCAATCCGGCATGTGGGTGCTGCGCCGTTCCATTCTGCAAGACATGAAGCTGGAGGCCGATGGCATGGCCTTCTCGGAAGAGATCAAGATCGAAGCTTTGCGCCATCCGCGGATCCGTTTCGGCGAAATTTCAATCCTCTATTCCACCCGTCTGGGCGAGAAAAAGCTGAGTCCGTGGCGCGACGGGGTCCAGAACATGGCGTTTCTCGCGCGGAAGCGGTTCTTCCGGTGACGTGGCGCAGACTTCAGTCTGCTGGGTCGAGACTTCTCTCGACCCGCCGCGCGGGTTTACCGATCCGCGCGCGTAAGCAAGCGGTTGCGGACGTTAGAGTGACCGCTTCCTCACGGTCGTGGCTCGGTAAGCACATGTGTACCGGCAGGAGCTCCTGCGCCCCATGATTAGCGCCATCGTGCCGGTGTGGAACGGCCGCGATCTGCTTGTGCGCCTGCTCGATTCGCTCGCCGCGCAGACCCAGCCGGTAGACGAACTGCTAGTGGTGGATAACGGCTCCGCGGATGGCGCTCCCGAGGCGGCGCGAGATCGCGGCGCAAGAGTGATCCCGATGGGCCACAATGCTGGATTTGCCGCCGCGGTGAATCGCGGAATCGAGGAGAGCCGCGGCGACTGGCTGGCGGTTCTAAATTCCGACGTCGTAATTGCGCCCGACTACCTGGCCAGGCTGCTGGACGCCGCTCAGGCTGGCGGCGCGTGGTTCGCCACCGGCAAGATTCTCGAGTTCGGCAAGAACGGCCGCATTGACGGCACCTTCGACGTGATTTGCCGCGGGGGAACGGCGTGGCGTGTGGGCAGCGGCCGGACGGACGCGGCCGCATTTTCCTTGAGCCGGCAGATCTGGTCGCCGCCCTTCACCGCGGTACTGCTTCGTACAGAAGTTTTCCGCCGCGCGGGAATGCTGGAGAATCGTTTCGAATCGTACCTCGAGGATGTCGATTTCGGATTGCGATGCGCCGCCCGGGAGCTGGCCGGGGTGTACGTTCCGGCGGCGATCGCATGGCATCAGGGAAGCGCCACGCTGGGCCGTTGGCACGCGGAGACCGTACGGCGGATAGCGCGCAATCAAATATTCCTGCTGGCGCGGCATTATCCCGCTCCCTTGCTGAGACGATGGTTCTGGGCGATGGCGGCGGCACAAATTCTGTGGGGCGGCCTGGCGCTGCGCCATGGAGCCGCCGGGGGCTGGCTGCACGGCGTTTTCCAGGGACTTCGCGGGTTCTCCGCCGCGCGTGCATCTTATGCGCAGTTCGATGCCGGGGCGTTGCACAAATTGCTGCGGTCGAACGAGCGTATCATCCGGGACATCCAAACATCCACCGGCTTCGATTGGTACTGGAAGCTGTACTTCCTTCTCACCGGTGGTGGGGCAAAGTGACACATGCCGGACATCGGAATCGTGATTGTCACCTATAACTCGCGCGCTGAGATCGGAGCTTGCCTGGAAGCGGCTATCGGCAGCGGCGCCGATGTGGTGGTGGTGGATAACGCTTCGTCCGACGGCACGATTGAAGAGGTCCGCAGACGCGGCGTGAGGCTGTTGGCGAACACCAGCAATCGAGGCTTCGCGGCGGCTGTCAATCAGGGGTTTGCGGCGCTGGCAACGCCGCTCGTACTGTTGTTAAATCCGGATGCCCAAATCAGAGGCGGCTTGCAAGCGATGGCCGCGGCTTGCCGCCTGCCGCGGTCGGCGGGCGCCGGAGGAAAATTGCTGGACTCCCAGGGCCATCCGCAGGTCGGGTTCATGGTCCGGCAACTGCCCGGTCCGACAGTTCTCATTTTGGAGATCCTCTTGCTAAACCGGATTTGGCCGAATAACCCGGTGAACCGCTGTTATCGAGGTCTGCACTTGAATTACAATATGCGATTTCCGGTGGAGCAGCCGGCGGGAGCATTCTTGATGGTGCCGAGAGCAGTGTGGCAGGAATTGGGCGGCTTCGATGAGAGTTTTTTCCCGCTCTGGTTCGAAGACGTCGATTTCTGCCGGCGAGCTATTGATCGGGGCTATCAATTTTTTTATGTCCCGGAAGCCGCTGCGGAGCACCGGGGAGGGCACTCAATATCACAGCTATCGGTAGAGAAACGCCGCGTTTATTGGTATGGTAGTTTACTGAGATACTCAGCCAAACATTTTCGCCCACCAGCCTTTCGGGCGGTGTGTTTGGCCACAGTAGCAGGTTCTCTTCTACGAAGTTTAAGGGAAACTGTTCTACAGGGGAGTTTCAAGCCCCTGGCAGCATACTGGAAAGTCGTGCGGCAGGCCAGCCGTTGTTTCTTATTCGGCTGGGGGGGATGATGCGGTAACACCCGTCCCCGAATGACTCAGGGTAAGAAGATGCAGTACCAGTTCATCGACCTATCGGATTCTTGTTCATGGCGCAAAACGACTTCGTCTCCGTCACGGTAGTCACTTACAACAGCGGCCGCTTCATCAAGCGTTGCCTCGAATCGGTGCTCCAGCAGAAGTACCGGCTGAAGGAGGTGATTGTCGTCGACAATGCGTCCACCGACGGCACCATCGACATCCTGGAACAGTTCGAAGACCGCTGCAGTGTCTACTATAACGAGGAAAATATCGGCTTTGCCGCCGCTCAGAATCAGGCCATTAAGCTCTCCAACGGCGATTGGGTGCTGACCCTGAATCCCGACGTTCTGCTGCTCCCCAACTTTATCCAGGCGCTGGTGGATGCCGGCCAGTTCGATTCGCGCATCGGCACGGTATGCGGCAAGCTGCTCACCATGACGTCGCATTTCGAAATCCCCGAGAAGCCCGTGGTGGATTCTACCGGTATCTACTTCAACCCCATGCTGCGCCACCTGGATCGCGGCAGCCAGGAAGTCGATAACGGCCACTACCTGCAATACGAATATGTCTTCGGCGCCACTGCGGCGGCGGCGCTCTATCGCCGCTCGATGATCGAAGACATCTCTCTCGACGGAGAGTTCTTCGATTCCGACTTTTTCGTGTACCGCGAGGATGCGGATGTGGCCTGGCGCGCCCAGTTGATGGGCTGGAAATGCCTGTACGCGCCTTATGCCCGCGGCTATCACGTCCGAAAAGTTCTGCCGGGCAACCGCCGCGCATTGCCGCCGGAAATTAACATGCACTCGGTGAAGAACCGTTTCCTGATGCGCATTAAGAACATTTCCCCCGACCTCTATTGGCGGAACTGCCTCTCGATTACCACGCGCGATCTCATCGTGGTGATGTGCTGCCTGATGTGGGAACACACTTCTCTGAAGGCGTTCTGGTTTCTGGCGTGCAATCTCAAGAGCGCCATGGCCAAGCGCCGCCGGATTCAGTCCAGCCAGCGGGTGGACGATCGATACATGGCGAGCTGGTTCCAGTACGCGCCGGTCAGCAAACAGGCGCCCAGGAAAATGGCCCGCCAGCTTTCGCGCTCCGAAATCGCGAAGACGTAGTCCGTGCGGATCGCCCTGCTCGGCACGCGTGGCATTCCCGCCAATTACGGCGGATTCGAAACCTTCGCCGAGGAAATTTCGACACGCCTGTCAGCCCGTGGACACGAACTCACCGTCTACTGCCGCGAGCGATTGCGCGAGCCCACCTATCGCGGCGTTCACCTCCAGTACCTACCCACCATCCGCCACAAATACTTCGACACCGTGGCGCACACCTGCGTCTCTACACTTTACCTGCTGGGGCATCGTGCCGATGTGGCGCTCTATTGCAACGGCGCTAATGCCATCTTCACTTTGTGGCCGCGCATGGTGGGCATACCGGTAGCGCTGAATGTCGATGGAATCGAGCGCAGGCGCAAGAAGTGGAATCGCATGGCCAAGGCCTGGTATCTGGTGTCCGAATGGCTGGCGACGTTCTGTCCCACAGTGGTGATTACCGATGCGCTTACTATTCAGGAATACTATCGGCAGCGATACGGCAAGGCCAGCGTCTTTATTCCCTACGGCGCGGAGATTGGCAGAACGGAAGGCAGCGAAAAAGTGCGTGAGCTGGGTCTCGAGCCCGGCCGTTATTTTCTGTATGTGAGCCGCATGGAACCGGAGAATCACCCGCTGGAAGTGCGGCAGGCGTTCGAGACCGTGGACACTGCACTGAAGCTCGCGCTGGTAGGCGATGCGCCCTATGCGCAAGACTACATCCGCCGCATCCGTGACACCGGTGACCCGCGCGTGGTGATTCCGGGCGCGATTTATGGCGAAGGATATCGCCAACTCGGCTCCCATTGTTTCGCCTACATTCACGCCACCGAGGTCGGCGGCACCCATCCGGCGCTCATCGAAGCTATGGGGCGGGGCGCGCTGGTGCTGTATCGGGATACTCCGGAAAATGCCGAGGTCGCCGGCGATGCCGGCATTCCGTTCGAATCCGCGGAGCTGGCGGACAAGATTCGTGGCGTGCTGGAGATGTCCGAGGAACAGCGCCGGGAATATCGCCGCCGAGCCCTGGAGCGCGTCCGCCAACGCTACTCGTGGGATGCGGTGACGGACGCCTATGAGAGTCTGCTGCGAAAGCTGGCGGGCTAATCGAGCGACTCGACTTTGCCTATTACCGCCTGCGTCCGTCCGGTGATGCTGTCGAAAATCTCCAGCGTCGGAATCAGCTTGCAGGCCGGCGGTGTGGTGGTCGTCGCAGTAGAAGTGGGCGGCGGAACGATCGGGATGGCGATGGTGGCGCGAATCTCCAGGCGGGTTGCCGGTGCAAGCGCGAGGTCCACGTCGCTGCGCAGGTCGACCGGCACGCTCGTGCCGGGATTGACGGTCACCGATGCGGTCTTCCTTACGGCGCCCGATCCATCGAAGTACGTGACTTCGGCGCTGCACACCACGCCCAACGCGGGTGGCAGGACGCCGGGGTTTAAGAGGTTGAGTCGTGCGGTTTGACCGGTCGCAATCCCCACCATGGCGGTGGTCTGCACGGTGTCCGCGGGAATCGTCTGCGCGGCGAGCGACATGGCGCCCAGCGCTAAGACACACATCAAGCGGTTGGCATAAAGCATCAAAATTTTCCTCCGAGTAAGCCGGAAGTGCAGCCAGGCGCGGTGGAGTAATTATCCCGCCGCGGTGCTGGCGATTCCGGCTTCGATTAGACTAACCCGCTCGTGCGCGATGAGTTTCGGCGCACCGCTTCACTTCCAGTAATTCCTATCCAAGCTGCGATACTGCACTGCCTCGGCCGGATGTTTGGCGGACACCTGCTCCACTCGAACCAGGTCTGCGATGGTGCGCAGTACCTTCTGGATCCGGCCGACGCGCCAGCGCGCCAGCCCGGCCGGGCGCAACCGGGTCAAGAATCCCGGCGTCGGGGTCCATCCAGAGGCTTCAAACCGGGGTGGCGGCCGCTTCTTCCTTCGCTCGACCGGCCCTTATCCGCCAACCGCTCCGTCACCCACCATCGCTGTCAGCCGAACCGCAATTTGACGCAATTTCTCCGCTTGAGCGTTCAGTTCCTCGGCCGCCGCGGCACTCTCTTCGGCGCTGGCTGCTACGCCCTCTGTGCCCTGCTGCATCTGGCCGATCGCTTTGCCGATCTGCCCGATGCCTCGAGCCTGCTCCTGGCTGCCCAGATTCACCTCGTCGACCAATGTCTTCACTTTCACCGCTTCCTCGGTAACGGTGCGAATTGCCAAAGCCGCTTGATCCACTTTCAGCTTTCCATCGCTGGACTTGGCGATCGACTCTTCGATCAGCGGGGCGGTGTCCCTGGCTGCCTGGGCACAGCGCTGCGCCAGATTGCGCACTTCATCGGCAACCACCGCGAAACCCAGGCCAGCTTCCCCGGCCCGCGCTGCTTCCACCGCCGCGTTCAGGGCCAGAATGTTGGTCTGGAAGGCGATTTCGTCAATGACCTTGATTATCTTGGAGATCTTGCCGCTCTGTGTATCGATTTCGGCCATGGCGGCAACCGACTGATTCAGCGTTGCGTTAGCTTGAAGCAACTTCTGCTGTGACTGGCCCATCAACTCGGCCGCCACGCGCGAGTTCTCGCTGTTTTGCCGCACCATGGAATTGATTTCCTGGCTCGAAGCGGAAGTCTCCTGGAGCGCTGCCGCCTGCTCGGAAGACCCCTGCGCCAGCGACTGGCTCGAAGAAGAAACCTGGCTGGCGGCAGCCGAAACCTGCCCGGCACCAGCGGAAATATCGCCTACGGCCTTTACCAACGTCCGGCAGACGCCTTGCACCGCGAACATAGACAGAATGGCCACTGCCAGCAGCGCGCTGGTCGCAAGGAGGTGGAAAAACAGGCTTTGGGACTGCAGTGACTCGGCACGCACCTGCGAATCCTTGAGCATATTTCGATGGATTACCTTGAGATCGGTTAGAGAGTTGTCCGCGACCTCGGTGAATGCCCGCTCTTTGGGTCCGATATCCGCATCGACCTTTTGAAGCTGGTTCTCCTTACAAAGACGTATGTAAGTGGCTGAGACGCCGCGGAATTCTCCCAGGGCGGATTCGAACCTGTCGAGCTCCTTCTGTTCTGTTTCGGTACCCAGAAGCGGCCGCAACTCACCAATCTGCTCTCCGATCCGTCTGCATGCGGCATCCGATTGTCGCGCCAGAGCGTCAATTTCGGCCTGATCCCGGCGGGCCGCGGCGACGAATATGCCTCGATCAGTCGCGACCAGTTCCCAGGACCTTGCGCGGGCCGCATTCACCAGATCGAGCGTCACCGCCGTTTTCTTGGTGGCGACACTGAGTTCCGAAGCGAGCGCCCGGAGATACCAGATTCCAACCCCAGCGACCGCGATTCCAACCAGCGCCAGGGCCCCCACGGCGCCATGCATTTTTGATGATACTTTCACGTCAAAACCACTCCTCTGCCGTCATCCCCTACAGTTGCCGGAGCTTCGGACCAAGTTCCTTACCGCCGTTTGTCCGTCCCGTCATCCTTGAAGTTGATGGCGAAATAGGGATAGTTATAGTTGGGCCCTTTGGTCGTCTTCTCCAGAAACTCTCCTCCCATGAAATGTCCAACTCCAACACCCACGTTGACATGGCGGTTCAGTTCCCACCAGGTGTAAACGTCGGCCTCACGGCCGATGTGGGTCCCGGATTTGCCCGTCGAATCCCGAACGATCGACCCGCCTGACGTGTTGTAAAGCGAATCCGTAGCGCTGGCCAGCCAGAAATCCAAGTATTGCCCGGTAACAGTCCAGCGGGGGCGAGGTTCGATGGTCAGGCCAGCGCGCTCGGCGACAATGTTCTGCCAACCAAACTGGTCGGCGATGCCGAAGCGATCGTGCGCTGTCGGGTACATCGTGTCAAACGTGCTGTGCGTTCCGTCGCTGGGGTTCTTATCGCCGCTGGCGTAATCGGCTTGCCAGAACACTCGCGGCTTAGACCGGATCGGTTCAACTCTGTACGCCGCGCCAAAGGTGGTCGCCCACGCGTCGATCGTGTTGGGACCGTCAGAGCCATGCTCGCCGATCCACTCCGCCGAATAGTCGAGATTCTTCAGGACGAAGCCTTTGAAGCGTAACCCGTAAACCTTTTCATCCTGACGGCCGTTCTTGATTTTGGCTGTCGTTTCGATGGCCACGCTGGGCTGAACGCGCCAAAGCACGAACGGCTCAAGGACGGAATTGGGAATGATGCCGTCGATCCCGCCATAGGCGCCGTAGATGTTGTTTCCCTCCTGGTGATGGCTGATGCCTTCTGCCAGGGGATCAACCACTGAGGCGGCGAAGATGCCCAGACGGTAGCGTTGGTAGTGAAGGTTGGTCACCAGGGCGTCGAAGGATCGCGCCTGATTGCGCCATTCCGAATTCGCAATGATCGTGTTGTTGTAATTGATCAACTGCCGCCCAACGCGCACACTGATCCACTGGTTCTTCGGATCGCCGAATTCGGCATAAGCCAGCTTCAGATCCCATGCGTTCAAGTTCGGAGGGCCCCACGGCGGCTTCTGCATGAAGGGGCGGGCATCTTGCAATTGCGTTACAAGCTTGAGCCAGGGCGTGGGCTGAATGTTCATTTGAAGGCGCGACCGCAAGAGGATGTAGGAGTCATTGTTTTTCAACTTGAAGCCGCCGTCGTGATAACCCTCATAACGGAACCTTTCTTCCCATCCGAAGTTGATCCAGGAGGGCAGTTGCTCGTCTAGAAGACTTGCGGGGTCCAGATTCTGAACCAGATAGGTTGAAGTGGAGCCGAAAGTTCTGTAAGCGTCCCCATTTAGAAAGCTGAGAGGGTTAGAAGCAGGCCCGGTGATAAAGCTGCCGCCATAGCCGCTGGGCCCATTGCGGGTTGTCACGTCATCCTGAGCGAAGCCGGGGATTATAGCGATCAAAAGGACCGCCGCGGAAATGATGCTAGCCTTGACGTTCATGATTGCCACACACGGACTGAATCAGTTCCTTCGATTTCTATATCGGCCGATTGAGCTCGATCGAGTAGTTGGCGAGCGGTAATAGTTTTTTCCGAAAGGGATTCATCCGAATCCCCGCGCCGCCCGGGCTCGAACAAAGAGGGACCGCCAGCGGCGGTTCGCCATCTCCGTTTACCGGCGGCGCCCTTGATCGGGTATGGCGCCGCCATCCGGCGTAGGCTCCTGTAGAAGTGCTGCACGATGGACGGGTGGAATCCGGCGTCCGCGCAAGCTGCCGCAACCTCCAACTCCTGTCCACGTCGGGTGTTCCAACGTCATCGAGACATCTGGTCAAAAGCGTCCCAGAGATCGCACCGTGTCGGATCGCCGTGCGGCGCGGCGGCGGGCGCTTCACGCCAGCCGTGACGCTTCCCTGCCGGAAAGACAACGTCGATCCAGGGCGAGCCGGACCCGGCCAACGATTGCCACGCTAAGATGGCAGGAGGTGCGAATAGACGAAGCTCCAGAGACGGTCGAGCAGCAGGAGCGGCATCGCCACGGCTATCAGCGCGGCCGCCAGCAGGTGGGCCGCCTCGCCCGAGCGCATCACCTGGCGGACATACCAGCACGGGCCCGGCGAGCGGCCTCGATCGGCCGCAAAGCAGCAGGAATTCCTCATGGCGTGCCCATCACAAACTCCGCCTGGTTCTCGCCGGCTACCGCCCACAGAACCAATCGCGCCCAACTTGGCGGCTTCATGGCATCCTCCCCGGCGGGGGAAAGCGCAGGCCGTCAAGCATATTCTTGAGGTCCTGTCGCGCGCGATTGGCGGCCTCCATACCGGCCCCCGTTAACGTGAACGGCCGTTTGGCGCGTCCGCCGCAGTTCCGGCGTGGGATCGCTCATCGATGCGGCGAGCAGGCCTTTTCCGTGAGCCTCTCCAGGGTGGCATAGATAGACCGCGCCGATGGTTTCCTGGCGCACGGGCATTCTATACGCGTTCACTCCCAATCATCGCCAGGTATTCAAATCCTCCCAGCGCCTCGCCCTTCGGCATGATTTCTACATACGAGAGAAAATGCCGGCGGCGTCAAGAGTTTCTTGTGGCATCTTCGAGCAGCGCGTGTAAGTGCGGCTCCTCGGGAGCCAGCCGGATGGCGTCGGAGAAGTCCTCTGCCGCCAGCAGACGGTCGCCCAGGCGAAGCCGCAACTCTCCGCGATACTGGTATGCCTGCCACAATCTGGGACTCTGGCGGATGGTCCTGGTCAGCACCGCGAGGGCGCGATCTGGCCGTCCGCTGGCGGCCAGGCGATGGGCGTGTTCGAGCAACGTCGCGGGATCGGGTCTGGTGGCGAATCGCCGGCTGCGCACGTGAAAATACGCGCCGGCGAACAGCAGGCAGCACGCGATCTCCCCGGCGCTGACAAATTCCCAACTGCCGAGCACCAGCCGGCCGGCGAGCGGCAAACTGCCGAAGAGCAGCGCCAGCGCCCACGCGGCCCGGCTCCACTGGCGTGCATCCATACCTCTACGATAGCGCCGCCAACATCGCTTTCCACGACTCCTCGTCCTGTCCGATGCTCACCAGTTTGCCGCCCCGTACCAGCGGGAGCCGCAATAACGAAGGCTCCCGCTCGATGCGCGCGATCAGTTCCCCTTCCGACAGCTTCAGATACTTCAGCCCGCCCTCGGCATAGGCCTTCCCCTCGGTGTCGAGCAGCCCGTCCCAGCCGAAGCGATCCACGAAGCGTTTTATCTCCCCCGCGGCCATGGCTTTCTTCTTGAGATCGACCATCTGGATCGCGATGCGCCGCTCTTTGAAAAATCGCTCCGCCGCGCGCGTCGCCGGCGAGCTCTTCACGCCGAAAATCTGTACGATCGCCAACAAGCCCTACTGCGGCCGCATCCAAATATCTTCGAGCACCTGCACCGAAGACGTGAACGTCTTATCGCCGACGGTCAGCCGGACCATATAACTGCCCGGTTCCACCGGACCGCCGTTGGCCGCGCCGCCGAATCCGCCAAAACCGCCGCCGCGGCCACCGGCGATGAACGCAACCCGGCCGGTAGCCTGCCCTCCGCGCCCGGCAAACTGTACCGGAGGCGCCTCAGGCGTTTCGGCGCCGCGTCCGGCCCCGGCGGCGCCAGCTCCCGTACCACCAGCGCCACCGCCGTTCCGCCCGCCGCGTCCCGCCGGAGCCGGCTTGAGCAGGTTCCATTGGAAGGAATTCATGCCGGCTTTGATATCCACGCAGCCCACCCGCAGAGTATCCGAGCACGGTTCGATCACGCTGACCACGATATTATTCTGCAGAAACTCGATCTTCGCGCCCGGCATGTCGGCCTTCGCCCAAACGCGGATCGCCGTGCCGCCCTGCGGATTCTGCCCCTTGAAGTCGCGATTCGTCACCGCACGCGACTGCGACGAATCGGTCTTCCATTCCACCGCCGGCCGCGGATTGAACAGCATCAGGCTGGTCGCATCGTCCATCGGTTTCATTTGTTCGAGCGGCGTAATGTCGTCCATGATCCAGAACGAGCGCCCGTGAGTCGCCACGATCAGGTCGCGGTCGCGCGGATGAATCAGGATATCGTCTACCCGCACGTTGGGCATGTTGTTCATGAATTTTTCGAAGCTCTTGCACCCGTCGAGCGTCACGTACAAGCCGAATTCCGTGCCCACGAAGAGCAGGTTGGGATTGTCGTAATCCTCGCGCAGAGCTTCGATGTTGCCTTCCACCGGCAGGTTTGCCGTAACGTTGGTCCACGTCTGGCCGTAGTCGGTGGTCTTGAACAGGTACGGGCGCCAGTCGTCGTAGCGATGAGCATCCAGCGCCACGTACGCCGTGCCGGGGTCGAAATGCGATGGCTCGATGCGTGAAATCTGCACGTACCCGTGAGGCGCGATGAAGCTGCCGTGAATGTTGCCGATGACGTTCGTAAAGGTGTCGCCGTCGTCCTTGCTTACCTGCAGATTGCCATCGTCGGTGCCGATCCAGATAATGCCCGGCCGCGACGGAGATTCGCGAATCTGCGTAGCCAACGAACTGGCGGCGTAGCCGTCGTGCTTTTCCGCCATCGGCTTTTCGCCGGAAACACCCATGATGGCCTGCTCGGGAGCCCAGCGCGGCACATTCCTGCTCAGGTCCGTAGGATTCATCCACCAGGAGTCGCCGCGGTCAGTCGACTTGAAGAAATACTGCGCCGCCATGTAAATCTTGGCCGGATTGTGCGGCGAGACCTCGATGGGCGCGTTCCAGTAGAAGCGGAAAGCCTCCACGTTGGGGGGCGCGTTGATCACGTTGGGCGGCCCTCCGCGTCCACCCCCTCGGCCACCGGCAGCTTCGGGAGCCGGAGCCTCCGCCTGCGGAGTGTTGGCCTGAGAGTTGGCGCGATTCACTTCGTTGGCGGTTGCCGCGGTCTGGCCGCCGCGTCCGGCCGTCGGCCGGATGCTTTTCTGCGTGCCGTTGCGCAGATCGTGCCGGGTCATGTTACCGTCTTGCGACTCGCCATAGACGATCGCCCAGTCCGTCGGATCCTGGCGGGTATAAAATCCGTCGCCGCCGGCCACGGTATACCAGTCGGTGTTCACCGGACCGCCGTTGTAGCCGGTGCCGGCGCCGCCGCCACCACCGCCTCCGCCGTTGGAGCGCAAGGCGCTGGGACCGCACCAGGCGTTGTTATCCTGCAAACCGCCGCAGACCCAGTAAGGACGGCGCATATCGGCCGACACCTGGTAGAACTGCCCCACGGCGATGTCGTTGTGGTAATCCCAGGTGACCCCGCCATCGTTGCTGCTATCGAAACCGCCATCGTGCCCGATCCATACCTGCCGCGGATCTTTCGGATTGATCCAGATGGCATGGTAGTCGGTATGCGAACCGGCCATGTTCGTCCAGGTCTTGCCGCCGTCATGCGAGATACGGCCGGGATTGCCTCCGGTGAAGATCTTATTCACGTCCGCCGGATCGACACGGATCTGGCTGAAGTACATCGGCCGATCGTCGCAGTTGCTCACGAAGTTCCACGTCTTGCCGCCGTCGTCGGAACGGAAGATGCCGCTCGCATTGGGATTGGGAGGCATGGGAGCGCGCCCGCCGCGGCCACCACCGCCGAATTCGAGATTGCTCCCTGCCGCCGGCGTACAGCTACCTTGCCCGGCCTCGGCCCCTCCACCACCGCCGCGTCCACCAGCAGCATTGGCCGCCGGACCGCCTTCGCCGCCGCCCGATTCACTTGTGGCTGCCGCTGCTCCGCCGCGTCCGCCGCGGGCCGGTCCGCCATCGGCCGCCGTGCCCGCACCCGTGCCGCCGCTCGCGCCGGCTTCCACCTGCGCAAAAATAGTCGAAGGCTTGGCGCGGAAAATGGAAAGCGCGATGCGCCCATAGATGCCATCTTTCGGATGCGGCCAACCCGGTCCATCCAGTTTCGCCCAGGTGTCGCCGCCATCGGTTGACTTCCAGACGGCGCTGTTGGCTCCGCCGCCATTGAAACCCCACCACGTACGCCGGCGCATGTAAGAGGCCGCATATATGATTTTGCCGTTCGAGGGGTCGATAGCCACGTCGGTAAAGCCGGTGTCTTCGTCGATGTACTTCACCTGCTTCCAGGTCTTGCCGCCGTCTTGCGTGCGATACAGGCCGCGCTCTTTATTTGGCCCGAACAAATGTCCCACTGCCGCCACGAAGCAGATCTTGGGATCCTTGGGGTCCACCACCACGCGTTGAATGGATTGCGTTTCTTTCAGGCCCAGGTAATTCCAGTGATCGCCGCCATCGGTGGTGCCCCACACGCCGTCGCCGATGGACGAACTCTGACGGTTGTTGCCTTCGCCCTTGCCCACATAGACCACATTCTTGTCGGAAGGCGCGATCGCCACCGATCCGACGGACTCATTCTCCATCTCGTCGAACATCGACTTCCAGTGAATTCCGCCATCCGTGGTTCGCCATAACCCGCCCGTCGCGAAACCGATGTACATGGTCATCGGATCCTGCTCCGAACCCACGATGTCGTCCACCCGGCCCATCATCACCGCGGGTCCGATCGAGCGGAATTCGAAGCTCCGCAGCATCGGGTTCTTGCTTTGATTGATGGGCGGAGCAGCGGGTGCGCCACCTCGCTGGGCCATCAGGAGCCCGGAAAAACCCATGCAGACCATCCCTAAAGCCAACACTTTAGGCATGCCATGGGACCAGCACGTTACACGCATAAACTTGTCCTCTCCAACCCCCGTAACACTTTCTCGCGAATCAAATAAATGTATCATATACGACCAGAAGCGGTAGCTTTCTCGCACTACCCGCAAAAAACTACGGTCACTCCCCACAAACACCGCTCCCAGCCGCTTTCCAGCCCCTCGCCGGTGTAGCAGAATGGCCGTATAGTACAATTGGATCGAGCGGCCGATAAGGTACTTTGAGTGACCGGAATTTTCGAAAATCCGCGCCATTTCGTCCCTAGTCCGCACTTGTGCGACGCCATCAACGGGCACATCGTGCAGTCGGAGATCGAAGGCGGCGTACACCTGCGGGATATCGTGCCGGGAACCGTGCTGGAAGTCCTCACCCAGAATCGCTCTTACACCATCGAGTACCGAGGCTCCGGCCAGGCGCTGATTTCAGGCCATCCCGTCTTCTGCCCGCAACCCGTGCTGGTGAATATCCACGGTTCCACCTGGGGCGGCTCGATGCTCAAAGAGCGCTACATCGGCCGCGGTATGTGCCTGGAATTCGCGCCTCCCACCAATCCCGCCATTACCACCTCGGTAATCGTGGAAGTTCGCGAAAGCTCCCGCGCGGCATAGTCGGGAACTTGCACGGACAGTCTTGCCGGGGACGGCCGTTCACCGGCACGACGAAATCAAAGATTTCTCACAGAGACGCGGAGGCCACAGAGAAGACAAATTTCTTTTTTCTCC
>Ga0181528_10000359_pt1 | contig 35169 bp, 31 predicted proteins | sample PEATcosm2014_Bin_47_FD_119742 | JGI IMG/M metagenome (GOLD analysis project Ga0181528, IMG submission 119742) | Peatland microbial communities from MTU Mesocosm Facility, Houghton, MI, USA - PEATcosm2014_Bin10_10_metaG | ecosystem: Environmental > Terrestrial > Soil > Wetlands > Peat | place...
AACGCCGCTTCGCCAGGGATGAACTTGTACGGAATGCCCTTGCGCTCCAGCACCGTCTTCAACGCGTTCTGCGAGGACTCCCACTGCTCCGGCGAACCAACGTAGTGCGCCTTGTCTTCGGGATCCCATCCCGAAAGCTCGACCTTGAAATCCTCAAAGCCAAAGGTATGCAGCACGCTGATGGCGAAGTCAATGCAGCCTTCGACCTCGCTCTCAATCTGCTCGGGAGTGCAGAAGATGTGCGCGTCATCCTGAGTAAAGCCGCGGACGCGCATCAAGCCGTGCATGACGCCCGAACGCTCGTAGCGATAAACCGTGCCCAGCTCGCCCAACCGCACCGGAAGATCGCGGTAGCTGCGCAGTGAATCCTTGTAAATAAGGATGTGGAAGGGACAGTTCATGGGCTTCAGACGATATTCGGCATCGTCCAGCTCCATGGTGTCGAACATGTTCTCGGCGTAGAAACCCTCGTGACCGCTGGTCTGCCACAAGGCGCGGCGCGCCACATGCGGAGTGAACACCAGCGAGTAGCCGCGCTTCAGGTACTCGGCGCGCAGCCAGTCTTCCATGATGGTGCGAATCAATCCGCCCTTGGGATGCCAGAAGATGAGTCCCGGGCCGGCCAGCTCCTGAATGGAGTAGAGGTCGAGCTGCTTGCCGATGGCGCGATGGTCGCGGCGCTTGGCCTCCTCCTGCTGCTTCAGGTATTCGTCCATCTCCTTCTTGGAGTAGAACGAGACGCCGTAGATGCGCTGGAGCTGCGGATTGCCTTCCTTGCCGAGCCAGTAGGCGCCGGCGATGTTCAGCAACTTGAAGGCCTTGATGCGTCCGGTGGCGGGAATGTGCGGGCCGCGGCAGAAGTCCACGAACTTGCCGGTCTTGTAGAGCGAGACCTTCTCATCGGGCTTAACGAACTGCTCGATGAAGTGGCACTTCATGAAGTCGCCTTCAACCTTGAAGCGCTCGAGGCCCTGCTCGCGGTCGAGGAACTCGCGCGCGAAGGGCTCGTTGCGGTCGGCGATCTCCTTCATCTTGGCCTCGATCTTTACCAGATCGTCGGGCGTGAAGGGCGTCTCGCGCAGGAAGTCATAAAAGAATCCGCTCTCGGTGGCCGGACCGTGGCCGAGCTTGGTCTCCGGAAAAAGCTCGAGGACGGCGGCGGCCAAAAGGTGCGCCGAGGAGTGATGGAAGACCTCACGCGCTTCGGGATCCTTTTCGGTCAGCAGGCGCAGCTGCACATCGCGCTCCAGCGGACGGTTGAGGTCCACGAGCTCTGCCGTGCGGGGGCCATCGGTGATGGGCGCAATGCTTGCGGCCAGCGCGGCATCCGCCAGGCGCGGCGAAATGGACATGGCGATATCGAGGGCGGAAGTGCCCTGGGGGACGTTTCTAATGCTGCCGTCGGGGAGTTGAACCTTGATCTCTGCCATAAGAAAAGAAGCCTCCGCTTGCGCCTACGGGTGCGCAATGCAGATGGATTTGGAACTTTAAGTTTAAGGTCTGCCGCGGGGAGAAGCAAACCGGAGGCTGGAAGATATCCTTAGCGGCTTGCGTTAATATGTCCCCGTGGAAATCCTTATCAAAGAAACACGCCCACTCTGCCAATACTTTCTTTCCGGATATCTCGCAGCGAATAAATCAGATTCGGACAACTTTCCCCCCGATCAGTATCCAGACTTTCTCGATCGATATGAGGAATTGTTTAGGTCCTCACTCGCTTCGCTTCGTTTGACCCAGAAAGACCTCAAAGCAATACCCGAATTTGATTTCAACTCTGGAAACGCAAACAACCTAGAGAGCGGAATCGCGGTGCTGAGAGCGATTACTGCACTAAGGGATATGGGGTTTGGTCAAATTAAGCTTGTTAAACCGAAGAAGCGATCCCTAGGGGCTGATTTGTATGCAGAGAAGAATAGGGAGCGCGTATGCTTCGAGGTCAAAACCATAACCAAGAAGAGCAAGGGGAGGAAAGGTTGCTTTCTTGAAGAACAGATTTTCGAGAAGATAAAGGATTGCTGGCAAAGAGCAAGAAGCCAACTAGCTGCCACTACCGAGCAGCTACGTTGCACTGTCAGAATCATGATCTGTGTGGTGAATTGGTTTACGCATTCGGTATGTCTCGACCAGAGTAGTTATCAGGGAATTGTCAATCAGCTAGCTGCCGAGGACGGGGGAGGGGATATTTCTGGGATTGATGGCGTCTTGTTCATTCTCTCGACCGGATGCTGGTATTTCTTCGTCAATGAAAGGGGTAGGTCAATCGACAATATACCGCAAGCTAACCCTCCACATGGCAAAGACTCATCGCACCAGAACTAGCGTTCGGGCATTGATTCAAGCAGTTCATCCAGCTTTTCTTCGATTTCGTCTAGGCGAGCTTGTGTTTTAATCTCTGAACTTTTTATCATCCAATCAATCGCTATTACAACGGTTAGCCCCACGCCCACCACTGTCTCCTCGATGTCCGGATGGTAGTTTCTTAAGGCCAGCATCAGCACAATTCCGCCAACTATTAGGAAAAATAGTTTCAAGAGCCATCTCCTTCGAAAAGTGTAACAACCTTTAACTGGCGCTACGAGACTCACAATCCTCCGTAGAAACGCCCGAAGGCCTTCGCCGCCAGCAGCGACATCGCGATGAAGCCGATTGCGAAGGGCAGGACATGCTGATTCTTGCGCAGATCGAAGTTGCCGACGCGGCAGACCAGCAGATAGGCGATGACTAGATTGAATAGTCCCCACCACACATTGACCGTGGCTGAAGAGAGTCCGACGCCGGAGGGGTGGGCAAAGGGGCTCTGGAAGGGATGGCCGGTGACTCCGCTCACCAGGTGAGGCAGGGTGTTGGACAGGAATGCTCCACCGAAGAAGTAGGACAGGTAGTGATACCAGCGCATGATGGTCTCCTTTGGGATTTCAGGAGAAGTTTACTGCCGCCGCCTGCATTCGCCAAACGCCGCGGATGAAATAAAAATCCACGAAAAAGCCCGGCCATAATGACCGGGCTTCTGTTTGCTCCGCCGGATTTATTCGGTGGCGCGATGGTTGGCGTGCTGCTACTTGTGCGTGACGGATTGCGCCAGCGGAGTACGGCGGTCGCAGTCCTTGGCACGGCCACAGGTGTCGGCCTCGTGGAACTGCTCCTGCTCGGTGGAACCGTGCAAGGCCGTGGTGCTGCTGGTGCCGCCGGCGATGACCTGCGAGACGTCGTCGAAATATCCGGTGCCGACGAACTGCTGGTGCTTCACCGCGCGGTAACCATCTTTTTCAGCGGCGAACTCCTTCTGCTGCAGTTCGGAATATGCGCTCATGGCGCGCTCCTTGTAGCCGCGGGCCATGTCGAAGACCGCGTAATTCAGCGCGTGGAAGCCGGCCAGGGTGATGAACTGGAACTTGTAGTTCATCTCCGCCAACTGCTTCTGGAAGCTGGCGATGGTGGCATCGTCGAGCTTCTTTTTCCAGTTGAAGCTGGGCGAGCAGTTATAGGCCAAAAGCTTTCCTGGGAACTTGGCGTGGATGGCGTCGGCAAAGCGCTTCGCCTCGGCAATGTTCGGCTCGCTGGTTTCGCACCAGATCATGTCGCAGTAGGGCGCGTAGGCCAAGCCGCGCGCGATGGCCGTCTCAATGCCGCTGTGGATGCGGTAGAAACCTTCACTGGTACGATCTTCGCCGGTGAGGAATGGTGCGTCGGCCGGGTCAATGTCACTGGTGATGAGCTTGGCGCCGTTGGCGTCGGTGCGCGCGATGAGAATCGTCGGCACGCCGCAGACGTCTGCCGCCAGGCGCGCGGCAACCAGCTTCTGTATGGCCTCCTGCGTGGGGACGAGAACCTTGCCGCCCATGTGTCCGCACTTTTTGGCCGAGCTGAGCTGGTCCTCAAAGTGCACGGCGGCGGCGCCGTTTTCTATCATGCCCTTCATCAACTCGTATGCGTTCAGCGTGCCGCCAAAGCCGGCCTCGGCGTCGGCGACGAGCGGCACTAGCCAACGCTTGGCTTCCCTTCCCTCCTGATGCCAGATCTGATCTGCCCTGACGAGCGCATTATTGATGCGGCGACAAAGCTGCGGAACCGAGTCGGCCGGGTACAGGCTCTGGTCGGGATAAACCTGTCCGGCGCTGTTGGCGTCTCCAGCCACCTGCCAGCCGCTGACGTAAATGGCGTCGAGCCCGGCCTCGACCATTTCAATGGCCTGGTTGCCGGTCATGGCTCCCAGGGCGGGCACGTGAGTGCGGCTGTGCATCAGCTCCCACAGGCGCTCGGCGCCGAGGCGGGCCAGGGTGTGTTCAATGTGAATGGTGCCGCGAAGGCGGTCCACGTCGGCGGCGGTGTAGGGTCGCTCAATGCCGCTCCAGCGGTTGCGATCGCCCCAGGTGTGGGTGATGTCGGTGCCGTTGTTGTGTGCAGTCACTGTCGTCATGTCCTCTTTTGGTTAGGGGTGAATGGTCGTCCTTGCCGCGCCGCCGGTGGAGCTGCCGCCCAGGGTCCTCAGTGTAAAAAGGGACCGGTGCGGTGCCCGCGAGCAGTGCTGCGCGGAAAAAAGAAAACGAAAGCGGCCGAAGCCGTTCGGCAAAAAGGTTGCTATCCAGGGTCGAGCTGCGAAATCATCTGGCGCGCCGCTGGTTGGCGGACGGTCCACTTGAAGGGGCCCACAATGCCCGGGGCCAGGGGTCGAACGGCGAAGCGCGAGAAAGCCTCAACAGCGCGCCGGAAAAGCGTTGTTCCGCACGCCCGGATGAAGGCCTTCGAGCACTGGGCAAGGAGTCGGAATCCAGAGACAGATATCCCACACACCCCACCCGGTGGAGCAGAACTGTAGTGCAGGGCGGCGCGGTGGGCAAGAAGAAAATGAATTGCAATTCCACATTGGGCCAGAAATCGGAATTTCTCATGGGGGCATCAGCGGAACAGCGATCAGCCGTCCAGCCTCGTCCGGGAGGGCGAAAGTCTTGGTTTTCCATGGCCTTCCACAGCTTAGCCACAGGCTTTCCTCCCCCGGCGGCATCTTGCCGCTTGCATCCCAAGCCCCGGGGCGGCAATCATGGGGAGAGATGAGTACTCCTGACAGCCCTCAGAAGACCGAAGCTACGGCTCCCCCAGCCACTCCCCCGACGCTCCCCGTTTGCCCGGAGTGCGGCGGCAGCGGCTGGCGCATGGTGATGGCGGAGTATCGCGGACGTCAGGTGGAGCAGGCCACGCGCTGCGAGTGCATTCGCCGTCAGCAGGGCGGACGTTTGCTGGAGGCGGCACGCATTCCGCGACGTTATCAGCATTGCGAGCTCTCTAACTTTGATCACGTCGGCGACCAGTTTCGCTCGCTCGCTCCAGCACACTTAGCTGCAATGCGCTTTGTCGAACAGTATCCGATCGAAACTGAGGGTATAGGGTTGCTTCTGATGGGGTCCATCGGTTCCGGAAAAACCCATCTGGCCGTGGGAGTTCTGAAGGAGCTGATCGCGCAGAAGAGCGCGCACTGCATCTTCTACGATTATCGCGAGCTGCTGAAGGAAATTCAGAACAGCTACAACGACAGCGTGAAGGTGACGGAGATGGAAGTTCTGCGCCCCATCTTTGAAGCCGAGGTGCTGGTGCTGGACGAGCTGGGCGCGGCCAAGCCCACCGAGTGGGTATGGGACACCGTCAGCCATATTCTGAATACGCGCTACAACGACAAGCGCACCACCATCATCACCACGAACTACAAAGACGCGCCGCCGCTGGCGAGCACCAGCGAGAATGAGACCCGCGCGGTGCGTGTGGGACGCGAAGAGACCTTGGGCGACCGCATTGGAGAACGCATGCGCTCACGCCTGCATGAGATGTGCCGTATTGTGAAGGTCGAAGCGAAAAAAGATTACAGAGATATCAAAAGCGCCAGCTTCAGGTAGACTGGCGCTCCATTCCTGCAAAGAAATTTCTTAGCGAACGGCCAACAGTTGCAGCATGGCCGGCAGGTACTTGCGCTGGGCAGCGCGCGAGTACCACTCCATGGCGCGCTCATCTTCTCCGGCGGCGTCGTAAACACTGGCCACCATGAACTCGGCTTCGGCGTGTCCGCTGACGGCGGCCACGGCCAGGGCTTCGCACTCGTCCTCGCTCATCTGGATGCGCGGAAACGTGGTGAGGAAGTGGCAGAGCTCGCGCAGAGCGGCCGCCAGGGTGCGGTGCGTGTTCTTCTCCATCTTGGGTGCGTTCATTACGAGCATCGTTCCCCTCCCCTTTTTGTTGATTGAAATTGTGCCAGAGCTTCGCGCGATGGGCTGTGATTCTGCTCCGCCTGCGAATGTTCGTTTTGTCACAATTTCCTATCGGCCGAGTGCGCCATTTCCTGTACATCACTCTAATAACAAAAACCCGGGAAAAGAAGATTTGACTCGCGGCGGAGATTACGCCAGTAACCGCAGGCGGAAACGCGATGGGTTACGCGCCGGATCAATCGCTGAGTCAGTCGCCCGGGTTGTGCATTGCGACAGGCGCTGAAGTAAACTACCCGCGATGTGCACCACTCTCCACTTTGACGCCGCCGCCGCAGACGAGGAGTTTTTTCTCTCGTTGCCGGCCCGGCCTGCGGTCTTCGCCCTGCGCGCCGAACAAGCCGGGGCCGAGCCCTATGTGAGCAAGACGGCCAACCTGCGCCGCCGTTTGCAGCGCCTGCTTGGTTTGAACAAGAACGGTTCCGCGAATTACGCCTCTGCGAATAACGCTGAAGCAAATAACGCAGCGGCGAATACCGGAGTGACCATTACCGGGGTAACCCGGCGTCTCAGCCTGCGCGGGCGCGTTGCCAGCATTGAATATCAACTGGTCGGCGGAGACTTCGAGGCCGGCTTCGTTCTCTATCAATGGCTGCGGCGGGAGTTTCCCGCGAAATACTCCGAGCGCCTGCATCTGCGTGCCGCGCCGCTCGTGCATCTCCACAGTGAAAACCGCTATCCGCGCTTGAGTGTCACCTCACGCATTCGCTCGCTGAAGGGCGGACACTATTACGGACCCTTTGCCACGCGCGCCGAGGCCGATGAGTACGCAAACAGTTCTCTCGACTTTTTTTTGCTGCGCCGCTGCACCGAGGAGCTCGCTCCGGATCCGAAGTTTCCCGGTTGCGTATACAGCGAGATGAAGATGTGCCTGGCGCCGTGCTTCAAAGGTTGCACCGACGAACGCTACGCCGAGGAGTCCTCGCGGGTGGAGCAGTACCTGGCCACCTCCGGCCACTCGCTGCTGGTGGAGATCAGTCGCCAGCGCGACGAGGCCAGCGCGCGCCTGGAGTTTGAAGCCGCCGCCAGTGAGCATGCGCGGCTGGAAAAACTGAAGGCCGTGCGGCAGCGCGTGGCGGAGATCGTGCGCCGACTGGATCAACTCGACGGTCTGATGTTGCAGCCCAGCCATTGGGAAGGCCACATCACGCTCATCGCAATCACCGGAGGAATGCTCTGCCGGCCCATTGACTTCGACGTGCAGCCCCGGGCGACCATGACGGAAAATCCCCATGATGCGGCGGCCACTCACGTTGCGCGCGCCACCGTGCCGCAAAGCATGGAGGCTCGCCTGCGCCAGGCATTGGCCACCGTGCAGCCAGCTCGGCCACGCTCGTCCCAAGAGTGGATGGAGCACCTGGCATTGCTGAAGCGTTGGTACTACCGCACGGCCAAGGCAGGCGAAATATTTTTCGCCGAGCCAAATGGCGAAGCCGAGCGCCCGGTGGGAGAGGGCCTTCCCTATCGCCGCGTGGTGCGCGCCGTGGGCAGGGTGTTCAAGGGCGAAAAGCCTGTGGGTGATTTGAGTGAGACCGCCGGAGACTACTGGGCCTTCCGGGCAAAAGAAGCCGGACTCTAACTCTTCTCGCGTTCCTTACTGAAGACCACGCGGATGCCATCGCGCCAGCGCTCGTCGAGGCCGACCAACCGCCAATCCAACTCCGGTGAAACGTAGCGCAACATGGTGGCCGTCGAAGGGTGCACGTGCAGGGCGGGCGCGGCCAAGATAAGAATGGGATCGCGTGGGCTGAGTACGCGGCCGGGGAAGTATCCATGCCGCTGCAGCTCGCCGCGGCGCTGGTGCGCGCGCACCCGAGCCCAGTAATCCAAACCCTGCACGGGCAGATGAAGGTCCTCGCTGGCCTTCAGCTCAATCACCGCCAGGCGGTTGTCGCGCGTAATACCCAGCAGGTCCATCACGGAGCGATCGCTGGAGGCAAAGGCCGGCACCTGCGCGTAGACCATCGCGGGATCGAGCCTCGCGTCCAGCAGACTCAGGTCGCGCTCAATCAGCGTTTGCAACCAGCGCTCCGGCTGCAGGCGATAGAGAGGATGTGTGCGCTGGCGTCCGCCGCGCTTCAGCTCCAAAGCGTAGATGAGCTGGACCAGCGCAGGCTCGGTCTGCTCATTCAGTTCGTACTCCGCCGGAGGGGCTCCAAAGACGATGCGTTCGGCCAGGCGGTAGTGCGCGTCGGGCTCCATGGTGGCGCGGGCAAACTCCAAACCGTGGTAGCGGAAGCCGACCTCGCCGGGTGCGGTGGCCACGGCCTCTGCCGCCGGGCACAGTTGGCGCAGGCGTGCGATGGAGGCGGCAAAGCGCTCCAGGGTCTTCTGGCGGTCGAAGTCGTGCACCAGCCGCGTGTCCACGTTCAGCTCGCCCGTCAGGTTCAACTCCGTGGCGTGGCCGGTCGTTTCGTCCAGGGCGAACAGATGCCACTCCGCGGACTCATGATTCAGGTGGCTCATCCGCAGTTGCGCCGTCTGCGCCCGGCCTTCCGGCACAAACAGTGCCAACGCGCCGACGTGCCCCTTCGCGCTCAGATGTTCGCGGCAGTAATCCAGCCACAGAATGGCCGTCGCCACCGAGTTATCAATGCTCGACTGCATCTCACCGGCGCCAAGGCCGACGATGGCAACGCGCTGCTGACCGCGGCGCAGCAGGCCGCGCGCGCAGACCGCTCCAAAGCTGTGCGAAAGATCGGCCGAAGTGGTCAGCCGCTCCATCATAAATCCGGGAAAGGTCAACGCAGCAGCACGCTCCAGATGCGATTGATATGCAGCGCGCTGGACCCTCAGGGTGCTGGCGGCGCGGCGCTCTCCGGCTGGGCACAGTTCCATGCGGGAGGGCTTGGCTTGCCCGAAGCGCTGCACGCCCAGGCGCAGCACGTCGCCTTTGCGCTCTGCGCTGACGACGCGGCGCACCACGTTGCGCTCCTCGCTCCACACCTGCAACAGGCAGCGATGATGCTCCGGCGTAACGGAGTAGCGCGCGGCGGAAAAGTCAAAGAGCACGCGGCCATCTTCCGCCAACAACGCCGAGGGCTCTTCCATCAGATAGGCGGAGATCCCTTCGGCAATCGCTTCCGGCGTGGTGGCGCTCACAGACGGGGCCTTCCCCAGGCAACAAACAGGCCAGGCAATAGGAATGTTACGGCTACCGGAGGCAAACACCTTGGGGGAAGAAATGCTGGCGCGCCACTGGGCTGCCACACACTCTACACGCAAAGGGCCGCAGAGGTGAAGATTCGAATGATGGACAGTGCGCGGGTGTGTGATGAACTAGGGACTTACTTCGCGGACTCGTCCTCAATGGCACCGTAGTAGCGCACCTGGTCTACTCCAGCGGGCAGAGCGCGCAGCAGCTCCGCGGCGGTAGCGTCCAGCAAAGGATGCCGCCACGCAGGCGCGATCTCCGCCAGCGGTTGCAGCACAAAGCGGCGGCGCTCGAAGGCCGGATGCGGCAGGGTCAGCGTGGGCGTATCCACCTTCCGTTCACCGTAGGCGATCAGGTCCAGGTCCAACACGCGCGGCCCCTTGGGGATGGCCTGGCGCGAGCGGTCGCGGCCCAGCAGGCGCTCCAGCTCCAACAGTCGCGCGAGCAATGCTTCGGGCTCAAGCTTCGTGTGCAGGCAGACCACGGCGTTCAGGAACCAGGGCTGCGCCGTGTATTCGACCGGCTCGCTCTCATAGGCGGAACTGACGCGCACGACCGCGGTGAAGGCCTTCAAGCCCTCCACTGCCAAGCGCAAATGGCGCATGCGGTCGCCGAGGTTCGAGCCAAGCGAGATAAAAATCTGCTCCATGCGCGGCACAGAATCCTTCTTCTGGTATGCGAAATCCACCGTCGTCATTGTAGCCGGACGCTCGGATGGCCGGGCGGCGCGGGCCACAATAGATAGTGGGAAATTTCACGGATTTGGCGCAAAACACAAGGTATTGAGTGGGTGTAGACGTCTCTTATGCCGATAAATACAGGATAAAACCCGAAGATGTGTGGAAAAACCCGCATAAAAACAGATGAATTCGCTTGTCTCCAGCGATTTTCTGGGAGTATGATGACCGGGATTCAAGCGATTGTCGCTTGATCTTCAAGGAGGATTTTCCCAATGGCAGCAGGCCTGACAAAGACCGCGCTTATCCGCCTTCTGGCGGAGAAGCTGGAAGTAAGCAACAAGACCGCTGGACTGTTCCTGGCGACGCTGGTGGAAACGGCCGTCAAGGAAACCAAGAAAAATGACGTGTTCGTGCTTCCCGGCCTCGGCCGTCTGAAGAAGTCGGCACGCAAAGCCCGCATCGGCCGCAATCCGCAGACCGGCGAGCCCATCAAGATCCCGGCGAAGACCGTCGTGAAGTTCTACGTTGGCAAGGCCGTCAAGGATGCCATCGCCCCGGCGAAAAAGAAGTAGTCTTTCGCATTGAGGATTTGAGCCGGTTCCCCGCACGGGGGCCGGCTCTTTGTTTTGGGGGCGAGAATGGCATCTCTTGACAGCAGTGGTATAACAGTTATACCAATATGCGCTTTCAGTTCGATCCGCGAAAGAGTCTCCGGCTGCGCAGGAACCCGAAGCGTGGGGTCGGCTTTGAAGAAGCGCAGGAGATCTTCGAGCACCCATATTATCTGGATCAGCGTTCAGACCTGCCGGAGCAATGGCGTGCGATTGGCTGGGTGGGCACCGCGCTCTACTCACTGATTTATGAGGTGCGGGAAGACGACCAGGGCGAGTTCTACCACCTGGTTACCTTATGGAAGTCCACCGCGGAGGAGAAGCAGCTATATGACGAAAACTCTTAAATCGAAGAAAACAGCCTCTGCCGATCAGATCGCACGTCTCGCCGACAAGGGCAAGGATGTTTCCGCCTTCTTTACCAACCGGGGGCAGATGATGGCACCGATTCAAAGGGTGAACGTGGATTTTGCCGGCGCGATGCTGGAAGAACTGGATCAGGTGGTGAAAGAGCTAAACATCAGCCGCCAGGCCTATATCAAGACGCTGATTCGCCGTGAGCTGGATCAGCACCACCTGGCTGCCTCCCAGCGTCATGGCGCAAAACAGAGAGCCGTAGCCGCCCGGTAACTTCACACCACCTACAGCACCACCAGGGTAATCCCGCGATTGCCGCGGTTGAAGTCGTGGTCGTCGCGCAGCGGGCGGTGGCTTTGCACCAGCGCCCAGCTTTCGGCGTTGGAGGCGCGAAACTCCTCGCCCGGGATGTAGCCGTGAATCTGTCCATTGCGCTTCAGTCGCATCAGCTCCGACTGCACTTCCTCGCGCAGGCGCCCGCCGACGCCCTTGGAACCATACCCGTGGATGAGCTTGACCAGCGTGGCGCGCTCCTGGCGGGCCAGTGACAGCCCGCGCTCCAGGCGCAGCAGAGCCTGGGCCACCGTCGGCATTCCCTCTTCCAGGTTGACGATCTTCGAGCGCACTTCGCGTCCCTCCGGGTACTTCGATCATGCCATCCGCAGCGGCAGCCGCGGCAACAAAAATCGAATCCCAGCGTGGTGAAGAAACGCGATGCAGGCAAAACCGCGCCAGTGCTTAGAACTTCACCTGCGTAATCTGCTCGTTCCAGTGGCCTGTCGCCGGGTCATGGCGATAAAAGCGCACGGCCACCGTGGCTCCGGGGTGTAGGCGCGCAAGCGTGCGTTCAAGATCCGTGTGCGTGGCGATCAGCGTGCCATCAATCAGGTACACCAGGTCGTTCGGCTCCAGGCCCGCCACGGCGCCGGGCTCGCCTGGCGACGCGTATGCAACGTAGAAGCCGACGATGCCCGCCGCGTCAAGATCGGCACGGGCCGTCCCTCCGCTGATCGCCTCAATGGGCAGGATGCGCAGGCCCAGGTGCACGCCGCTCGGGGGAGGGGCGGCCGTGGCCGGCATCGCCGGGTCATCCCCAGAGGGTTGCTGCATTGCCGCCGCTTGGTCAATCGTCTGCTGCGGCAGCAGGGGAATGCCGCCATGGTCGGAGGACGACACCACGCGTCCGCCGGTTTCGCCCTTCCAGCGTGCCAACCGCCCGTCGCGGTCGAATACGACATAGAAGACGTCGCCCGTGCCGCCGCCTTTCTTGGAGCCGGCCTTCATGGCCGTTCCGCCCGTGCCTGCAACAGCGCTCATTCCCATGGTCACCATGCCCATCTGCGTAGGCAGAAGCCAACTACCCATGCCCGCCATGGTGGCCAGGCCGCTCACGTTGTCTCCGGCCTTGGACCCGTTCTTGGCGCTGGCATAGGTGTAAGCCACCAGACCCTCGGGCGTGGACTCGCTCTTTTGCGGTCGTCCCAGGCTCTCTTCCACCTGGCTGCGGCCGGTGACGCCTACCTTGAAGCTGCGCAGCAGAGCCTCCGTGCTGGGGGGCTGCTGTTTAATCGCCGCGGCAAAGGTCGTGGACTGAGCCAGGGCCACAAGAAGTAGTCCAAACAGAAATGCTCTGCCACGGTGCGAAGTGCGTCTGCCCGATCCGGTCATAGTTTGCACAAGCTTTCTTTGCAGTGGAAATGGGCCCAAGGGAATCGGGCGAATCCTAAGGTGAGTCCCGGGGCGGAGTCAAGGGAAAAGGCCGGTTTCATGGAGAATGGCTGGAGTCTGGGAAGTCTTACGGGGCGCTCCTCCTATCTCATTGAAAAGAGGAAGATTACAAGACATCCACCGCTCAGCCGGGATTATGCCTTATGATTTGACAATAAAAGGCTCATATTTTATGCTACGTGCGCAATTAGGTTGCATCGAAAACCTATAAGGCCTGGCCAGTGAGCCACGGCCGAACGACTGCCACCGCGCCTCCTGAAGTGATTCAGGGGCGCCCGGCACGTTTTCGAGAATGAGGTGAGCATTATGGCAATCCGATGGGATCGTTTGACGGTGAAAGCGCAGGAGGCGATGCAGCGCGCCGGTGAGGTGGCAAGCGAGCGCGCAAACAGTGAGATTGTGCCTCTGCACCTGCTGGCGGCATTGCTGGAAGACCGCGAAGGAATCGTGGCTCCGGTCTTGGAGCGCGCCGGGGCCAACCCTTCGGCGTTGTTGGCGCAGGCGCAGAAGGAGATTGATGCGCTGCCCAAGCTGGGCCGGGCGGCCGCGCAGCCGCATCTGAATGACGCCACCACCGAATTGCTGGAAGCGGCCTTCAAGGCGGCGGAAAACTTTAAGGATGAGTACGTCAGCACGGAGCATTTGCTGCTGGCGACACTGGGAATGAAGAAGGACCCGGCGTGCCGGCTGTTGAACGCCAACGGCGTGACGGAAGACGCCCTGATGAAGGCCTTGACCGCCGTGCGCGGCAACCAGACGGTGACCGATCAGAATCCCGAGTCGAAGTACCAGGCCTTGGAGCGTTACGCCCGCGACCTGACGGAGCTGGCGCGCCGGGGGAAGCTCGATCCCGTAATTGGCCGCGACGAAGAGATTCGGCGCACCATTCAGGTTCTCTCCCGCCGGACGAAGAACAACCCCGTGCTGATTGGTGAGCCGGGCGTGGGCAAGACAGCAATCGTGGAAGGCCTGGCGCAGCGCATTGTCGCCGGAGACGTGCCGGAGCAGTTGAAGAACAAGCGAGTCGTCTCCTTGGACCTGGGCGCATTGGTGGCCGGAGCGAAGTATCGCGGCGAATTTGAGGATCGTCTGAAGGCTGTGATCAAGGACGTGGAAGACAGCGACGGCCGCGTCATCCTGTTTATTGACGAGCTGCACACCCTGGTGGGCGCCGGAGCGGCCGAAGGCGCCATGGATGCCAGCAACATGCTGAAGCCCGCACTGGCCCGCGGAGAGCTGCGTGCCATTGGCGCGACCACGCTGAACGAGTATCGCAAGTACATCGAAAAAGATGCGGCCTTTGAGCGCCGCTTCCAGATCGTCTACGTCGGCGAGCCGAATGTGGAAGACACGATCGCCATTCTGCGCGGGCTGAAAGAAAAGTACGAAGTGCATCACGGCGTGCGCATCAAGGATTCAGCTATCGTCTCGGCTGCCGTCTTGTCGCATCGTTACATCAGCGACCGCTTTTTGCCCGACAAGGCGATTGACCTGATTGACGAAGCTGCAGCCAGCCTGCGCATTCAGATTGACTCCATGCCGACGGAGATTGACCAGTTGCAGCGCCGCGCCACCAACCTGGAAATTGAGCGCCAGGCGTTGAAGAAAGAAACTGATCCCAACAGCCGCGAACGCATGCAGGTGGTGGAGCGCGAACTGGCCGAGGTCAACGAGCAGGCCAACGTGCTGAAGGTTCGCTGGAAGCGCGAGAAGGAGCAGATCGCCGAGGCGCGCCAGCTCAAGGAGCACATTGAAGAGTTGAAGGCCCAGCAGGTGGAGGCCGTGCGCAAGGGCGAGTACGAAAAGGCCAGCCGCCTCCAGTACGACGAGCTACCCAAGGCTGAGCAGAAACTGATCGCGTTGACCAGCAAGGCCGAAGGCGCCCAGGCTCGCATGCTGAAGGAAGAAGTGGACGAGGAAGACGTGGCGCGCATCGTCAGCCGCTGGACCGGCATCCCTGTGTCGAAGATGCTGGAAGGCGAGGTCAAGAAGCTGGTGCAGATGGAGAGCCGTCTGCGGCAGCGCGTCATCGGTCAGGAAGAGGCGTTGGAGAAAGTGTCCAATGCCATTCGGCGTTCGCGTGCCGGCCTCAGCGATCCACGTCGGCCCATCGGCTCATTCATCTTCCTCGGGCCGACGGGTGTGGGTAAAACCGAGATGGCGCGGGCACTGGCCGAGTTCCTCTTTGACGACGAACACGCCATGATTCGCATTGACATGAGTGAATACATGGAGAAGCACTCCGTCAGCCGCCTTATCGGCGCGCCTCCGGGCTACGTGGGTTACGAAGAGGGTGGACAGCTGACGGAGGCCGTGCGCCGCCGTCCATACTCGGTCGTGTTGTTCGATGAGATCGAGAAGGCCAGTCCCGAGGTCTTCAACGTCTTCTTGCAGATCATGGACGACGGACGGCTGACCGATGGCAAAGGGCGCGTGGTGGACTTCAAGAACACTATCCTGGTCATGACCAGTAACATCGGTTCACTCAGTCTGAGTGGCGACATGAGCACTCCGGAGCGCTTTGCCCGCGCCAGCGAGTTGGTGATGAACGCCCTGCGCGGACACTTCAAGCCGGAGTTCCTGAACCGCGTGGATGACATCGTGGTCTTCCATCCGCTCGGCGACGAGCAGCTGGCTAAGATCGTCGAACTGCGGCTGGAAGATCTGCGCCGTCTGCTGGGCGAGCGCAAGATCACCATCGAGTTGACCGAAGCGGCGAAGCGGGCACTGTTCACCAGCGGCTACGACCCGGCCTACGGCGCGCGTCCGCTGAAGCGGGCCATCCAGCGCATGATTCAGGACCCGCTGGCGATGAAGATCCTCGATGGCGAGGTGCTGCACGGCGACCACATCCAGGTGGATGCCACCGACGGCAAGTTGAGCTTCATCGTGGAACATGCGGCGGAAGCGCAGGAGAAATCTGCCGAGACTGCCCCGACGGTGTAAGCCACTCCGCAGCAAAACAGACGGCCCCGGGAGAACATCCCCGGGGCCTTTCCGTGCGCGTAGATCGGGTCACACTGCGCCGTGCGCCTTCGTATTTCTAGGCCTGCATTACTCCCACGGGCTTGCTCTGGGCGGCTGCCTCGGGCAGCAGCACCAGGCGGCGACGCTGTATCCACTGGTGAATGTAGTGTGCGATGTAGCCGCTCCACAGCCCGCTCAGGTGCGGCGGCAGGTGGAAGGCCCACATCGAGCCGGTGACCAGAAGAAACGTCCAGACAAACAGGTTGTGCTCCAGCACCAGGGCGATGAAGGCTCCTGTCATCAGGGCGCAGAGCAGGGTGACCATGGGCGCCGCTGAACGTGTCAGGAATCCATGGCTCGCCGCATATTGCAGCAGCAGGGGAATCTGCAGGGTGGGCATGGAGATGGCCGCCAGCATTGCCGCCAGCAGCCGCCACGGCGAAAAACGTGCGCCAAAGGGACTGAGGAAATTGCGAACGCCGCGCCATAGAACTTTGTCGGTCATCCGGTAGAACGTGCCGTCGGGCGTCATGCGATACTCGCCGGCCTCGACGCGATGCTCGCCGAGCGTCTGGTGCTCCTTGGCCACAAGGGCGAAGATGTCTTTCGCGGCGGCGGGCGGCGTTGATGGAATGGACGCAATGCGGGCCACGCCCCGATCGTGCAGGCGCTTCAACACCGCAGGGTCGTCACTGGCGCTTCTCTGCGAGACGACCGTAGCCGGCTTGGTGAGCAGCGACCGATGCTTCATGTTGCTGGTGAACAGAGCGCTTCCGTCGCTGAAGTAAGTGTCGAACTCGATGACCGCGGCGTGCGCGACATTGCGCTTATTGCCAACGTTAACCGCGACCTCTACCAGCATGATGACGCAGCGCGCCGTGTCGCCCGGACAAACGTAGCTGCGCGTCAGGTTGTGGCCCAGGTTCTTCCAGCGGTAGGTGCAGGTGGGATAAAAACCCAGCGTGTTCATCTCGCGGTCGTAGCGGGCAAACAACGCCTGCTGCGCCGCCGTCAGCGACAACTCCGTCAACTCTTCGAACTCGGCGGCGACAGGAATCGGCACCGAAGTCTGGCGCAGTCGAGGCAGAGCTCCGAGCAAGATAAAGACAACCGTGGAGAGGAAGACAACCACATCTGCATCCAGCTTGAAGTTCATGCGGCGCACCGTCCGTTGGAATGGCCAACAGAGTAGCCCGTAGGCGCATTGCACCGATAGTTCCTTTAGTGATGCACCTTGGTACTCGTTAGAGATTGGTACCCCCAGGCAAAAAAGTGCGCCGCGCGGCCACCATGTTGGTGGGTGGGGCGCGGCGCGAATGATGTAGTTCAACCGAATTGCAGTCCTGCTCGGGACGCTTACGCCAAATCGAAGAGCAGAACCTCGGCGTCTTCCGTGGCCGTCAGCGTCAGCGAGCGTTCTTCGCTGATGCCGGCGCCATCGCCCTGCTGGAGCTTGAAGCCGTTCAAGGTCGCCGAACCCGCGGCCATCTGCAGCCAGCCGTGGCGGCCTTCAGCAAACGTGATGGGCAGGCTCTCGCCGGCCTTCAGCTTGGTCACCGAAAGCTTGGCGTCGGAGTGAATCGAGACCGAGCCATCCTGTCCCGTGGGTGAAGCGATGAGCCGCCAGCGATTGAGCTTCTCTTCCTCGGCAAACGTCTTCTGCTCGTAGCTCGGCTCGACGTTCTGCTTGTCGGGGTCCGGGAAGATCCAAATCTGCAAAAGGTGCACGGGGTTGGTCGGCGAGGGATTGAACTCGCTGTGCACAATGCCCGTGCCGGCGCTCATGCGCTGGCCGTCGCCGGGGCGAATGATGGCTCCCGTGCCCAGGCTGTCGCGATGTTCCAGTTCGCCGCTCAGGACGTAGGTGATGATCTCCATGTTGTCATGGGGATGCATTCCGAAGCCCCGGCCCGCGGCGACGCGGTCCTCGTTAATCACGCGCAGGGCGCGGAAGTGCACGTGGCGCGGGTCGTGATAGCTGGCGAAGGAGAAGGTGTGAAAGGTATCCAGCCAACCGTGGTCAAAGTGTCCACGCTCGGCGGATTTGCGATGGGAAATCATGAGCAACCTCCGGGGCCGAAATTCCGGCCGACAGAGTATTAGATGTTGCAACAGATATTTTCGATGCAGCGGCCCGCAAAGGGTTCAAGTCCAATGGGTTTCAGCAGCCCAGCCGATTTCGGAAGGCCATTCGTCCTCAGAACGAATGGCCCACGCGGGCCACCCAGCCGATCTGATTGGCTTCGCCGTGCTAACGGGAGGAGTCACCCGAACCGGAGCCGGACGAATTGCCAGATGAAGCCCCCGATCCGGATGACGCCGGCGCAGACGAGCCAGAACCTTCGCCGGAGCTCGATCCCGACTTTGAGGCGCCCGACGCTGAGCTCCCAGAATTTGAGCCCGAAGAGGAACTCGACGCTGTGTCGGAAGACGCATTCCCGGAATTCGAACTCCCGGATGACGCATCAGAGCCCGAGTTCGATCCCTCGCCCGAGGCCGGTTTGGCCGCGGAGGCCGAAGACTCGACGGGGTCGCCGACGGAGTCGTTACGAGAAGACGCGCTGTTCGACCCCGAAGGATTCTTGTTGGCGTAGTCGGTCACATACCAGCCCGTGCCTTTAAACTGCATGGCCGGGGCGGAAATCACCTGCGTAATCGTCGTCTGTCCGCACTTGGGGCAGACGGTAAGAGGCGGATCGGAGAATTTCACGATGCGCTCAAAGCGATGAGCGCAGTTGCTGCACAGGTACTCGTAAAGGGGCATTGATCTCTTCTTGAAAGTCTTTGGAGCGGGGCCAGTCCGATGCCGCATGCTGCATCCGGGCGGCTTCCAACTGCCGGCAATCTATCTTTGATTCTAGGTTCCGCGCGCGGTGCGGTCAATTTTACGGCTGCGGTGTTACACTGCGCGTTTAAGGCTGCAACGCACCGGCGCCTCTCCATTGCCACGCCTGGGCCGTGCATTGTGCCGCCGCCGCCACCAATTTATATAAGCTCCGCCGCCCCGCCGGTGGGCCGCGTACCAAGGAGACCCTTTATGCCCGCACAGCCTACTCTCTACCTGGTTGGTACGCCCATCGGCAACCTGGAAGACATCACCCTGCGGGCCATGCGCATTCTCAAAGAGGTCCAGCTCATCGCCTGCGAGGACACCCGCCAGACCTCCAAGCTCCTGAACCACTATGACATCCAGACGCGCACCATCAGCTACCACGAGCACAACGAGCTGACGCGCTCGGCCGAGCTGATCATGCATCTAGAGCAGGGCCAGTCCATCGCACTGGTCACCGATGCCGGCATGCCCGGCGTCAGCGACCCGGGTTATCGGCTGGCGTCGCTGGCCATCCGGCACAGGATTCCCGTCGTCCCCATACCCGGTGCCTCGGCGTTTTTGTGTGCCCTGGTGGCCAGCGGACTGCCCACCGACAGCTTCGTCTTCCACGGCTTTCTTCCGGTCAAGCTGGGGCAGCGCCGCAAGGCGTTGGAAGAAATCAAGAACGAAGTTCGCACGCAGATTTTCTACGAGGCGCCGCACCGCCTGCTGGCCACGCTCGCCGACGTGGTGGACGTTCTGGGCGCGCATCGCCACGTGGTGGTGGCCCGCGAGGTGACGAAGATTTACGAGGAGTTTGTGCGCGCCTCGGCCGCCGAGGTTCTGGCCGACTTCACAAAGCGTGACGAGGTCCGCGGCGAGATCACCCTGCTCATTGGCCGCGCCGAAGAAGCGCACGGCGTGCCCGCCGTCGCGCAGAAGAACGCCCGCACCCGCGTCCGCGAGCTGATGAAGACCGAGGAGATGGACGAAAAAGAGGCGATGAAGCGCGTCGCCAAGGAGATGGGCATCAGCAAGAGCGACGTCTACCGCGAGATGCAGAAGGACGGCAAGCGGTAGACGGACCCGCAGCGTCGCCGTCCAAGGGCCATTCACATTTCTTAACCGAATCTTCGCGCCGGGAGTCGCAACAACTTCGGCGTCCGTGGTTTACAGTCCATGCGGCGCACAGACTGCATTTCTCCTCCCCCCGAAGTCCTGCGCCGTGCCTTGAATCAGAACGGAGGCCTTCCTATGAATTTTCTGCGCTCATGCCTTCCAACTTCGCGCGCTTCCCTCGCTCATCGCGCAATGCTCTTCGCCGCCGCCGCAGGACTCCTGTTCATAACCACTGCCTGCACCAAGGTGGAGCTGAAGATGGGCGTCAAGGTGGACCTCTCCAAGCTGCCGGTCAACGCCATGCAGCTCACCCTGCCGAACGGGCCGGGCATCGCTCCGGGAGACAAGAGCGCGCTGGTCGCGGAGTTTACCCAACCGGATGGCAAGACGCTGGTGACCGAGGGCAAGGGTGGGGGCAAGGTGATGTGGCGCGGCCTTTTGGTAACCGCCACGGTGGCCAAGGTCAGCAACAAAGGCGTCCTCACCCTGGATAAAGATCCGCGCACAAGTGACGGCAAGACGGTGCATGTTGAAGTGGCCGTGCCGAGCCATCCAGAGCTACACGCGGCATTGGATATTCCTCTGCGTTACGACCGAACCTACAAGGCGAACTTCAACGGCGCCAGTGGCTCAAATGGCAGCGACGGCAGCAGCGGCATGGATGGCTCCATGGGAAGTTCCGGCAGCATGGATCCCAATAATCCCTCTCCCGGCGGTAATGGCGGAGATGGTACCAACGGTGGAGACGGCGGCAGCGGCGGCAATGGCGGAGACGCGCCGGCCGTGGATGTGAGGGTGCATCTGCGCGCGGGCAGTGAGCCGTTGCTGGAAGTGATCGTGACCAGTTCGAAGAAGACGCGCTATTACCTTCTGGACCCGAAGGGCGGACAGCTCCAGGTGAGCGCGAATGGCGGTGATGGCGGACGTGGCGGCAGTGGTGGGCGCGGTGGACGCGGTGGCTCGGGCGGCATCGGCAGTCCGAGTGGCATGTCAGGTCACGACGGCCTCAGCGGCCACGATGGAATGAGCGGATCATCCGGAAGTGGCGGCAAAATCACCGTGTATTACGATCCGGCGGCGCAGCCTTACCTGGGAGTGCTGAAGCTTTCCAACGTCCCGGGACCGAAGCCGCAGTTTGTGCCGTCAACGGTGAATAAGCTCTGGTAGAAGGCTGCTTGCGGCTCGCGCAACTCGAGACGCACTCGGGCGTTTTCTGCTACCCTGCTGGCCATTGGGGGAGGAGAAAATGGCAAAGCTCGTTTATGCATTCAACCAGTCCCTGGATGGGTACGTTGACCACATGAAGCTTGGGGCGCCCGCACCCGCGGCCTTCCGTCACTTCATCGAACTGGTGCGGGGCCTGACGGGCCTGGTGTACGGCAGCCGCACCTACGAGATCATGCGCTATTGGGACGCAGAGCAATCGGAGGGTAACGCGGACCACCACGACTTTGCGGCGGCGTGGCGGAGCAAGCCGAAGTGGGTCGTCTCGCGTTCCCTCAAGTCGGTTGGCCCCAACGCCACACTGCTCGGGGATGACCTCGAGAAGGCGATACGCGGGCTGAAGGCGCAACACGCTGGGGAGATTGATGTTGCAGGACCAGAGCTGGCAGGCAGCCTGACCAAACTTGGCCTGATTGATGAATACCGGCTCTACCTTCGCCCCGTCGTGCTTGGCGGAGGCACGCCATTCTTCGCCGGTCCGCCGCCGCCGCTGCACCTGGTTGCCAGCGACCGAATTGACGAAGACATCATCCGGTTGACGTACGTTCCTGCTTAGCGGCGAAACTCGGCTGATGGGCTGTGGCGCTGCGGGATGGGTGCGGGAAGTGGTGGGGCGTTGCGCGGGCGAAATTTGGGTGGTTTTGGGGTACGATTTTGAGGGTTTTTGGCGCTCAACAGTCCACAACTTGTAAAAGGGTGGCTTGGCTCAAGTTAACCACTTTCGAAACCAAGACAAATTCAACTACCCCACCCTAACCAACTGAAGGTTAGGATGGGGCACCCTCAGGGTCCTTCCAGCGGGGAAACTTCGGCTGGGCCACCCGCCCACCCGCCGGAGCTATCATCATTTGTGCCACCCTTCAAAGTATTCGATGACCTGTTGAACTGCGACAAAGACTGCATTCAATGCAGCACCGGATTCCCCTGGTTTCGTAATTGGGATTTCATCAATGGAAATCTCCGAAATCAACTCGGAGTTCAATTGGATTTTTCCGTTTCCCCCCGGAATGAATCCATCAACCTTGATTCGCAGGAATTCGTTGTTACCTTCCAGGAGGTTCATGCTCAACGGTTGCACGGAAAGCAAACGCCCAGGCCAGAGAAGAAAGTCCCACCTGAATTGTGTGGCGACGGCTCCAACAACGTGGAGTCGTCTATGCCTATCCTTACGGGCGCAGTCATGAAGAATACGGAGGGCATGGACTACGTACTCCAAGTCCGTCCCCGTATGTTTAGCAGCGTTGTATGGCTGTATTTCTTCAATCCAATCCCTGAGTTGATTCGGGAATGGTGGGTCATTGACGGTACTTCTAGTGAATTTGGCGGCATCGATGCAAATAGGAAACTCAACCCGATTTTCGTTGGATGGAGGATCGACGCCCTCAGCAAGTACGGACGCCTTATACACCAAATGATCCAAAGCGGCCCGGAGCTGGTAGAACATTTCTCCGAATTCAATAGCGAGTTCGTTTTCAGGAAGCGGGGACGAACGGACGTATTTGACGATTCCCTCTGTCCAGTCGCCATTCATCTCTATGACTGTATTGTAGCTTTTTGGATCAATGAGAGATTCCCATATCTTCTTCACTGATTCAGCGTGAACTACTGCCCTATCGAGACGCTTCCGGCTTTCGGAAAATAGTGGCATGACAAGCCATTATATTTCCTACTTGACGCGCAGGGATATTTGCCTTCGCCCTGAAATAAAAAGGGGGATGCTACTCCACGGCCTTGAGCAGTTCCTTCGTGTACTCGTGCCTGGGAGCGGTGGTGATTTGCTCGGTGTCGCCGATCTCGACGATCTTGCCGGCCTTCATCACGGCGATGCGGTTGCTCAGGTAGCGCACCACGGGCATCGAGTGCGAGATGAACAGGTAGGTCAGGCCCATCTCCTTTTGCAGACGCTGGAGCAGGTTGACGATCTGCGCGGCGACGCTGACGTCGAGGGCGCTGACCGCCTCATCGGCGACGATGAAGTGCGGGCGCAGGGCCAGGGCGCGGGCGATTCCGATGCGCTGGCGCTGGCCTCCGCTGAACTCGTGGGGATAGCGGCCCAGGGCGCTGGCGTCGAGTCCGACCATGCCCATCAGCTCGGCGGCATGCTGCATGAGGAGCGCCGGGCCGAGATGCTCGTGGATGGCGATGGGCTCACTGACGATTTCGGCGACGGTCATGCGCGGGTCGAGCGAGGCGAAGGGATCCTGGAAGATGATCTGCATCTTGCGGCGGGTGTCGCGCAGGGCGCGGGCGCCGAGGGTGGTCAGCTCCTGGCCGTCGTAGCGGACCGAGCCGCTGGTGGGTTCGATGAGGCGCAGCAGGAGGCGTCCGAGGGTGCTTTTGCCGCAGCCGCTCTCGCCGACCAGGCCGAGGGTCTCACCGGGCTCGATGCTGAAGCTGACGTCGTCCACGGCGCGGACGGGCGCCTGCCCGGCGGTGGGCTCGAACTGCTTGATGAGATTGGTGGCTTCGACCAGTGCCATGCCCACGAGCGTATCACGCGGAGGGGTGGGCAAGGGGGCGTCAGGCCCTCGCGCGTGCTAGAATTTCCACAGCGACATCCCCTTTTGCGAGAAGAGCTTGATCGAACTGGCGCCATCGATTTTGTCGGCAGATTTCGCCCGCCTGGCCGAGCAGGTTGCTCCGGCCTTGGAGGCTGGCGCAACCGTGCTGCACGTGGACGTGATGGACGGCCATTTCGTGCCGAACATCACGATTGGTCCGCCGGTGGTGGCCGCCTTGCGCAAACACGTCACGGCGCCGCTCGATGTGCACCTGATGATCGAGAATCCGGAGCAGTACATTCCGGCTTTTGCAGATGCCGGGGCCAACTGGATCAGCGTGCATCAGGAGTCCACGGTGCATTTGGACCGCGCGGTGGAGCTGGTTCGTTCGCATGGCTGCCTGGCCGGAGTGGTGATCAACCCGGCGACGCCCGTCGAAACGCTCAACGACATTCTGCCGGCGGTGGATTATGTGCTGGTAATGAGTGTGAATCCGGGCTTTGGCGGGCAGAAGTTCATCCGCCGGACGCTGAAAAAGATTCGCCATCTTGCGGAATTGCGGCAAAGGCACAATCTTGGCTTCCGGATTGAGGTGGATGGCGGCATTGCTCTTGATACCATTACAGAGGTGGTGCAGGCCGGGGCGGAAGTCCTGGTGGCCGGCAACGCCGTCTTTGGCCGCGGTGACATAGGCGGCAACGTTCAAACGCTTTTGCAGGCCGCACGCACGGCGCTGCTCGAGAAGGCATAACCGCAGGTGATCGTGTACTCCCGAGGTGTCTCCCTCATGTTTCGTCGCGCTCTTATTGCCATGCTGATGGCCGCCTTTATGCTGTCCGTTGCCGGCTGCCATAGCAAGAAGAAGGCCAACAGCCCGCTCAGTCACATCAACTCCAAGCAGCCCGACAAGGTTCTGTACGACCGCGCCATGGAGGCGATGAAAGAGCATAAGTACGAAGTAGCGCGCATCACCCTGCAGACGCTCATCAACACTTATCCGGACAGCGAGTTTGTGGCCCGGGCCAAGCTGACGGTGGGCGAGAGCTGGTATCAGGAGGGTGGCACGGCCGCCCTGGCGCAGGCGGAGACCGAATTCCGCGACTTCATCACGTTCTTCCCCAACATGGCCGAGGCCAGCGAAGCGCAGCTCAAGATCGCCGACATCCACTACCGGCAGATGGAGAAGCCGGACCGCGACTTTACCCACGCGCGCCGCGCCGAGGAAGAATACCGCCAACTGCTGCTGCAATATCCTGACAGCAAGCTGGCCGACACGGCCCGCATCCGCCTGCTGCAGGTGCAGGAGGTGATGGCCGAGCGCCAGTTCCGCATCCAGCGCTTTTACCTGCTGCGCGGTTCGTTCATTGCCTCGATCGCGCGCGGACGCACCTTGACCGATACCTATCCCTTGTACAGCCACTCGGATGAAGCGCTGTTCCTGCTGGGTCAGGCCTACGAGCGCCAGGGCGACCGGACGCGCATTGCTCCCGGCCTGCCGGAGCCGCTGAAGCAGAAGCTGGTAAAGGAGTACCTGGACAGCGCGGCGCAGGTGTACAGCAAGATTGTGACCCGCTATCCGGCGATGCCGCGCTACCAGGACGCACGCCGCCGCCTGACGGCCATTGACCGTCCGGTGCCGACCCCGACTCCGGAGGCGATTGCGCAGAACAAGAAAGAGGTTGCCAGCCGCACGGCAGAGACGCGCTACGAGCGCTTTGTCAGCGACATGGGCAAGCGTCCGGACCTGACCACGACGATCAAGACCGGGCAGCCCACGCTGGTGGACCCGAAGGAAACCGATGCGCCGCACCTTGTGCGCGAGCTGAACACCACGGTGGCCAACGCGGTGGCGGCCAGCAAGGGCGGAAAGAGCGCCGTGACGGTGGAGACCGTGAAGCCCGGCGATAAGGTCCCGGAGTCGCAGCCCGCGCCACGTTCGGCCGTTGCGCCTACCCCGGCCGCCAAGCCAGCGGTCAACCCGAGCGATGTTCCGGCCGAGGCTCCGAAGCAGCTGAATGAGGCGAAGATTGCCTCCACCACAGACGACAAGCCCAAGGCGGACGCCACCAAGCCCGACGAGAGCAGCTCGACGAAGACCGCCGAAGCCGCCAGCAAAGACAGCGCCAGCAGCCGCAAGGCGAAAAAGAAGTTCAAGGTCAAGCTGCCGGTTAAGTTCTAAACAGCAGCACGGTTTGTAAAGTTCCACGCCCGCCTGGGGTAACCACCCGGCGGGCGTCCTTTTGCACGGCCCTGTGGAAAATGGTTCACCCGCATTGACCCCGGGGGTTGAGTGGGTTACTTTGGCAGCTTGGTAGCCGCGGCTTTGCGGCACTCCTTGGGAGCAGGATATAAAGTGGCATTCACAATTCTTCTAGCAGACGACAGCGTTCCCGCGCAGAACACCGGGCGAAAGATCCTGACTGAAGCGGGCTATGACGTAGTGACGGCCAGCAATGGGCTGGAGGCGCTGCGCAAGCTCAACGAAGCCTCGCCGGCGCTGGCGATTCTGGACATCTTCATGCCCGGCTACACGGGCTTTGAGATCTGCGAGAAGCTGCGGAGCGTGCCGGCCACCGCGGCGCTGCCGGTCGTCCTTTCAGTGGGCAAGATGGAGCCCTTCCGGGAAGAGGACGCCACCAAGGTTGGCGCCAACGGCACACTGGCCAAGCCCTTTGTAGCCGAGCAGATGCTGGCGGTCATCCGTGGACTGTTGGGCGAGCCAGTGGTGGAGACGAAGCCGGTACAACCGCTGCAGCCGCCGCCACCTGCTCCGACTGCCGAAGACGAGCCGATGTTTGCCTACGCAGCGCTGGGCCAGGAGTTGAGGGATAAGGGCGAGGGCTTCCAGAACCCGTCCACAGTGGAGCCGCAGGCTGGGGCAGATGTCTTCCGCTTCAACCCCGATGCCATGCCCACGCCATTCAGTGCATCGTCGGCGGACCTTGCTCCGGAGAGTCCTCTGGAGTTGGAGTCTCCGCTGGAGACGGCCGGCGCGGCTGCGCCCGCGGAGTCGGCTCCGGATCAATCCGCGCATGAGGAGAAGGCGAAGGCGGATTCGCAGCTGGAAAAGGACTCTGAGGATTCTTCGTTTGGCGGTAGCGGACTGGACCCTCTGCTTGAGACCAAACATACGCCCGCGCCGCCCAGCATCCTGGAGTCGACCGTACTGGATGTTGGCGATTTACCCGAGAAGTTGACCGATCCCACGCTTGAGCAGGAGCCGGAACCTGCGGCAGAGGAGCATCTTTCCGCGGAGGAAGAGGCGCGCCGCAAGGCCTTTGAAGAGCTATTCAACTCCGATCAGCTGCCACCGGTGGAAGAGCCGCTGGCCTTGCAAAATTTCGAACCCCTGGATCTGATGCCGAACCTCAGCACGCGCTCTGTTGGCTATGAGCCGCACATTGAGGCCGATCCCGAGCTGGAGCACACGGACCCGACCAGGCAGCCGGAGGTGCATTTGGAGACCACGGCCGACCCGTACCTGGAGGAGCACGCAATTGACGTGGATGACATCCTGTCGCAGGTGGCTCCCGGTGCAGGGCGCGATGTGTACCTGGAGGACGCTGAGGGCTCAAGTCCGTTTGTCTCCGGCGCGCAGATGGAAGTGATGAGCAGCGCGGGTGCGCCGGTGGAAAGTGCTCCGCCGGAGGTTACACACGATGCCAAGCCAGAGGCAGCCGAAGAGCACGAGCCGCTGGAAGCAGCCGCTGCCGCAGAGGTTGCAAAGCCGGCTCCCGAAGCGCACGCAGAGCCCAAAGGCAACCTGACCCATGATTTGTTGATGAAGGCCACCGAGGCCTTTGAGGAACACGCCGGCCATTCTCCGTTGGCAACCACCGCCGCAGGACTGGCGGGAGGAGCCGGTGTGGCCGCGGCCGTTCCGATGCTGGAGCACTTGGTGGAGGGCTTTGTTCACCATGAGGCTCCGAAGCCGGAGGCCACGGCGACCATGCCTGCGCCTGAAAAGGCGGAGCCGGAGGCCAGGTCACCGCTTGAAGAGGCCATCCACGGAATGGATGAGCCGGCAGCTGTGGCAGAGGCTGCGTCGGCGGCGGAATCGTCACGGGAATCGTTACCAGGACATCAGGCTGAAACGCACGCCGAGGAGACGCCCACGGAGGAAGCCGCGCGCCCGCCGCTGGCTACCGATGGGCCATTGGCCGCCGTCTTCGAGCTGGCCAGGCAGGACTTTAGCGGCCAGTCGAAGACCCATGCATCCACACCTTTGGAGGCCGACGAGACCTCACCGCTAGAACATGAAGGCGAAGAAGCGGAGCACAAAGCGGCTGCCGGCTTCACGGCGCCGCTTGTTGCAATGGACTCCACTTTGGTTGCTGCCCTGAGTGCAATGGGAGGGGTGGCCGTGACGCATGCGGCGGAAGCTGCGGCACCGGTGCAGGAGCATGAGGCTGCGGTGGAAGAGCATGAGGCGCTGACAGAGACGGAGCCGGCGACGCCTGAGGCAGCGCACGCGGAGGTTGTGCCGGTTGATGCTGCGCAGGCGAGCGCGACGCCGGTGGAGGAATCGCCGCTGGCGGAAGAGCCGTCACCGTTGCAGACAACTTCTGTGGCAGAGGAAGGCTTGGCGGAAGAAGGCCATTCCGCAAGCGCTCACGAAGATGTGGCTGCTGGACACGAGCTGGCTCCTGAGGCCGTAGAGGCTGAAGGTGTGGCGACGGTTGCGGAGGCTGGTGTTGGGGAGAGCGTCGGCGAAAATGACGTCGCCGATGAAGGCCACGCCGAAGACGACATTGCCGATGAAGGTCCGAGCGTGGTGCACTCCATTGAACAGCAGCACCTACAGGCTGCCGTGGAGAAGGTCTTCGAGCGCTTTAAGCCGCTGCTGGTGGCGGCCATCGTGCGCGAGCTGGCACGGCGCGACTGAGCGAAAATTCAAGCCAAAGAACAAGGGCACCTTTCACGGGTGCCCTGTTTTTCGTCATAACTGCGGATGAAAGTGCGCGTGTGCGGTTGCCTGATAGAGAGAACACCGGATCTAGACGGCTTCGATTCTCATGCTAAGGTCCACGGCGCTGGCCGAATGGGTGAGGGCGCCGACGCTGATGAAGTCCACGCCGGCCTCGGCGTACTGGCGGATGTTTTCGAGCGTAATGCCGCCGCTGGACTCAATCTTCATCGCAGGCTTTTGGCCGCGAATGTAGGCCACGGCGGCGCGCGTCAGCTCGGGCGTCATGTTGTCGAGCAGAATGCTTTCGGCGCCGAAGTTGAGGGCGTCTTCCAGTTCGCGCATGTCGCGCACTTCCACTTCGACGGTCTGCTCGCCCTTGCGGTTGGCCAGGGCGCGGGCGACGGCCACCTCGACGCCGCCGGCAAGGTCAATGTGGTTGTTCTTCACCAGGATTCCGTCCGAAAGGTCGAGGCGATGGTTGAAGCCTCCGCCGCAGCGCACGGCGTATTTTTCCAACTGGCGCAGGCCGGGCACGGTCTTGCGGGTGTCCAGGATGCGGGCGCTGGTGCCTTCGATGGCGTCCACGTAGCGGCGCGCGACGGTCGCGATTCCGCTGAGGTGCTGCAGCAGGTTCAGGATGAGGCGCTCGCAACTGAGCAGCACGCGCGCGTTGTGGCGAATGGTGCCGACAACCTCACCCCGGCGCAGGCGCACGCCGTCGAAGGTCTCCTGCGGGATGCGGACCTGCGGATAGGCGCGGGCTTCACCTTCGAGTTCGGCAAACACTTCGAAGATGCGCTGCACGCAGCCGATGCCGGACAACACGCAATCCTGCTTGGCGTGGATGGTGGCAAGCGCTTTTTGCGCCGGGCCGATGGTGGCCAGCGTGGTGGCGTCGCGCGTGGCCTGGTCCTCCAACAACGCGTTGGCCAAAATGGCGGAGATGCGGCGGCTGTTCCAGTTCATCTACCCTAGCTCCAAAACTACTTTACACCGCCCAGCTCGTTGAGCCGCGCTTTGCCTTTTTCAATCAGCGATTCCAGCTCGACGCGGCGGGTCTTCAGGCCTTCCACCACCTTGGCCGGAGCCTTGGCGAGAAAGCCTTCGTTGCCGAGCTGGTGGCTGTTGCGGGCAAACTCGGCTTCGAGCTTTTCCAGTTCCTTCGTGGCGCGAAGGGTCTCGGCCGCAACGTCAATCTTCTGCTCGTAAATGAGAGCGACCTCAAAGCGCGCGGTGGAGCGCGAGTACGCGGCTTTGGCCAGAGATTCGCTGACGAAGGTTAACTCGCTGACGCTGGCCTGGCGCTCGATGGAAGCGAGATTGGCCTCGACGATGGCGCGGATGTCGGCCTCGGCGAAGATGTTGATCGGCAGATGTTCCTTCTGGCCGACCTTGACCTCGGCGCGGATATTGCGCACGGCGACGATCAAATCCTGAAGAATGGCCATCTCACGCTCGGCCGCCTCGTCGAGCTGTGCGGCGTCCGTGACCGGGAACGGTGCCAGCGCAATGGACTTGAGCGGCGGGTGGCCATCGTAAACCGCGTGCCAAATCTCCTCGGTGATGAAGGGCATGAACGGCGCCAGCAAGCGCAGTGCGCCTTCAAAGATGCGCACCACGTTGGCAAAGGCGGCGCGAGCTTCTTCACGATCGGCAGAGAGCAAGCGCGGCTTCACCAGCTCGACGTACCAGTCGCAGTATTCACCCCAGAAGAAGTGATAGACGACGTGCGCGGCCTCATGGAAGCGATACTCCTTGAGCGCCTCACTGACCTCTCCGGCGACGCGGTTGAAGCGCGAGAGAATCCAGCGGTCTTCGAGCGTGGCGGCGGCAAAACCCTGCAAACCATTTGCGCTGGCCACACCGGCGGCGGCGAACTCATCCAGCGACCAGACGTTCTGCTCGGCGGCGCGATCCACGTTCATGAAGAGGAAGCGCGCGGCGTTCCATATCTTGTTGGCGAAGGCGCGATAGCTCTCCGTGCGGCTCTCGCTGAATGCGATGTCCGTGCCGGGAGCGGCCATGGCGGCCAGGGTAAAGCGAGCGGCGTCGGTGCCGAACTTTTCGATAACGCCGATGGGGTCCACCACGTTGCCCTTGGTCTTGCTCATCTTCTGGCGGTCGGCATCGCGGACGAGGGCGTGGATGTAAACCTCTCGGAAGGGAACGATGTCGCGCTTGTCGGTCTTCTGCTCATCCATCAGATGGCAGCCTAGCATGATCATGCGGGCGACCCAGAAGAAGAGAATGTCGAAGCCGGTGACGAGCGTGCTGGTGGGATAGAAGGCGTCCAGGTCAGGAGTCTTCTCCGGCCAGCCGAGGGCGCTGAAAGGCAGCAGGCCGCTGCTGAACCATGTGTCCAGCACATCAGTGTCCTGCGTAATTTCCGTGCTGCCGCAGTGCGAGCAGGCCTTGGGATCGTCGCGCTCCACGGTGATGCCGGCACACTTGGCGCAATGCCAGGCCGGAATGCGATGGCCCCACCAGAGCTGGCGAGAGATGCACCAGTCGTGGATGTTCTCCATCCATTGCAGGTAGATGGCCTTGTAATTTTCCGGCGTGAACTTGATGCGGCCGTCGAGGACCACATCCTGCGCCACGCGGGCAAGCGAGGGCCGGCCATCTTTTGTTTCCTTGTTGACGGCCAGGAACCATTGTGTCGAAATGCGCGGCTCGACCACGGTCTTGCAGCGGTCGCACTTGCCGAGCGGCACCTGGTAATCCTTCACGCTGACCAGCGCGCCCTGGGCCTCTAGATCGGCGACGATGCGTTCGCGCGCGGCGTAACGATCAAGGCCTGCATAGACTCCGGCGGCGTCGTTCATGTGAGCGGTCTCATCCATCACCACCAGCTCTTCCAGGTTGTGGCGCTTGCCGGCCTCAAAGTCATTGGGATCGTGCGCCGGCGTCACCTTGACGGCTCCGGTGCCGAACTCGGGCTGCGCCAGCTCGTCCAGGATGAGAGGAATCTCGCGGCCCACTAGCGGCAGACGAAGCTTCTTGCCATGCAAATGCGTGTAGCGTTCGTCGCGCGGATTCACGGCGACCGCGGTGTCGCCCAGCATGGTCTCCGGACGGGTGGTGGCCACCACGATGTACTCATTCTCGAGGCCGACCACTGGGTAACGAATCTCCCATAGCTTGCCCGGCGTCTCTTCGTGCACGACCTCAAGGTCACTGATGGCGGTCAGGCAGCGCGGACACCAGTTGACGATGTATGTGCCGCGATAGATCAGGCCCTCCTCCCAGAAGCGCACAAAGGCTTCGCGCACGGCGCGGGAGAGATGCTCGTCCATGGTGAAGAACTCGCGCGACCAGTCGACGCTATCGCCCAGGCGCTTCATCTGCTCTAGAATGTAGCCGCCATACTGCTCGCGCCACTGCCAGGTGCGCTCGATGAAGGCTTCACGGCCAAGGTCCTGGCGCTTCACGCCTTCGGTGGCCAACTGGCGCTCCACCATCATCTGGGTGGCGATGCCGGCGTGGTCGGTGCCGGGCAGCCACATGGTGTGGCGGCCCAACATGCGCTGCCAGCGCGCAAGAATATCCATCTCCGTGTGGTTGAGCATGTGGCCCATGTGCAGGCGCCCGGTGACGTTGGGCGGCGGCAGCAGGATGGAGTAGAAATCCTTGCCGTGGTTGTCGGCGTGGAAGAGGTTTTCCTTGACCCAGTATTCGGCCCAGCGCTGTTCAATGCCCGCCGGGTCGTAAGCCTTTGGCAGTTCGTGAGACATAAGACGGATGCTTCCTTCAGTCGTACGGATGACGACGGATTGCGAAAACCGCTGAAAATTCAAGTTTAGCAGAGGGCGCAAGGGAACGTGGGTCGCAAAAAACGCGGTGGAGGAATACACTGCGAAGGCCATTTACTTCTGGCGATGGTGGCGCTGGTGCACACCCCAACAGAAACAATTACATAAGGAGATGTCTTCCAAGCAGCATGAGTACGATTAGCACGGCAATCCCGCCAGTGCATGCAAATTGAATTGGCCGCTCCTCAACAAGGGGAATAGGAATCGAGCCACGAGCTATCATATTTCCACCAAGCAGCGTTGCAGAACCTCCGCCAGCTAGAGCAAATATCATAACGATAAGGTTTTGGGATTCATGGGGTACAACCCTCCCCCAAGCACTCATTAGCACTAAGCCCATCAGGAACAAAAGAGTCAAAATCAAAAAGAAAATGCCAACATAAACAGCCACAGTCGAACGGAGCAGTTCCGTGCTATGGGTAATTCTTGTCTGCTGAATATCGGAACCATTTTGTGTTCTTGGACTTGAAGTTGGTTCTTTGGTGTTGGGTGCATCAGCGGCCTCTAGTGCTAGGACCATCTGCTTCGCTAGCAGTTCACTGAGTAAATGTTGCATCTGTGATACATCGGCGCTACCGCTCTTCTCGGCTTCGTCGGCAGCCTCCAGGGCCGAGTAGTATGGCTCCTTATCCTGTGCAATCATCTCTGGAACAGTTTTCACGCCGGGAATATGAAAGCCTAATTTCGAACACAAAACATAATATGAAACAGCACGAGTTGTTCTCCCGTTACCATCAACAAATGGGTGTATCCAATTGAGGCGCCACATGACATATGCGGCGAGATGGAATGGGCCACGCGTTTCCCAATTGTCATTGACATAATCACATAATTCGTCCACATGTCGTGCAACTTCATCGGCCGGAGGTGGTTGGTGATTGCTTCCTTCAATTACAACCGGAGAATCACGCCACCTCCCTGCCTCAATCTCTAAGTTCTGTATTGAAATCCGATTCAATTCAAGGATTGCGGAAGGTCGCAAACGAAAGCGCTGCGGAGAGCGCAGCGCTTCATTGATAATTTTGACCATCCGGTCATACTGGCGAAGGGTGTTAAGGGCCTCTTGCTGAGCTTTCTCTGGTTCGCTAAGAGCCCTAAAAGACTCACGCTTCACTGCATGGCTCTGGCGATCATGATTAGGCTTTGCGGTGTGCCTGCCTTGCCAATTGTCCGCAGTCATTTCAAGTTGTCTCGCCCTGTAATCTCCGTGAGATTTGGCTCAATTGCGAGACGCTCGGCAGCCCGATCCACCACTTCCCGAGTCACGGCCTCATTTTCAATATTTGCATTCCCGAAAGCGAAACTTCGCCGCTGACTTTCTTGGTCGCCGGAGGTCATCTTTATCCCTCGCGCCCGTTCAACCAAGTTGGAGAATTCCACGTTCGTCATATCGCCCCCACAATCGTAAATTGATGCCCAACTAATCAGCAGGCGTCCAGAATCAGACCAGACTTCAGAACATTTCCCAACTGGGTATCGAACATTATTTCATCATTCTATCTATGTCAATCAAGTTGAACCGCACAATTCAACACGCTGAAATAATTTCTTAACTTTTAGCAAAGTTTTTTCTTCAGCAGCTCATTGAGCGTGGCCGGGTTGGCCTTGCCCTGGCTGGCCTTCATCACCTGGCCCACGAAGAAGCCGATCATCGTCGTCTTGCCGGCCTTGTACTGCTCCACCTGCTTGGGGCTGGCGGCGATGACATCATCAATCATCTTTTCCAGGGCGCCCGTGTCGCTAATCTGCTGCGGCTTTTCCTTCTCGTAGATGGCGGGGAAGTCCACCTTCTGCTCGAAGGCGTGGTCGTAAAGCTCTTTCAGGATTTTGCTGCTGATTGCGCCGGTCTCCAGCAGATCGGCCGAAAGGCGCGCCCCGGCGATGGTGACGGGCGAGTCTTCCCATTCGAGGTTGAGAGCCTTCAGGCGGCCCTGCAATTCGCTGAGCAGGATGTTGGCCAGGCGCTTTGGACTCTTCGCCTTTTTCGCTTCGCTCTCAAACAGATCGGCGCGAGACTGTGTTGCGGTCAACGTGGCAGCGTCGCCCGCGCTCAGGCCGTATTCGGCGACCAGGCGCTGGCGCTTGGCCTCTGGCAGCTCGGGTAGCGTGGCGCGGATGGCCTTCTGGCGCGCCTTGTCCACGATGAGCGGCAGCAGGTCCGGCTCCGGGAAGTAGCGATAGTCGTGGGCGCGCTCCTTGCTGCGCATGGAATACGTGCGGCCCTCGCCGGGATTGTAGAGGCGAGTCTCCTGCTGAATCTGGCCGCCGGATTCGAGGACCTCGGTCTGGCGTTCGATCTCGTATTCCAGGGCCTGGCGCACGAAGCGGAAGCTGTTGACGTTTTTGACCTCGACTTTGGTGCCGAGCTTCATCTCTCCACGCAGGCGGATGCTGACGTTGGCGTCGCAGCGCAGGGAGCCTTCTTCCATGTTGCAGTCGCTGACGCCGGTGTAGAGGATGATCTCCTTCAACTTGGTCAGGTACTCAAAGGCTTCGTCCGGAGTGCTGATTTCGGGCTCGCTGACGATTTCGGCCAGAGGTGTGCCGGTGCGGTTCAAGTCCACGTAAGTCTTGGTGTCGCTGTCGGCAAAGCCCTCGTGCATGCTTTTTCCGGCGTCTTCTTCCATGTGCAGGCGGGTGATGCCGATGCGCTTGGACTGACCGTCGGCGGCGGTGACGTCAATGTATCCGCGCTCGGCCAGGGGCTTGTCGAATTGGCTGATCTGATAGCCCTTGGGCAGGTCAGGATAAAAGTAGTTCTTGCGGGCGAAGATGCTGCGCTCGTTGACCACCAGGTTCAGAGCCTGCGAGGCCTTGACGGCGAACTCCACCGCCTGATGATTGAGCACCGGCAGGGAGCCGGGCATGCCCAGGCAGACAGGGCAGACGTTGCTGTTCGGCGCGGAGCCGAAGACGTTGGGGCAGCCGCAGAAAATCTTGCTGCGGGTCAGCAACTGCACGTGCACTTCAAGGCCGATGACCGCCTCGTACTTCGTCGTCACATCGTTAGCCGTGGGAGCCATACCTGATTATAGCCAAGGCGT
>Ga0181528_10000361_pt1 | contig 35102 bp, 32 predicted proteins | sample PEATcosm2014_Bin_47_FD_119742 | JGI IMG/M metagenome (GOLD analysis project Ga0181528, IMG submission 119742) | Peatland microbial communities from MTU Mesocosm Facility, Houghton, MI, USA - PEATcosm2014_Bin10_10_metaG | ecosystem: Environmental > Terrestrial > Soil > Wetlands > Peat | place...
GCCTATATGGCGGTGCGCGATGCGCTAAAACGTTCGCTGCCCGGCCGCATCGTCGGGCTGTCGGTGGATTCGCGCGGCGAGCCCGCCTATCGGCTGGCATTGCAGACCCGCGAACAGCATATCCGCCGCGAAAAGGCCACGTCCAACATCTGCACCGCGCAGGTGCTGCTCGCCGTGATCGCCTCGATGTATGCGGTCTATCACGGGCCGGAGGGCCTGACCGAGATTGCGCGCAATGTGCATCGCCGCGCGTCGGTACTTGCAGCGGGATTGCGCAAGCTTGGTTTTCCGCCCGTGGCGGAAGCCTTCTTCGACACGATAACGGTCGCTGTCGGCGCCAAGCGCGACGCAATCGTCGCCCGGGCGCTGGACGAGAAGATCAATCTGCGGATCGGCGACGGCACGCTCGGCATCGCGCTGGACGAGACCACGACGGCGGCCGATGTCGAAGCGGTCTGGCGGGCGTTCGGCGGCAAACTCGCTTACGCCGAAATCGAGGCGAACGCGCGCGAAACGATACCTTTGGAACTGAAGCGCACCACGCGTTTCCTGAGCCATCCGGTGTTCCACGCCCATCGCTCCGAGACCGAACTGTTGCGCTACATGCGCAAGCTCAGCGATCGCGATCTCGCGCTCGACCGCGCGATGATTCCGCTGGGCTCCTGCACCATGAAACTCAACGCCACCAGCGAGATGATTCCGCTGACCTGGCCGGAATTTTCCAACCTGCATCCGTTCGCGCCGCGTGATCAAGCCAACGGCTATCACGCGCTGTTCGAGCGGCTGGAGCAATGGCTGTGCGACATCACAGGCTATGACGCGATCTCGCTGCAACCGAATTCCGGCGCGCAGGGCGAATATGCCGGGCTGCTGGCGATCCGCGGCTACCATGCCGCGCGCGGCGAGCCGCATCGCAGGGTTTGCCTGATCCCCTCCTCGGCGCACGGCACCAACCCGGCCTCCGCCAGCATGGCCGGCCTGGATGTCGTGGTGGTCGCCTGCGACAAACGCGGCGACGTCGACGTCAACGATCTCCGGGCCAAGGCGGCGCAGCATGGGAAAAATCTTGCTGCCGTGATGATCACCTATCCCTCGACCCATGGCGTGTTCGAGGAGCACATTCGCGAGATCTGCGACGTCGTGCATGGCCATGGCGGCCAGGTCTATCTCGACGGCGCCAACATGAACGCGCAGGTCGGGCTGTCGCGGCCCGGCGATTACGGCGCCGACGTCAGCCATCTCAATTTGCACAAGACCTTCTGCATTCCGCATGGCGGCGGCGGACCGGGCATGGGACCGATCGGCGTCAAGGCGCACCTTGCGCCATTTCTGCCGGGTGATCCGAATGGGACGCAAAACGCGGTCGGGCCGGTATCGGCGGCGCCGTTCGGCTCAGCCTCTATCCTGACCATCTCCTACATCTACATCCTGATGATGTCGGGCGAAGGCCTGACCCGCGCCACCGAGATCGCGATCCTCAACGCCAATTACATCGCGGCAAAACTCGAGGCGCATTTCCCGGTGCTGTACCGCAACGCCAAGGGCCGCGTCGCGCATGAATGCATCGTCGATCCCAGGCCACTGAAAGCCAGCAGCGGCGTCACCGTCGACGACATCGCCAAACGTCTGATCGATTACGGTTTTCACGCCCCGACCATGAGCTTTCCGGTGCCGGGCACGCTGATGATCGAGCCGACCGAATCCGAATCGAAAGCCGAACTCGATCGCTTTTGCGACGCCATGATCGCGATCCGGCGCGAGATCGCCGAGATCGAAAGCGGCCGCTGGAAAATCGACGCCTCGCCGCTGCGTCACGCGCCACACACCGTGCACGACATCGCCGACGACAACTGGAGCCGCGCCTACAGCCGCGCCGAGGGCTGTTTTCCCGCGGGCATCTCGCGCACCGATAAATACTGGTGTCCGGTCGGCCGGGTCGACAACGTCTATGGCGACCGCAATTTGGTGTGCTCGTGCCCGCCGATGGAGGATTACGCGCAGGCGGCGGAGTAGTGGAGCTCAACTGCCGGGCAATTCGTCGAGCAGAGCGATCACAGCCGGTCGCAGCTGCGGTAGCGCGCTCAAATCCTTCGAAAGCAGACCAAGCCAATCCTGCGGCCTCTGCTGCCGCCCAAGCGCGCCAGGCCGAGCTGCCGAGTTCGAGCTGTTGGCCAGTGATGCGGATCGCGGGAAACTGACGCGCGAGCAAACGTTCCGGCATCAGCCCCCCGATCGGGACATCCGCTTGTACCAAGCTCAGTTTCGAAACGATCGCATCATGCGGGCGGAAACATTCGAGCAGCCAAACCAGGATCAGTTGCGCGTTCGGATCGGGATCGATCCACAAATCAATCGCATCGAACCGATCGCCGATATCGGCCAAGCCGAACGACGCGAACGAGGCGAACGATTTCGCCAGATCGGCGTCCGACAACAGCGATCCGGCATCGAAGCGGTAACCGATACCGATCACCTTGTCGGCGATCCCGGTTGTCTTGAGACATCCCGCACCGGCGTCGCTCGTCGTCAGGATCAGCCGCTTCATTTCGTTCACCGCTTCACAGGCGCAATCAAAACGGGATCGTAGCGCCACAGATTATCGTTGGTCAGGTGCGTGCCGCCCCACCAGCGGTCGATCGGATTGTGACGGCTGAAGTCTTCTTCGTGGGCGAGGACCGCTTTGCCGAAATCGGTCAGCGAGAGCCGGCTGCGATGGTAGGCATCGAGACGGCCATCGAAACTCTCGTGCGGCAGCGTGCGCAGGTGGTCATCAAGCCCGGCGACAGCAGGAGTCGGACCAAATGCAAGCCCCTCGAGCAGGTAGCCGTACTCAAACTCGTTGAAGACGCGGGTCTGCCGGAGCCGCTCAAGATGAACAAGGTCATTCGTAAGCGAATACCCCCTACCGACCAATTCCAGCATGCGCATTTCTGTGGCGCCCAGCCCTGTCGTGGCAGACGGAAGCTCGTCGAGTAACTCCCGCCAGACCGGCCTGAGCAACGGTAACGCGCTCAAATCCTTGCTGAGCTGACCGAAACAGGCCTCGGGCGTTGTCGCCCGATACGCTCGCCAGCAGGGGCCAGCGATCGCGAGTTCCATTTCCGTGACATCGACGAGCGGCGGCGACCACTTGCCGAGCTTTCCAGGGTGAATCTCGATCAGATCGAAATTAAGCAGACGCAGCTTCAATCTGGTGAGAGTTTCAGGGTAGGAACGAAAGTAATCCAGCAGCCAGATCAGCTTCAATTGCGCTTGCGGAGTTGTGTCGAACCATAGTTCGACGGTCTCGTAGCACTGGCAGAATTCAGCCAGGTCGAGGTCGCGCCGGCTTTTGTTTTGGCTTTTCCCCCAGCTGTATGCGAAGTCCGACCAATGGCGACCCTGGCTCGGACCATAATTGGGCGTGCGAGGACCGAGGTAGGCGGCAAGTTCGTCCGGGGATGGCAATTGTCCCCAGACGAAGCGGAAATAAAGGGAGATCGCGAGATCGGCGGCGCCCGATTCAATGAAGTCCTGAAGTGGCCAACAAGTCAGGATCAGCGGCTTCATACGCATTCCCCACTACGCACATAACAAAACGGGCGCCTCAAACGTCGGCAACTCAACGTCCTCGGCGCCCGTATCTGTCAAAACTTCGGTCATCGACCCAAGTTCGCAAAAAACTCACTCGTCGGCGGGCTCCTCGCCGTCGGCGTCGCGCTCGGGGGTGCCGGCCAGGATCTGTTCGGCGATCAGGCCGGAGTTTTGCCGGATCGCGGCTTCGATCTTGGCGGTCATATCCGGGTTGGCCTTGAGGAAGGCCTTCGAATTCTCGCGTCCCTGCCCGAGCCGCTGGCTGTCATAGGAGAACCAGGCGCCGGACTTCTCGACAATGCCGGCCTTGACGCCGAGGTCGAGAATTTCGCCCATCTTGGAGACACCCTCGCCATACATGATGTCGAATTCGACCTGCTTGAACGGCGGCGCCAGCTTGTTCTTCACCACCTTGACGCGGGTGGTGTTGCCGACCACCTCGTCGCGCTCCTTGATGGCGCCGATGCGGCGGATGTCGAGGCGGACAGAGGCATAAAATTTCAGCGCGTTGCCGCCGGTGGTGGTTTCCGGCGAGCCGTACATCACGCCGATCTTCATCCGGATCTGGTTGATGAAGATTACCATGGTGTTGGACTTGTTGATCGAGGCGGTCAGCTTGCGCAGCGCCTGGCTCATCAACCGCGCCTGCAGGCCGGGCAGCGCGTCGCCCATTTCGCCCTCGAGTTCGGCGCGCGGCACCAAGGCCGCCACGGAATCCACCACCAGCACGTCGACCGCGCCTGAACGAACCAGAGTGTCGCAGATTTCCAGCGCCTGCTCGCCGGTGTCGGGCTGCGAGATCAGGAGTTCGTCGATATTGACGCCAAGCTTGCGGGCATAGACCGGATCGAGCGCGTGTTCGGCGTCGATGAAGGCGCAGATGCCGCCCCGCTTCTGGCCTTCCGCTACCGTGTGCAGCGCCAGCGTGGTCTTCCCTGAGGATTCCGGCCCGTAAATCTCGACCACCCGCCCCCGCGGCAGGCCGCCGACGCCGAGCGCGATATCGAGTCCGAGCGAGCCTGAGGAAATGGTCTCGATATCCATCGAGCGGTCGTTCTTGCCCAGCTTCATCACCGAGCCCTTGCCGAACTGGCGCTCGATCTGGGAAAGCGCGGCGGACAGCGCTTTGGTCTTGTCCATGGAGGATCCTTCGACGATACGCAGGGCAGTGGCGGACATTGGTCGTGCTCCTTATGGCGGGGATTCGCTAGCGGGACAAACGGGGGCCGGATTTGGGTTCAGAATCGGGTCAACGATCAGCTTATGGAACCTTGTACCACGTTTGTTCTCTGTTCGCAATATGTTCTTTTTGGGTTAGGTTAGGCGCTGCCGAGCTTGACTCCGGCACTGTCCCGATCAGGTAAGTGACCCTGATCACATCGCCAACGAACGGCTTCTCATATCATCACGCCCACGGGCATGAGAGCGGTTGGCCTCTCCCAAAAAACAGGGGAATCAGATGACGCGCGAACTGAGCAAAGACGAACTCGACACCGTCAGCGGCGGCTTGGCACTTTCCTCGAAGGGGCTGGCTAACGAAGCCACCGACCGTACGAAAGACGGGCGTGACACATTTGAGCAAGTCTGGAAGTCCATCAGCTCTTTGATGGGGTCAGCTCGCCTAACTCCATAAGAAAAGAGCGTCAGGCCGGCTCAGCTGTCGGGCTCATGCCGGATGGCGTCACCGTGGACGACGTTGACTCAACAAGTTCCCGATCTGTTGGGGTACCGGGGTCCTGGTTCCCGCCGGAAGTGGTCCGATTTCTATTTACCAACAATAAGCCCGTCTCGCCGGCTGCGGAACCCGACACAACCGAAAGTGTTGTGTCTGCATCACCGCATTTTTTGGTATCTGGCGGTGACTGAGAGCGCTGCATGCTCCCGCCACCATGGGAGCACGCGCATGAAGATTTCCGAGAAATATCGGGCGAAAGCCTTGCACTGCGAGAAACTTGGCTGCGCCGCCACGGACCACGACATCAAATGCGGATGGCGCGATATCGCCATCGAGTGGCACTCTCTGGCCCACAGAACGGCGCAAGACAGCAGCCTGGATCAGGAGCTTGGACGTAGCACGTAGATCATGAGACGCCTCAGCGTTGCCGGGTGTCTCCACCTCGCCACTACACCCGACCATTCGCCTTGCAGGAAGCCAAAGCGAACCGCACGCGCCTGACTGCCAGCGCGTAGCGCAATTCGCGCATCCCATCTTCAGATGGAAGATTCAGATGGAAGATATCGACCAAGTGTCTTCAAATAGGAGATTTTCGAAGCCCGAAGATAAATTTCCACGGTCCGAACCAAATATCCGAAGCGGTGCTATGATACGCGAATGGACAGCATGCGCTGTCCTGGAATCAGGGAGGAAAGAATAAATGAAAGCCTCGCTATTGTTTCTTCCTCCTGAAAATCCAGCGTCTGTAAGCCCTGTGTCAGCATTGCGTATCGTCGTCAGATCGTCACTTCATGCACCCCGTTGATGGACGAACACCGATCCTCGCCACGCCACCGCGACTTGAAAGCCGGGACCATCGAGTTCAGCGGCAGCAAGATCGATTGCGTCATCCGCAATATTTCGGCGACCGGCGCGGCCATCGAGGTCAAGAGCCCGATCTGGTTTCCCGACAGCTTTGTGCTCGCGGTCGCATCGGACGGAACCGCGCGGCGCTGCCACATCGTCTGGCGGGAAGAGAAACGCATCGGCGTGGCGTTTGACGAATAAAGTCGCCCGCGGGCCGCCCGGCTAACCGGCCACAGCGCCGCGGCGATTCGACAAATACGTAATCCTGCGAATATTTTCCGGCAAAACCGGTGCTAGGATTTTGCCAAGGCATCCCGTGTTCACCGGGAGTGCCGACTCCTGATCGGCCCCGCCCGTAGATCCCCTGCGGGCGGGGTTTTGTCGACAGCCTGGTGTGCAGGCCGCGGCTTGCCGCAAAGGCTGCTTCAGCCCGCGGCTTTTCTGACTCTTCCGGACCCCTGGCACTTCATGCATCGGGGCGGATAGATTCTGCGGCCGGGTTGCGCAGGCTGCTTCACGGACGCGAAGCCCGTACCACGGCAGGTGGCGCACTTGCTCTCGGTCGAGTCCGGTTTTGTCTGTTTCATGTTTGCTCGCAAATGACAGTCTTTGTTCCGCCCTCATTACAGACGGCCGCGCGCGATCTCAAGGATTTAGGCAATTCTGGCCGAGCTAATTACCTCCGATCGCGCGCGCCAAAACCTTCAACGCCCAATTGTTCGCGGCCTAGCGCTTTCCAGGCGGAAACAGATTGCTCTTGCCCCAAACTAAACGGCCCCAACGGCGCTGGAGGAGCCGAATTGGGGCCGCAGGCGGGTGACCGTAGCAGACGCAAACGGTTCGCCGCTTCATTGAGTGTGCCGGCCGGCGCCGTTGGTTCATCGGCCATGGTCCTGCCGGCGTCGCCATCCCGATCAAGATCGCGATGCGGCCAAGACCTTCGAATCAAGACCTTCGAATCAAGACCTGCGAATCAAGACCTGCGAATCAAGACTTGCGAATCAAGACTTACGAATCCAGACTTGCGAATTGCGCATCATTTTTCGGCAAGGCCGCGGTGGTGTTTGAACCTTTTGAGTGGCGGCCAGACCTATCCCTACCTGGGGCATTGCATAACTCGGGGAATAAGCCTGCGCCGCCGAGCGAATATACTCCGCTTGGGCGGCGTAGTGCGTTTTTGGGCCGCCGGTATGGGCTCTGCGCGCGGCGCGACGCCGTGGCACAACGAAATGGGCCTCGACCGGAATCCAAGCCCGTTTCGCCCGCCAGCCACCGGCGATTATTGGGACGAATAGCCTGGCGATTATTTCAGCGAGCTGTTGATCGACGTAAACAGGCCATTCAGGTTCGAGCCGAGGCCGTTGACGGTCGCGATGATGGCGAGGCTGATGCCCGCCGCAATCAACCCATACTCGATCGCGGTCGCGGCCGACTGGTCGGCCAAAAATCTCCAAAATGTCGTCTTCACTTTTCCACCTCCTGGTAGAGCTCGATCCGGCCTTCTACCGGTTCGCGAGATGGAACTTGAACCTTAATCGATAAAATTGACCGAACCGATCTGGTAAACCGGCGGTAAACGGCCGGCCTTTTTGTTGCGGTTTATTACCGGAACACGACCCGGACATGAACGAAGCCGCAGCGCCGGCGCCGCAAGGTAAGACGTCATTAACCACAAGGTGGACATGATCGGCGCGCTCGATGCTGCATCGGAGCCTTGGCCATGATTTCAGATCTGAAGAAATTAGTCGTGGTACCCGTCGCGATGATCTTGTTCCTGTGCGCGGCATCGACATCGCCGGGCCTGGCCTGGCGTGCCAACCCGGCGCAACAAATCCTCGCCACCCGCTAGACGCGAGCCCTCCACGGGTCGCCCGCGGCGCGCAGCGCGCGGAACCCGCCTTGTTTCACACCAGCACGACATCCTTGGGAGGCGGCGGGACCGCGTCAGACGGCACTAATCCTTGCCTCAGCTCCTTGGCGCTGACGAAACGGGCGCCGATCCGTTCGCCGCGGCGCCAGATCAGCGCGCATACCCGAAGCACCTCGCCGCTCGAGGTGAAGGCAAGGCCGAACAGCTTCGGTACCGCGAGATCGCCGACGTCAAGGCAAACCCCGTTTTCCGAGACGTCGACGATGGTGCATTCGATCCATGGCGCTTCGGGCGCCGGGATCACAAATCCCGTCGTGTACAAATCGACCCGGACGCTTTTGCGCGAGCCGAGTTCCGTACGCTGTTTCGCCATCGGTGGCCCTCGGCCAACAGCCTTAAGGGAAAATGCTTCAGCAGCCGTTATCGAGAAAAGTTAACAGTTCGATGAGGGCGTCAAACAAAACCACGTCCGGTCCCGGAACGTCGGGCCGCGCGGCTAGTCTGCGCTTGGCAGCCGCCGCATGGTGAATTCGATCTCGCCGCCGGGCAGTTCGCGCCAGCTGTCGACCGCGCTCATATAGGCGGCCTTGGGATAGCGGGTGAGGAAATCCCGCGCCGCGGCCCGCGCCCGCTCGCGCGGCAGGGTGAAGGTCTCACGCAGATAGCCGTCAGCGGGCTTGCGCCGGCGAGACCCCCGATCGGCCATCCGGTCTGCCAAATCGCGCGGGCGCATGGCCATGTCGCATACTCCGGCACTGAAAACGACCGGCTCAATATAGCGCTTGCAGCGGCCAATCCGAGTCCCGCCGGCAGGAGTATTAACGTTGCGCGGCCGTACGCCCGCCCTGGCACCCGGTATGCGCGTTACAAAGATTGTTGGAGCCGCGGCTCATGCCCGCGCCGGAACCACAATGCGGGCAGCGCCAGCCAGGGCGGGCGCGGTTCAGTTCGGATTGGTGGCCGTTTTCGTCTTTGGCTTGGCCGGCGTCTTGGGAGCTGTGTTGACGGACGCCTTGGGCGGATCGCTGCGCACATTGCCCCATGGGTCGGACGAAGTCTTCGCGTCCGGAATTTTCTTCAGCGATTCCTTGTAGGCCTTGTCTCTGGCCTCGTCGGCTTCCTTTTCCTCCGGCGTCTTGGAGGCAGCGTCCGGGATCAGGTTGAGATGGGGCGCCTGCGCGTAAGCCGGCCCTGTCAGCAGGGCGAGCAAAGCCGCAGCACGTAAAACTCTCATGGAATCTCTCCCCGACGATTTTGCGGCATTATATCATCGCGCCGGACGCGACGCCAAGCATCCCCGCCAGCCGCTATAGATGATCCGATTTGCATGATTTCGGCAGCCAATCGTCCCAGATCGGGCCGCATTTGGTGCAGCCGTCCAGCAGCAGCCCCATGGCGATCACGCTCAATATCAGTGCCAATCGCCGGTACATTGTCCACCATTTCCCAACCGCGACTATACCGCTCCAAGTCGGGCATTTTCAAGCCACCGCGCGCGCGTCTACAATAAGGTGCGAGCACCGCGCAAGGGAGATCAGGCGTTCATGCAAGGCGAGCAACAGACTGCAACATTCGACATCGCGGAAGCAAAACGGGTTCTCGGCGATGTGTTTGCGCCGTGGGTGCAGGATCTCAAACTGTCGCTCGAGCGCATCGAAAGCGGTCCGCCGGCGGGGGCGTCGGCGGACTGGCAGCCCGGAGCGATATTGCGGATGCCGTTCTCGGAGCGGCTGTGCCGGCATGGCGGCGTGGTCTGCGGCCAGGCGCTGATGGCGCTGGCCGATACCTCGATGGTGCTCGCCATCCTGACCGCCAACCGCGGCTACCGGCCGATGACGACGGTCGATCAAACCACGCACTTCATGCGCGCCGTCAGTTCGTCGGACGTGCTGGCCGATGCGCGGATCGTCCGCCTCGGGCGCACCATGAGCTTTGGCCGCGTCACGCTGTCGAGCGCCGCCGACAACAAGCCGGTGGCGATCGTCTCCAGCGCGTTCGCGATGCTGTAGCGAATTATTTGCCGAGGATTTTTTCGGCGGCGTTGACGATGCTGATGGTCGGGTTCTTGGCGCAGAACTCGCCGAACTTCTTGGCATTGTCGACGAACACGTCGGTGTCGATGATCGCCTCGTCCTCGTCGCCCTTGTACCAGCCATCCATCCAGGTCAGCACCATCTTGATCTCGTCGTCGCCGCCCTCGATGAACTGCTTGCAGGTCATGGTCGACAGATCGAGCACAACGGCGCGGGCCGGCACCGACGGCAGCAGCAGCGCCGCGGCAAACAGGATCGAAACGGTCGTCTTCATGATGATCTCCATATGATATTCTTGGGCGCAACGGCGGCGCGGATGAACGGATTCGGGCAAAGCAATAGACGCCGCGAGAGTTCAAACGAACAGGTCCGCCATTCGTAAACGAAACCTGAAGTCGAATGCAAGCAGGGTGGCGGTTGGATTCAATTGTCCGTAATGCCGCAGGCCTAGCCTGTATCGGTAAAGTCAAATCGATTTTTCGGATTTGTGACATGATCGAGAGACGCAAAGCACCACGGCACCGGGTCCTAAAGGGTGCAACGATCGCGTTCGATGGCATCGGTCTCGATTGCACGGTCCGCAATCTGTCGGAGAGCGGCGCCGCGCTCGACTTCGCCAACGCCGTTATCGTGCCGCCGACCTTCATGCTGACGATCCAATCCGATCACCTGGTCCGTCGCTGCCATCCGGTCTGGAACAACGACAGGCGGATCGGTGTCGCCTTTGATTAGGGCGCGGCCAGCTATCGTCCCATCGCGGCCGACAGCAGCGCCTGCGCCTGCGTGACGGCCTGTGCAAACGACGGCTGCTGCGGCGCACGCCGGGTGAAGCAGCGCCTGAAGGCGTCCTCGCCCTGCTGGCGCAAATTGCCAAGCCTGTCGTAGGTCTTTTTGTCGATCTTTTTGAACCGAAAATCGTCGTCGGCCTGTTCGGACCGCTTGTTGTAGCCGGCCCGGATCGCGATGCATTGATCGATTTTGACTTCGGGATCGATCGACCCGTAGGCGATATAAACCTTGCCGTCGGCAAGCGCCGAGACGAACATCTGGTCGGCCGTATCGGGTATTTCCGATTGGGTTCGGCCGGCCAGCATCGCGTAGGCAAACACGGCGGAAGCAGGTTTTGCGATCGGCAGCGTGTTGAAGTTGATCACCGCCGAGCCGCTCGAAATCGCCTGGGTGTAAAAGCTTTCATCCTTCAACGCCGCCCCGATCTGCTGCGGAACGTTCTTGAGGCCCTTGTCCCACCAATCCTTGTGAGCATGCAGCCAACGCTCGAACAGTGACTGCGTCGTGACGATGATATGCGCCCTCGGCGCGACATATCGGCCATTGGCGCTGTTGGCTCCGGCCTGTTCGCCGGTTTTCCCGAGTTCGGCGTCAAAGCGCAGACCATCGAGCATGCCAAAACCTTCGTCGCCCTTGTAGAAGGTCTCGATATTGAGCTTGGCCGCGCCAAAACCCTTGCGCCCCGGCTCCCGCAGGATCGCGCTGATCTGCGCCAGAAGATCGGCGAAGGCGGCCGCCTCGGCCTTGTTCGCGGCATCGTCGAGCGCGCCGGCATCATAAAGCGGCGAGAACTTCCTGATCGCCGCGTCGCGCGTCGCGATGTAGCGATCCTCCGGCGCCGATGACGCGATGGCGGTGGTCGCGAGCAATCCGGCAACCGTCATCGCGGCGCAAATCGACCGGCGAACCCGTCGCTTGGGAATTCCGGTCGGCATGTCGATCTCCGCAAAATTCATTTCGGTCATTTGACCGAGACGCCGGCCATCGGGCCTTGCGTCATGCCGATGGCAAACCGTGCGATCTCCCTGGTCTTGTCGGCCTCGGCCGCCTCGACCGTTACCTTCCAGTCGGCGAACACCCGCCAGCCGATGGTGAAGTGTCCAACGCTCGCGAGCCAGACACGGTTGTCGGCCACCATCGGCAACAGCAACGGATTTGTGTCAGTCAGCCTAGCTGCGGTTTTGGGCTTTCCGGCATCGTCGCCGTCGGCCGTTGCGTCCGTCAAATCCGGCCGGTCGGCGGCACGCTTCAATCGCTGGTATTGCTCGCGCTGGGCGGCCGTCATCGCCGCCAGCAGATGATCCTCCACCCCGATACGGTCCTGCTGCGTCTGCTTGACCAGTTCGAGCGCCGCGCGCTGAAATTCGCCGCAACCAGCGCTCCCGCACGCGTTGGCTTCCCAATTGTCGAGAGCCGGCCAGTCGTTCAGGGTTTTCGCCATGTCGAAATGCGGAGCGAAGACAAAACGCGCGGCGCACGGCGTCCGCCATTTGCCGTTGCCCCACGGCGTCAGCGTCAGGGTCGAGGCGAGGCTCGGCCCGGAATCCAGGCTGTCATCGATGATGACGGGCAGACCGTCGACCGACGCGAATGAGCGTGCAAGGCCACAGGAACCGCCGACATCATCGAGCCAGCCCCGCGGCGCCGGCACGAGGTTCGCGTGCGCGCCGCGCAGCGAGAAAAACACGGTTGAATTGCAATTCGCGGTGCCACCGATGTTGTTGGCCGCCACCAAATCGGTTCCCGGCAGGTTGAAAAATGTCACTTCGCCCTGCAGTTCGTCGAGCGCCTTCAAGAGTTCACCGGAAGGCGTGAACGGACGCGGCAGGCGCTTGACGAACTTGGTGAAGGCCGGCCGCGAATATTCCGCAAGCTTGAAGCGCGCCGTGCCAGCGACGAGGCCGGGCGACGATTTACGCGACAGCATGCTGACCATGTCGCGGGCGCTTCCAGGCGTGTTCGGATTCCAAGACGGCCACGCATGGCTGACCAGGTTCGCGAGATGCCGGGCGGCGGACCGGCAGGCATTGTCAGCCGCCTGCGCGCCACCCGCCAGCGCAACGGTAACGAGGCTTGCGATGGCGGCGGATTTGACCGTGCGGAGAAGCGACATCAGATCGTTGGTCACGGACGGAGGCTGCCGGGTTCAATCGGCATCAACGATGGCTCACATGGAACGGGCGGATCGGGCGTTGCGTCAGGCGTTGCCAGCGCGGGCTTTGATCCTGGCGCGGCGGCGCCGGCGCCAGAGCGCGGCTATCATCAGCAGCAAAACCAGCGCGGCCCCAACCGCCTTGGCCAGGAAACGTCCGCCGGGCCGGTCGATGGTGCGCGACCACAGCGAGGGCGCCTCGCCCTGCCGCGCCAATCGAAACGCCACCACGCTGTCGCCGATCGGGGTGCCGATCTCGGAATGGCCGCCGGCGGCGATGACGACATATTGCTCGCCTTTCCAGAGATAGGTCATGGGATTGGCGATGCCGGGGACCGGCAGCCTGCCCTGCCAGAGCTCGGCGCCGGATTTGGCGTCCAGGGCGCGCAAATAGGAATCCACGGCTCCGGTGAAGACCAGGCCGCCCGCGGTGACGACGACGCCGCTGACCAGCGGCGTGCCCCAGCGAAAGGCGATACCGAGCGGAGCCCTGTCTTCCGCGGTGCCGACCGAGGATTGCCACAGGATCTTGCCCGCCTTGAGGTCGACCGCGACCATCACGCCCCAGGGCGGCTTGTTGCAGGGAATTCCGAGCGGTGACATTGCGAGCTGGCGCGTCATCGCATAGGCCGCGCCGCGCTGCTGGCCGAGTTCGATTCCTTTCGACGGCTGGTATGCGTTCGCTTCCGCGCGCGGTATCAGTCTGACAATGTGAATCGCGCGGCTGGTGTTGACGTAGAGAATCTGGCTGAGCGGATCGAACGCCGCGCTGCCCCAGTTCACCCCGCCGCCGGTCATCGGATAGATCAGCGTCCCCTGGGTCGAGGGCGGCGTGAACAGGCCGTCATTGCGCGTGGCCGCGATCTGCTTTTCGCATGCGGGCGAACCGACGAAGGGAATCGGCTTGAAGATATCGTCGGCCGAAAACTTCTGCGGCAGCAGCGCCGGCACATGGGTTGGAAACGGCTGGGTCGGCGAAAGCTGCTCGCCCTCCACGCCGCCTTGCGGCACCGGCCGTTCCTCGACCGGCCAGACCGGCTGCCCGGTGTCGCGGTCGAGCACGAACAGAAAACCGGACTTGGTCGGCTGGATCACCACGTCGCGCAGACCTGTGCCGGTGTCGATGCGGGTCAGCGTCGGTTGCGCCGGCAGATCGTAGTCCCAGACGTCGTGATGCACGGTCTGGAACGACCAGACCAGTTCGCCGGTCTCGGCCCGCAGCGCCACCACGGAGTTGGCATTCGCATTGTTGCCGGGACGCTTGCCGCCAAAAAAATCCGGACTCGGCGACGACGTCGGCAGGAACACCAGCCCGCGCGCCTCGTCCGTCGACATCGGCGCCCAGACATTGGCAGCGCCGGCCTCGATGCCGTTGCGGACCAGCGGGTCCCAGCTCCAGCGCGGCTTTCCGCTGCGCGCGTCGAAAGCGCGCACCACGCCCGACGGCCCATGGACACGGACATTGTCCGATATCGAGGAGCCGACAATGACGACCCCACGGCTCACCACCGGCGATGACGTGATCTGGAATTCTCCAGGCCATAACAGCGGCATGCCGATGTCGAGCTTGACCTCGCCATGGTCGCCGAAATCGGCGCAGGGGATGCCGGTCCTGGCATCGAGCGCGATGATTCGGGCATCGTTGGTGCCCATCAGGATGCGGGCGCGACAGGCGGCGGTCTCGCTAGCCTGCGTGTCGACCCAATGCGCGACGCCGCGGCAATTAAAGCGGTTGGCGGGACGCTGCTCGTTCGAAATCTTCGGATCGTATCGCCACTTCTGCTCGCCGGTGCCGGGATCGAGCGCGATGACCTCGTTGAAGGGCGAACAGAGGATCAGGCTGTCTTCGACGAACAGCGGCGTCGCCTCGAATTTGGTCCGCGCCATCGCCGCCGGCGGACGGCTGTCGAGATCGCCGGTGCGGAATTGCCACGCGCGTACCAGATTGTCGACATTCGCCGGGGTGATCTGGTTGAGCGATGAAAACCGGGTGCCGCCGGCATCGCCGCCCCAATACTCCCAGCCGAACGCGGGCGCGCTCACAAACAGCAGCAGGGCGAACAGGCGAGGCAGCATTCGCATGCGACGGTCATCCCGCAAGGCGCGACAAGACAGATGTCGGTATGATCTAGAGCCCTATCGGTTCTGATTGAAGCAGAACCGGACTCCAGTTTATTGTTTTGACGCGTTTTCTTCACGCGAACCGGACCCACTTCGCTCGAAAACGCTATAGTTACGGCGTTTTCGATCAGGGCGTTTTCGGTTTCTTGGCCGTATCCTTGCTCGAATCCTTGGCCGCATCCGCCGGCTTGGTCACGGCCCACGGATCGTATTTTCCCGTCGGCTCGGGTATCCGCTCGAGCGCGGCCTTGTACGCCTTCTCGTCGATCTTCTTGACCGGCTCGGCCTTTTTGCTGTCGTCGCCCGGGGACCTCCGGCCGCCCATCTGGGCAGATGCCGGCACGCCCATCGACGCCAGGACCGCTGCTATCGTCAAGAGCTTCAATGCCGAGCGCTTCATTGCAAAGGTCTCCCTGCCATCCCTTTTGCCGCAATTCTAGCCTGCGTGGCGATGATGGCAAAGAGGTGATCGGCCTGTAACGTTCGATTTCCGTACCCGGCATCAGCAGAAGTTGAAGCGCGTGAACGAAAATTAACCTGCGAATGACGGGCAATTTAATCCTGCGCAAGCTAAAATGACCGGATGGGGCGGGTCGTTCTCAACATCGCAGCAATGATTGCCGCGGCGCTTGCGCTCGCGGGGTGCGGCCTCGCCGACAGTCATGCGGTATGGCCCGACTTCATGCGCACCAAGGTGGCCGAACCGACGCTGGAGGCGCCTCCCGATGTCAAACAACTGGTCCGCCTGCATCTGGACTCCGTGTTCACCGCGGCATCGGCCCCCCGCGACGTCCAGGTCTCACCGGCGCGCCACGACCTGCGCGGGGTCGGCTGGACCGCTTGCGTCAGGGCGGAACTGACCTCGGCCACCGGCAAGCCGCTGGGTGTCCAGACCTACCGCATCAACATCAGCAGCGGAACGATCTACGATCGGCAGCGGGTCGAACCCGAGGACACCTGCTTGGCCGAAAATTTCGAGCCAATCTAGCCGGAATGTGATCCAGGGTGCGTCGCTTTCCCGCAACGGCGCGCCAACCAAGCGGAAGCTCTGGACAAGGCGTCCACATCAGGCTCAAATTTGATCCGAGCAGACGGTTCGGCCACAGGCCGCAATCGGCTGCGCCAGCGCCCGCACCAATGACGGGCGCGAAAAGCACGAATCGGGAGGATTTGATGGCCGTTTCACGTCGTGACGTTCTGTTGGGCAGCGCTGGCGCAGTCGGCGCCGCGACTTTTTCGTTTCCGATGCCTGCCCTTGCCCAGACGGAATCGATCAAGATCGGCTGTCTCGCCGCGATCACCGGGCCGAGTTCGGCGCCGACCATCGGCTTCAACCGCGGGGTCAAATTCGCGGTCGAGGCGATCAACGGCGCCGGCGGCGTCAAGGGCCGCCAGATCGAGGCCGTGATGCGCGATACCCAGGGCGATCCGACCAAGGCGGTCAACGCCACCCAGGAATTGATCAGCCAGTCCAAGGTGCATGCGATCTGGGGCCCGCTCAATTCGGGCGAATCGCTCGCCGTCACGCCAATCATGGCGCGGGCCAAGATGCCGAATTTGCACCCTTGCGTGGTCGAAAGCCTGATCGACCCCGCCAAATTTCCCGATGCGTTCCGTATCGCGCCTTCCAACAACCAGTGGGACGATGCCGTCCGCAACTACTGCCTGAAAATCCTCAAGGTGAAGAAGATCGCCGTAATCGGCGACACCACCGGCTATGGCGTCACCGCGGTCGGCGCCTCGGTCGCGGCCTTCAAAAAAGACGGCGCCGAAGTGGTCTATCAGGCCAATATCGACGCCACCCAGCCCGACATGACGCCCGACATGCTGCGCGCCAAGAACGCCGGCACCGAGGTCATCGTGGTCTGGAGCGTCTCGACCGGCATGGAAGCGCGGATGTTCAACACCCGCGCCGCCATGAAATGGGACGTACCGTTTGTCGGCCATCCCTCGATGGCCTCGGGCGAAATCGCCGGCCTGGTCGACAACCCCGACAACTGGAAGAAGGTCTACGCCATCGGCTACAAGAGCTGCAGCTACGACGCCTCCGGCAAACTGCCGCCGAAGAGCGAGGATCTGGTCGCCCGCCTGCTCAAGGCCAACATCAGGCTAGACGATACGCTGTTGTGGTGGATCGCCGGCGGCATCGACGCGATCGAGATGGTCGCCAAGGGCGTTGCCGAAAGCGGCTCGACCGACAGCGACGGCATCGTCAAATACTGGAACACGCTGTCGAAATATCCGGGCTATTTCGGCGATTACACGTTCTCGCCGACCCAGCACAACGGCTATCCCACCGAAGAGATCGTGATGTCGGAATCCTCGACCGCCAAGAACGGCACCTTCGCGCTGGCGCCGGGATACTCGTAAGCGCGGCAGAGGGCGCAGCCAATGCTCGCCTCGATCCTGGCATCCGGTCTCGCGGCGGGCGCGGTCTACGCGCTGGTCGGCGTCACCTACAACACCATGTTCTCGACCTCGCGGGTGATGAGTTTCACCTCGGGCCAGCTCGCTATGCTCGGCGGCGTGTTCGGCTCGATGTTCATGCTCAAGCTCGGCCTGCCGGTCATCGCAGGCCTGGTGCTGACGCTATGCTGCTGCGCCATCATCGGAATCGTCACCGAATTCGTCGCGGTGCGGCCGGTATTGAAAAATCTCGACCAGCATCTCTACGTGCTGTCGACATTGGCGCTGGCGCTGATGATCCAGCAGGTGGCGGCGATCAAATGGGGCACCGAGCCACAGCCGTTTCCGAAGCTGATCGGCTGGGGCAACGGCGTGTTCGATGAAAAATTCTGGCTGCCGGTGGCGGCCTGCATCGTCACCATTATCGGCCTCGAATATCTCTATCGCCGCACTTTGGTCGGCCGCGCCTTCCTTGCGATTGCGGAGGATAATTTCGCGGCGCGGGCGCTCGGGCTACCCGAGCGCAATTTGCGGATCGCGAGCTACGCGCTTGCCGGCGTAATCGGCGGCATCGCCGGATTTTCCGGCGGCGAACTGCTGCTGGCGTTCTTCGCCAACGGCGCGCTTTTAAATTTCTACGGTTTTGTGCCGGTGGCGCTCGGCGGCCTCGGCAACAACCGCGGCGCCATCATCGGCGGGCTGGCGCTTGGCCTGTTCCAGCAGGCCGCCAACTTCCTGGTCGGCGGCGTGTTCTCGTCCGTCGCGGTGTTCACGCTGTTCATCATCGTGCTGCTGGCAGCGCCACAGGGCCTGTTCGGCTCGGCCACGGCGCGGAGGGTGTGATGACATCGGTCACTGCCACGCCCGCACGCAAGGAAGCCCCCGCCTCCCGCAGCGTGCTGTCGCAGGTCGCGCCGCTGATCGGCGTGTTCGCGCTCGCGACCTTGCTGCCATTCGTCAGCAACGACTACTGGGCGCTGATCGGCACCCGCGCGGCGATCTATTGGGTGCTGGTCGCCGGCCTCAATCTGGTGGTCGGTTTCGGCGGCCATCTGGCGATCGGCTATGTCGCGCTGCTGACGCTTGGCGCCTATGCCACCAGCATCCTGGTCGCCGGCAACGTGCTGCCGCCGGTGCCGGTGTTCGTCGCACTTCCGATCGCCGCCTGCGTCGGCGCGCTGTTCGGCGTGATTGTCGGCCTTCCCGCGCTGCGGCTGCGCACCTTCTATTTCGCGATGTCGACGCTCGGTTTTGCCACCATCGTGACCCAGATCGCGCTGGCCTGGCAGAGCGTCACCGGCGGCGGCATCGGCATCGCGGGTCCCGAATTCTCGGCGCCCTTCAATACCGCGTGGGGCTTCTACTATCTCTGCCTCGGCTTTGCCGCGATCGCGACCTGGATGAGCGCCAATATCGGGCACTCCAGATTCGGCCGCGCCCTGATCGCGCTGCGCGATGCCGAGGTCGCCGCCGAAGCCACCGGCATTTCCAAGCCGAAGACGCTGATTTCGATCTTCCTGCTCGCGGGCGCGCTGGCGGCGATCGCCGGCGGACTGTTCGCCAGCCTGCAGACCTACATCACGCCGGATGCCTTCACCTTCGACCTCTCGGTGCTGTTCTTTATCGCCATTTTGATCGGCGGCCGCGGCTCGATCATGGGCCCGCTGCTCGGCACCGTCATCCTCACCATCCTGCCGGAAATCGCCGCCCCCCTGGCGGCGTGGTCGACATTCCTCTACGCGGTATTGCTGCTGCTGATCGTGCTGGCGATACCCGGCGGCATCGCGGCGCTGCTGGATTTCCGCAACCGCCGCCCGCTTGCCAGCAATCGCGCCATCGTGCCGCGGCCGGCCGCGCTCGCCGACATCCAGCGCAAGAGCGCCGGCGGCAGGACGCTGAGCCTGCGCGGCATCGCGCTCAGCTTCGGCAATGTCCGCGCCATCGACGGCCTCGATCTCGACGTGCAGCCCGGGCGCATCCACGGCCTGATCGGCCCCAACGGCAGCGGCAAGACCACCACGCTCAACGTCATCTCCGGTTACTACGCCTCCAAGGGCGGCACCATGCGGCTCGGCGAGGACGCGCTGCCGCCGGGCATGCCGGCCTTGCGCGCCGCGCGCGGCATCGCCCGCACCTTCCAGACCCCGCGCGTGATCGGGGAAGCCTCGGTGCTCGAGAACGTGATGATCGGCGGCACCATCGAGGGCCAGGCGAGCTTTGTCGAGGCGCTGTTGTCATTGCCGCGCAGCCACCGCGACGAACACATGCTGGCGGACAAGGCGCGCGGCCTGCTCGGCGTGGTCGGGCTGGAAACGCTGGCCGATGTCCGCGCCGACCGGCTGCAGCACAGCGAATTGCGTTTCATCGAAATCGCGCGGGCGCTGATGCTCGATCCGGATTTCCTGCTGCTCGACGAGCCCGCCGCTGGCCTTTCCGGCGACGAGATCGAACGGCTGGCCGGGCTGATCAAGGCGATCAGCCGGCGCGGCACCGGCGTGCTGCTGGTGGAACATCACGCCGACCTGATCTTTGAAATCTGCGACGAGATCACGGTGCTCAATCTCGGCAAAATCCTCGCGGCCGGCACCGCGGCCGAGATTCGCACCCACAAGGAGGTGGTCAGTGCTTACCTCGGCGCCTGAACCGCTGCTGGCGGTAGCCTCGCTTGAATCCGGCTACGGCAAGATCCGCGTGCTGCACGGCATCGACTTCCAGGTCGAGGCCGGCGAGGTGGTGGCGCTGCTCGGGCCGAATGGCGCCGGCAAGAGCACCATGCTGCGCGCGCTGTCGGGGCTATTGCCGGTCAATGCCGGCTATGTCCGCTTCAACGGCCGCGACATCACCAACGCCACGCCGCGCGAGAGCGCGCGCGCAGGCCTCGTGCATGTGATCGAGGGCCATCGCGTCTTCACCCAGATTTCCGTCACCGACAATCTGCTGCTGGCGGGCTACGATCTTTCGCGCGGCGAGCGCGCCGCACGGATCGAGGAAGCGCTGGCGTTCTTTCCGGAAATCGCCGCCAAGCGCCACGAGCGCGGCGGCGCGCTGAGCGGCGGGCAACAGCAGATGTTGACGGTGGCGCAGGGACTGGTGCGCCGCCCTCGCCTGTTGATGCTCGACGAGCCGTCGGCCGGGCTGTCGCCGGTGCTGGTCGACCGTGTGCTCGACGTGATCAGGCAATTGCGCAAGCAAGGCATCGCGGTGCTGCTGGTCGAACAGCTGCTGGAAAAGGCGCTGGCGACCGCCGACCGCGTCTACGCGCTGGTGCAGGGACATGTCGTGCTGGAAGCGCCGACCAGCGAGAGCCATTTGCCGGAGCGGCTGGAGCGCGCCTATTTCGGACACCAGGCGCAGCCGGCATCATGAACGATCGAGAAGAAAAATCGGGAGCATACGCCATGAAGACCTTCCCCATCAGCCGCCGCCTGCTCCTGAAATCATCGACCGCGGTCGCAGCGTCGCTGGTGGCGTCACCTGCCTTGATCGGACGCGCGCGGGCCGCGACCACCAAACTCAAATTGTCATCGTCGCTACCCAACGACGCCAAATATGCCAACGGCCGGGTCTATTACGACAATCTGGTCAAAAACCTGAAGGGCAACGGGCTCGCCGAACAGATCGACGTCGCGTTCTACCCCGACAACCAGCTCGGCCAGGAAATCGACGTCATCAATTCGGTAAAACTCGGGGTGATCGACCTGATGGTGTCGGGCTCGTCGATCTCGGCCAATCTCGTGCCGCTGGTCGGAACGTTCGACCTCGGCTACCTCTTCACCAGCTATCAGCAGCAGACCAAGGCGTTCGACGCCGGCGCGGCCAAGCCGATCGAGGACGCGCTGCTGAAGGGCGCCAATATCCGGATCATCTCGTGGGCGTATAATTTCGGCGCCCGCAGCGTGCTGTCGAAGAAGCAGGTCAAGACCCCGGAGGACCTCGCCGGCCTCAAGATCAGGACCCTGCCCAATCCCGTCATTACCGAATGCCTGCGCCTGATGGGCGCGGCCGCCACGCCTTTGGCGTTCGGCGAAATCTACACGGCGTTGCAGGCCGGCGTGCTCGACGGGCTGGAGCACGATCCGCCGACCATCCTGGCCAGCAAGTTCTATGAGACCGCTAAATACTACGCGTTGACGCAGCATATCTTCTCGCCGCTCTCGACCTATATGAGCGACGCGACCTTCAACCGCATGGATCCAAAACTGCGCGAGGGTTTCCTCGACGCCGCGCAAAAGGCCGCCGTCGATACCCGCGCCCACGGTCTCGCGGTCGAGCAGGAGGCGCTGGCGGCGATCACCGCCAAGGGCGTCACCGTCGTCGAATGCGACCGGGAGGCGTTCCGCAAACGCGTGCTTCCGCAAACCGATAATTTTGTCAAAGCCCATCCGGACGCCAAGCCGGTCGTGGACGCGATCCGCGCCACGCAGGCTTGAGGCCCAACATGCCGGACGCCGCGCCTGAAGCGAGCGGGCGCACCCGCATCATGGCCGCGTTGCTCAGGCTCAGCGATGCAATCGCGGCAATTTTGCTTGCCGCCGACCTGCTGGTGGTCTGCGGCTCGGTGCTGCTGCGCTATCTCTTCAACGCACCGGTCGAATGGTCCGACGACGTCGCCCGCGGCCTGATGGTCGGATCGAGCTTTTTCGGCGCCGCCAGCGCGGTGGCCCGCGCCGAAAATCTCGGCGTGGCGTTTTTCGTCAACCGGCTGCCCGCAAAAGTTCGCCGCGTGGTCGATGCCGTCGGCGGCGTGCTGGTCGTGATCATTGCAGGCTACGTGGCCTTCAATGCCCTCAAGCTGGGCTGGATTACGACCGGGCAAACCTCCGGATCGGGCCTGCCGCTGGAATGGACGTTCTATCCGATGGGCATCGGCGCGCTGTTGATGACGATTTTTGCGCTCGACCTGTTTTGCCAGCGTCCGCTTCCGGACATGATCGCCGGTGTGGTTGCGACGGCACTGATCGCAGGGCTTTATCTCGCGTGGGATTTCATCGCGCCGGACACCGTGCCGCCGTCGGGCACGCTGATGCTGGCCGGATTTTTCATCACGCTGTTCGGCGGCTTGCCGATCGGCTTTGCGCTGGCGCTGGCGGCGCTGACTTTTATTTGGGTCGAAGGCACGCTACCCGGCGTGATCTTCGCCCAGCAGATGGCGCGCGGCATCGACAATTTTGTCTTGTTGGCGATCCCGTTCTTCATCCTGGTCGGCTATCTCATGGAAGCCAACGGCATGTCGGTTCGGCTGATCGAACTGCTGCAGCGCGCGGTCGGGCGCATGCGCGGCGGCCTCAATGTCGTGATGGTGATGTCGATGGTGCTGTTCTCGGGCATCTCCGGCTCCAAGATGGCCGATGTCGCCGCGGTCGGATCGGTGTTGATCCCCGCCGCCCGCCGCTCCCGGCAAAATCCCGGCAGCGCGGTGGCGCTGCTCGCCGCATCCGCCGTGATGGCGGAAACCATTCCGCCCTGCATCAATCTTATCATCCTCGGCTTCGTCGCCAACCTGTCGATCGGCGGCCTGTTCATGGCGGGACTGTTGCCGGCCGCGCTGATGGCATTGGCGCTGATCGCGGTATCGATCGTGTTCGGCAAGCCGCCGCAAGCTCGCGAAGAAATCGCATCGGAAATTCCGACCTCCGGACTGTGGAGCGGCGCGATCGCCTCGTTCGGGCTGATCTTCATGATCTTTGCGGGTTTTAAAAGCGGCTTTGCCACCGCCACCGAAATCTCGGCCTTCGCGGTGGTCTATGCGGTTGTGATCGGCGGCCTGGTGTTTCGCGAACTCGGCGTAAAGTCCGCCGCGCATAGTTTCGTGCAGGCGGCGACGCGGTCCGGGCTGGTGCTGTTCATCGTCGCCGCCGCGCAATCGCTGGCTTTCATCCTGACCCTGCAGCAGGTGCCGCAAGCGGTCGGCGAGATGATGCTGCAACTCTCGGGCACGCACGGCACCTGGCTGTTCATGCTGCTGTCGATCGCGGTCCTGATCGTGATGGGCTCGGTGCTCGAGGGAGCCGCGGCCCTGATCATCTTCGGGCCGCTGCTGCTGCCGGTCGCGGTCAAGCTTGGCATCAATCCCTTGCATTTCGGCGTGGTGCTGGTAATCGCGATGGGGCTCGGCCTGTTCGCGCCGCCGCTTGGGCTTGGGCTCTACGGCGCCTGCATGATCGGCAATGTGCCGATCGAACAAACGGTAAAACCGATCACGGGCTATCTCGGATTGCTGCTGCTATGCCTGCTGGTGATCGCCTTCGTGCCCGCCATCAGCACGGCGCTGCCGCATGCGCTCGGCTATTGAACCGCAAAACAGGAACAATTGTTGAAAGTCCTCCTCACTCACCCGCCGCAAGCCCGCCGTCAATATTACGGCGAACGCAGCCTGAGCGGCCTGCAACAACTGGCGCAGGTCGTGTTGCATGAGGGCGACGACGCGCTGGATGCGGCAGGCCTGATCGAGGCGGCGCGCGACGTCGACATCATCGTCGCCGACCGCCTCACCGAGGGACCGGCGGCCATCTTCGCACAACTCCCGAAACTGCGCGCCTTCGTGCGCTGCGCGGTCGATATCCGTAACGTCGATGTCGGCGCCGCGTCGGCGGCCGGCGTGCTGGTGACCCGCGCCGGACCCGGTTTTGTCAATTCCGTCACCGAACTGGCGCTCGGTTTCCTGGTCGATTTGTCGCGCGGGATTTCGCGCGCGACGGCGGATTATCATGCCGGGCGCAGCCCGGAAGTCGTGGTGGGCCGGCAGCTTTCCGGCAGCCGCCTCGGCATCATCGGCTATGGCAGCATCGGGCGCAATCTGGCGCCGCTCGCGAAATCGCTCGGCATGGAGGTGCTGGTTGCCGATCCCCATGCGACGGTCGACGGCCCCGGCATCGCGCATGTCTCGCTCGACGACCTGCTGGCGCGCGCCGATTACGTCGTCTGTCTTGCGATCGCCAATGACGCGACCGAGAACCTGGTCGACGCCGCCGCGCTGGCGCGGATGCAGCCGCATGCCTGCTTCATCAATCTGTCACGCGGCAATCTGGTCGACGAGGCCGCGCTCGCCGCGGCGCTGCGCGACAACCGCATCGCCGGTGCCGCGCTGGATGTCGGCCGCGCCCGCGACCAGATGCCGAGCGCGGAACTGGCACTGCTGCCGAACGTGATCGCGACGCCGCACATCGGCGGCCTGACGCCGCCGGCGATCGAAAGCCAGTCGCTGGAGACGGTTCGTCAGGTCGAGGCCATCATCAACGGCGAGGCGCCGGGCGGCGCGGTCAATGCCGAGCGCTGGACGCGACGGCCATAAATACGCCCCGCCAAGATACACAGTGCACTGTCTAATTTTTAGCCGGCAACTGTCGCGAGTTTCGCCTTGCGGGCCTCCGTGAGCCCGTGGGAGCATCTTTCAAAGCGGATTTCGGCCGGCCCTAAGCCCCTGTTCCCGCGTGTAAAAATGTTCGCCTTGCTGGCGCAGAAAGACGTCGACGATGCTCAAGAAGATCGTGATGAGTTTCGCCCTGGCCTGTTGCCTGGGCACTGTGGTTCACGCGCAAGAGCCCAAGATGGGCGGCACCATCAATGCGGTGATCCAGCCGGAGCCCCCCAGCCTGATGCTGGCGATGATCCAGAACGGCCCGACCCAGATGGTGTCGGGCAATATTTTCGAGGGCCTGCTGCGCTACAGCCCGAAGCTCGAGCCGCTGCCCGGGCTCGCCGAGAGTTGGACCATCAGCGGCGACGGCAAGGTCTACACCTTCAAGCTCAAGCCCGGCGTCACCTGGCACGACGGCAAGCCCTTCACCTCGGCCGACGTGCTGTTCTCGATCGAGATGCTCAAGCAGACCCACGCGCGCGCGCGCGGCAATCTGTTGCAGGTCGACAAGGTCGAGGCGCCCGACGATCTGACTGTCGTGTTCACCCTGAAGCAGCCGTTCGGACCGTTTATCGGCGTGTTCGAGGTCGGCTCGATGCCGATCGTGCCCAAGCATCTCTATGACGGCACCGACTTCAAGACCAACGCTTACAACAACGCGCCTGTTGGCACCGGCCCGTTCATGTTCAAGGAATGGCAGAAGGGCTCGTTCATTCACCTCGTCAAGAACCCGAACTATCATGAAAAGGGCAAGCCCTATATCGACGACATCTACTGGCAGATCATTCCGGACGCAGCCGCCCGTTCCGTGGCGTTCGAAACCGGCAAGGTCGACGTGCTGCCCGGCGGTTCGGTCGAGAATTTCGATGTGCCGCGCCTTTCCAAGCTGAAGGACGCCTGCGTCACCGGCACCGGCTGGGAGTTCTTCAGCCCGCTGGCCTGGTTGTGGCTCAACAACCGATCCGGCCCGACCTCCAACAAGAAGGTCCGGCAGGCGATCATGTATGCGATCGACCGCGATTTCGCCAAGGACGTGATCTGGAACGGACTTGGCAAGGTCGCCACCGGACCTTCGGCATCGACCATCAAGTTCTATACCGACAACGTGCCGAAATATCCGTTCGATCCGGCCAAGGCCAAGGCGCTGCTGAAGGAAGCCGGCTACAATGGCGAGAAGATCCGCCTGATGCCGCTGCCCTATGGCGAAACCTGGCAGCGCTGGGGCGAGGCCGTGAAGCAGAACCTGCAGGACGTCGGCCTCAACATCGAGACCATCGCGACCGACGTGCCCGGTTCGAACCAGAAGATCGGCGACTGGGACTACGACATGGCCTTCACCTATCTCTATCAGTACGGCGATCCCGCGCTCGGCGTCGGGCGCAACTACGTTTCCAGCCAGATCGCCAAGGGCCAGGTCTTCAACAATGTCGAGGGTTACTCCAACCCCGAGATCGACAAATTGTTTGCCGAAGGCGCCAACGCGACCCCGGATTCCAGGCGCAAGGAGATTTATGAGCAGGCTCAGAAGATCCTGGTCGAGGACGTGCCGGTGGCGTGGCTGCTGGAACTGCAGTTTCCCACCATCACCAATTGCAAGATCAAGAACCTGATCACGACTGCGATCGGCGTCAACGACGGCTTCAGGGACGCGTGGATTGACAAGTGAGCGCCATGACGGCTGACTTGTGAAGTCGTGATGATACGTCGATGACGGACGTCTGATGCTGTCCTTTGTGGCCCAGCGGATCGTGAAAGGCGTGATCGTCCTGCTCGCGATCATCGTGCTGAACTTTTTCCTGATCCGGCTGGCGCCCGGCGACCCCGCCACCGTCATGGCGGGCGAAGCCGGCGCGTCGGATCAGGTGTTCGTGACCCAATTGCGAGAAAAATTCGGGCTCGACAAGCCGCTGCCCGAGCAACTGCTGATCTACGTCAAGGGCGTGCTCAGCCTCGATCTCGGCTTCTCGTTCCGCCAGCAGATGCCGGTCTCAAAACTGATCCTCGAGCGGCTGCCGGCGACCCTGCTGCTGACCCTGACCGCGTTCGCGATCTCGCTGTTGCTCGGTATCTTCTTCGGCACCCTGGCGGCGCGCTGGCCCGGAACCTGGGCCGACACGTTGATCACCATCGGCGCACTGGTGTTCTACGCCACGCCGCTGTTCTGGATCGCGCTGATCGCGATCCTGTTGTTTTCGGTCCAGCTCAACTGGCTCCCCAGCTTCGGCTACGAGACCGTCGGCGCCAACTACACCGGATTTTCCCATGTGCTCGACGTCGGCGCCCATCTGATCATGCCGGCGATGACCATCGGGCTGTTTTTCATGGCGACCTATACCCGCATGACGCGGGCCGCGATGCTCGAGGTCAAACGGCTCGATTTCGTCAAGACCGCGCGGGCCAAGGGGCTTGCCGAAAACGTCATTCAGCGCCGCCACGTGCTGCGTAATGCGCTGTTGCCGGTGGTGACCCTGGCCGGCCTGCACACCGGCACCCTGATCGGCGGCGCGGTGCTGACCGAGACCGTGTTCGCCTGGCCCGGCATCGGCCGGCTGATGTATGAGGCGCTGCTGCAGCGCGACTATAATTTGCTTCTCGGCGTGTTCGTGGTCTGCTCGGCGATGGTGCTGATCTTCAACCTGGTGACCGATCTGGTTTACCGGCTGGTCGATCCGCGGATCGAATTTTCGACATGAGCGGGTTTGCGAAACGGCTGTTGCGCAACCCCAGCGGATTGATCGGGCTGGTCATACTCGTCATTGCGATCTTCATCGCCCTGTTCGGCCCGATGATCTTTCCGACCTCGCCATGGCGCGTGGTGCAACGGCCGTTCATACCGCCTTTGACCTTGCCGCATCTATGGCTCGGCACCGACGCGCTCGGGCGCGACGTGTTTGCCGGCATCATCTACGGCGCACGGGTGTCGCTGCTGGTCGGCCTGGTCTCCACGCTGGTGGCGCTCGCGGTCGGCGTGCCGCTTGGAGCCGTCGCCGGCTATTTCGGCGGCCGCATCGACGATGCCCTGATGCGGTTCACGGAGTTTTTCCAGACCATCCCGAGTTTTGCGCTCGCGATCGTGCTGGTCGCGATCCTGCAGCCGTCGATCTATTCCATCACGGCATCGATCGCGATCGTGAGCTGGCCGCCGGTCGCGCGGCTGGTACGCGGCGAAGTGCTGTCATTGCGCAGCCGCGAATATGTCCAGGCCGCCGTGGTGACCGGACAAACCCATGGCTGGATCATCTGGCACGAAATCCTGCCCAACACGCTGTCGCCGATCATCGTGCTGGCATCGCTGATGGTCGCCACCGCGATCCTGCTGGAATCCTCGCTGTCGTTCCTGGGCCTCGGCGACCCCAATCTGATTTCGTGGGGATACATGGTCGGCGCCGGCCGCACCGTGATCCGGCAGGCCTGGTGGATCACGGTATTCCCCGGCATCGCCATCCTGCTTTCGGTGCTCGGCCTCAATCTGATCGGCGAAGGCCTCAACGACGCGCTCAATCCGCGGCTCGCGCGGGAGGGCCGCTGATGGCCGCCACCGCCGCCGTTACCATCAGGGATCTGAAAATCGCACTGCCGCCGGGAGCCGAGCGACCCTACGCCGTCGATGGCGTTTCCTTCGATCTTCAGGCCGGCGAGATCGTTTGCGTGGTCGGCGAGTCCGGCTCCGGTAAATCGATGTGCGCACACGCGCTGATGGGACTGTTGCCGAATAGCGTGACCATTGAAGGCGGCGAGATCGTCTTCGAAGGCGACAATCTGCTGGCGCTTGGCGACGATGGCTGGCGCGATTTGCGCGGCCGCCGCATCGCCATGGTGTTCCAGGAGCCGATGACCGCGCTTAATCCCCTGATGCGGATCGGCGACCAGATGATGGAGATGTTCGAGGCGCACGGGCGGTTGTCGCCGCGCGAGCGCCGGGCCAAAGCGCTGGCGCTCGCCCGCGAAGTCGGCCTGCCCGACCCCGAACGCATTGTGCGCGCCTATCCGCATCAATTGTCGGGCGGCCAGCGTCAGCGCGCCATGATCGCGATGGCGCTGGCGCTGGAGCCCGCAGTGCTGGTCGCCGACGAGCCGACTACCGCGCTCGACGTCACCACGCAGGCGCAAATCCTCAAATTGATCCGCGACCTGCAGCGCAGCCGCAACATGGCGGTGATGTTCATCACCCATGATTTCGGCGTCGTTGCCGACATCGCCGACCGCGTCGTGGTGCTGCGGCACGGCCAGGTGGTCGAGCAAGGCAGCGCCGATATCGTGCTCAACCATCCGCAGCATCCCTATACCAAGGCGCTGCTCGCCGCCGTCCCCTCGATCACGCCGCCGCCCCGGGCCTCGCTCTCCGATCGTCCCAAGGCGGTCGAGGTGATCGGGATCGACAAGACCTACGTGACCTCCGGCGGCTGGTTCGGCACCGACCGCACGGTGCAGGCCGCCAGGGAAGTCAGCTTTTCCATCCTGCACGGCGAGACGCTCGGGCTGGTCGGCGAATCCGGCTCCGGCAAATCGTCGGTGGCGCGGCTGGTGATGCGGCTGATCGAGGCCGACCGCGGCACGGTCCGGATCGGCGACGTCGACTTGACCGAACTGCGCGGCAAGGCTCTTCGCCGGCAGCGCCGCCGCATCCAGATGATTTTTCAGGATCCGTTCGCTTCGCTCAATCCACGGCGCAAGGTTGGACAGATCATCAGCGACGGGCCGATCGCCCATGGCGCCGACCCCAAAGCGGCGCGAGAGCGCGTGCGCGATCTCCTGGGGCTGGTCGGGCTCGATGCCGGCGCGATGGAACGCTATCCGCACGAATTCTCCGGCGGCCAACGCCAGCGTATCGGCATCGCGCGTGCGCTCGCGCTCGACCCGGAAATCATCGTCGCCGACGAGGCGGTGTCCGCGCTCGACGTCTCGGTGCAGGCCCAGGTGCTGAACCTCCTGGAGGACCTGAAAGCGAGGCTCGGCCTGTCGATGCTGTTCATCACCCACGATCTGCGCGTCGCAGCGCAGATCTGCGACCGCATCGCCGTGATGCAGCGCGGCGTCATCGTCGAACTGAAGCCGACCGCGATGCTGTTCGCGGCTCCGGAGCACCCCTACACGCAGGAATTACTGGCGGCGGTGCCCGGCCAGAAGCGACCGGCCGCCTTGTCGGCAGAAGCACGATGGTGCCCTGCCCCGATAATCGAGATGTGATCGCAATCGACGCGTGCCGGATATCGATCCCTGGAACGATCGTCTAAAAACCTTATTGCCTGCCCGGATCGCTTGCCCGCGCATATGAGGATTTTATGACTTTCCGCAATCGCTGCTCAAGCTGGCTGACCGTCGCATTCGCCGCCGGCGGCATCAGTCAAGCGTTCGCCCAATCGCCGCCGTTGACCGGCAGCGCCGCGTTCGGTGACTGGCGCGCCGACAAGCCCGGCACGACGAGGCTGATCAGGCCGGAGGATCTGCAAAAGCCGGGCGCTACACCTTCGGTCGCCAGCGGACCGCATGTGGTCGCGCGTCCCGCCTCCGCGGTTCCGCGAGTGCCCGCCGGATTCAAGATCGCGCTGTTCGCGGACGGTTTGAGCGGACCGCGCGAAATGCGGGTCGCGCCCAATGGCGACATTTTTGTTGCCGAAACCGGACCGGGACGGATTCGCGTGCTGCGCGCCGCCGATGGCGAGGCAAAACCCACCGCCAATGAGGTCTATGCCAGCGGGCTCAACGGCCCGTTCGGCATCGCGTTTTACCCCGGCGGCAACGATCCCAAATGGGTCTATGTCGCCAACAATGACAGCGTGGTGCGCTTTCCCTATCACACCGGCGACCTCAAGGCGTCCGCCAGGCCCGAAACCGTCGTCGCCGAACTGCCGCGCGGCGGCGGCCATTCGACGCGGGGCCTCGCCTTCAGCCTCGACGGCAAGCGGATGCTGATCTCGGTCGGCTCCCGCAGCAACGACGCCGAGGGCATGGACAAGGCGCCGGAGGACTGGATCGAAAATCATCCGCTCGGCGAGAGCTGGGGCGGCGAGACCGACCGCGCCGATGTGCTGGCGTTCGATCCGGAAGGCAAGCGGCTCGGCGTGTTCGCCACCGGCATCCGCAACTGCGTCGGCCTCGCCACCCATCCGGTGACCGGCGATCTCTATTGCTCGACCAATGAGCGCGACGGCCTCGGCGACAATCTGGTGCCGGACTATGTGACGCGGGTGCGCGAAGGCGCGTTCTACGGCTGGCCGTGGTTCTATCTCGGCGCCAACGAAGACCCGCGGCATCCGGGCCAGCGCGCCGACCTCAAGGACAGGATCACGGTCCCCGACGTACTGCTGCAGGCGCATTCGGCGTCGCTGGGGCTGACCTTTTATAACGGCAGCCAGTTTCCATCCGAATATTCCGGCGACGGCTTTGCCGCCGAGCACGGCTCCTGGAACCGGTCGAAACGCACCGGCTACAAAGTCATCCGCATTCGCCTCAAGGACGGAATCCCAACAGGCGAATATCAGGACTTTGTCACGGGTTTTGTGATCGACGATTCAAACGTCTGGGGACGGCCGGTCGGCGTCGCGGTCGCCCATGACGGCGCGCTTTTGGTATCCGAGGACGGTAACGGCACGATCTGGCGGATCACGCATTAGCGCGCCGCGCGCGCGATATCACGCCGTGATATCGAGCAGCGATCTTGTCGTATCGGCGTAGCTTTGAACCACTTTCGCGTTTGCGGCGAAGGCGTATTTCGCGGTCAGCAGCTGAACGAATTGGCTGGCGAGATCGACATTGGGCGCCGCGACCAGGCCGTCCTGGTTTGCGAACCAGGCGCCCGGATCGGATTGCGCCACAAAACCCGGCGAAACCGCCGACACCGTCGCGACCGTACCGCCGCTCGATTGAGCGGACTGATTGACCTGCAGCGGGACATAGACCGCGGGAAGATTCGAATTGTTGCTCGAGCTGCCGCCGGCCGACGCGCCCGATCCTGATGTCGCCGGTAACGGGCCGGTGGTCAGGGCATTGGCGATATTGTTCGCGGCCACGTCGAGACGCAAACTTGCCGCTGAAAGCCCGGATGTCGCAATCGATAGCGTGCTCATGGACGCTGGTCTACACGACAAATACCACCCGATCCTTCATCTCGTCTGCGAGATGTGCCGCCTTGTCTTTGCGTTGTGGTAACCAAAAAAGTCAGCCGGGACTGCCGTCCGTTCGCGCCGCGTCCAGCTTGCTCAGGGATCGCGCTTCCGCCGCCAGCCTCATGATCAACAGGCCGTTAACATTACCGCTCAAATTGGATCGCCGGGCCAACGGGATTTTCCAATCTTTCCGCTAACGTCGCCGCGATCACGACGACCGGGACACGGGGAATTGGCCGAAATTGCGGATACAGCGATGGTTCGTCGCGCATCGACTGGGGATGCCACGGACAGTCGCGCCCTCTCCGGCAATACCACGCCGCTCGTCCCGCTCGCCTCCATTGCCACCGACGCGTGGCGGCAACTTTCCGAGACGGCCTGTGAGCCGAACGGCTATTATCTGCCGGGCTGGGAGCTCGCGGTGAATGCTTTTGCCCCGGGCCGCACCGATGCATCCGCGCTCGCAGCCTGGAGCGGCGAGCGGTTGATCGGCCTGATGCCGCTGGTCTCGATGCGGCGCGCCTACAAAATTCCGCTGCCGGCGCTGGTCAGCGCCCATCCGTACGGCACACTGTGCGCGCCGCCGCTCGACCGCACCATGGCGCTTGATGCCGCCGCGCAATTGCTGCGGCAGGCGCGCGAGGCCGGTGCTCACGCGCTGATCCTGCGCGACATGCCGCTCGATGGCGCGGCGATGAAGGTCTTTACGGACCTGTTACGACGCGCCGGGATGCAGCCGTGCGTCCTGCAATCCGTTTCTCGCGCCTGCCTCGACGCCACCCGCGATGCCGACGAGCTGCTGCACGATGCGCTGGGCACGAAAAAGCTCAAGGAATTGCGCCGGCAGCGCCATCGTCTCGCCGAGCACGGCGAGGTGCGTTTCGAGATTGCGCGCACCTCGGACGAAATCGCCGCCGCGGTCGAGACGTTCCTGACGCTGGAGGCGAGCGGCTGGAAGGGCGCGCGCGGCACCGCGCTAAAGCAAAACGACGGCGATGCGCGTTTTGTCCGTCACGCCACCGTTGCGTTGGCGGCGTCCGGCCAATGCGAGATCGTGACCTTGCGCGCCGGAGATAGTCCGGTCGCCGCCGGAATCGTGCTGCGGCATCAGGATCGCGCGTTCTTCTTCAAGATCGGCGTCGACGAGCGATTTGCAAAATTCTCGCCGGGCGTCCAGCTCACGCTGGACCTGACGCGGCATTTCTGCGCCGATCCCGCCATCGCATCGGCGGACTCCACCGCAAGCCCCGATCACCCCATGATCAATCCGATCTGGCGCGGCCGCTTCGCGATCGGCGACGTGCTGCTTCCGCTGCGGCCGAACGATCCGGTGGTGCCGATCATCCATGCCGCGATGACGTTGCGTAATTCTGTTCTCGAACAAGCGCGGCGCGGCGTGCGATTCATTCGGGCCCGGCGAACTTAGAAATCTTTGTCTGATAGATCTGCAAGCTTTGTCCGGTGACGTGGCAATCCCGTCTTGCCCGCGCGGACGCTTCTCTGTCCGGAAGCCGGCATTAGCTCAGTGATCCCCCGCAATTTTTGCTTCCATTGCCGAAGATTCCCACCATAAATATGCGGAAGCCGGGAACAAAACGGCGGACCGTGAGTTACTGAACTCGCGCTCGGAACCCGGCAATTTTATTTCTTTAGGAATTTACAACCAGCGTCTTGGATGCTCGAAACCTCGCACCCAACGGTTGAAAGTCACGGCGCACCCGATTTCCTGGCAGGATCGGGCGAAATGGCGTCAATGATGCGGAATTTCGACTGGGCTGCGACCGACCTCGGTCCGCTCGGGTCATGGCCTCAAAGCCTGAAGACGGCCATCCGGATCGTGTTGACCTCCCGTTACGCGATGTGGATGGCCTGGGGGCCGAACCTGAGATTTTTCTGCAACGATGCGTACCTACCCACGGTCGGAATAAAGCGCGACTGGGTCCTTGGATCGAGATCGGACAAGGTCTGGCAGGAGATCTGGCCGGACATCGGGCCCCGCATCGAGCGCGTGCTGAACACCGGCGAGGCTACCTGGGACGAAGGCTTGCTTCTGTTCCTCGAACGCCTCGGCTTCCGCGAGGAAACCTACCATACCTTTTCCTACAGCCCGCTGGCCGACGACGATGGCCGGATTAGCGGGATGTTGTGCGTCGTCACGGAAGAGACCGAACGCGTCGTCGGGGAGCGACGCCTCTCTACCTTGAGCCAGCTTGCCGGCCGCCTGGCGTCGGCCCGGGCCGAATCGGAAGTCCTGGACGCGATCAAGGAGGGCCTGGATGCGGCCGACAAGGATCTGCCGTTCGCCCTGCTGTACCTTTACGACGAGCAGGGTAACTTGCGGCTCGCACGCGCTTCCGGCATCGAAAGCGATCATCCGGCTTCCCCGGCGGTGATCCTGCCGGGCGGTCCGTGGCCCCATGATATCCCGGACTCGGCAAGCCTGATCGTGAACGATTTGTCCGCTGTTGTTGACGCTTCTCTACCCCACGGGTTTTGGGATAAATCGCCCACTCAAGCCGTCGTTATTCCGGTCGGGATCAAAGGTCAGGAAAAGCCTCTTGGCTGCATCATTTCCGCGCTGAATCCCTACCGGAAATACGACGAAGGCTACGCCAGCTTCATCGAACTTTTGGTTGGCCAGATTTCCGCCAGCCTTGCCGGCGCGCGCGCTTTCGAACAGGAGCGCCGGCGGGCCGACGCCTTGGCCGAGATCGACCGCGCCAAGACGCTGTTCTTCTCCAACGTCAGCCACGAATTCCGCACGCCGCTGACCTTGATGCTCGGTCCGGTCGAGGACGCCCTGAACGATACCTCGGCTTCCGCCCTGGATCAGATACAACGCCAGCGCCTTGACGTCGCCCATCGCAATTCCCGGCGCTTGCTCAAGCTGGTGAATACGCTGCTTGATTTTTCCCGTATCGAAGCCGGACGGGCGAATGCCAATTTCCAACCGACCGACCTGTCGGGTTTTACGGCGGAGCTCGCGTCCAATTTTCATTCCGCCACGGAGAAAGCCGGACTGAAGCTGGAAATTGACTGCGAACCGTTGCCGCAACGCGTGCCGGTCGACCGCGACATGTGGGAAAAGATCGTCTTCAACCTGATGTCGAACGCCTTCAAATTCACTTTCGAGGGCAGCATATCCGTTGGCATGCATGCGGCGAACGATGGCAA
>Ga0181528_10000362_pt1 | contig 35099 bp, 30 predicted proteins | sample PEATcosm2014_Bin_47_FD_119742 | JGI IMG/M metagenome (GOLD analysis project Ga0181528, IMG submission 119742) | Peatland microbial communities from MTU Mesocosm Facility, Houghton, MI, USA - PEATcosm2014_Bin10_10_metaG | ecosystem: Environmental > Terrestrial > Soil > Wetlands > Peat | place...
CTGGGACCAGCGCATGAATGACGCCACTAAAGTCATAGGATCGCCGGTCCAACAATACAAGACCTACCAGGCGCTGCTGGAGCGCAAAGACATCGACGCGGTGATTGTGGCGACCACCGACCACCACCACGCGCACGTCAGCGTGGATGCCTGCCGCGCGGGCAAGGACGTCTACGTCGAGAAGCCCATGACCTCGCTGCCCATGCAGGGCCACGGCATGGTGAAGGCCGTGAAAGAGAACAACCGCATCCTCCAGGTCGGCGTGCAACAGCGCAGCATCGAACCGTTCCTCTCGGCCAAGAAAGCGTACGTCGATACGGGCCGCCTGGGCAAGGTCCACATGGTGCGCACGGTGTGGAACGCCAACGGCGGCTATCTCGAAAAGCCTCCGGCCGGCATGGAGAACAAACCCGCGGGACTCGATTGGGACATGTGGGTCGGCTGGCTGCCGAAGATGCTGTGGGATCCGAAGCGCTACTTCAATCGATTTTCCTATTGGGACATCTCCACCGGCGGGCAGACGGGCGGGCTGTTCGTGCACATGATCGACGTCGTGCATTGGTACCTGGGCGTAAACCGGCCGCTCTCAGCGGTGGCGATGGGCGGCATCTATCAATACCCCGACGGGCGCGACACGCCCGACAATATCAACTTCATCGTCGATTACCCGGGCGGGCTGAACGTCACGTTCGAGGCGACCATCACGGACATGCTGCCGCAGGAATCCGCAGACATCGTCTTCTACGGCGAAGGCGGGCGGTTGAACATTTTCCGTCATGGCGCGCGGTTCCTGCCCGCCGACCGCGGCCCGGCGGAAACGCTCAAGCCCGGCCCCGAGCATCCGCACATGGGCAACTTCCTGGAATGCGTCCGCACACGGAAAACGCCGAACGCCAACGTCGTCGAAGGACACTATGGCTCGATGGCTTGCCACATCGGCAACCTCGCATATAAGGAAGGGCGCCGTGTCGAGTGGGATCCGCGCTGGGACGTTTAGTGGGGCGGTCGTCCACGACCGCGCGGGCTCTCCAGAGCCCGCTGAAGTTAGTTGTGGGGCCTGGAGGCCCCACGCGGCGCTGGAGCGCCGCCCTACACAGAGTGGAGTGAGCAATGCGATTTACGTCAACGGTTCTCGCCAGCGGCTTGGTAGCCGCAAGCTGTCTCGCGCAGACGGCCGCCCCGGACGATTCATTCTTCTTCGAGAATGGCAAGCTGCGCGTCCTGATTCTCTCGGGGCGCAATAACCACGACTGGCGCACGACCACTCCGCACCTGCGCCGCATCCTCGACGCGACCGGACGGTTCGACGTACGCGTCACGGAAGAACCGTCCGGGCTGACAGCCGAGTCGCTGCGGCCCTACGACGTGTTGGTCAGCGACTATTGCGGCCCGCGCTGGGGCGAAACGGCGGAAAAGGCCGTGGCCGCGTTTGTCCAATCCGGCAAAGGCCTGGTGGTGGTCCACGCGGCGAGCTATCCCTTCGGAGATGCACAGATCCTGGGCAGTCACCAGACGCCGACGGGCGTGCATCAGGCGGCATGGGCCGAGTGGGCAACAATGGTCGGCGCGGCATGGAGCGAGAAAGAGCCGAAGACGGGCCACGCCAAACGCCATGTTTACGAGGTGAAGTGGACCAATACGGTTCATCCCATCGCGCAAGGCCTCGCGCCCTCGTTCACCGTGAGCGACGAACTCTATCATCAGTTCGCGCTCAAGCCGGGCATCGAGGTGCTCGCCGACGCGCTTGACGCGACGGAGAACGGCGGTACGGGCAAGCAGGAACCGCTGCTGTGGACCAATCGTTACGGCGCGGGACGTGTTTTTCACACGGCGCTCGGCCACGATGTCGCGGCCATGAGCGCGCCCGGCTTCATCGCATCCTTCGCCCGCGGAACCGAATGGGCGGCCACGCAGAAGGTGTCGCTGCCGGCGAGCATCAGCCTCGATCCGAAAGACAAGGACGCCGTGCGGGTGATGCTCGTCACCGGCGGCCACGATCACGAGCAGTCTCTTTACGCCGTGCTCGACGGGCTGCGCGACGTTCGCGTCACCGTGAACCCGCATCCGGCGGCGTTCGGAAGCAACCCCGCGCAGGCGTACGACTGTGTCGTGCTCTACGACTTCCACGTGGCGGACCTGCCCGAAGCGGCGAAGAAGAACCTGCGCGCATACATGGATAGCGGTAAGGGATTAGTCGTACTGCACCACGCCATTGCGGATTACCAGAAGTGGCCTTTCTGGTGGAAGGAGGTTGTCGGCGGGCGCTACCTGATGCAGGACGAACCGCCCGCCAAGGCCTCGACATACTTGCACGACCAGGACGTGGAGGTGACCCCCGTCGGCGACCATCCGATCGTCAAGGACTTGCCGCCCATGTATATTCGCGACGAGACCTACAAGGGCATGTGGCACGCGGATGGTCTCCAGGTGCTGCTCAAGACGAACCACCCGACCAGCGACGAGCCGCTGGCCTGGATTGGGCCCTGGACGAAATCGAGAGTCGTCTACATTCAATTGGGGCACGGCCGGGAGGCGCATGAAAATCCGTGGTACCGGGAACTGGTCCACCGGTCGGTGATTTGGGCTGCGGGCCGGTAACATCGCGGACCCGATTATCGCCTGATAGCCTTAGTGAAACCCGGCATGAAAAGATCCCTACGTCTGCTCGCATTTGGCCTGGCCGTCGCCCTCGTTGCGGCCGCCCAAGAGAAGGTCGATCTCGAGACCATTTACAAGATCAAGCAGGAGGCGATCCAGAACTCCAAGGTGATGGACCACCTGTTCTGGCTCACCGATGCCTACGGCCCTCGGCTGGCCGGCGCTCCGAACTTCAAGAAGGCCGCCGATTGGGCGGTGAAGACATTGCAGGAATGGGGCCTGTCGAACGTCCACCTGGAGAGCTGGAAGTTCGGCCGTTCCTGGGAAAACAAGAGGTTCGCGGCGAGCCTGGTCGAACCCAGCTATGCGCCAATTTACGGCTTCGCGCTCGCGTGGTCGAAATCGACCGAAGGCGTAGTGTCCGACGAGCCCGTCTACGCCCCCATCCGCGCCGAAGAGGACCTGGCCAAGTGGAAGGGCAAGCTGAAGGGCAAGATCGTTTTCACCGAGCCGGTACGAAACCAGGAACTCCTGGAGAAGGGCTTCTCCACTCGCTACACGGCCGAAGAGTTGGCGCAGATGGAGATGGCGTCGGAACCCGGCGGATCCGGCATGATGGTCGGCCCCGTGCGCGCGGGCCAGCCTGACGATCCGGCGGCGAGGCGCGCCGCCATGATGGCCGCCCGCACTCTGCGCCAGAAGGCGAGCGCCTTTTTCAGCGAGGAGGGTGCGGCAGTCCTGGTCTCATTCGGAACGCGGAACGACGGCGGCACGATCACAGCGGACCGCGGCGGCCCTTACGACCCGAAGCAGCCTCTGCCCCCCGCGATGATCGCCATCACGCCCGAGCATTACAACCGCATCGTTCGCCTGCTCGAGCACAAGGTGCCGGTCAAGATGGAGGTCGAGGTAAAAAACGAAACCGGTGATGAAGAAGCCGACGGCTATAACGTCATCGGCGATATCCCGGGCACGGGTCCGCACAAAGACGAGATCGTGATGATCGGCGGCCACCTCGACTCGTGGCAGGGCAGCACGGGCGCGACCGACAACGGCGCGGGGAGCGCGGTGATGTTGGAAGTGATCCGCGTGCTGAAGACGCTCAAGCTGCCGCTCGACCGGACCGTCCGCATCGGCCTGTGGGGTGGAGAGGAAGAGGGGCTGCTGGGCTCGCGCGAGTACGTGAAAAAGACCTTCGCCGATCCCACGAAAATGGAGACCACGCCAGAGTGGGACAAGCTCGCCGCCTATTACAACGTGGACAACGGCGCGGGAAAGATACGGGGCGTTTACCTGCAGGGTAACGAGATGGCGCGGCCCTTCTTCCAGGCGATGCTCGCGCCATTCAAGGATATGGGCGTCTCCGCCATCACCATCCGCAATACGGGCGGTACCGATCACCAGTCGTTCGACGCGGTGGGCTTGCCGGGCTTCCAGTTCATCCAGGATCCGCTGGAGTATATGACCCGCACGCACCACTCGAACATGGACAACTACGACCGCGTCCCGAGAGCCGACATGATTCAGATGGCGACCATCGTCAGCTCGCTGGTTTTCCATACGGCCAATCGCGAAGAGAAACTGCCGCGGAAACCGAAACCGGCCGCGCGCGCTGCTGGCCCGGGCATGTTCTGAGGGCAAAGCCAATTGCTCGTAAGCGGAGGGCGGCTCTCTCGCTGAGAGCCGCCCTTTTCCTGTCTATTGACTGACGGTGATTCAATCTTCCGCTTCAGCGTGAAGAGGAGGAATCAACGCCAGGGCGACGGCCTTCTTGTACGCCCATTCGCCCGCGTAGACTGCGCATCCGAGCGCGCTGGTGGCGACTGCGTTGACCGCCCGGAGCCTGCCTCGGGCTGTATCTGATGCGAGGCAGTTGCATTGTTCTAAGTTTGCTTTCCTCAGGCCATGACTTCGGTCAGAGCCTTCTTGAACTTCTCCATTTCGTCACGAGTCCCGACCGTCACCCGGACATACGTGGGCCAGGAGGGCCACACGCGCCCGATGTAGACGTTCTTTGCCGCCATGGCCTTCACCACTTCCTGCCCGGGGCGGTGCACGTTGAGCATGAACTTGTTGGAGACCGACGGCACGAACTCGTAATTGTTCTTCGCAAGCCAGGACAGGGTGTCCTCGCGAATGTCTCCGATGATCTTGCGGCGCTCGGCGATGAGCGTCTTGACCTTCAGGCTGGCGTGGGCGCCCACCATACCGGTGACAGGCAGCGCTCCGCCCCGGAACGACTTCAGTTTCGACAAAAGATCGGGACGCCCGATCGCCGCGCCCGCGCGCAGGCCAGCCATGCCGTAGAGTTTGGAGAACGTGCGCAGGATGATCACGTCCTTGTCGCGCGCCACCAGGTCGGTTGCGAACGGCTCCGTGGACAGGTGGATGTAGGCCTCGTCGAGCAGGATCACCGTGCCCTCGGGCTTGTTCGCGATAATCCATTCAATGTCGGCCCGCGGCGTGATGGTGCCGGTCGGATTGTTCGGGTTGCAGATATAGATCAGGCCCGGTGTGGCGTGCGCGCTCGCCATCGCCTTGACGTCGTGCGCGTAGGTCTTCGTGAGCGGCACCTGAATGACTGGCGCGTTGATGAACTTCGCCGCGCGCGCGCCCGCCTCATAGCCGGGATCTCCAACGACAAAGGGTTTGCTGGGAGAGCAGTACGCGAGGACCGCGTAGTGGAGGGGATCGCTGGAACCCGCGTAGGGGTCCACGCAATTGGCCTTGACGCCCGACTGTTCGGCAAGCGTCTTGGCAAAGTCGAACGTCTCTTCGTACAGGTAACGGCCGCCTTTTTGAACCACGCTGTGGATCGCTTCGGCGGCCTCCGGACATGGACCCATCGGGTTTTCATTCGCGTTGATCTTGACGGCGTCATCGGGAATTCGCCCGATAGCGGAAAGTTGCGCCAGCGCCGACTCATTGTAGAACGGTAGTGCGGCCGAAGCGCCCAACAGCGCCCCCAGCCGTCCAAATGTGCGCCGGGAGAAGCCGCGCTTCGCGAAATCATGCTTCTGTTCGTCGGTGAGAAGAGTGGTCATTTGTCGATAGCCCCTTTTCGAATTTGAATCCCAACAACAACCCTGGCGAGCCCGGCATGGACAGCCGGCGCTTGCCAGGATGGGTCAGTCAATCCAACCGCCGCCCACGGCTGCCGGCCCACGAAACGGTGAATACGTGCATGAGTGCGGAATGGGAATGCGCGCTCGTCGCGCCCTCAGCGGCCGCGCTACCCAGTTGTCGATGCACCCTTTGAGTGGAAGATAGCAGAGAAGACGGTGGCGGGCTAGAGTTATTGCGCGCGTTCGTGGTTCGCGCCTTGGCCGAAGCGGCTGCTTCGTTGTTGTCCTGGCTGCCCGAGCTCACGCGGAATCGTCCAGAATGCATCGGTCTGAAAGGCCGCATGGATCGCTCCTGGTATTGAGATGGGTCATCCGCCGGCGCAGGGGGCGGTTACTGCAGGTGGACGTTGGACGGGAAACGTTGACGCAACGAGGCGAGGCGGACGGGAGGAGCTTTCGCGAGGAGTGGCTGACTCAGTCGCACTCAGCGCTACGATGACTCAGTTTAAGCCAGTTTGTGGCCCTTTTGGTATCAAAAATCGTCAATTTCGGCATAGAACGGGGCAAGTCTGGCGGCAGCGGCTCATGCCGCTCCCACCTACCCCTCGGCCATGTCCGGCCCGTTCAGTTGACTAGGCTGCGGGCGCAAAAACGCCGAAGGGCCGCCCGGAATGGGCGGCCCTTCGGCGTTTTCGGATCAATCCTCGAAGACCTAGATCTTCGATTCTTTATACTTCACGTGCTTGCGGGCTTTCGGGTCGTATTTTTTGATCTCGATTTTGTCGGTTTTCAACTTCGGGTTCTTCGTCGTCGTATAGAAGTGGCCGGTCCCGGCCGTCGAAACGAGGCGAATTAGAATGCGGGGCATGGCCTACTCCTTAGAACTTAACGCCGTCGGACTTCAGTCTGGCGAGCACGACGTCGACACCCAACTTGTCAATTGTCTTCAATCCACTGGTGCTGACGCGGAGCCGGACGAAGCGCCCGAGGGCCGGCGACCAGAGACGCTTGCTCTGAATGTTCGGCTCGAACACGCGCTTGGTCTTGTTGTTCGCGTGAGAAACCCTGTTCCCGCTGATGGGACGCTTTCCGGTGACAGGGCAATACTTGGACATAAAAAAACTCCAACGGGGATATCGCGGGAAGCGAGGGCAGTCCCTTCCAAGAATTATACATGACAAAGGCGCGAGGTCCAAATCGCGGCCCGGCTCGGGGCGCGCCCAAAGCAGCGTTTGGGGCGGCAGATCCGCCCGGCCTGCCGGTAGCCGCCATCATTCCTACCAGAACACACGCCGGGCTCCGCCCCAACCCTGAATCCGGAAGTCATTCTCATGAAAGTGCTAAAATTCGTTGTCTGAAAGCGAGGTGTCTCATGAAGGGCGATCCGAAGGTCATCGAGTACCTGCAGGAAGTTCTCACCGGAGAGCTGACCGCAATTAACCAGTACTTTCTCCATGCCGAAATGATGGAGAACTGGGGCTACAAGCGTCTGGCCGCGCATACGCGGAAAGAATCGATCGAGGAGATGGGTCACGCCGAGAAGCTCATCGAGCGTATCCTCTACCTGGATGGTTCGCCGAGCTTGAGCAGCCTTTTTCCACTTCGGATCGGCCAGACCGTCAAAGCGCAGATCGAAAACGATCTACAGGTGGAATACGACGCCGTTCCGCGGCTGAACAAAGCCATCAACGCGGCCGTAGCGGCCGGCGACAACGGCTCGCGCGACTTGTTCGAGTCCATCCTCAAGGATGAAGAGGAGCATGTCGACCACCTGGAAGCGCAGCTCCATCTGATCCAGGAAATGGGCTACGAGAATTACCTCGCCCAGCACATTCACAAGGAAGACTAATAGCACGCGCGGACGACCGCGTTCGGGTACCGGGCGGATGGCTCACTTGCTCAAGCAAGTGAGCCATCCGCTGCCCCTTACGCTTACCTCGTCAGTCCGTAACTGGCGGCGTCGAATCGCCCGGCGTGCTGCTCGAACATCCGCGCGGTGAGTTCCCGCTCGGCGGGCATCTCGCTGAGTTCCCGCTCGATGCGGCCGAGCCATTGCCGCTCCCGCGCGGAGAGTTGGAGTTGGCCGGAGAGCACGCCCTCGTTCAGGACGCGAATAGCGGCGAGACCGGCTGCGAGCGTCCGGCGCAAAGGATCCTGCTCCGCGACAATCGCCGAGGCGATCGCCCAGGTGGCGTTCGGAGAGAGCACGGCCGCCTGCGGGCTGAGCCACTCGTCCGAGGCCACCAGCCAATCCCGCAGTTCGAGCCCGCCCCCTTTCGCCGAGGCAGTATTCATCAGCCGGCAATCGTAGGCCAGCAGTTCGGCATAAGCTTCCGGCGCGTTGCCGGACAGCAGCCGGACGTTTTGCACAGATTCGTTGCTCCACAGATCGCACATGGCGGAGGCAATGTTGCCCACCGGGCTGAAATGAGCGCAGGTGGCCGACTTGCCTTCCATGGAGATGGGGCACCCGGTGATGGCTTTGATCACCGGACCCTCGTAGGCGCAGTCCTTGGACGGGCCGCGCGCGCCGTGCTCGAAGGCGGTCAGGCTGCGTACCGCGCTCATCGCGCGCACGACGGCCGCGAGCACTTCGGGCAGCATCTTCTGATGCGCGAGCTGCATGGCGGTGTTGGCGAATCCGCAGGCGCTGTCGCCGCCGGGCACGGCGCGCCCGCCGCCGGCCGCACAGAATTCCGTGATGCGGTCCCAGAGCCACGCCATGTCGCGCGGCGCAAGCACACCCAGGGCGAAGACGATGGAGGCCAGATCACCGTACATCAGGCCCTCGTCGTCGACCTCTTTGCCGCCCACCGACTCGATGGACACTATATCGGCCCCGGCCTCGATGCACAGCTCGAACGAGCGGCGCAGACGTTCCCAGGGCTGGCCGGTGCGGAGCAGCGGCGGCTTGCCCTGGTCGCGAATATCGGTCGGCGTCACGCGCAGGGCGCAGGGCAGTCCGTGGCGCTCGTGCGCTTCCTGCAGATGCCGGCGCAGAATCGAAGTAATCTCGGCGCCCCATTCCGGCGTCTCCGTCATCGCGGGCAGCAGTTCGAACTCCAGCACCAGGCCCGGCGTCCGCAAGGCCACGGCACGCTTCAGGATGTTCCGGCCCATCTCGTCGTAGTGCGCCGTCACCTCCTTCCAGGTGGCCGCCTCAATGGTGATTGGCGGAAGCGTGAAGTTGACCTCCGGAAAGACCACGCCGGCGCCGATCGTGAGGCCAAACCCGCATTCGACGGGCTTCGACGCGTGCCCGAAAACAAGTTCCTCGGGTGAGCCGGCTGCGAGGTGTGTATAAATCGTGGCCATCTTAGTTCCTCCCCATCAAGTCGCGAGCCAGTTGCACGGCTGCGCTGGCGTTGTCGCTATAGCCGTCGGCGCCAATCTCGTCCGCGTACTGTCGCGTGACCGGCGCACCGCCGACGATCACCTTGACGCAGTCCCGCACTCCAGCCGAGCGCAGCGTCTCGATGGTCGAGCGCATCGCAGGCATGGTCACCGTCAACAGGGCCGACAAAGCGACGATGTCGGGTTGCAGCGCGTGGATGGATTCGACGAAACGTTCCGGGGAAACGTCGGCGCCGAGATCGTGAACCTCGAAACCGCCTCCTTCGAGCAGCGAGGCGACCAGGTTTTTGCCGATGTCGTGCAGGTCGCCCTTCACCGTGCCGATCAGGACACGGCCAGTCGGCTTCACGCCTCCGGCTGCGAGCAATGGCCGCACGAGTTCAAGCGCCGCTTTCATCGCGCGCCCGGAAAGCAGCAGTTCCGGCACGAAGTACTCTTCGCAAGAGAACAACCGGCCTACCTCGTCCATGGCCGGAATCATCTGCTCCGTAACAAGGTCGAGTGCGCTTACGCCCGCGTCCAGCGCTTGCTGCGCCAGGACGCGGGACGATCTGGCGTCGCCGTTGAGAATAGCCTCGAAAAGCTGGCCCTTTTCACTCATTTGAATTGCCTCCATGTTGCCGCGCTGCGGCGGTCTGGCCGCTTCGCCCGCGCGTTTCCGACGTGATCGCTTTTTCCACGGCCAGCATCGCGAGGCCGACAATCTGCTCCGCTGCCCGGCGCGCCCCCAATGGCTCGCGCCGGCGCAGACACTCCACCAGTGCGTGATGCGCGTCCAGACCGAGTTCCACCGTCGAGCGGAAGCGCGAGGTGCAGGCGAGAGCGGTCCTGAAGGGCTCGCGAATGATGGACGTCAGTTGTTCGAGCAGCGGGTTGTGGCTGGCGGCCACGACCGCGGTGTGGAAACTCAGGTCGAGCTGGATGATGTCGTCGGCCTTGCTCGAGGCGGTCTTGGCCTCGCGAGCATCCAACAGTCCCTGAATCGCCTCAATCTCCTGCTGCGTGGCGCGCACGGCGGCGTATCCGGCGGCGGTCGGCTCGATCGCAAGCCGGACCTCGCACAGATCCCTCAAGAACTGCGCGTCGGGATGCGCTTCCGCCTGCCAGCCTAAAATGTCGGGATCGAGCAGATGCCATTCCGAGCGCGGCCGGGACCGGGTGCCGGCGCGGCGTTTCATCTCCACCATGCCCTTGTCGGCCAGCACCTTCATGGACTCACGCAGTACCGTGCGGCTGACCCCCAACTGCTGGCAAAGGTCGGCCTCGCGAGGGAATGCGACCCGCGTTTGTGTGCGCTCGGCGTCGATCACGTGACGGGCCAGGGCGCCGGTCACGCGTGCGTGCAGAGTCGTGACTTCGGCGAGGGTGGGCAGGGTCGTCGGCATCAGACGAAATAGATCATATCATATGATTTATTCGCAATGCCGGATCCAGGCAAACGACGCGGATAAACGAACACCTGGTCCCGGGTCAGGACCGAACGCTCACCAGTGATCAACAGTATGTCTGGCACGGCCAGTACTATCCCGTTGCGCTCGACGCGAAAGACGCACACGTTCGGCTTGGTCCTGTTCCCCGGCGAGCGCGTGAGCTGCCAACGACCGGCACGTTTCCACGCTCTGAGGAATCGCATCCGCGATAATGGGAATCTCAATTGAGAGACCCATTCAGGGACCAACGATGAACCTTTCGACCCAAGCGCGCACTGCCTCTCTGGACCTGCCTCGCCACATGCCAGGCTCACGAATTCGTCGAGGTAGCCTGTCTTTCTTCGCCGTGGTCTTCTGCCTGGCGCCGTGCGCTTCAGCACAAGTTGTGCGGCCGGTCACCGGCCTGGGCGCATTGGAACAGCGCATCGAGAAGCTGCGTGTGGTGGGCAGCTTATTGATGATCGCCGCCCACCCGGACGACGAGAACAACCGCTCGCTCGCCTACTACGCGCAGGGGCGCAAGCTGCGCACCGGCTACCTGTCATTGACGCGCGGCGAGGGCGGGCAGAATCTGCTGGGCAGTGAAAAAGGGGCGTTGCTCGGCGTCATCCGGACGCAGGAGTTGCTCATGGCGCGCCGCGTGGACGGCGCTGAGCAGTACTTCTCGCGCGCCATCGATTTCGGCTTCTCGAAAACGCCTGAAGAGTCCATCGGCAAGTGGGGACGCGAGGAGACGCTCTCCGACATCGTCTGGGTGATTCGCAAGTTCCGGCCCGACGTGATCGTGCTGTCGTTCAGCGGAACGCCGCGCGACGGCCACGGGCACCACCAGGCCTCGGCAATTCTGGCTAAAGAGGCCTTCCATGCCGCGGCCGATCCGAAGCGGTTCTCCGAGCAACTGGACGCGGTGCGTCCCTGGCAGGCCAAACGCGTCGTCTGGAATACCTTCTTCGGACGCGCGAAAGACGTCTATCCCAACTCGAAAGAGATCCTGATCGACACCGGTGAGTACAACCCGGTATTGGGCGTTTCGTATGCCGAATTGGGCGGTTGGAGCCGCACGCAGCATCGCAGCCAGGGCCAGGGTTGGGCCGAGTTGAAAGGCACTGCCCCAGTGTCCATGGTCGTGGTCGAAGGCGAGCCGATGGAGCGCGATTTCATGGACGGCATCGATGCTTCGTGGTCCAGGTTGCCAGGCGGAGCTGCCGTGGATGCGGCTCTACAGGAGGCATTGCACGAGCTCACTTGTACCGACACCGAGGCCGCCATACCCGCGCTGCTGAGGGCGCGGGCGCTCATCGCCGCCATCGATCATCCCGAGGCCCGCCTCAAGCTCAAAGAGATCGACGAGACCATCGCGCAAGCAAAGGGGCTGTGGCTCGATGTCTCGGTGAATCGCGAGGAGGCGGCTCCCGGCATGGAAGTGGTCTTCGACCTGACGGCAGTGAACCGTGCGCGCATCAAAGCGTCTATTGTCAGTGCGCAATTGGAAGGTCAGCCGGGAAGAATGCCCGGAGCGCCCGCGTTCGCCGAAGTTGGAGATCTACAGTTCAACCAGCCAAAGACCGCCCAAGCGCGCTACAAGATTCCCGGGGACGAACCGCCCACGCAGCCCTATTGGCTCCGCAACCCGCCCATCGGCGACCGCTACGACGTGCGGGATCGCAGCGTGCTCGGGCTCGCGGAAAACCCGCCGGTGCTCCAATGCCGTTTCAAGGTGAGGATCGGCAGCCAGACGCTGGAGCTCGTCCGTCCCGTAGCCCGGCGCTTCTCAGACAAGATGCGAGGGGAGATCACGCAGCCGTTCGTTATCGTGCCGCATCTGTCGCTCGATACGCCGTCCTCCGCGCTGGTCTTCACCGATGCACAACCGCATACCGTCGAAGTCGGCGTCACAACCAACGAAAGCATTGGAGGTGGAAGCGTAGAGCTCCGGGCTCCTGCGGGCTGGGATGTCCAACCCGTATCGCAGCGCGTCGGAGCGATAAATGGGATAGGCCAGCGGACGCGCGTCGAGTTCCAAGTCACACCGCCTGCCGGCGCGTCCAGTGGTGTCCTGCGGGCTGTCGCGACGAGCATTGCCGGTGCGGTGGACAACGGGATTGTGCGGCTGACCTACGAGCACATCCCACAGCAGACGATTCAGTCTCCCGCAGAGACTCCGGTTGTGCGCGCCGACGTCCGAATCGCCGCGAAGCATATCGGCTACGTGGCCGGCGCGGGCGACGAAGTGCCCGACGTGTTGCGGCAATTGGGCTGCGACGTCACGCTGCTCGAAGCGCCGGATCTGGCAAACGGCGATCTTTCTAAGTTCGATGCTATTGTCACCGGCGTGCGCGCCGTGAACCTGCGCGGCGACCTGAGAATCAGCCACGACCGGCTCTGGGAGTATGTGGAGCAGGGCGGGACGGTGGTGGTCCAGTACAACGTTCTTGACGGCTTCAACACGCCGGCGAGCCCGCTGCACCATGCCGGGCCGTATCCCATCACCATCAGCCGGAATCGCGTGACTGTTGAGGATTCGCCGGTCGAAATCCTCAGTGCGACAGACCCTCTATTGAACTTCCCCAACAAGATCGTGCAGAGCGACTTCGACGGCTGGGTGCAGGAGCGCGGACTCTACTTCCCCTCGGAGTGGGACTCGAAGTACAAGACCGTCATTGCCAGTAACGATCCCGGCGAGAAGTCGTTGGCCGGCGGCATCCTGTACTGCAATTACGGACGGGGCGCCTACGTCTACACGAGCTATTCCTGGTTCCGTCAACTGCCCGCCGGAGTACCGGGCGCGCTGCGCATTTTCGCGAACCTTGTAAGTGCGGGGAAAGCTCCGCGGTGATGTGTGGGATGTGGGGCGGACCTCCAGGTCCGCGCGGGCTCTCCAGAGCCCGCTGACTCACTCAACGTACACCGCAGGCGCGGTACGCTCTAATGAGCATATGGATCGGCACACGACGAGGGCTGGGCCTGAGACCGGGAAAGAAGAGCCGCCGCCGTTTCTCGGCTCGTGGCGCCGGATCTACATTGCCATCGTGATCTACCTGGTGACCGTCATCGCGCTCTTCGGCCTGTTCACCAGGAGCCTCAACCGGTGAGGACTGCCGATTGGATCGTGATGGCGTTCTCGCTCGCGAGCGTCATCTTCTACGGCCTCTGGCGCAGCCGCGGCGCGCAAACGACGCAGCGCTTCATGCTCGCCAACAAGCAAATGCCATGGTACGCCATGGCCCTGTCCATCATGGCGACGCAGGCCAGCGCCATCACCTTCATCTCCACAACGGGCCAGAGCTACGTCGACGGCATGCGCTTCGTGCAGTTCTACTTCGGGCTGCCGATTGCGATGATCCTCATCTCCGCGGTCGCCGTGCCGATCTATCACCGGACGAAGGTCTACACGGCCTATGAGTATCTGGAGCAGCGCTTCGACGCGAAGACGCGCGCGCTGGTCGGTTCGGTCTTCCTGATCCAGCGCGGCCTGGGCGTAGGTATCGCGCTCGCGGCTCCGGCCGTCGTGATGACGGTGATTCTCGGCTGGCCGGAGTGGATCACGACCACGGCCATGGGTGCGATTATCGTGCTCTACACGGTGAAGGGCGGCATCACGGCGATCACGTGGTCCGAGTTCCTGCACATGATTATCCTCACGTGCGGCCTCGTCGCGGCGTTTCTGACGGCCCTGCTGCTGTTGCCGCCGAACGTGCACTTCTCCGATGCGATCGCCATCGCCGGCGCGGCCCACAAGCTGAACCCGCTGGTCTGGAAATTCGACCTGAACGACCGTTACAACCTGTGGAGCGGGCTGATCGGCGGCATGTTCCTCTCGCTCGCCTACTTTGGCTGCGACCAGAGCCAGGTGCAGCGCTATCTCACGGGCAAGAGCATCACACAAAGCCGGCTCAGCCTGCTGTTCAACGCCGTAGCGAAGATCCCGATGCAATTCAGCGTGCTGTTCATCGGAGCAATGGTCTTCGTGTTTTTCGTCTTCGAGCGCCCGCCCGCCATCTTCCAGGTGCGCGCCTGGGAACAGGTTCGCTATTCCGAAGCTGGCAAGTCAGCCGAGAAGAGCTTCAACGCGGCCTGGGAAGCGCGCCGCGCTGCCGCGCTGGCTCCCGGCCAGGCCGGTTTCGATGCGGCGCAAAAGCAACTCGATGCGGCCCGTCGGGACGCCGCGAAGCTTGTGGCGCAACACACCGGCGTTGAGGGCGCGGACACCAACTACATCTTTCTCACGTTCGTCACGCGCTACATGCCCGTCGGGCTCGTAGGTCTCCTGATTGCCGCCATCTTCGCGGCGGCCATGAGTACCATCAGCGCCGAGATCAACTCGCTGGCGACCGTGACAGTCATCGACATCTACAAACGCTTTGTCCGCGGCGGCGCGACGGATCACCATTACCTGGTGATATCTCGCGCGGCGACGGCATTCTGGGGCTTGTATGCAGTGATCACGGCGCAATACCTCAAGGGCATCGGCGCGTTGATCGAAACAGTGAACCTGGTGGGCTCGCTCTTCTATGGAGGACTGCTAGGCGTCTTCACTCTGGCATTTTTCTTCAAACGGGTGAACGGGACCGGCGCGTTCTGGGGTGTGCTCGCGGGAGAGGCGGCCATCTTCGGCGCCAGGCTCTTCACGAACATCGGCTTCCTCTGGTACAACGTCATCGGCGCGGTCGTGGTGGTGGCGACCGGCCTGCTGATCAGCGCAGCCACACCGCGCCGTATTGATGTCGCTTGAATGTGCGGCAGCTCTCCAGAGCCGCACCACTTACTGGAACAGCATTGGAGCGAAGACCGCCAGGTTGCGCCTCCAGACCATCCAGGTATGCGCGCCCGGCGTTTCTACCGCGGTCACGTGGATGTCCTTCGACTTCAGCCATTCGATGAACTTGCGGTTGGGGTCGATCAGCCGGTCTTCAGTACCGCAGGCAATCCAGAGCAACTTCAACTGCGTGTTCGCCTTGGCGTCCAGGTTAGGGTATTCGGCGCTGTAATCGTGATCGCCGCCGCCCGCGCTGAATGCTCCGACATAGGCAAAGCGCTCCAACGCATTCAGCCCGGTGAAGAGCGACTCAGCCCCGCCCATGGATAGGCCCGCGATGGCCCTTTGCGTCCGGTCCTTCGACACGCGGTAGTCCTTCTCAACCGCCGGCATCACTTCGGCGAAGAGCGCGTCTCTATACTTGTCGCGATTGCGTTTGCCGATGCTCGGATCGCGTACGCCGGTCCAGCCGCCCGTGACGATTTCGGGAGCGCCGTAGCCGAGCGTCATGACGACGACCATCGGTTTCGCCTTGCCCTGCGCGATGAGGTTATCCAGAATGACATGGGCGCGCCCGACCGCGGTCCACCCGCTGGCATCGTCGCTGAATCCATGGAGCAGGTAGAAGGTCGGATAGGGCTTCTTCGCCTTGGCGTCATAGCCGGGCGGCGTGTAGACGTAGTAATCGCGCTGGTCGCCCACCACGCCCGATTTGTAGAACTGGTGGTGAATCGTGCCGTGCGGCACGTCGTTCACTTCCCAGGGCAATGAGAGCGGGCCGGGAACATGCACCACGCTCTGAGGTCCGATCAGGTTGGGTTTGATGCCCGGGTTGTTGGGGTCCAGCATCGAAACGCCGTCGGCGACAAATGAGTATCCATAGAGATCGGGCTCCAACGCTTCGGTGGTGACGCTCCACACGCCTTTGTCGTCCTTCCGCATCGCCAGGGGCTGAGCGCCCTCGCGGGACAGCATTACCGCCTGGGCGTTAGGCGCTTTGAAGCGGAAGGTTACACGATGGTCGGGCGAGACTTCCGGAGACACGATGGGAGCAGCAGGTTGGGCGAGCACAGGCATCGCCGCCACCGCAAACAGGCATAGCAAGGTTCGAGACATGGCGACTCGATTCTATCTGCATTCGGCGATGTCTGGGTGAGAGCCGGCCTCTCGTCCACGGCGGCTCACGGTTTGCCGTACCGGCATTCCCGCCAGACTGGCAGGGACCGCGCGCCCACTCCCAGTCCGCTGTTCTCAGGCCAGTTTCGAGGAACGGAATTCGCAAAGCTTTACACACCGGCCGCCGGCATTGAGGCGGGACACTTCGATACAATCAAACAGGATATTCGGCAATTAATGTGCGGTTGAGTTTAGCGCCTCGGCAGTCTGACGCCCCGGGATGGTTCCCGGGGGCATGAGCCAGCGCAGATTCGTGTCTATCAATCGCTTTCAACTTCCAGAGCGGTAGGATCCACGCGTGTACCCTGTCCATCGGACGCTTCGATCAGCGACCAGCCGCTCCAGGTAGTCCTTGAAACTCAGTTCCGGGAAAAGATCTCTGAATACTTATATGCAGCTTCATCATTACGGTCGACTCGGCGAGACGCAAGAGAATAAGCAGCGATGGCCGCTGACTTCATGCCCGAAGGGAGCAGCATCAGGACTCCTATCCATCGCGGTTCTGACAGTCTCCGCACTCATCCTGACCGGCTGCCAGCAGCAGCGCGCGGCAATGACCATGCCCGCTCCGGAAGTGGAAGTCGAGACGGTGGCGGTGCAGGATGTGCCCATCACCAAAGAGTGGATCGGCTCGCTGGACGGTCGTGTGAACGCGCAGATCCGGGCGCAGGTCTCCGGCTATCTGATGAAGCAGGATTACACCGAAGGCTCGTTTGTCGGCAAGGGCCAGTTAATGTTCGAAATCGACCCTCGCCCGTTCGAGGCCGCATTGGACCTGGCCAAAGGCAGCCAGGCGCAGGCTGAAGGGAATCTGCAGCAGGCGCGGGCCAATCTGGGTCAGAACAAGGCCCGCTTGGGTAAGGCCGACCTGGACGTAAAACGCTACACGCCACTGGCTCGGACCAAGGCCATCAGCCAGGAAGAACTCGACAACGCCGTGCAGAGCCAGCTTGAGGCATCCGCGGCGGTTCGATCGTCGGAGGCGGCCATCGAATCCGCCCAGGCGGCGATCGTCTCGGCCAAGGCCGCCGTCGAGAACGCGCAGCTCAATCTGGGCTTCACGAAGATCAGCGCGCCGATCAGCGGGATCGCCGGGCTCGCCAAGGCCCAAGTGGGCGATCTGATGTCGCCGGGCGGAGGCGAGTTGACGACGGTCTCCACGGTGGATCCGATCAAGGCCTATTTCACCGTGAGCGAGCAGGAATACCTGGATCACAACAGCCCGTTGCAGAGCGGCCCGCACGGCCGGTCCGGAAAATTAGAGTTGGTGCTGGCCGACGGCTCGGTGTATGGGCAGAAGGGCACCTTCTACATGGCGGATCGCCAGGTGGACGTGGGCACGGGCACCATGCGTGTCGCGGCGCTGTTCCCCAATCCGGGCAACTTCCTCCGGCCGGGCCAATACGGCCGCGTGCGCGCGACGCTCGGCACCCGCAAGAACGCCATTCTCGTCCCGCAGCGCGCCGTTACCGAATTGCAGGGCAGCTACCAGGTGGCCGTGGCCGGCAAGGACAACGTGGCGCATATCCACAGGGTCCGGCTCGGCGAGAGAATCGGCAGCCTGTGGGTGATCGAGGACGGTCTCGCCGCGGGCGACCAGGTGATCGTCGAAGGCCTGCAGAAAGTGCGCGAGGGCACGCCCGTCCAGACGCGGCCTTACGCAAATCCGGCGGGGGCAAGATAGTCAATGTCAAAGTTCTTCATTAATCGCCCGATCGTGGCGATTGTCATCGCGCTGCTCACGGTGATTGTCGGTACGATCGCCTTGTTCTCGCTCCCGATCGCGCAATATCCCGAGATCGTCCCGCCGGTGGTCCAGGTGAATGCGACCTACCTGGGCGCCGACGCACAGACAATTGAACAATCGGTGGCCGCGCCGATCGAACAGCAGATGAGCGGCGTGGACAACATGCAGTACATGATGTCCACCAACGCCAACAACGGTTCGATGGGACTGTCGCTGACGTTCGACGTGAAGACGGACCCGAACATCGATCTGATCCTCACGCAAATGCGCGAATCCCTGGCCACCACGCAACTGCCAGCCGACGTGGCCAACTACGGCATCACGATGAGGAAGGCGTCCAGTTCGCCGTTGATCATGTTTTCGCTGTATTCGCCGAAGGGTACGCGAGACAGGAACTTCCTGGCGAACTATGCCTACATCAACCTGGTCGACCAGTTTTCCCGCGTGCCCGGGGTCGGCGACGTGTTGGTGTTCGGGGGCCGCTATGCGATGCGCATCTGGGTAAAGCCAGATCAACTGGCCAAAATGCAGATCACGGTTCCCGAGATCTCAAGAGCCATCCAACAACAGAACACGGTGAACCCGTCGGGGCAGGTCGGCAATGAACCCGCGCCGCCCGGGCAGGAGTTCACTTACACGGTGCGGGCACAGGGTCGTCTTGTCACGCCGGAGGAGTTCGGCGAGATTGTCATCCGTGCCGACCGCACCGGCTCGGTGGTGCGATTGAAGGACGTAGCCCGTATTGAGTTGGGCGCGGAAAACTACAACACCATGGGCCGCGTCAACGGACACCCCGCCGCCGTGATGCCGATCTACCAACTGCCGGGTTCGAACGCGCTCGATACGGTGAAGGGCGTCCGAGCACTCATGGCGCAATTGAGGCAGCGTTTCCCCGAGGATGTGGACGTCCTGGTTTCCCTGGACACAACCCAGGCAGTCACCGAGGGCATCTCCGAAATCGTCGAGACGCTTCTCATCGCCCTGCTTCTGGTTGCGCTGGTGGTGTTCGTCTTTCTGCAGGATTGGCGCGCGACGCTGATTCCGCTGCTGGCCGTGCCCGTCTCCCTGATCGGGACGTTCATGGTTTTCCCGCTGCTCGGTTTCTCCATCAACACGCTATCCTTGTTCGGCCTCGTGCTGGCCATCGGACTGGTGGTGGATGACGCCATCGTTGTCGTGGAGGCCGTGCAGCACCACATCGAAGAGGGGATGCCGCCCAAGGATGCTGCGTACAAGGCGATGGAAGAAGTCTCCGCGCCGGTAATCGGCATCGCGGTTATCCTGGCCGCGGTGTTCGTCCCGACGGTGTTCGTGCCGGGCATCACCGGGCGGCTGTATCAGCAGTTCGCCATCACCATTGCGATATCGGTTGTCATCTCGGCCTTCAACGCCCTGACGCTGAGCCCGGCTCTGGCCAGCCTCCTGCTGCGTCATAAGACGGAAACCAAGGGACCGCTGGGGGCGTTCTACCGCAAGTTCAACCGGCTCTTCGAGAGGGGCCGCAACGGCTATGTTAGGACGTGCCGTGCGTTAATCCGGAAGTCCGTCCTGGCCATGGCCGTCCTCGGAGCGTGCGCTCTGGTGTGCCTCGGTCTCGGCAAGCAACTGCCCACCGGCTTTCTGCCTGAGGAGGATCAGGGCTACCTGATGCTCTCGCTTCAGCTTCCCAACGCCAGCTCTCTGCAACGCACGGAGCAGGCCAGCCAGGTGATTGAGCGGGCACTGGCCAATGTTCCCGCCATCGACACCTACACCAACATCATCGGCTTCAACATGCTGAGCGGCGTGCAGAGTTCCTACAACGACACTTTCTTTATCCGTCTGAAGGAATGGAAGGAGCGCACAACTCCCGCAGAGCAGGCTACAGCCCTGGCGCACAGGTTGAGCGCTCAGTTTGCCGGGTTGCCCCAGGGCATCGCTTTTGCCATCACACCGCCTGCGATCCCCGGAATCGGCGCATCCGGCGGTTTCACGTTCGTGCTGGAGGATCGCGCGGGCAAGGATATTTCGTTTCTGAGCGAGAACCTGCAAGCTTTCCTGCAGGCCGCGCGCAAGCGGCCGGAACTGATGGCCATGAACACCACGTTCCTGCCCACCGTGCCCCAGGTGCTGGCGCGAGCCGATCGCGACAAGATGATTTCTCAGGGAGTTGCGCCGGGCGACGTTTACCAGACGTTGCAGACTTTCATGGGCGGAGCGTTCATCAATTACTTCAACCGCTTCGGCCGCCAGTGGCGCGTGTTTGTGGAGGCCGACGGAGCGAGCCGCTCGCGCGCCGAGAACATCGGCCAGTTTTACGTCAAGAACAGCCAGGGCTCCATGGTGCCGCTCTCGGCATTGACCGAATTCGATACAATTTACGGCCCGGAGTTCACCCAGCGTTATAACCTCTACCGTTGCGCCCAGATCTACGGCGCAGCCGCGCCGGGCTACAGTTCGGCCCAGGCCATGAGCGCCCTTGAAGACGTCTTCAAACAGACCATGCCGCGCGAGATGGGCTTCGACTACGCGGGCATGTCGTTCCAGGAACAGTCCGCCCAGAAAGGCCTCTCGGCCGTGGCGGTGTTCAGCATGTCGCTGGTTTTCGTCTTCCTGATTCTGGCCGCGCTCTACGAAAGTTGGACGCTGCCCATGAGCGTGCTGCTCGGAACGCCGATCGCCGCCGCCGGCGCCATGGCTACGCTCTGGGTGCGCAACATGACGAACGACGTCTACGCTCAGATCGGCCTGGTCATGCTGATCGGTCTCGCGGCGAAAAACGCCATTCTGATCGTCGAATTCGCGAAGGTCCGCTATGAAGGCGGCATGCCGCTGGCGGACGCCGCGCTGGAAGCCGCGCGTCTCAGGCTGAGGCCGATTTTGATGACGTCGTTCGCTTTCATTCTGGGCTGCGTGCCGCTGTGGATGGCCTCCGGCGCTGGCGCCATCGCGCGCCGGGTGGTGGGCAGTTGCGTGATCGGAGGCATGTTGGCCGCGACCTGCCTTGCCGTGCTACTGATCCCCGTGACGTTCTACTTGATGGAGCGGCTCGGTGGCGCTAAGCCGGAGGGACACGGCGTGAAGGAAGGAAGCACTCCCAATGCGTAAACTCTCTCTAGCCATCGCGCTCGGCTCGCTCGGCCTGTTCTCAGGCTGCGTGGTTGGTCCGAAGTACACGCCGCCGACGGCCGCCGCGCCACCAACCTTCCGTGGGCAAGAGGGGGCCGCGCAACCCGCATCCATCGCCGACTTGCCGTGGTGGGAGGTTTTCCAGGACCAGACGTTGCAGGGGCTGGTTCGAACGGCAATCGCCAATAACTTCGACCTTCGCATCGCCGCCACCCGCGTGGAACAGGCCCGGGAACTGGCCTCGCAGGCGCGCTCGCAGTACCGGCCCAGCGCGGGCTACGAGGCGATTGCCAGCGGTGGCAAGAACGAAGCCGCCGGCACTCTTGGTTTGAATGGCGGTAACACCCAGGCAAGCGGTCTGGCCGGCATCGAGGCCACCTGGGACCTCGATCTGTGGGGCAAAATCCGGCACATGAACGAGGCCGCGCTGGCCGGGTATTTGGCATCGGAGCAAGGGCGCCGCGGCGTGCTGCTGTCGCTGGTGAGCAGCGTGGCCCAGGGCTACTACGAATTGCTCGAATTGGATCTACAGTTGGAGATCGCCTACCGGACCGCCGATTCACTCAAGGGCAGTCTTAAGATCTTTGAGGAGCGGCTGGAAGGCGGCACGGCATCGCGGCTGGAAACGGTCCGCGCTGAAGCCGCGCTGGCGAGTACCGCCGCTCAGATTCCCGATCTGGAGCGGCGCATCGCCCTTCAGGAGAATGAGATCAACCTGCTGCTCGGCAACACCCCGGGTCCGATCCAACGGAATGCGAAGCTGGCAGAAGAGATCCTCCCGCCGGACGTACCTGCAGGATTGCCTTCCACGTTGCTGGAACGCCGTCCGGACATACTTGCGGCCGAACAGGCGGTCCGCGCCGCCAATGCGCAGGTCGGCATCGCCACGGCAGCGTTCTTCCCGAGCATCGGCCTGACCACCCTTTTCGGGGGAATGAGTGCGCCGCTCCAGGACTTTGCCATGGGACGCAACGCAGTCTGGAGCATTGCGGCCAGCGCCACTGGACCGCTTTATGCGGGAGGATCGCTGCGCTCCGTGAAGCGGCAAGCCATCGACGCCTGGGAGGAAACCAAGCTGCGCTACGAACAGACCGCACTGGGCGCCTTCCGCGACGTCTCCAACGCCCTCATCACCCGGCAGCGGCTCGAAGCCATCCGGGTCCAGCAGATCCAGGCCGTGAAGTCCGGCCGGGAGGCTGTTGAGGTCTCCACACAGCGCTACACCGCCGGCAAGTCGAGTTACTACGAAGTACTCACGGCGCAACAAGAACTATTCCCCGCCGAAAACGCTCTGGCGCAGACCGAGTTCAATCGTCGTCTGGTAATCGTCCAGCTTTACCAGGCGTTGGGCGGCGGATGGAACCTGAAGACGCCCGAATGGGCCGGAACGCCGGCAACAGGCGCGGCCCCGACCTCTGCCCCAACAAAGTAGGGAGTGGTGAGTGTACGCGCCGCGCTGCCGTGGACGACAGCCCCACCTGGCTTACAGCGTAAGCCCGCCATCGACGGTCAACACCTGCCCGGTGACATAGTTGTCCGGCTCCAGAAAGAATCGCACCGCGCGAGCGATGTCGGCGGCGCGGCCGTAGCGCGGAATCGCTCCGCTTTCGAGGTATTGTGCGTACTTGCCCGAGGCGATGCTCGCCTTGGCCATACCGGCATTGTTCACTCCGGGCGAGATGACGTTCACGCGAATGTCCGCAGTCCCGCGGCACTCCTTGGCAAGAATCCTCACGGCATGAACCAGCGCTGCCTTGGGCGCGGAGTAGGCAGTCGAATTCGCGAAAATCGCTGAAGTCTGCATGGTCGAGATGAGCACGATAGAGCCTTGGGTGCCGGCCTGCTTCATCCGTGCCGCGGCCTCGCGCGCCAGCCGGATAGGACCGAGGAAATTCGCCTCCATTGATACTTCGAGCAGCTTCTCGCTTCGCGCGGGCATGCCGGAGAAGACGACCAATCCGTACATCGAAGGCGCTGCGTCGAGCAGGCGCGCGCGGTCGGCGCCATTCAAAAGATCGGCTTGAATCACGGTAGCAACATCGCTGAGTTCCGCCGCGCGCACGGCATCGCTGCGGTAACTCGCCACGACGCGCGCACCTTCTCGCGCCAGCAAGCGCGCCGTCTCAGAGCCCAGCCCGCCGGTGCCTCCGGCCAGAATGATGTCAAGCCCTCGCAGTGATTCAGACATGCATAGCCTCTCGATACGCGCAGTCGATGGCGGCCACGCCGCCGAGCGTCATGGTCAGAATCGCGCTCGCGCCCAAGTCGTGATCGAAGAGTCCGGTGACGAGGATCCCGATGACCATCGCAACGCCGGCGCGCAGCAGCCATGCACTGTCCTGAAAGCGGGATCTGACTGCTTGGCTGCCCTCGCGCGAGAGACTCGCCAGCGCCCTCACCCAAAGCCCGAGGTTCCACAGCAGAAACCCGACGATGGCCAGCATCGCGGGGATGCCGCGTTCCGCCGCGTATTGCGTGTAGATGTTGTGCAGGTGGCCATAGAAGCCATCGGGCAACGGCCGGCGGATATCGGACGGCACGTATTGATCGAACTCGATGCCCGGCATTTCCGGACCCAACCCAAACAGCGGGTGGGCCTTGATCATTTCGACGCCCGTGCGGAAGCACACATAGCGGTGTCCGTTCGAGTCGGTCTCGCCATGCGGCCGCACGATAGAAATCATGCGGTCGTGCAAACCTTGCGGCCCGAGGAAGAAGGCGGCCACGGCAATCACGGGGAGCGCCAGCACCGCCCACCGCCGCCACGCCCACAGCAGGTACAGCAACGCCGCGCCGGTGGCGAACCACACGCCGCGGGTCATTGCGAGAACAATGGCCACGGCGCACACGGCCACAGAGACCGCCACTACCCGCTTCCACCGCAACGTCGTCGCCCGGTCCCAAAGCACCAGCGCGACTCCGGCCAGCAACCCGAGCATGAGCTGCTGGCTGAAGGTCATCCAATGACTGTTAAAGCCGGTGATCCGTGCGGCCACATAGGCCAGATAGAAGTTCGCCCCCGCCGCGTGAGCCGCATGCCACTTGTGCCAGAACTGCCAGAAGCCCCAGAGCGAGGAGAGCCCGCACAGAGCTATCCAGAACAGCATCACCCAGCGCGCATCGCGCAATCCCCGAAGCAGGGTTGCGACTACCACGACGATGAGCAGCACGTAGAATTTCCTGATCTGCGGAAGTCCCTCGTGGATGTGCCCGTTCACGAGCCAGGAGAGGATGGTCCAGCCTACGAAGAACGCGAGCAGCGGCCAGCCGGAGGGCAGCCGCAAGGTAGTCTGCCGCATGGCAAGCAGGACGAGAACCAGCGCTAACGACAAACCCAGCAGAAGTTGAGAAGCGGCGATCGACGCCGATGCAGCACCGACGCTTCCGATGGCGCTCCACAGCGCCGCGCGCGCCAGCACATTGCCCGATTCTTGCATGAGTTGAGGATACCGCCGCACAGGGGGCTGACGAATCCGGTATGGGACAATAAGGTGAGTTCTTTCTACATGCGTCTATACCTTCTTCGCCATGGGATCGCCGAATCGAGCGCGCGCTCGGGCCGCGATGCCGACAGAGTACTGACAGAGGAAGGACGCGAGAAAGTCCGGAACGTCGTCCGGCGTGCCCGCGGAGGCGGGATGTGGCCTACGCTGATCCTCGCGAGCCCCTTGGCTCGTGCGCTCGAAACGGCGCAGATTGCGGGAAAGACGCTAGGCCACGAGGACGACATCGTCACCTCGAACGCATTCATTCCAGATGCCTCGTCCGAGGATGCCTGGGCTGAGATCCGAACACACAAGGACCAGCCTGAGGTGCTGATCGCCTCGCACCAGCCACTCTGTAGCGAATTGACGGCCTTCCTGCTCGACGCGCCCACCCTGGCCGTGGACTTTCGCAAGGCAGCCTTGATTTGCATCGATATCGACGTGGCAGGCCAGCGTCCGCACGGCGTGCTGCAGTGGATGCTCACCTCGAAGCTCGCCTAAGGGTCAGTTCCTCAGTCCGCGCCCTGAACGCGCGGTTGCTCGACCTGCCAGGCGGTGAGGTTCTTCGCGCCAGCGCCCCGAAGCCTTTTGAAATACTTGCCATCCAATCCCTGGATACGCATGCCGGGAATCTCCCTCAGTATGAACCGATGGCCGGCATCGTGCCTTGCCCGGATGAACTCCGGCGAGATGGTGCAAACTCGCCCCGACTAGACTGTCGCGGGGAAGTGTCTCTTGAGCCATCGAACGGCCTCCTCCCGCGAGCGCAAATTGCCCTCGAGTTGCTCCTCTTCGAGCGCTCTCAGCATGTCGCCCATGGCGGGCCCGGGCCGGTAGCCGAGTTCGATGAGGTCGTGGCCGCGCAGCAGCGGCGCCGGGTGGATGTCCGATTCCGTCAACGTGGCGCGCCGGCGCGCGATCAATTCCAAAGTCTCGGAGCCCTTTCGAGCTCCCAGGCAATCGGCGCGGTGCAATTGGAGCAGTTCTTCGAGGTGGGGCAGGCGGAGAAACCGCCGGAACGCCGCCTCGCCCATGCTCGGAACATCCTGAAAGCGCATATGCGCGCCGACCAGGGATGCGACGGCCTCGCTCAGTTCATTCGAGCACCGCAAGCGAGTTAGGATCCGCCGGGCCTCGTCCGCGCCTTTTTCGGCATGACCGTGGAAGCGGATTCGGTCGGCGAATTGAATGGTCTCGGGTTTCGCGATGTCGTGCAGCAAAGCGGCCCAGCCCAGAGCGGGCGTGCAGGGGCCGAGCGAGTCGAGAACCAGCATCGTGTGCGTCCAGACGTCGCCCTCGGGGTGAAAATCGGGGGGTTGAGGAACGCCCTTCAGCCGCGCCACTTCAGGTAGGACGTGTGGGAGCAGGCCTGAGGCATCCAGCAGTTCGAACCCACGTCGCGCGCCGCCTTCGGTGAGAATGCGCGTCAGCTCACCCTGCACGCGCTCCGGCGCAATGCGTTCGATCGTCGAAGCCATTTCCCGCATGGCCGAGAATGTCTCAGCCTCGATTTCGAATGAGAATCGCGCCGCAAACCGTACGGCTCGTAGTAAGCGAAGGTGGTCTTCCCCGAGCCTTTGCCGGGGGTCTCCGATAGCCCGGATCAAGCCTGCTTCGAGGTCGGCTTTTCCACCGATGTAGTCGACCACTTCATCGCTGAAAGGATCCTGGAGCAGCGCGTTGATCGTGAAATCCCGGCGCAGCACGTCCTTCTTCGGGTCGGTCTCGAAGGCAACGGCATCCGGATGTCTGCCGTCGCGGTAGGAGTGTTCACTGCGGAATGTGGCGACCTCCACTTCGGCGTCTTCGCCGCGCACGAGGACCACCCCGAAATGCGCCCCGACTTCCGGCGAGCCGGGGAACAACTCGCGCAGCCGTGCCGGTGGCGCGTCCGTGCAAAGATCGATGTCTGACGTCTCCACACCGAGGAGCCGGTCGCGGACGCATCCGCCAACGTAGTAGACTACGAAGCCTGCGCTGCTCAGTTCTGAAGCCACGCGGCGCGCGAGCTTGCCCTCTCGTTCAGACATCGCTTTGATCGTAGAACAGCCCACGGGGAATAACGCAAGGATAACTCCGGGCGTCCTTGCCGACAGGGAATCATCCCTGGACTGCTTACTCGCGTGGTGCACTGCCTCCGGCAGGACAGCAATCGTCGTCACCATGACAGCAGCGCGCACGTTCACCCGCTGATAGCAAGCGGCGAACCCAGGGCTTCACAGTTGCTCGGAATCGTAGGGTTGAGAAGTCGCTCAATCGTATTTGACGGTTCAGCCCCCACCGCGACGCGACAGATACGGCCGGACCGCCAGCGCAGACTACTCCGCTTTGGGCTCGTCGGATTTTGGAGCATCGACGGCAGGAGCGTCGCCGCCGGGGATGGAGGAAAGCACCTCTTTGAACAGTTCGGCCTTTTTCAAATCCTTCTTCGACGGCGGGATCTCGCCACGACGATAGGGCTGCTCGTGGTAGCAGGTTCGGCAACGCATTTTGGCCGGTTCGCCGTCGACGATGGCCAGGATGGACTGGTTGGTCAGCCGCTTGCATTTGATGCAATAATCGTCGAGGTCGTCACCGAGCCGGTAATTGGACATAGTGCCTCCGCAGCCCTTGCCCGAGAGCAAGTGGCCGGACGACTCGAAGTATATCGAATCGGGAGATAGACATCCACGGTGCACGCCGCGCGTCCTTGGAGCGCGGGGTTGAGCCGGCCGGGCGTGCGGCTGCCCGTGCGCCGCCCAGCGTTCCATCGCTATCACCACTCCGGTATGTTCGCGAGGGCTTCGGCGCGAAAAGTCTCCAGAAGCGCGCGCCGCTCCAGGGTCACGCCGGGCTTGTTCAAGGCCGCCTCAAACTCCTCGACGGCCTCGGCCCAGCGTTCGCCGCGCATCATCACCAGGCCCAGCATCACGTAAGGCTCCGGCGAATCCGGCTCCAGGCGGGCGCCCTCGTGGCACCAGATTTCCACGGCCCTGGCGTCACCGAAGGCGTAGGCCAGCCATGCCAGCCACAACGTCCGGCGTCCGTCTTCTCCGCCTCGCGCCACATCCGACTCCAGGCTCCGGTAGGCCAAGTCAAGCTGATTGCCGGCCAGTAACCGGTACTCCAAACCCGCGTCTTCTTTCAGTTCCGCCGCGGTGAACTCGTCGTTCTCGCAGATCGCACAAATCGGCTCATGATCCGGACGCGGGAGCAGACATAGAGAACAGATCTTCACAGCTTCCCCTTTAAGATCCCTCAGTCTGGGCGACCAACGCGGATTGAGTCCTGCCGATTGGAACCGCCCCCGCCCGCGCGCCGCCAAAAGGTATACTCGTTTGGGGATTTGGGTATGGACACCGCACTCGCACTACACCGTTTCCATTTCGCATTCACGATTACATTCCATTATCTTTTTGTTCAGCTCACTTTAGGGCTGGGGTTTCTGATCTTTGTTCTAAAGACCCTCGCGCTGGTGAAGAAGGACGAACACTATAACGACTGCGCGCGCTTCTGGGCTCGCATCTTCGCGGTCAATTTCGCACTCGGCGTCGTGACCGGCATCCCGATGGAGTTCCAGTTCGGCACCAACTGGTCACGGTTTTCCCTGGGCGCCGGAGCCGTAATCGGGCAAACTCTCGGCATGGAAGGGCTGTACACGTTCTTCCTGGAAAGCACCTTCCTCGGCTTCCTGCTATATGGCGAGGAGATGCTCGGCAGGATCGGCCACTGGGGCGCGGCCGCGGCGGTTTGGATTGGAAGCTGGATGTCGGGTTACTTGATCGTCGCCACCGACGCGTGGATGCAGCATCCAACCGGGTATCGCATTGGCGAAGGCGGCAAGATCCTGCTCACCAGTTGGTGGTCGCTCGTCTTTAATGAGTGGGCGGCCTGGCAGTTTGTCCATACGATTCTGGGCGGCATCGTCACGGCCAGCTTTGCAATGGCAGGTATCGGGGCGTTCTATGTGTTCCTCAAGAAGAGCGAGAAGTATGCCCACGTTTTCCTGAGTGTTGGCGTGACGGTAGGCCTGATCGCGGCCATCCTCGTCGCGTTCCCGACAGGCGACCAGCAGGGCAGACTGGTAGCCCGCAACCAGCCCGTTACCCTCTCGGCGATGGAAGGCCACTTCACCACAGGGCCGGCCTCTCCCGTCGCGATCCTGGGGCAGCCGGACGTCAATGCGCGCAAGCTCGACAACCCGTTCATCATTCCCGGAGCGTTGAGCTTCATCGTCTACGGCAATTGGACGAAAGAGGTGAAAGGCCTGGCCGATTTCCCGCGCGACACATGGCCCGACAATATCCCGCTGCTCTATTACGCCTTCCACATCATGGTGGGCCTGGGCACGCTGTTCATCGCCGTGCTGGGCCTGTCAGCGGTCCAACTCTGGCGCGGGAAACTAGCCCAAACCAAAATCCTGCTCTGGGCGCTGGTGCTCTTCATGCCTCTGCCCTACGTCGCCAACACGGCTGGTTGGATGACCGCCGAAATGGGCCGCCAACCGTGGATCATTTACGGCCTGATGCGCACGGCAGATGGAGTATCGCCGCATGTTTCCAGCGGCAGCGCTCTCTTTACTTTGCTCGGCTTCCTGGGCATCTATACTCTGTTGTTCATGCTCGGTCTGTTCCTGATCTGGCGCATCTTGGGACAAGGGCCTGAGCACGTCGCCGAGGTGGGCGAATGACGCCGCTTAACGAGTTCAAAAAGGAGACGAATTACTAGCCATGCTTCCCGTCATCTGGTTTTGCATCGTCGCCGTCATGGTCGCGATCTATTTCGTGCTGGACGGTTTTGATCTCGGCGCGGGCATCGTCCACCTCTGCGTCGCCCGCACTGCCGAAGAGCGGCGCCTCGTATTGAAATCCATCGGCCCGGTTTGGGACGGCAACGAAGTCTGGTTGCTGGCCGGCGGCGGCGCCTTGTACTTCGCCTTCCCGGCTCTGTACGCATCCTCGTTCAGCGGGTTCTATCTCCCGCTGATGATGGTGCTCTGGCTGCTGATCCTGCGCGGAATCGCCATCGAATTTCGCAACCAGATCAGCAACGCGCTCTGGACGCCCTTCTGGGACGTGGTCTTCGCCACGGCGAGCGGCTTGCTCGCGATCTTTTTCGGAGCGGCGCTGGGCAATGTCGTCCGCGGCGTGCCGTTGGATGCAAACCACGAGTTCTTCCTTCCGCTCTGGACCAACTTCCTGCCCGGCAAAGATGCCGGCATCCTCGACTGGTATACGGTGCTGGTCGGACTCTTCGCGTTCTTCACCCTAGCCCTCCACGGCGCGTTGTGGGTGAACCTGAAGACGGAGGGCGAAGTGCAACAGCGCGCCCGCCGGGTGGCCCGCGCCGCCTGGGCAGCCGTTGCCGTGCTGACCGTGATTGTCACAACGGTGAGCTTCTCCATCCAGCCGCACCTGGCCGCCAGTTTCGCGGCCTTGCCGCTCGGCTTCGTCTTCCCCGTCCTGGCGCTGGCTGGCCTGGCAGGTTCCATCACCTTCCTGCTGCGGCAAAAGGAGGGCTCGGCCTTCCTCGCCTCGTGCCTTTATATCGTCGGCATGTTGACCAGCGTTGTCTTCGGTGTCTTCCCGAACGTCCTGCCTTCGAACGCCGACCCGAGCTTCAGCCTGACCGTCGCCAACGCGTCAGCGCCCGAGTACGGACTGGGTGTGGGCCTGGCCTGGTTCATCCCCGGCATCCTGCTCGCAGCGGCGTATTTCACCTTCCTCTACCGCAAGTTCTACGGCAAAGTAAGCCTCGAAGGCGGCGGGCACTAACTCGTCTGCGTCCCTATTCGGGTCGAGAACAAATGGAGCGAGGCGTTCAAACTCGTTCCATTCTTTGTGAAGGGGCCACGACACGGGTGTTTCGTATTGGGCCAGTTTCCCGTAAGGGAGCCGATAATTGGCCTAAGAAAAATCACGCCAAGACCGCTTTTCGCATGCGATCCCGATTGTGTCGCTTTCCCTTCAGAGGCGTCCGGCGACGACGGATGATCGGAGTATACTGCTGGTGATGCTTCCAACCGTGCGTGTGGAACTGGAAGGTCATCTAAGCTTCCACGAGGCGCTACGCTGCCACTACTTGCATAGCCCTTGGTGCAATCTCTGGTCCAACTGGAATGCTCTCGCGGGCTTGGCATTCATTGCGGCATTTGTCCTGGGCTTACCGAAGCTGATTCTTCCGGCGGCGATGTCAGACCGCTTCTTTTTGCCCGGCGGAGTGGCATTGCTGGTCCTTGCCGGGCTCCTTGGTATCTTCCCTTACTTCGTCGTGCGCCAGCGCTACAAAGACCCTGCCCTTTGCGACGAAACGCATTACACCTTCGACGCACGCGGCTACGAGGTGGCCCAGCCTGGGTGGAAATATCGTGTCGACTGGACTGACGTGCGAGAGATTCGGGAGAGCAAGAGCATGTTCTTCTTCTACCTTCTCCCAACGCAGTCAACCATCATCCCCAAGCGCATCTTTCCCGATGGCCAAACTCTCGCGGCGTGGCGGTCTCTGATCGCCACCAGCGCCCCGTCGGTTCCGATCAGCCGCAACAGCATCGTTGGCCGATTCCTCTGATCGCCTGTCATTTCTCGCCATGGCCGAATCTAAGGCCCGCGAGTCTTGGTGCAAGTGGCATCATCATCCATTGATCAAGTTGCATCCGTGAGCGCGCCGTTCGAACTCGTTCGCCCATTACAATGAAAAACATGAGATTGCTCCGCCTGGCTTCGATTGCCGCCTTCACCCTGCTAACCGCATACGCCCAATCCGCCGCACCCGCAAGAAGCGAGAAGAAATCGGCGCTCGACAAGGCCACCATGGAGGCCTACGTTCGCTACCTGATGCCGTGGGACCCGCGCATCGAAGTCAAGATCGCCGACCCTGAACCAGCGCCGATGCCCGGCTTCAAGAGTGTCAAAGTTACTGGCAGTTACCAGAAGATCTCCATCGACGAGACCTTCTATGTTTCCAACGACGGCCAGAAGATCGTTCGAGGCGCCGTCTACGACGTCGCGCAGAGCCCTTTCGCCGACGAATTGAAGAAGCTCCGCACCGACCTGTCGCCCAGCCTCGGTACCCCGGGCGCCAAGGTGGTGATAGTCCTCTTCACCGACTTTGAATGTCCGTTCTGCAAGGAGGAGGCCAAGGTCCTGCGCGATAACCTACTGAAAGCCTATCCCTCCGAGGTGCGGCTCTACTTCAAGGAATTCCCGCTGGAGAGCATCCATCCCTGGGCGAAGCTCGCGGCCATTGCCGGACGCTGCGTCTATCGCCAGAACGCGCTGGCTTTCTGGGACTATCACGACTACGTCTTTGAGAATCAGAACGCGCTGAACGACGCCACGAAAGTCACCATCCAGCCTGACTTGACACAGTTCCGCGCGAAGATCGTCGAGTGGGCCGCAGTCAAGGGTCTCGACGCAACGCAACTCGGCGCCTGCATCGACAACCGCTCGACGGAAGCCGAAGTCGACCGCTCCATCGCCGACGCGCGCACGCTGCGGGTCAACCAGACGCCCACGCTGTTCATCAATGGACGCCCGTTGCCCGGCAACTTCCCTTGGGAGCAGTTGAAGACGTTCATCGACCTGGAACTCCAGCGCGCGAAGACGACCGGCGAGGAAGTCGAGAAATGTTGCCAGGTCAGCCTGCCTGGGCCTGGGAAACACTAGCCTGACGAGGCCAACGCCGCCCGTTCCAGCTCGTTCGCTACAGGCGAGAAGCGAATCCGCGCCATGCCGTCACGGCGGCTCTTCATATTCAGGAAAGGGCGTGTGACTCGCCTCTTGCTGCGGGAGTGAGTACTCGATAGCGGGGAGTGAGTGAGCAAGCAGGAAGCTCGCAGAGACTTACCTCAACTCGGTCCATTATCTCGCAAAGCCCGAAATGAAGGGCCGCAGGGCGAGTTCGCCAGAACTCAAGAAGGCCCCGCTGGCGAATCCGGGGCAAATCTCTCTATTCCCTCCGATTTCGGCCGATATGGCAGCTATAGGAGAGTAACGAGTGACCCAACCCGAGCCGTCTTCCTTCCCGCGTCCGACGCATACGCGGCACTGGGAGTTGCCTCCACTGATCTTGCATCCCTTCTCGGATAAGCGTGGTCCCGATACGCTGGTCGAATGTTCCAGGGCTCAATTGATGCTAGCGGGCATTCTCCCCATGGATGGCTGCGAGCGGGAGGCCCTGGAAAGACGCGTCATCGAAGGTCGAATCTGCGAAGTGAAGATGCTCTACTACGTGGGGCTCGACCTCAACCGTTGGTTGGAGGAGTGTACCGAGGTGGCGGCCCACGAAGAAAAGCTGAAGGAAGCTGGGCTGTCAAAGTGCAGCTTTGCTTCTCTGCTGGTGGCCAACTCACCTGTCCACGTCCATGCAAAACTCCAAGGCTGGGGCGTGGCCGACTACAAGTCCCTCTTCTCCCGCGCTCTCGGGTTAAACGCCGTCTTCGCATGCCCTCCGGAAGCCGATTTCGCGCAGTCGGAGTTCCTGCTGGATTACCATCGCTATGCCGATGGCTTCTTCCGTAGTTGGAAAGGGAATCAGGAGGGAAGCCCGGCGACCCCCAACGACTTCACATTCGAACTCTATGCCTCCGGCGAGTATTCCCGCATCCTGGAACGGGAATGGGCGGACAAGCCCGAAAGCGGCGCGGAAGGCAACTAGTGCCCCTAACGGAGTCTCGCTGCCTCGCGTCCGAACCCGCTTCCTGGCGGTCGCCGCCAGGCGCCAGTGTCCGAGTCTCGACCCGTGAACCAGTCGCCGCTTGAGGAGCCCTAAGCGTCGGCAGCCGTCCGAAGTTCCCCCTCCATCCATTGCAGATACGCCGCCGCGCCCTCGACCACGGGTATGGCCAGGATCTCCGGCGTCTCGTAACTGTGCAGCCGCCGCAGTTCCGTGCTGAGCCCCGCGAACAGATCGCGCCGCGACTTGATGGTCAGCGACCACTCCTCGCTCTCCTCGATCGCACCGCGCCATCGGTAAACGCTACGCATCCCCGGCGCCACTGTCACGCATGCCGCCAGCCGCGACTCCACCAGAGACCGGGCGATCTGTGCCGCTTCTTCCGGCGAACCACACGTCGTGAAAACCAGAATCTTGTCTGTCATATGTATCAATTACAAGAAAATCACACTTCACATGGACGGACCACGCGAATCGGATTATAAACTAGGAGGAAGATCCGCAACGCATCATGCGAAGAATCGTCCGTAATCTCGCGCTGCTGGCGGTGTTCAGCCTTGTCACGTTCAGCGTAGCCGCGTACCTGCGCAGCCCTGCCGGGATTCCCGCTGCTCTTGAGAAGCGCGACAAAGTCCGGTCCATGGAGGATGAGAATCAGCGCCTCCGTGAAGACCTCCAGAGCCACAAGGAGTTCATCCAGAAGCTCGACACCGATCAGAAATTCCGCGAGAAGAAGGTCCGTGAGATCTACAACCTTCAGAAGCGGAACGAGCAGACCATTATCGTCCCGGCGACTCCTCAAGCATCCCGCTGAGCGCATGGCACGCGCTTCGGCGCGAAATTGGTGTCCACGTGTGTCCGGTTGTTTTCCAAAGCGGTTTCCCTGCTTCTCGTGAACCGTGCCGCGTTCGCGTTTGCACACAGCCGGCACAGAGCCCTCTACAGGCGGGGGACCGCTCTAATCATGAAAATGTCACCAGTCCAGCGCCGCGAAGGTCACCGAGCGGCCATCGGCTTGCCCACCGCTCCAGGGCATTGACCGCTCTTTCCATTCGCCGTTCTGCGCTGGCGGTGACGCCGCGCATGGCACACACAGCGCTCGCCGGCGGCCGCCGCTCCGTGCCAGAGTGGTTTCTCCGCCAATGGTGACCGCTTGCGAGACGCCAGGGATCACAGAAGGTGTGAGACGTTCTAAGCACTCCGCTGGGCTTATCCCCGCACGGACGCCGCTGGAATCTTCTTTGTGAGATCGGTAAACTCCGCAATGCTCTCGCTGCCGATGGTGAAGCAATCGACGCAGTCCTGCGCGAGCGCGAATTGCAGGCACTCGTCCGCCCGGTGCCGCAGCTTGCCCGCGCCGAAGATCTTCATACCGATGACGCCCTTGCCCGCCGCCTTCATCTCTTTCAACACGCCCAGCACGGTCTGCGGGTCGGCATCCATCACTGCGCCCGCGGGATTGATTCGCGCCAGTTGCACTTCCACCCACGGCGTCTTCGCCGACGTTCGCAGGGCGCCCAGCGTGTGGCAGCTCGTGCCCTTCGTTTTGATGAGCCCCTTCGACTGCGCCTCGACGATATAATCCATCGCGCCCTTCTTGCGCTCCGGCCAGTCGGGATCCATCATGCAGTGCAGCAGCATGATGTCGATATAGTCCGTTCCCAGTTCCTTCTGGAAGCGCGCCAGATCCGCCTTCATTTCGTTGTACGTGTTGGCGTGCGTCTTCGA
>Ga0181528_10000366_pt1 | contig 34762 bp, 25 predicted proteins | sample PEATcosm2014_Bin_47_FD_119742 | JGI IMG/M metagenome (GOLD analysis project Ga0181528, IMG submission 119742) | Peatland microbial communities from MTU Mesocosm Facility, Houghton, MI, USA - PEATcosm2014_Bin10_10_metaG | ecosystem: Environmental > Terrestrial > Soil > Wetlands > Peat | place...
CCGCAGCAAGAAGCGGCCAAACAAACGCAGGGTGGGGCGGCAAAGGGAAAGACTGGGAACGAAAATGAGCACTTACGGAACTCCAAGTTTTGCCAGCTTAGATCAGCACCCAACGGGTGCGGGATTCGGCTCGCTTGCCGCCAGCTTCGGCGTTCAGTCCATGCTAGTGCTGGGGATCGTCTACATGGCCTTCACGGCTCCGCAGTTCATCAACACGCAGATCAGCCACATTGATCTGGTGGCGCCGGTTCCGGAGCTGGCTCCGAAGCCGGAGGTGGTGAAGGTGGCTCGGCAACAGCCGCTGCCCAAGCCGATCAAGGACCTGATGCCGGCCGTTCCGGTAAAGATCGAGGCGCCGCTCATCGCGGTGCAGAGGCCGCAGCGCATCCAGCGGCTGAATGTTCCGGAAGTGCAGGCGGAGAACGTAAAGGCTCCGCAGTTTGACAGCCGGGTGCTGAACGCCCTGCCCGGCCCGCGCGTCACTCCGAAGGTGGTGACGGCGACGAATTTTGGCGGCAGTTCGGCGGCGGTCACGCTGCCGCACACCGCTCCCAGCAAGGTTCAGACCGGCGGCTTCGGAGATCCGAACGGCGTGCCGGCGAACCCGAACGCCAAGGGAAAATCGAATATTGCCGCGGCAGGATCATTTGACCTGCCCGGCGGACCTGGTTACGGCAACGGCACGGGCGGAGCGCGCGGCGCGCGCGGCACCGTCAGCAGCGCCGGCTTTGGCAACGGCGTAGCCGTGCAGGGCGGCGGCGGACGCGGCGGAAACAGCGGACAGGGACGGTTGCAGACGACGGGCTTCTACCAGCCGGCGGCGGTAGCCACACCCACGCAGAGAAACGCCAACGCGGCGGTTGCCACCAACCAGCCTGTCTCCATCCAGAGCAAGCCGAACCCGGTATACACCCGGGAAGCGCGTGAGCACCGGGTGGAAGGTGAAGTTCTGTTGAACGTAGTGTTTGCCGCCGATGGCAGGGTGCGGGTGCTGAATGTGCTCCGCGGCCTGGGCTATGGGCTGGACGAGGCTGCCCAGCGTGCGGTACAGGGGCTGAGGTTTACGCCCGCGCTGCACGACGGCCACCCGGTGGATTCCACCGCAACCTTGCATGTAATTTTCCAGCTCTCCTAGCGAAAGCTGCCGAGGACGAACATGGACCAACGAATGAAAGTACCGGTTTTGAAGATGTTGGGAGTGCTGGGATGCGCGTTTGCCCTGGCGGCCACCTGCGTTGCCGCCAAGCCGGCGGCGGCTCCGCCCGCAGCGCCGAACGCGGCCTTTGAGCGCGTGATTGAAAAGACGCTGGCGCGCGAGGTGGAAAACACCAAGGCGCTGAAAACCTACACGCCGCTGGTGGAGACCTACCTCCAGTACATGCATTCCGACAAGGAACTGGGCACGGTTCCCTACGGCGACCAGTACTTCCTGACCCGCGTCAGCTTCAACCGTACGCTGCAGGATGCCAGCTTCCATCCAACTCCGGGGTTGATGGCGCGCATGATGCACGGGCTGACCAAGGAGTATAAGACGGAGTTCATCGGCCAGGGCTTTGCCTGGATGATGCTGATGGACCTGCGCGGACTGGACCGCAAGAACTACAACTTCGACTACCAGGGCCGCGAGTTCCTGGGCGATCTGCGCTGCATCGTAATTGATGTGATGCCCAAGAAAGGCAGCGGCGAAGGCCGCTTCATGGGCCGCATCTGGGTGGAGGACCGCGACTTCAACATCGTGCGCTTCAACGGCACCTTTACCCACGCCGCGCACGGCGAGTACATGCACTTTGACACCTGGCGCCTGAACATGCGCCCCGGCATCTGGCTGCCCGCCTACATCTACAGCGAAGACAAAGAGGTGCAGGGCGTCCAGAAGGGTGGCAGCTACAAGGCCGAGACCCGCATCTGGGGCTACAACGTGGGCAAGGGCCACGCCGAAAACGAGTTTACCGAAGTGCTGGTGGACGACCAGAGCCAGGTGAAGGACAACAGCGAGAAGGCCCAGGATATGACTCCCGTGGCCGCCGAGCGCACCTGGCAGCGCCAGGCTGAAGACAACGTGGTGGAACGCCTCGAAACCGGCGGCCTGCTGGCCAAGACCGGCGAAGTGGACAAGGTGCTCAACACGGTGGTCAACAACCTGGAGTACACCAACAACCTGGACATCCAGCCCGAGGTGCGTTGCCGCGTGCTGCTGACCTCTCCCATTGAGAGCTTCACCGTCGGCCACACCATCTTTGTGAGCCGCGGACTGCTGGACGTGCTGCCGGACGAGGCCACGCTGGCCGCCGTGCTGGCACACGAACTGGGACACATCACCAGCGGCCACCCCACGGACACGACCTTTGCTTATAAGGACCGCTCCCTGGTGACCGACCAGCAACTGCTGCATCGCATGCGCTTTACCCGCACGCCGGAGCAGGAAAAAGAGGCCGACGTTAAGGCCATCGCGCTTCTGCAGAACTCGCCCTACAAGGACAAGTTGAACGACATCGGGCTCTTCCTGCGCCAAGTGGACGCACGCCGCGGCGCACTCACGCACCTGATCCGCAGCGACATGGGCAACTCCCTGGTGAACTCCGCCGAGCTGCGCATGAAGGACCTGACCACCTCGGCGCCGAAGCTGGAGCCGCAGAAGGTTTCGCAGGTGGCCGCGCTTCCCCTGGGCGGACGCATCCGCGTGGATCCCTGGAGCAACCGCATCGAGATCAACAAGGCGAAACCCGTGCAACTGCTGACGGCACGCGAGAAGATGCCCTTTGAGGTCACTCCGGTCTTCCCGCACCTGACGCGGCTTGGCGAAGGTCCGGCGGCAGCAGATGCCACGGCTGCACCGACCACCGTACCAGTTCCGGCACCGGCTCCGGCCGACGCCACAGCTCCGGCTCCGGCGGCTCCGCCTACGGCTGCGGTAACCACCGCACCGCCAACGGCAGACGCTCCGCAAGCCAAGTAAGCAGCACACAAAGGCATAAGCAAAAGGCCCGCCGAAGCGGGCCTTTTGTATTGCGCAAGAATGAGCAAGAAGTCTTTAGCGGCGGCCGTGCAGCTTGATGGAGGCCACGACTTCGGCGGCTTTGCGAACGGCCTCGCCGGGGTTCTTCAACGATTCAGCACCCAGGGATTCAACGCTGATGGTACTGGCGCAGCAGGATGTCTTGCCGTCGCAGTCCGAGGGGGCCAGCACCTTGATCAACTCCGGGCCATACGCCAACTGCGGAATGCTGAGATGAGTGAGTCCGGCTTTGAGAGCCATGGCAAGGTAGTCGCCCAGCAGGCTGGCTCCGGAGATGCAGCCGACATAGGCGCTGACGCTGCGCATCATCTCCTCCGGCAGTTCGCCCAGCAGAACGATGTCGCTGACGGCGAAGCGTCCGCCGGGTTTGAGGACGCGGGCGATTTCGCGAAAGACGGCGGGCTTGTCGGCCGAAAGGTTGATGACGCAGTTGCTGATGACGAAATCCACCGAGGCATCTTCCACGGGAAGCTGCTCGATGTAACCCTTGCGGAACTCGACGTTGGTGGCGCCGCGTTTGGCGGCGTTCTCACGGGCCAGAGCCAGCATGTCGTCGGTCATGTCCACGCCGATAACGCGGCCGGTGGGACCAACCTGATTCCAGGCGAGAAGCGCGTCGAAGCCCGCGCCGGAGCCGAGGTCGAGAACCGTCATGCCGGGCCGCACCTGCGCCATGGCCAGAGGGTTTCCGCAGCCGAGTCCGAGGTTGGCCTCGCCGGCCAGCGCCAACTCCTCTGCGCTATACCCGAGGGTGCGAGCTACTTCATCTACCGGCGCGCCGCAGGCCGAGGCCTCACCGCGCGCCACGGCTCCGTAATGCAACTTGACCGCCTGCTCCACTTCCATTGGCTTCATGCTTTCTCCTCTACTGACTCAAGCTGTTTGTTGATTTCCGTTGACGGCTGTTCCGGCGCGGGCAGAGTGGCGACGGGATCGTTGAGGCCGCAGCAGGGCGCGGATTCCATGGCGCGGTTGAGCAGCCGCAAGGCGTCGAGAACCTGCGCGCGTTGTTCATCAGGAATGGCCGCGGCCAGCCGCGCCGAGCGCTCCAGCATCAGAGCATCCAGCTGGCGGCGCACGGTGAGGCCTGCCTCGGTGATGGCGACACTCGCCGAGCGGCCATCCTGCGGGTTGCCCCATACGCGCTGCACCAGGGCACGCTGCTCCAGGCGATCCAGAACGCGGCTCATGGCGCTGGGAGTGATGCCGCAGTGGGCGGCTAGTTCGGAGATGCGCGCACCCTGGCGAGCGGTCAGCACCCGGAGCACGGCGCACTGCCGCTGAGAAAGCCCATCGCAGCAGACTTCGTCCGGGCCAACTCGGCCTAGAACCGAGGAAAGACGTTCGAGCTCATGCCACCAATCCTGCGCCAGCTTTGCCTTTGCGGAATCCATGGAAAGAGGCTAGCGCATTTAGTTGCATGATGCAAGCAATTACTTCGACGGTGGCGCTGGGGGCGCTGAGGGCTCCGGGGAGGGGTCAACCCCCTTGGGATGGCTGGCGCGGGCCGCCAGGGCCTCGAAAAGCCCCCTGGTGAGCGCCCTGGGGGAGTCGGTCGAGCTCGGAGCGGCTGCCCCGTTCTCCGAGCCGCCTGCAATCACGACGAATTGCTCCAGATCGTAACCTGAGACACCGGCCTGGAAAGCTCCCTGGGATTTGTGAGCGGCCACCATCCAGTTGACGATGATCTGGTAGCTGAGAGCGTCCTTGAAACCGAACTTGACGGCGCGGTCGGTCTGGTAGACCTCCGGCAGAGAGGTGAAGGGATGGCGCGGGCTCTGGTATCCCGCCCAGCTGGGCTGCACGGTGGCGTCGCGCTTGGCGTCCTGACAGCCGAGAACGATGGGGCGGTGGCCAGTCATCGCCTGCACGGCATCGAGGGCGGTGAAGGTGGATGCCTTGTGGCCGCCGTGGGTCTCCGGCGTGGGAAAGAGGGTGAAGACGAAGTCGTAGTGTCCGGCTTCGAGGCGGCGGCGCACTTCGGGCTCGACGACACCCTTTTGCCAGTGGGTCTCCAAGACCTCGTCCACGTCCTGCGTGTAGCGCACGTCACGCTGGTCGAGGAAGTAGTGGTTGGCGATGCCGAGGATGCGTCCGGCGTCGAGAAGCTCGCGCTTGCGGATCTCCGGCAGGGCGGCGCGTCCTGTCTTTTCGTCGGTGAGGGCCACGCCGTATATGGTCTCCGCCAGAAGCGAGTAGCGGTAGCCGCCTTCGCCGTTGGTGATGACCATCTGGTCCACGGTGCCGCCCAGGTTGTGCGTGATCTGGTAGACCGTGGCGGCGAAGCAGGACTCGTCATCCGGATGGGCAACGACGATGAGCGCGCGCGGCGCCGGCTGGGGTGCGGACTGCGACACAGCCGGAATGGCAAGGACCAACATCAAAAGTGAAACGAGCGCGAAGAGCTTCTTCATCGGCAGAGACCTTCCTGTTTGGCGCAGACCGGGTTGGCGCGGAGCTGTTTGGCGTGGACGTGTTTGCCATGACGATGTGGGGACTCCGACATCCGGCATTCCTCCAACTGCCATTATCCAACCGGCATTATTCCAACCCCATGCAGTGTAGATGCGCGACAGGCACCGGTGGAAGCCCCGCGAGGGCAAGAAAAACCGCCGCCCCGGTCAGCGGGCGGCGGCAGAGTTGAAGCAAACGTCTTTCAGGAATTTCCTCTACTTGGTGGATGCAGTCCCCGCATAGAAGAACAGCGTGTAGCACTTGATGCTGCCATCCGCCTGCGGAATGCCGAACACCTTGACTGGCACGCCAGTGGTGAGCGCCGCTCCGGCCGTGGAAAGCGTCGGCGTGCTGATGGTGATGACGCCGTTCGACCGCGTGATCTCGTAGATCAGCGTGTCGCTCGACAGGTCCACGGTGACGGGCTGCGCCGCAGGGATGGCCGCGGAGTGCACGGCGATGGGCTTCACTCCGGCGACGACCGCCGTATCCGGCACCTCGTAGGCGAAGGTGTTGTTGCCGGAGTTGAAGGCCGTGGTCACGGTTCCGATTGGCGCCGGGACCGGCAGCAGGATGCTCCACAACGCGCTCCAGCTATCGGCCGCCGCCGGATCGTTCCAGGTGGAGCGGCTGAGGCCAACCGGCTTGATGGCACCGATGCCGCCGCCAAAGTTGACCGAGCCGTCGGTGGCGCTGACGAAATCACTGACGGCCGTGCTGCTGGTGTCGGCCAGCGTGGGATAGGTGAAGTTCCACCAGTAGAAGCCGGTGATGGAATTGCCCTGCTGGTCGGTGTTGGCGCTGGTGGAGCTGATGTAGTCCAGCACGCCGGAGTAGTTGTCGAGGCCGCCACGGGTATCTGCCATGGCGAACTTGCGGGTGTAGGTGAAGCCCGAACCGCCGGGGTTGCTGATGGCGCCGCCGTAGCGGGCGATATCAATTTCCACGGTCAGGGCCACGGGCGGAGTCGCCGTGGAAGCGGGATCAATGGTGGTGCTCACCTTGAATCCGCGCGCCACGTTGGGAAGACCGCCGGGGGTGGTGCCGTCAAAGAACGACTGGCCGCCGCCGGAGGTGTTGAGCGGCGTATTGCTGGAGCCGAAGAAGAAGTTGGTGTTGGGACCAATCTTCACGGCGGTCGCCTTACCATCCTCGGTGGTGATGTGCATGACGTTGGTGGTGGTGTTGACGTGCAGGATGTGGCCCTCGGGGTTATTCCAAACCTCGTTGAAGGTGCTGCCGTAGTAGATGCGCGTGGCCGTCAGCGTTCCGCTGGTGCTGTAACGGGCGGCGATGCGCACGTACATGTTGGGCAGGGTGCTGGCCAGGGTCGAGAAGCTGGTCACGGTGCTCACGCTACCCGCGCCATCGAGGTCATACACGATGGTGCCGTTAGTGCTGTCGGCAAGAATGGTGAGCGGAGTCGTGCTGACGGTGGCCGTCTCCGGAGTGGTGACGGGATAGACCGCGTAGGCCTTGTTGATGGTGATCGAAGTGTCATCCGAACTGACGCTGGCGACTTGTCCGTAGGTGTGGCGCAGCAGGATCTTCGTGAAATCCGGACGCGGGTGGTGACGCACCGGGCCGTTGAAGTTGATCGCCCAGGTGGGTGCCGTGGCGCCGGCCGGCTCGTGCTCCACGATGAGCGCCGGGTGGTTGAGGTCGAACTCGAGATCAAGGGCGTTCGAGCTGTCGGAGGTCACGGTGAGCGGCGTGGTCAGGTCCAGGGTCAGCGGGACGGTCAGGCTGCCGGCGCTGCCGGTGGCGCCAACGATCTGCATCTCACTGCAGGGCACGATGGTGCCGGCGGGAAGATCGAAACCGACGGCCGGATCGCCCGAGACGACCAGTTCCACGTCGCAGGTGGTGCCGTTGTTGTTGGCGCTGAGGGTGAGCTGCGCCTTGCTGTAGGTGCCAACGGGAATCGTGGTGTTGCCGAGAATCTCACTGAGCTGATCAAGCTGAACGAGGTTGATCATGGGCGGGGTGCTGGGCGCGGTGTAGACCGGAACGGCCGTGCCTCCGCCGGAGGGTACGAGCGAGATACCGATGACCTTGACGCCGATGGTCGCCCAGTCCTCGGTGGGATCGTCACTGATCATGACGTGGACGGTGCCCGTCTGGTTGGCAGGAGCTGAGGAAGAACCGCTACCACCGCCGCAGGCGACGGTGAAAAGGAGGCTGGCCATACACAGGCCGGCCAGGATGCGCAGAATCTGTACTTTCATCGAAACTCTCCCCAAAAGAGCCGCAAGCGGCAGGGCCGTGGGCTCAGAAATTTACCTTCCAAGCAAAGGAACTTTCCGTTCGATCCGAAGAGTGGCAGGCAGAGCGTCGGGCAGAGTGTGGCATCCGCGGCGGCACTATCCACTTTCGTGTGAGCTAACACCATGCTGAGGGGAGAAGTTTCGCGGGGAAGATGAATATCTCGTGTATACCGCCGAGGAACGCAAACTGAAGTACTAGTCCCATGGTGCGGGGTCAGGATGGCATGAGTTTTTGGCTGGTGAGGATGGTGCGGCATGGCGCAGGTGAAGGCTTAGAAGCGGTAGTGCAGGGCGACGCGAAGCTGGAACGGCTCGGTGGGGTGGAAGACGTTGCCAAATTCCGGACTGGCGGTTGGCGTGGTGCGGGAGATGTAGGCGTAGGTAATGTCGTCGGCTTTGCGGTTCAGCAGATTTAATGCCTCTGCCGTGATGCCCCACCGCTTATTGAACTGATAGCCGACGCTGGCGTTAAGCAGGGTGGTTGCCGCGGAGCGATTGATTCCGTCGGAGGTGAGCTCGCGCGGGCCAAAATAGCGCAGGCGCAGAGTGGCCGAAAAGCCTTTGTAGTCATGCAGTGTGGCGCCGGCGGAGACGACCAGCTTCACCGCCTCCGGCACCAGCTTGCCGCCCGGAAGTTGCTGAGGATACTGGCCGACCAGGTTGATGTACGCCGCGTCGTCCGAGTCCACACGGGTGAACTGGGCGCGGGAATCGGCCAGGTCGAAATCAAACGCCAGGTGTTCCACGGGCGTGTAGTAGTTCGCCCATTCAACGCCGTACCGGTTGCTCGACTGATCGGAGGCAACCGTGCCCCCGGTGTCGCCATCCTGCTGCAATTCGGAATTGCTGTGCAGAACCCAGAGCGCAAGGGTGCTTTGCAGGTGGGGGAGGAGCGAAGTGCGCACGCCGACTTCCGCACCCTTGGTTTGTACCAGTGGAGAAATTGGAGTGCTGGCGGTGGGGAAAGGATCGTCCGGCGAGATCGGCTGCTCCCTTTGGGTCGCACCACGCGCGTCATTGCTGTGGAAGCTGAATCCGCCCTGGACGTAGAACTCCGTCCTGGCCCACGGGCCGAAGATCAAGCTGGCCTTGGGGCTGGGCAGGAACTTGCTGGCCGAGCCGGAATTGAGCTGCCTGAAGTTGACCGGGCCGAAGATGGGGGAGACGTAGGTGGGCGTCAGGCTGGTGACGACATACTTTGCTTCGTCTCCGCGCAGGGCCAGTACCGAGCGAAATTTGTTCGCCCACTGGATTTTGATTTCCACGTAGGCGCTGCCAATCGTGTCCGTGAACCGATTCAAATCCGTCTGCGCGGGCAGGATCGGTGACAGATTTGGATTGCTGACGCATTCGGGTGTGGCTTCGACGTTGCAGGCGTTGACGTCCAGCTTGTCGGTGCGCTGGCGATCCTGGGTGCGGAACAGGCCGTTGTGGACCCAGTCGTTGCGGAACTGGAGGCCGAAGGCGTTTTCCACCCGGCGGCCAAACCACTGGCCGAATACTTTGTGATGCAGGTCGAAGCCCGCCACCCAGCGGCGGTCCTGCTGCTCGAACTGATCGCCTTTTGCAGGATCGTCCAGGTAGTAGGTGAAATCAGAAAACAAGTTGAGGTCGTAGTAAAAGCCGTAGGCCGTGAGCTTGGTCTCGGAATGGGCGCCATGGCGATGCCACTCCGACTGAAGGCTGTAACGCTGCGATGTGCCACCGTCGGATGGGTTCAGCGCGCCGAAGTATCCAACCAGGGGGATGGCGTCCACGGGAATTTGATCGCTGGAGTGCCACGTTCCACGGTAGGCGCGGGAGGTGATGCTGAAGCCACGGTCGTCCGAACCCTGACTGTAGGTGAGCAGGCCGTTGTACTTGAAGAAATTATCCTCGTGCGTCGTCCATGGACCGTTATCGTGATATGCCTCTCCGCCGTAGAGCAGGCTGCCCTTGCCGAACGCTTGCGAGACGCCGAAGACCGTGCGGCCATAGCCGAAGTTGCCGCCTTCGAACTGGACGAAGTTCTCCGGCAAGGTCTTGAAGAACTCCAGGTGGGCCGAGGCCGCCGAGCTGAAGTTGCCGACATCGGCGGAGTATGGACCCTTCTCGTAGCTGACACCCTTCACGAACTCCGGGGTGACGGTGTTCATGTCCGAGTAGCCCTCGCCGTGCGCGTGCGAAGGCAGGTTGAGCGGCATTTCGTCGAGGAAGATGGCGATGTCCGTGCCGTGGTCGAGATTGAAGCCGCGAACAAAATACTGGTTGGCTTTGCCGCCGCCGGCGTGCTGCGTGATGATGACTCCGGGAACCGCCTCCAGAACTTCTCCCGAGCGAAGAATGGGACGATCCTGGAGCTCCGATTGGCCGACCGTGCCCTGGGTGGCGGAGGCGGCGATTCCGACGAGGTCATCGGCGCGGCCCTGCACGTTGACGCTCGCGCTGACCGCGGCCACGGCGAGTGAGACGCGCAGCGGAGGCGGAGGGTTGGCAGCGCCGAGGTTAGCGGGGCCAAGTGTGACGGGGATTTCCATGGGTTCAAAGCCGGGAGCGAAGACCACGAGTTGAACATTGCCTGCCGCGAGTCCGGAGATCGCGAAGGCTCCGTGGGCATCCGACTGAATTGTTTTCTGTACCGTGCCGTCCTCGGCGCGAAGCTGCACGGTGGCCCCGGAAATCACCGCTCCACTGGCGTCTACGACCGTTCCGGTTAGCTGCGGGTGAGCCTTCGGCGGGGCCAGCTGCGCGAAGAGGAGCGTGGGGAGGAACAGGATTGCGAGGAGAAGCCACCGACGATGCATGGAAGGAATATCTCCCCGGGAAAAAGACGCGCCAGAAAGATTATTTCACTGGTAACACGTATTTTCAATACGTATGCCGCATATTCTTTTGGATTTCGTATGCGCTCTGGTGGGGTGCCGCGAGGCTTACAGGCTAAAGATCCTTGCCCGTCGAGGTCATCACCAGCTTGCCGTGCTTGACGCCTTTCAGGCTGAGCATGTGATCGGCCATGTGTTTCACCTCGCCCGCCGGACCTTTCATGATGACCACCTCGAAGCAATTCCGTTCATCAAGATGCACGTGGGTGGCGGCCAGCACGTTGTCGTGATGGTGATGCTGCGCCTCGGTCAACTTGCTGGAAAGGTCCGGGCGATGGTGGTCATAGATCATGGAAAGCGTGGCGACGACGGGGCGGTTGTCGGTGACTTGCTCGCTGACCAGAGCCTCGCGGATGAGGTCGCGCAGGGCCTCCGAGCGGTTGCCGTAGCCGCGGCGGGCAATAAGTTCGTCGAACTTCTCCAGCAGATCGGACTCGATGGAAACGCCGGTGCGAATGAGTTCGGCCATCTCGGGAATCTCCTTGATGCAGAGAGTGTACCTTGCTGCTTCATCGCGAAGCGCTAACGCGCTGCTTCATCGCAAAGCGCTAACGCGCTTCGTAGGCCAGCTCGACGAGCACATCCTCGGCGACGACCTGAATCTCCAGCGAACCTTCCTGCGGCAGAGCGTCCATAGGCAAGTGGTCGCGATAGACGACGAAGCGCAGGTTGAAGGCATCGCCCGCGATGGCGCCCAGAACAGACATGGGCAGCTTGACCTCCAGCACGCGTCCGAGCGCGGCCTCGACACCGTTGGGCGCAAGGTTCGTGGCCAGGGGCGCACGCACGCCGTTGCGCAGCTCCCAGGTGGTGATGCTGCCCTGCCCGATGGTCATCTCCAACTGAAGATTGGCACGGGGCTGGTTGCCATGGCACAGCGCCAGGTGCAGGGTGGCCAGCAGAGCCGCCTTGGGCAAGGCGGAGGCGAAATCCAGGCGAGCGTAAAGGTTCTGCTCGTCAATGCCGGCGTGCAGGGCCTCCAGCAGGAAGAGACGGCCATGCATGCTGCCGCCGCGGCGGTCACTGCCGAGAGTGGCCGCGCCCATCCAGTCGAAGTAGCTGCTCACCTGGCCGTCAATCGTGGGATGCACGTAGGCCGTTTGCGGCGTAAATGCCGGACGGGCCAGTGCACCGCTGATGGGCCGGGCAAGATGATCGGGCGGCACACCGCCGAGCGCGGTGTAAACGTTGGAGAGATGCTTGCGGTACAGCTCGTCGAAGTCGCGGTCGTTGGCCGAGTGATGCTCGGGGCCGTACCACCAGTTCCAGTCACTGCCTTCGGAGATGAGCAACTCCTCCCAGGCGAGCGAGCGCTGCTCGGCGGTAGCCTCGTCGGCGTTTTCGTCGTAAAAGTCGCGAGCCTGGCTGAGGTAGTCCCAGCTGCGGTTGTCCTCCGGCGCGCCGATCCAGACGTTGAAGTTGGCGTTGATCCACGATCCCGGGACGAGTCCGCGCAGGGGGCCGAAGGTTTCCGGCTGCTGGCGGGCGATGGCCTCGCTGATGGTGACGGGCTCGATCTGCGAATCCTTCTGGAGCGAATCGTAAAAGCGGCGGAGGAAGTCGCGTCCGTTCTTCTCAAAACCTTCCCAGGCGTTTTCGCCGTCCAAGATGACGGGCACGACGGCGTCTCGACCCTGATCGGTGAGTGGGGCGGCGGCCAGGCGGATGCTGTTCATCAGGTGGGCGGCGGCCTCGCGGGCGCCCATGCCGGCGTAGACAAAGCCAACGAGGTCGCTGATGCGGTGATCGCGGAAGACCAGATCCATCTGCTGGCCGTTTTGCTGCCAGCGGTGAATGTTGTAGAGCTTTTCGGCGTTCGCGCGGCTTAAAAGGCCTTCCTGCGAGCGGCTGAACTCCACGCCGAGGCTGCGCCCCAGCACGCCTTCGTCGGTGGCCATCCACTTGACTCCGAGGGTGGCGGCGATGCCCACCGCCTCATCGCTGACCGAGCCTTCACTGGGCCACATTCCGGTGGGACGGACGCCGAAGGTGCGCTCGTGGGCATCGAGGGCGCGGCGAATCTGCTCCTCGGCGTCTCCCGGATGGCGGAAGCGCTCGTTGGGCAGTGCGAGGCCGGGGACGGAGTCGCGGCCGGAGTTGGTGTCACACAGCAGCGGCAGGATGGGGTGATAGTAAGGGGTGGCCGAGAGCTCGATGGCGCCGCGAGCGGCGGCCGCGCGGTAGGCGGGCAGCACGGACTTCAGAATCTCATGCTGCTTGCTCATCACAAAGCGCTGGTCTTCTTCGCTGAATCCCTGGCCTTTTTCCACAAGGGCCGTGACGCCGGGATCGTCCTGGAAGTACTCGTCGAACCAGGCCAGCTGCGAAAGCACCTGCAGGTCGCGGTAGTCGCGCTCGCCAAAGGTGATGGCAGCCTTGGACGGATCGGGACCGGCGGCGCGCACCTGCTCCCAGAGCTGGCGGTAGCGGGGATAGCGGCCGATCATGCGCTCGCCGTTGGCCTGGAAGAGATAGCTGAGGGCGAAGCTGCGCTCCTGCGGGTTGAGCGCGGCGGCCGGACGGGCGGCCACCTCCCAGAAGGGATCCTTGAAAAGACCGGAGCAGTAGTCCTCGATCTGCGTGACCAGCGAGGGCACGATGTTGAAATTCTGGTGAACGCCGGGAAACTCCTCCAGCAGCTTGACCATGCCGTAGTAGTCCTTGAGGGCGTGCAGACGCACCCAGGGCAGGCGATATTCACCGCTGACCAGGTCCTTGTAAAAGGGCTGGTGCATGTGCCACAGAAAGAGAAGTCGGATACTGCCTTGCGCCATGATTCCCGATGAGTGCCGTGTTGCCGGCGGATATGAATTGTGTCCTGAGGACCGGCCAATAGGATAGCAGCACTGAAGGCCCCGCGCCCATGCTAGACTCGGAATGATTCCCGTTCCTGAGGTGCCGATTCCGGACGCTCCGTGAAGATATTTCCGCGCTACATTTTAAGCGAGGTGATACAGCATGCCGCCATGGGCATGGGACTGTTCACCTTTGTCATCTTCATGCGCGACCTCGGCCGCCTGCTGGAGATCGTGGTGCGCGACAGCGCACCGCTGCCCAGCGTCGTTGAACTCTTCCTGTTTACCCTGCCCGTAGCCTGCACCATCACCATCCCCATGGGATTGCTGGTGGGCATCCTGATTGGATTGAGCCGTCTGGCCGCCGACAGCGAGGTGACGGCCATGCGCGCCAGCGGCCTGGGCGCGTGGATGTTTGTGCGCATTGTGGCCTTTTTCGCCGTGACCACCTGGATTGTGGCCCTGGTGAACAGCGTGTGGATTGCGCCGATGAGCTCGGCAGCGCTGAGCCAGTTGCAGGAAAAACTGGTGAGCACGCAGGCCTCGTTTGAGATTCAGCCGCGCGTTTTCTACGAAGAGTTCAAGAACACCGTGCTGTACGTGGAAGACGTGCGTTCCACCACGAATGCCGCGAAGTGGCGCGGAGTGTTCCTGGCCGACGTGAGCGACCCTTCGGCACCGAAGATCACGGTGGCGCGCGACGGCGTCATCGTCAACGACGACCCCACGGCCCTGCATATGCACCTGAGCCACGGCTCGCAGCAGGAGGTACAGCCGCAAAAGCCGGAGGAGTACCAGATCAGCACCTTTGCTGAAACGGATTTGCCCATGGCGATTCCCAATCCCGATGAGGGCAAGTCCGAGCTGGTTCCGGTCAGCGAGATGAGCACGCGGGAACTCTGGTATCGCGGGCATCATCCCGAGGCGAACCGGGGCAAGCCGCGCAATCCGCAGGACACGCCCACGGTGCGCGCGCGCTGGTACCTGGTGGAATTCCACCGCCGGCTGGCATTACCCACAAGTTGCCTGGTGCTGGCCCTGGTCGGCATCCCGCTGGGGTTGAGTTCGAAAAAGGGTGGCAAGAGCATGGGCTTCGTGCTCACCATTTTGCTGGTCTTCTTCTACTACTTCATCTCGCTGACGGGCATCAGCCTGGGGCGCGGCGGACGCCTGGCTCCGTGGATGGGCGTGTGGGCCGCCAATGCGATCTTCCTGCTGGCGGGAATGATCCTGATGCGGCGGGTGGAGCACACGGTGGTGGACTTCGGCTGGTTGGGCACCTGGTGGAGCGGAGTGAAAGCGCGCTTGCAGGAGGCTCCGGCGGCCAAGGCCAAGACCGAAAAGGTGGAAAAACCCCGCTTCAGCTTCGGCTATCCGCTGCTGCTCGATCAGCTCATCCTGCGCGACTTTGCCACCTACCTGGGGATGATCCTGTCGTCGTTCCTGCTGCTGACCCTGGTGTTCACGTTCTTCGAGCTGCTCAGCGACATTGTGCGCAACCACATTCCAATGCTGCTGGTGGGTGAGTACCTGCTGAACGTCTCGCCTTCGATGCTGTACACGCTGGCGCCGCTGAGCGTGCTGCTGGCCGTGCTGACCACGATTGGCCTGCTGCAGAAGAGCAACGAGATTACGGCAATGAAGGCCACCGGAACCAGCATCTATCGCGTGGTCTTCCCCATTCTGATCATCGCCGCCGTGATGAGCTCGGCCTTGTACCTGTTCGACGAGCATTACATTCCGGCGGCCAACCAGCGCCAGGAGACCCTGCGCAACCAGATCAAGGGCAAGCCCGCGCAGACCTATCTGCGGCCCGACCGGAAGTGGATCTTCGGCGAGCACGACAATATTTACTACTACGAATTCTTCGACGCCGACCAGAACAGCTTCGGCAACATCACGGTCTTCGGCTTCGATCCCAAGACCTTCGAGCTGACCTCGCGGGTGCATGCCTCGCGGGCGCACTGGTCCGGCGAACTGGGCAAGTGGGTGTTCGAGCAGGGATGGCAGCGCACCTTCCACGGCTCGGCCATTCAGAGCTTCCAGCAGTTTGACGCCAGCACATTTCCGAACCTGGTCGAGCCTCCGGGGTACTTCAAGAAGGAAGTGCACCAGAGCCAGGAGATGAGCTCTCGCGAACTGCAGACCTACATTGCCGACTTGCAGCAGAGCGGCTTCGACGTGGTGCGGCTGCGGGTGCAGTTGCAGAAGAAGTTCGCCTACCCGGTGATTACGCTGATCATGGCCGTGCTGGCTGTGCCGTTCTCGCTCGGCGCCGGACGCAAGGGAGCGCTGACGGGCATCGCCGTGGCGCTGGGCGTGGCCGTGGTGTACTTTGTGGCCGCCGGATTCTTTGAGGCCATGGGCAACGCCAGCCAGTTGCCGCCGTCGCTGGCGGCCTGGGGCTCGGATATCATCTTCGGCCTGCTGGGCGGCTACCTGCTGCTGAAGGTTCCGACGTAGGCTTTTGGCGGAAGGTTACCTCATAAACCCTCCACCCACCGGACTCATTGGTAAACACCACTTCCTTCAATGGAGACGCTGCTGGAAATTTTGTCACAAAGCCAGAGCCACCCTTCTCCGTCCACACTCTTATTTCGTCACTAGTTCCCTTCATCTCCGGCCCAAGTTCCAGAATAGCTTTCGAGGCACGAGCCAGGCAGATAGAGAGATCACTGGACCGGTTGCCAAGAATCGTCCGCGCAGTTCCTGTTTGCAACCAGTTGTGTACTTTGTCAGAACATTCGATTTCACCAGAGGCCATGCTTAGCACTTTCTCCAAATCGTGGTCGCGCAAGGCAAGTGCAAACTCGCGCACCTCTCTAGCCCCCGCAAGCGCCTTCGGGAGTTCCTCAGACTCGTCCACAATTTGAATGCTGTACAACTTGTGGTCCGACGAAATCTCCACGCTATAGTTGGCGCTTTCGTAATCCCAGAGGTCTACATCGACATCATCTTCATGTCGGACTTCTGTAGGCTTGCCCAGCGCGGCGGCAACCTTCTCGGCTGGGTCATCCAAATGGAGACCAAAGAAGCCGGTGGACACCGTGGAATCGGTTCCCGTCAGTTCCATCTCCCGAAGATGCCCTTTAGTGGTGTAGAAGGCTACAAAATACGAGTCGCCCCCAGAGGGGAGCCGGTACGCATAGGCGACCTCCCCGCCAGTTGTGCTCTGTTGTGTGAATGGTTGGCCTAAGGTGGCTTCTACGGTGCGCCGATCCTGCCGCAGCAGGAAACCCATCAACTCCCGGGCCATTGGTTTAGGGACCTGAGCCACCACGGCGATGACAGACGAACAGAGCACCCCAATCAGAACGAAAGCGCGATAGACTTTCATAAGGGGAAATCGTAGCACGCATTTTTACATCGTTGCGCCGCTCCTGCGACCCGGCCGGGGCCTGGCGCATCTAAGTAGTATTCTGATGTACCCCAGGTGATTTATTTGGCTTCTTCTTCGCTACGTCCGCTGATGCCGTACCTGACCCGCTACTGGAAGGGCTTTGTGGCGGGCAGCCTGACCGTGGTGGCCAACAACGGCATCGTGGTGCTTAGCCCGTTGATCATCAAGCGCATTGTAGATGACCTGTACAAGGGCGTGACCCACGAGAAGCTGCTGACCTGGTGTCTGCTGCTGGTGGCGGTGGCGGCGGGCAAAGGCATCTTCCAGTTTCTGACGCGCTGGATCGTCATCGGCATCTCACGCGAGATTGAGTTCGACCTGCGCAATGACCTCTTCCGCCACCTGGAGGCCCTGGACGCCGGCTTCTACGGACGCACCCGCACCGGCGACATCATGGCCAGGGCCACCAACGACCTGAACGCCGTGCGCATGCTGCTGGGCCCAGCCATCATGTATTCGGCCAACACCGTGGTCTTCACGGCCTTCGCGCTGTTCTTCATGGTGCACATCAGTCCGCGGCTGACGATCTGGGCGTTCCTGCCGCTGCCCATCGCCAGCATCATCGTGCAGTACTTCGGATCGCGCATACACGAGCGCTTTGAGCGCATCCAGGCCAAGTTCAGTGACATCAGCGCCCGTGCCCAGGAGAACTTCTCCGGCGCGCGCCTCATCCGCGCCTACGCGCAGGAGGAGAGCGAGGTGCGCGGCTTTGAGCGCGACAACCTCAGCTACATTGAGCGTTCGCTCCCGCTGGCCCGGCTGATTGGCATGCTGTGGCCGACCCTGGAGATGCTGCTGGGCATCGCCTTGGTCATTGTGCTGTTTGTGGGTGGGCAGGAGGTGCTGCGCCACCACATTTCTCCCGGCGACTTTGTGGCCTTCACCATGTACATGATCCAGTTGACGTGGCCGATCATCGCCCTCGGCTGGGTGATCAACATCTTCCAGCGCGGCACGGCCAGCATGAGCCGCATTGACGAGATCCTGCAACAGAAGCCCTCGATCGGCGACGACGCGGCCAGGATCACCGTGGCGCCGGAGACGGAGATTCGCGGCGAGATCGAGTTCCGCAACCTGACCTTCGCCTACGACCGGCAGTCCCGTCCCGCAGACGGCATGCTTAGCTTGCGCGTGGAGCCGGGTTCACCGGTACTGCACGGCGTGAGCCTGAAGGTTGCGGCCGGAACGAGCCTGGCAATTGTGGGGCCGACGGGCTCGGGCAAGTCCACGCTCGTGTCTTTGATTCCGCGCATTCTGGACGCCGAGGCCGGCGAGGTATTGATTGACGGCCGCAACATCCGCGAATATCCGCTGGAGACCCTGCGCCGGCAGATTGGCTATGTGCCGCAGGAGACCTTCCTCTTCAGCACCACAGTGCGGGAGAACATCGCCTTTGGCGTCGAGAACGCGACGACGGAACAGATTGAGCACGCCGCCGCCATCAGCCGCATCGCCGTGGACGTGGCCGGTTTCCCGGAAAAATACGAGACCATGGTGGGCGAGCGCGGCCTGACCCTGAGCGGCGGGCAGAAGCAGCGCGTGGCCATTGCACGAGCGGTCATACGCGAGCCGCGCATCCTCATTCTGGACGACGCGCTGGCCAGCGTGGACACTCACACCGAAGACGAGATTCTGAACGGGCTGCGCCAGGTGATGCAGGGACGCACGACGATCCTCATCTCTCACCGGGTGAGCACGGTGCGCAACGCCGACCACATTGCCGTGCTGGTGCATGGAAAGATTGTGGAATACGGCACGCACGAGGAGCTGCTGGCGCGGAACGGCTACTACACCAGCCTGCACGACAAACAACTGTTGGAAGAAGAGTTGGAAACGGCCTAGCGCAGCAGCACGACTTCGCGGATGTTTTCCTTGCCGAGAAAGAACTTGATAGAGGCGTAGCCGCGGAAGAGGTTTTCCACGTGCCGGTTCTGGAAGGTGCGCTGCAACGGAAAGGGCTTGCCCTGTTCGAGCTCGAGCAGGCGATGGTTGCGGATGTGGTAGCGGCAGTAACAGGTCTCCGCGTCCGGGCTGGCGGCCTCGCGGGAATGAAAGAAGGCCAGCAACACGCCGTGCGGACGGGTGATGCGCCGCACGCGCTCAATCACCGGCTTGACCAGCGGCTCCGGCAGATAGTCGCAGAGATCCCACAAAATCACCGCGTCAAAACTCTCATCGGGATATTGCAGCTCAGTGGCCAGGAACCGGTTGACGTCCACGATGGTCGTGCCCTCTTCTTCGCCGGGCATCAGGTAGCGGCCGCTGGTGGCGGCGGAGAGCACGTCCTCGTTGGTGGCGCGATGACCGAGGCCGGTGATGTATTCGAGGTTGGAGGGCGATGTGGGGCCGAGGTCAAGCACGCTGAGCCCTTCCGGCTCGCGAATGGCCTGGGTGAACTGCTCGAAGCCGGTGCTGTAACGCTCGACGCGCAGCGGCTTGCCTGCAGAGGCGCGGGATGAATCGTCATCCCCGCCGATGAGATTGCGGAAAAATCCCAAGATTGACCTGGCCGATCTAACGGTCCGGCCCACGCAGGGGATGCCTGCGCCGGCCGGACGCTGCCTAGTTGTCCTCGTCGAGCAGAGTGGGGCTGCTGGAGGCGCTGAACGAAGGTGCCGCGGGCGGCGTTTTGCCCTCCGCCTTGCGGATGTCAATGGCACCCTTGAAGAAGGCGCCGTCCTCGATGACGATGCGCTGCGTGCTGATGTCTCCGGAGAGCACCGCGCTCTTCTTGAGCTCGACCTTGTCCACGCCGACGACGTTGCCATCCACCTTGCCGTGGACGGTGACCTCACGGGCGGAGACGTTGGCACGCACCTTGCCGTTGGGACCGATGACCAGGTTGTGGTCGTGCAGGTCAATGTTGCCTTCGACCTCGCCATCCAGGTAAAGGTCCTCACTGCCGGAGAGTTCCCCTTTGATGATGACCGACTTGCCGATGTGCGCGACGTCAGCGCGGTAGCTTTCCATTTTGGGCGTCTCCAGGGTGCGGGGTTGATAGGTGGTACTGGCCGGAACTGCGGGCGCCGGCGGCTGCGGGTTGTTGGGAGAAGCCGATGGCTTCTCGTCGATGCGCGATTTCCACATGGGAACACTCCCCTAGAAGATTCTTCTCTGTGCCACGAACCGCCTCAACAATCCCGGCAGCGGCGGCGCTGCACGTGCTTACTTGCCGGTGGATACTACCGACTATAACCAACCCGCCCGGCCCGGGGCAACGCCCCAGCCAGACGATGGCCTCGATAGTCTCAAATTTTACGCCCGAAGGCCCTGCTGGATTCCTATGCGGGCTTGCGGAATCGTCGGATTATGCGCGGAAAGTCTCCTTGCGCACGGTCAGTTGCTCAATCAAATCCTGACGCAGGACGTATCCGCGCCCCGGCTGGTCGCCGATGGCGATGGTTCCCTGCGGAGATACGGTGACCTCGGGCTCGATGATGTCCTCTTTCCAATAGCGCGCGGAGGCCGAAACATCACCCGGGAGCGAGAAGCCCGGAAGGGTGGAGAGCGCCAGGTTGTGGGCGCGGCCGAGGCCGCTCTCCAGCATGCCGCCGCACCAGACGGGAATCTCCGAGGCAAGTGCCACGTCATGCACGCGAATGGCCTCGCTGAAGCCGCCGACGCGGCCGAGCTTGACGTTCAGGATGCGGCAGGCCTTCAGCTCGATGGCACAAAGCGCGTGGCGGGCCGAGACGATGGACTCATCGAGGCAGATACTTGTGGCCAGCGAGTGTTGCAGCAGCGCATGCAGGTAAATCTCATCGGCCCACAAAGGCTGCTCGATCATCAACAGGCGGAACTCGTCGAACTGCTTCAGGTGCTCCAGATCGTCCAGCGTATAGGCGCTGTTGGCGTCGCAGCTCAACAGGATGGAGGGAAAACGCTCGCGGATTTTCTCCAATACCGCCACGTCCCAGCCCGGCTTTACCTTCACCTTGATGCGCTGGTACCCGGCAGCAACCTCGGTGGCGATCTTCTCGAGCAGTTCCTCATGCGAGCCCTGAATGCCAATGCTGACGCCGGACGCCACCTCGCGGCGCGTGCCGCCAACCAGCTTCCAGAGCGGAACATTTTTCGCCTGTGCCTCGGCATCCCACAGAGCGTTCTCCAGTGCGGCCTTGGCCATGCGATGGCCGCGCACGCCGTACATGCGGAAGGCCGCCTCTCGTCCGCCGCCCAACAGCGTTTGCCCGGTCAAGGTGGGCGCCAGGTATTCGCGGATCACCCACCAGGCGGTGTCGGTGGCTTCTTCACTGAAGAAGGGATTCTCGCCGGCGGTGCATTCGCCCCAGCCCTCGACGCCCTCGCAGTGCACGGTGGTCAGCAGGATGCGGCGCGCAGTGGTGCGTCCGAAGCTGGTCTCAAAGGGATGCACCAGCGGCATGTGAATCTCCCGCAGGGTGATGGCTTCAATTTTCATAATCATTTCACTCCGTCGCCTGAAGACTCAGCGGTTAAAACTCCGCGCCCGCCCAGCGGCCCAGCAGAAAACTTCCATTGCCTGCGGCATCGCGCTCGTAGCCGGTCACGACGAGTCCCGCGGCCAGGTGTTGCTGCATGGCATCGCGAATGACGCGCTGCGCCTCGGCCGCCAGGTGACGCGTCTCCGGCTCGGCCTTCCACGCATAGACCTCGACTGGAACTGCAACACGCTCGACGATCTCGATCTTCTCCGGGCGTCCATGCCCAAGCGTATGGCGCACGCGATCACCGTCCAGCCACCACTCGGCCACCAGGCGGTCTGAGGGCAGCCCGCCCTGCAAAGGCGAGGCCGTGATGCCGTACTGGTTGACTACGTAGCGGCGCACGACGGCGCCCAGCCGCTCCAGGTTGAACCAGGAGTTCTTGATCTCCAACGGATCGAAGGTCCACTCGATGAGGCGGAAGCCCTGGCGCAGGCAAAGCTCGCGCTGCATGAGCTTCAGCGCACGGCCGAGGCCGCTGTTGCGCAGGTTCTCCCGCACGGCCAGCATGTGCGAGTGGATGTAAGGGTGGCCGTCGCGCAGGCCGGGCAGTCCGAAGTTGTAGGCGACCATGGTGTTGCCGTCAAAGGCGGCAAGAATGTGTCCGCCGATCTTTTCTCCGACGACAAACATACGCACCGGAACCAGTTCGGCGTCTTCAAATCTCCAAACCTCTTTTTGCAGGGCTACTACCTGGCGGAAGTCGCCCACCGAGTGGCAGGTGCGCAAGGTAAGTCCGCCGAATGATTTCTGGAAGTCTTCGCTCAACGGGGCTTCTCCTCGCTGCGGGGGTCGCTGCCTTTGGCCTGCTGCCAGTGGCGCTCCATGTCGTCGAGCGTGGCGTCGGACAGTTCCCTGCCCTCGGCTTGCAACGCGGCCTCGACGTGGCCAAAGCGGCGGCGGAATTTGCGATTCGTGTGCCGCAACGCGCTCTCGGGATCCACCTCAAGATAGCGGGCCAGGTTGACCACGGTGAACAGCAGGTCGCCGACTTCATCCTGCAGGCGCGCCTGCAATTCGGCCTCGCGCTGCACGCCACGAGCGCCGGCCACGCCGCGTCCAATGGGCTGCGGACCGGGCGGCGGGATGCGCTCGACCTCGCGGCGAAGCTCCACTGTCTCCTCGGCCAGCTTGTCGAAGAGGCCGTCAATGTTGGGCCAGTCGAAGCCGACGTGCGCCGCCTTGTTGCTGAGCTTCAGGCCTTCCAGCAGTGACGGCATGGCCGTGCCCACGGAGTCGAGCAGCGGTTTGCGCTCCTCGGCATCGCCATCGGATTTCTGCGCGCGCTCCTGACGCTTGATGGCCTCCCAGTTGCGCAGCACTTCACTGCTGGTGTTGGCCTCCACCTCGCCAAAGACGTGCGGATGCCGCCGCACCAGTTTGTCGCTGAGCGTGTCGAGCACGGTGTCAATGGAGAAGTGGCCGTCTTCGGTGGCCATCTCGGCGTAGAAGAGCACCTGCAACAGCAGGTCGCCGAGCTCCTGCGGCAGCTCCTGCCAGTCGCGCTGCTCAATGGCTTCCAGGACCTCGTAGGTCTCTTCCACCGTGTATTTTGTGATGCTGTCGAAGGTCTGTTCGCGGTCCCAGGGGCAGCCGCCGGGAGCCCGCAGGCGATGCATGATCTCCACCGCACGTTCAAAGCGCTGGCCAGTCGTCATGCCCTCTAGTGTTACGCGGCTGGGTTGGGATGGCAAGCGGGGCGGGTGGGATGACGCCGGGCGGCGAGGTTTGAACGCGGGATTGAATGTGATTTCCGCTTAATCCAGGTCAAGAGTTAATCAAGATCAAAGTCGCGCAGGAAGGGCTTGGTCAGGTCCTTCTCTTCTTTGGCTTTTTTCACGGCCTCGGCGAAGCGCTTGTCCATAAGCTCGGCCTTGTTCTTTTCGGCCTCTACACTCTGGCGGAAGAGCGATTCCTTGCGCACGTCGCCTTCGCGCATGGCGCGCGCGGCGGCTTCCATGTCGGCAAAGGTGCGGGCCACGGGCTTGGGCGTGTGGGTGATAACGGCGCGCGTGACGGGATCAATCTTGAGCGTCGCCTCGCAGCAGGGACACATCACCTCAAAGCCATCTTCGATCGAGCTCTTCTGCTTTTTGGACATAGCGTGAATATGGTAGCACCAGTCAGGGACGGCGCCACACTCGGATGCGCAACGGAGAGACTTACAGCCGAATGATCTGGTGTCCCGGGCAGCCCGAGGCGGCCACCTGCTTGAGCGTGGCAATCAGTTCCGGGCCGTACTGGGCGAGGAACTCGATGCCGGGGAGCGTGCGCTCCTGGAGTCCTTTGTGCGGAAACAGGCCGCTGAGAACAAGTTGCGCGTCCTCGGCCACGGTGGGCGAGCGGCGCAGCTGGGCGCGGGCGGCCTTGGCGCCGATCTTGCCAAGCTGGTAGCGCATCTTGCGTTCGCTGCGCGCGGCGGCGTCCACCAGAGTGGGGTCGAGCGATTGCAACTCGGCGCGCACGGCGGCCAGGTTCGACTCCAGCGACTGATGGGCGGCACTGAGCGCATGGCGCAGTGCGGCGGGCAATACGCGCGAGGCCAGCAGCTCGCAGAGCTTCTCGTTGCCGTGGAAGAGGTCAAGGAAGCTGACGTCGTAGCGCTCCAGCAGGGCGCTCACCTCCGGCGGCATAAGGGTGGCCGATAGGCGCGGCAGTACCGGAGTGCTGCGCCCCAGTAATTTCTCATACACCACGGCGGCCTGCGCAAAGTAGGCAATCTCCGCCGGGCCGCCAAAGTAAACGGCCGTGGGGAAAAGGTAATCCTGCACGACGGGGCGCAGCAGCACGTTGGGGCTGTACGCCTCCGGATGCTGCCGGACGTTGTCCAACACCTGCTGACGGGGCTGGCGCGCGGCTCCGAGCATGAAGTCTGAGCCCGCCTGGTGCAGCACGGTGCGGCGGTTTCCTTCCAACGAAAACAAGAGCGTGCTCTCCGGCGTGACGCGAACCTGCTCGTGATAGCCTGCCTCGTGCAGTTGCTTGCCGCGCGCGAGCAACGCGGTGTTCAACTCCTCGGCGCGCTCGGCGGCGGCGCTGAGGATTGGCTGGGCGATGGCGTGCAACTGGTCGTCGAGGGGATCCACCAGGATCATGCCCGTGCCGCTGAGCAGCCGCGTAAACAGCCGAGCAAAGGCCGAGCCAAAGCTCTCACCGGGGCGATAACTCTCACGCAGAGCCTCGCTGACCCAGCCCGGGCCGAGCAGTTCCGCTGCGCGCTCCACGATGGTGGTGATGCCCTCGGCCAGCGGCATGGGACCGACCGGGCCGCCAGCCTCGGTGGCAGCGGTGGCCGTGAAGGTTTCCAACTCACTGCCGTGGCGCAGGGTGACCCCGGCAATCTCCGCCAGGTCGTGATCCTCGGTGGCCAGCCAGAAGATGGGCACGGCCGGCACGCCCTTGGAGCTCAGTTCCTCGGCCATTTGCAGCGCCGAGACGGCCTTGAGCAGCGAATAGAGCGGCCCGCCGAAGACTCCCACCTGCTGCCCGCTGATGCAGGCCACGGCTCCATTACGCAGGCGCTCAATGGAGGCAAGCGTAGCCGCGGAGGCTCCCCATTGGCGGTTCTGGCGCTCCAGCACATCGGCCACTCGGGCGCGACGCTCGGCGGGAAAATCGAGGGTGCGGGCGTTCTCCAGCACGGCCTGGGCCTGTGGGCGATGCGCGTAGAAGGCGCTGGTCTTGTCAAAGTCGAAGAAAAAGTCGAGGAAGAGCCGCGAGTTGTGCGGGATCGCCGTAAACGGAATACATTCGGTCTTCAAGCAGGTCTCCACGCACTCACTCCAGAAGGGCCGCGGATGTTCAACTCCGCTGGCCCAAACTTTATTGGATGTACAACCGCGCCACACGATGCAGACCACGGCAACCGGCACTGATTCACCGATTGTAGCCGATGCCCTGCCCAGTGGCGGCCCGGCGCGGAGGCACAGCCATTTGATGCCCAGGAAAGCCGCCTGGCGGAAAAGCAATCCGGCCAGCTCCACCATTGGGCGCCCGTGAATGTAGAATATTCCCATGAGCCTTACCCGCGAACAAGCTCTCGAAATGTTCCGCTCCGACGATCTGATCGGCGTAGGCATGGAGGCCGACGCCATTCGCCGCCGCCTGCACCCTGACGGCATCGTCAGCTACATCATTGACCGCAACATCAACTACACCAACATCTGCACGGAGTACTGCAGCTTCTGCGCCTTCTACGCGCCGGTCAAGGGTCCGGGGCGCGAGAAAGGCTACCTGCTGGACTTCGACACCATCTACGCGAAGATCGCCGAGACGGTGGAGATGGGCGGCACCGGCATCCTGATGCAGGGCGGCATCAATCCCGACCTGAAGATTGACTGGTTCGAGCGTCTCTTCAGCGGCATCCGCGAACGCTTTCCGCAGGTGCATCTGCACTGCCTGTCGGCGTCGGAGATTATCGGCATCGCCGAATACAGCGAGATCACGCTGGAAGAGACGATCCGGCGGCTGAAAGAGGCCGGGCTGCAATCCATCCCCGGCGGCGGCGCGGAGATTCTGGATGACGAAGTGCGCAGCAAGGTAGCGCGCCTGAAGTGCACCACGCAGGACTGGCTGGACGTGCATCGCATTGCCCACAAGCTAGGCATGAGAACCACGGCCACCATGATGTTCGGCGTGGGCGAAACCTTCGAGCACCGCATCAACCACTTCAAGGCCATCTACGACCTGCAGGAGGAGACGGGAGGCTTTACGGCCTTCATCCCCTGGACCTTCCAGCCCAAGCACACGGCACTGGGCGGGCGCGGCTGGCCGGAGGCGACGGCCGTGGAATACCTGAAGACCTTGGCCATCTCGCGCATCTTCCTGTCGAACTTCCCTAACGTGCAGGCCAGTTGGGTGACGCAGGGGTTGAAGGTCTGCCAGATGGGTCTGCGCTTTGGCGGCAACGACGTGGGTTCGGTCATGCTGGAGGAGAACGTGGTGAAGGCCGCCGGCACCAGCAACTGCACCACCGAGGAGGAGCTGCGCCGCATCATTCGCGACGCCGGCTTCCGCCCGGTGCAGCGCGACACGCTCTACCGGACGTACTTCCTCAACTAGCTTTTACGCAGTACCGTGAGCGCCGCCCCGCTGGGCGGCGTTTCCATTTTCGGGGAGGCCATTGGCTGCACGCTCTGATGGCTGAGCGCGCCGTGATAGCCCCACACATGGGGACTGCTGCGCTGGAGCTGGAATCCCCAGCCCAAAAGCAGCACAACCACCGCGCCGAGCACGGCCAGCCTGGGCCCGAAATCATTGGCCGGGGCGAACTTCGCGATGAGCGCGCCCACGATCAGTCCGGTCAGCAGGCCTCCGATGTGGCAGGCGTTGTCCGTGATGCCGCTGGCCGCGCCGATGACCACGTTGAAGCCGACAAAGACCAACAGGCTGCGCATGATGCTACTGGCCATCCAGCGGTTGGTGGTGTTGCCCAGCTTGAGCGAGGCGATGATTGCGCCGGCAATGCCGAAAATGGCGCCGGAGGCTCCGGCGCTGACCACCGGCGCGCTGTGCCAGGCCAGGCTGCCCAGGCTGCCTCCAATGCCGCACAGCAGATAGAGCACGGCGAAGGTGGCGCGCCCGTATAGACGCTCGGCCAAGTCGCCCAGCGACCACAGGCACCACATGTTAAATCCAATGTGCAGAAGGCCAAAGTGCACGAAGCAGGAGGTGACCAGCCGCCACCATTGCCCGCTCAGGGTCATCGGCGCAAAGTTGGCGCCCCAGTGGATGGCCATCAGCGAATCAGCGCCCATCAGCCCGGCGCCCGCCAGCAACATGCCGACGAAGACGGCGACGTTAAGGCCGAGGATGACCTGCGTAACCAGTCGCCCGTCCGAGGTGGGACGCTTCCACGGAACGGTCTCCACGCGCTGTACATCCACATCCTCGCCGCGCGCGGCGGCCTCCGCCTGCTGGCACCAGGGACACAGCCTGCGGCCAAAGCCGAAGCCGGAGATGCTGCGACCACAATGACTGCAACGTGCCATGGGCTCCGATTCCTGTCTTTTAATTTGCTGGTATCTATTGTCGTGGGCTTTGATGGTTACGGCAAGTTGCCGCGAGCGGCCACCTAGTTGGTAAGCGAGGGTAAGGTGCCACGATACGCCGCGTAGCCGAACCATCCGGCGGCCACAAAAAGCGAGATCACACCAGTTAGGATGATGCCCTGCGAGGTGTCAACCTCACCCCGCCGCTGGTAGTAGATGGCCATGGGGAAGATGTAGCCGAACTGGAGCAGCGCAAACGTGACGTCGCCCAGGGCTCGAGCCTCCGGCCAGGGCAACTGATGCACCATTAGGAAGTACACGCACTGGCTGCCGACGGCAAGGCCAATGCCCTTCCAGATGTTGCCCTCCAACGATTGTCTGCGCAGACGCGTAACGGTCATACTCTGCTCTCCACCCCATCCCCCAAAAGGAGGGGTATGGATCACAATACCCCGGCCGTTTCACGACACATAATAGCCAGTATCCATACGAGCACAACGCGTTGCACAGTATTTCAGAGATCGGGAAATGCTTCCCGAAGTGGCACTACTCCCACTCGATCGTACCCGGCGGCTTGCTGGTGATGTCGTACACCACGCGGTTGATGCCAGGCACCTCGTTCACAATCCGGCTGGAGATGGTCTTCAGCACCTCATGCGGCAGCGGCACCCAGTCGGCGGTCATGCCGTCCTCGCTGGTGACGGCCCTTATAGCGCATGTGTAGGCGTAAGTGCGCTGGTCGCCCATCACGCCCACGCTCATCACCGGAAGCAGAACGGCAAACGACTGCCAAATCTGCAGGTAGAGGCCGGCCTTCTTGATTTCGCCGACGACGATCTCATCCGCCTCCTGCAAAAGAGCCACACGCTCCGGAGTCACTTCGCCCAGGATGCGCACGGCCAGGCCGGGCCCGGGAAATGGCTGGCGCTGGAGCATATCGTCTGGCATGCCGAGGTCGCGGCCAATGCGGCGAACTTCATCTTTGAAGAGATCACGCAGGGGTTCGATGAGCTTGAGCTTCATCTTCTCCGGCAGGCCGCCCACGTTGTGATGGCTCTTGATGGTGACCGAAGGACCGCGCACGCTGACCGATTCGATCACGTCCGGGTACAGAGTGCCCTGCACCAGCCAGTCCACGTGGCCCTGCTCGCGCTCAATGCGCTGCGACTCTTCGTCGAAAATCTCAATGAATTCGTTGCCGATAATTTTGCGTTTGCGCTCAGGCTCGGTGACGCCGGCCAGTTTGCCCAGGAAGCGGTCGGTGGCATCCACGGCGTCAATGTTCAGGTGGAGCTTGGTGCGCAGGTTGTGCTGCACCTTGGCGTACTCGTCCTTGCGCAGGACGCCGTTGTTGACGAAGACGCAGGTCAGGCGGTCGCCGATGGCGCGGTGGACGAGCGTGGCGGCCACGCTGCTATCCACTCCGCCGCTGATGGCACAGAGCGCGCGACCATTGCCCACGGTCTCCCGCACCTTCTGCACCGTGCTCTCAATAAACTTGGCCGGAGTCCAACTGGGCTGCGCCTGGCAGATGCCGAAGACAAAGTTCTTCAGCAACTCGGTGCCATGCTTGGTGTGGTGCACCTCGGGATGAAACTGCACGGCGTAGTAGCGCTCGGCAGCGTTCTCAATGGCGGCCACGGCGTTGTTGGTACGCGCCACCAGCTGGAAGCCCGGCGCCAGTTTGTCCGCCTCGTCGCCATGAGACATCCAGACGGAGAGCTTTTCCGGCAGGCCGCGGAAGAGCGCCGAAGTGGCCTCGACCGTGACTTCGGCGTGCCCGTACTCGCGCTTGCTGGCCGCGTGCACGGTGCCGCCCAGGGTGTGCGTCATATATTGCAGGCCGTAGCAGATGCCCAGCACGGGCACGCCCAGCTTGAGCACCTTCGGGTCGGTGGGCGGAGCGTCGGTGTCATACACCGAGCAGGGACCGCCGGAGAGAATGAGGCCCACGGGATTATGGCTGCGAATTTCCTCGAGCGCGGCCGTGCAGGGCAGCACGACCGAAAATACATTCTGTTCGCGGATGCGCCGCGCAATCAGCTGCGTGTATTGCGAGCCGAAATCGAGGACAACGATGGAGGGAAGCGCCGTAGTTTCCACACTCAAGGTTCGCAGAATTCGCCCATGGCTGTAAAGGACTTAGCGAGGGATCCTCCCGGAACGGGCCGAAAGATGGTGCCTGCGGGCGGATGGACGGGGAAAACGGCGGAAACCGCGAGAGAAATGCCTCCGCGGGTAGAAGCAATCCAATTGCGGAGTCAAAGGCGCTTGGAGTTCCTCAGCGGGAGGGCGCCTCGGCCACCACCAGCCTCGCATAGGCCGCCAGCCGCGCCACCAGGAGCCAGTCGGAGAGCACAAGGTAGGCCAGGGTCTCCATGGCAACCAGCACAACAGTCAGCCAGACCGAGCCGCCGGCCGCAACGGTGAAGATCGCCGCCAAGGTCAGCGCCGTAGACACCGCCGTGCGCAATGCAGCGTTCCAGCCCGCAATCGAGGCCAGCTCCGCGCGGTGGCGGCGGGCAAAACTCAGGGCCGCGACGATCGCATCGAGCGTACTCAGGCCATCGCGCTCCACGAAAAGCGGGGCCAGTGACAGCACCCAGTTGACCAGGCTCCACAAGACGATGGAGGCGAAGACGGGCGCGAATAGCAGCGGCACGGTCAACAAGGGATCGTCAACTCCGCCGACGAGTGCAGCCAGCAGCACGCCGGAAAGGTAGCCGATGACGGGAATCAGCAGCATGAGAACCCGCGCCGCCAATAGAAAAGCATGGGCGGGCCAGCGCGGAGCAACGAAATCTGCATTGGGCGAAGGTGTACTGGGCACTGGCTCGCGCCCGGCTGTTTCGCTCTGAAGTCGCACCTCATTGCAGATGAGTGCGCGCGTGATGACCGTACGTCCCAGGGTGGCCGCGACAACCCACAGCACGGCCGCACCTGCGGCCAGCCAAAACCCCACGCGCAGCAGCAGCGGGGTGTAGGGCTCAAAGAGGGCAAAGACATGGCTGGCCAGGGCGATGGGGTCCGCGGAATCGAGTGTGCGCAGTTCAGCCTCGTCGAGGACGAGCAGAGGACGCACGCGGCCCCAGGCGGCAAGCAGCAGCCCCAGCACGCCAAGGCCGAAACTCCAACGCCACAGCAACTCCATGGCGAGCAAGGCGGGGGTGCGGCACACTTGCCGCAACGCCTCGCGATTGGCCATGGCACTCATGCGGAAAGCATATCGCATGAGTACAGCCCTCCCCTCTCACGTCTGATCATTTTCCATCCATGTACACGCTCCTCTGCAATCAGCACGCATGAGTGTACAATTCCGTAGAATTCACAATTCAGCAAGGAGACGCCTGCACATATGAGTGATTCTCCACAAAAGCCACGCGGGCCGCTGGCACACCGTATTGTTATAGGATTTTTTACTGTTCTCCTGGCCTTTTTAACTTACTGGTCGCTTGACTTTGTGATGGGAGATATCAGTTCGCTTCGTGGGCCACAGTATGCGGATGTAGAGGCGCGGCTTCTTAACAAAACGCTAGCGGACAATGAAACTACGCTCAAACAAGAAGCGGCGAGGATCGAACGGGAACGCAATGATGTCACCGCCGCACAAGGATCTCTTCAGGCGAGCACGACGAGCCTGCGGGAGACGATGAACCAGCTCCTGGAAATTCAACGTCTTTCATTGCAACGAGGTGCAGTCCTCAGTGAAGGTGATGCCAAGGCCCTCGCCGAAAGCAAGAGTCTGTTCCTTGCCAACCAGGTACGGTACCAGCAATTAAACGGTCAGTTGGATGAGCTTAGGCGACATGCACTTGCCGTTCAGGCTAAGAATGAAGACATATCCTCTCAACTCAATGGTCAGAGAAAAGAGGCAACCAGGCAATACGAGGAGTTACAGCGCCGGCACGAGTGGAAAAAGGCCGCAATCAAGCTCCTGATTCTGATACCGCTACTCTTTCTTGCCTACTACTTCTTCCGAACCAGGCGCTCATCAATACTGTCACCGATCATCTATGCGGCCAGCTCCGCCGTGCTTGCGAAGTTCTTTGAAGTTCTGCATGAATATTTCCCTTCCAAACACTTCAAATACATTTTGATGGCGATTGCCATCGCGCTCGTAGTGCAAGTGCTGGTCTACCTGCTTCGAATGATCGCGTCGCCCAAAAAAGACTTCCTGCTAAAGCAATACCGGGAAGCGTACGAGAGATTTGTCTGTCCAGTTTGCGAATATCCCATTCGCCGAGGACCCTTGCGCTACGCTTTCTGGACAAAACAAAGCATTCGAAAATTGGCTATCCATGAATCTGCCGCACAGGTGAGCGACGAGTCATACGCATGTCCCGCATGCGGCGCCATGCTGTACGAGAAATGTACGCAATGCGATGGAATAAGACATTCTCTACTTCCGTACTGTGAAAAATGTGGCGTCTCGAAAGAAGTCATGTCACTGACGTAAGCGGTCGGTACCGCAAGTCATTCTCCCCATAGATGGGGACATGGCGTCCCACAATCGCCAAATACTGCGGCGGACATGGGACGCCATCGCCATTACTAACCTTCAGCCCTTGATGACGATGTTCACCAGCTTGTTCTTGACCACGATGACCTTGACGATCTGCTTGCCGGTGAGACCTTCTTTAATCTTCTCGTCGGCCAGTGCCGTCTGCTTTACCGTCTCGTCGTCGGCGTCGTGCGGCACGGTGAGGCGCTGGCGCAGCTTTCCGTTGAACTGCACAACGATTTCGACCTCATCTTCCTTGGCCAGGGCGGCATCGGCCACAGGCCAGGGATGACGCAGCAGAGTGTTGGCATCCTCGCCCAGCACGGTCCAAAGCTCGGCCGCCAGGTACGGAGCAAAGGGACTGAGCAGCAGCACCATCTTGCGCTGCACGTCAGCCCGGAAAGCTTTGGGCGCGGAAGCCTTGGGCGCCGCGCTGTCCGGAGTCCACAGTTCGGGAGAGGCCATGCAGGCGTTCAGCAACTCCATCATGGCCGCCACACTGGTGTTGAAGTGCCAGCGTCCCTGGAAGTCTCCGGTGATGCGCTGAATCGTCTGATGCAGTTTGCGGAGCACGTTGCGCGCCGCGGGTGACAACGCGGCCACATCGTAGGCGGTCGCCTCGCCCGCCGCCAGCTTTACCGGGTTCTCGGTGATGAAGCGATACAAGCGCGAGAGGAAGCGGTACACGCCCTCGACACCCTGATCCTGCCAGTCGAGGTCGCGGTCCGGCGGCGCGGCAAACAGTGTGTACAGGCGTGTGGCGTCGGCTCCGTAGCGGGCCACCATGTCATCGGGAGAAACCACGTTGCCCAAGGACTTGCTCATCTTGGCGCCGTTCTTGATGACCATGCCCTGCGTGAAGAGGCGCTCGGCCGGTTCGTCGTTCTTCACCAGTCCCAGGTCACGCATGAACTTCGTCCAGAAGCGCGAGTACATCAGGTGCAGGATGGCGTGCTCGACGCCGCCAATGTACTGATCCATGGGGAACCAGTAATTGGCCACCTGGCTGTCAAAAGGAGCGGTGTTGATGGGGCTGGTGTAGCGATAGAAGTACCAGCTCGAATCCACGAAGGTGTCCATGGTGTCGCTCTCGCGCCGGGCGGTTTTGCCGCACTTGGGGCAGGCGACCTCGTAGAACTCCTTGACGCGCGTCAGCGGCGAGCCACCGGCCAGCGTGATCTCCACGTTTTCCGGCAGCAGCACCGGGAGCTGATCCTCGGGCACCGGCAGCATTCCGCAGCCGTCGCAGTAAATGAACGGAATCGGCGTGCCCCAGTAACGCTGGCGGCTGATGCCCCAATCCTTGAGGCGGAAGGTGACGGTAGCCTTGCCGAAGCCATTCTTCTCGGCGAAGGCGGACATCTGTTTCTGCGCCTCCGTGCAGCTGAGGCCCGTGAACGGTCCGCCATCGGAGACAGAAGCGCCTTCATCGGCGCAGAAGGGCAGTTCCGGCATCTCGGCCGCACCATCCGGCTTAATGACCCCTCGGATGGCGATGCCATATTTCTGTGCGAACTCGAAGTCGCGCTCGTCGTGCGCAGGGACGCTCATAATGGCGCCCGTGCCGTAGTCCATCAGGATGTAGTTGCCCACCCAGATGGGAACCTGCTCGCCGTTGTAGGGGTTCACCGCGTAGTGGCCGGTGAAGAATCCCTTCTTCTCCATGCTGCCAATTTCGCCATTCTCACGCGCGCGCTTCTGGTCGGCCAGCATCTCGTTGAGGCTTGCCTGCCGTGCGGCGTCAAGGCCAATCAATTCCTTGACCAGCGGATGCTGCGGCGCAAGCTGCACGCTGGTGGCTCCGTAGATGGTGTCCACGCGGGTGGTGAAGACCGTAATCTTCGCCCGTGTGCCATCGGCCAGCGTGAAGTCCACGTTGGTGCCTTCACTGCGTCCAATCCAGTTGCGCTGCATGGTACGGACCTTCTCCGGCCAGCCTTCCATGCTGTCAAGGCCTTGCAGCAGCTCGTCGCTGTAGTCGGTAATGCGCAGCGACCACTGCTCCAATTCGCGCTGCTCCACCTGGACATTTTCGTGGCGCCAGCAACAGCCATCCACTACCTGCTCGTTGGCCAGCACGGTGGCACACTCAGGACACCAGTTGACCTTGCTCTTCTTGCGGTAGGCCAGGCCCTTCTCATACAGCTTGAGGAAGAACCACTGGTTCCAGCGGTAGTACTCCGGCAGGCAGGTGGTCACCTCGCGCGACCAGTCGTAGCTGAAGCCCAGGCGCTTCATCTGCGCCTTCATGGCCGCAATGTTGTTCAGCGTCCATTCTTTCGGCTGGCGCTTGTTCTTGATGGCGGCATTCTCCGCCGGAAGGCCAAAGCTGTCCCATCCCATGGGGTGCAGCACGTTGTGGCCGCTCATCCACATGTAGCGGGCCAGGGCGTCACCGATGGCGTAGTTGCGCACGTGTCCCATGTGCAGCGCGCCCGAAGGATAGGGCAGCATCTCCACCACGTAATACTTCGGCTTGCCGCAATTGATCGGCTCGGGAGCGTAGCGCGCCGGGTCGGTCTCCCACAGGGCGGCCCACTTCTGCTCTACCGGAGAAGGGTCGTAACGGGTGTCGTCTTCGGCCCGTGCGGCGCGCTGCGGCGCTTCGTTAGTCGGAAGTGCGCTATTGGGAAGTGCGTTGTTGGGAACTGCGTTTGTTGGATCTGCCATAACGGTGATTTGCCCTTAAAAAGATGGCGCTGGATGCGCGAAAATCACGCACATAAGCCCATCGGGCAAGGCTGCCACCAAGGCTTATCGCGTAAAGATAGATTGTACAACCTTGCCCACGCCCGCCCGAAGCCCGCCGCGCCACGGAACCGCCCGGCCCCGCTCACCGTACATTCCTGTGTTAGCTGGCCTATGGAAGCCGAGCCCAAACCTGTTTCCAGGAGAACGCATTGAACTACATCTACGACTACCTGTTCTTCGTCCTGTGGGGCGGCTTCTGCGTTTACTGGTGGGCCATGGGCCTCAAGGTCAAAGCAGCCGAGCGGCAGGAATCCTACGCCAGCC
>Ga0181528_10000367_pt1 | contig 34754 bp, 29 predicted proteins | sample PEATcosm2014_Bin_47_FD_119742 | JGI IMG/M metagenome (GOLD analysis project Ga0181528, IMG submission 119742) | Peatland microbial communities from MTU Mesocosm Facility, Houghton, MI, USA - PEATcosm2014_Bin10_10_metaG | ecosystem: Environmental > Terrestrial > Soil > Wetlands > Peat | place...
AGCTGCCGTGCTGCGCATTGCCGCTCATGATGCGGTACTTGCCCAAAAATGAGAGGTCGCCCGCTCCGTCCTTCGCTGTGGAGTTGTGTTGAATGTAAGGCGGCAGATTGAAGACCACCTCCGTTTTCGCCCAGGGAATCAGATTCACACCCTTGCTGTTGTCGTAATTCCATGTGCTGGTGAGCGCTGGCGCAACCTGATGCACGATGTCGGTGCGCACCACCTGAATCAATCCAGTGGTCGTTGTGACCAGTGGAACCGCCCAGCCAGGCTGCTGCGCTTGCGTTGCCGAGGCGCGTGCCTGCCATTGGTTGAAGAAGCCGCGGGGAGCGGCGCTGGTTGAGCCGTCTTGCGCAAAGACGCTGGCCGTAAACAAGATGAACAACAGGAAAAGAAGAGGCGCTCTCATGTCTGTCCATTGAGCATGAGGCGCGGCAGCAGGCATGGACAACCGCCGATTGACGTAGGTTTCCCTCAACCGATTGAAGTAGAGAACGAGAAAGCCTCTTCTTGACTCATGGAAAGCCAGAGGGCAATTCAAGAATCAAAAACTGAAGAACGAATCGCAGAAAACTGCTTTACACTCCGATCACGTCGCAAAGTTCCTTGACGGCGGCTGCGCTTTTCTTCAGAGCGGCTGCTTCCTCGTCGGTGAGCTTGAACTCGACAATCTGTTCCAGGCCCGCTGCGCCCAGCTTGCAAGGCACGCCCATGAAGTAGCCGTTTATGCCGTACTCGCCTTGCAGATAAGCCGCACAAGGCATGATCTTCTTCTTGTCCTTGAGAATGGCCTCAGCCATCTCCACCGCCGCAGCCGAGGGCGCATAGTAGGCGCTGCCGGTCTTCAGGTGCTTCACAATCTCCGCTCCGCCGTCGCGCGTTCTCTGGATGATAGCGTCGATGCGTTCTTTGGAAAGCAGCTCAGTGATGGGAATCGAGGCCACTGTGGTGTAGCGAACGAGAGGAACCATGGTATCGCCGTGACCGCCGAGCACCAGGCAGCTCATGTTCTCCACGCTCACATTCAACTCTTCAGCGATAAAGCTTTTGAAGCGTCCGGAGTCCAGAATTCCCGCCATGCCAATGACCCGCTCGCGGTTGAAGCCGGAGAGTTTGTAGGCAGCCTGCACCATAGCGTCCAGCGGATTGGAGACAACAATCAGAATCGACTCAGGCGAGTATGTAACGACCTTTGCAACCACATCGGACATGATCTTGAAGTTGGTATGCAGCAGATCGTCGCGGCTCATGCCCGGCTTGCGCGGCAGGCCAGCAGTGATAATCACAATGTCGCTGTTCGCCGTGTCGGCATAATCGTTAGTGCCGGTGATATGCACGTCGGAGCGCTGGATGGGAAGCGCTTGAAGCAAATCCAGCGCCTTGCCCTGCGGCACACCTTCCACCACGTCGAGCAAGACCACATCGGCCAACTCAGAAGCCATGATCCAGTGCGCCGCCGTTGAGCCGACATTGCCGGCGCCAATAATACTGATCTTCTTACGCATATTGCTCCTTTGTATTGAAATTTGATGGCGTCAGACTGGTATTACTCTGCTAATTCAGTCCCTGAAGCTGATTGACAAAACCGCAGGCTCTCCTACTTCCAGCCTGCGCCAATTTACAAAAGCAGCGGATTCGATAATTGATGCGTATAGCTCAGGATGATTTTCACGAAAAGTTACAACATTTTGCAACTGAAGAGTGAGTGTTTGACCTCGCGTAGCGTGAATGCTGGTCATACCATCCTCCGGTTGGTCGAGAGATGTCATGCAATCGATCCAGGCATTCATGTTTCTGCCATAGAAATCAGGAAATCCGAAGGCAGCAGCAAATTCGTCGTGAAATGAATCCCAATCTCGGATTCTTGAGCAATCGATAGAAACCCTCATGCAAAACATGGCCAACTGTCTCCAATAGCCATACCACCTTCTTCTAAGTCGAAACAAACAGGGATCACAAATTGCCAATGATCCGTGTAGCAAACTCGCTTGTCCCAACCTTCGTAGCGCCAGCGGTCTGTCGTTCAAAATCATAAGTGACGAACTTTTGCAGGATCGTCTTTTCCAGCGACATCTCAATCAGCTTGGCCGCTTCCTTCCAGCCGATGTACTCCAGCAGCATGACGCCAGACAGAATCACCGAGCCAGGATTGATCACGTCCTTGTCGGCATATTTCGGCGCTGTCCCGTGCGTGGCCTCAAAAACCGCATAGCCGTCGCCAATGTTCGCGCCGGGAGCGATACCCAGGCCGCCGACCTGCGCCGCCGCCGCGTCGGAGATGTAATCGCCATTGAGGTTGGTCGTCGCCAACACCGAGTAATCCTCCGGACGAATGATGATCTGCTGGAAGATGGAATCGGCAATGCGGTCGTTGACAATGATCTTCGACTTCCACGCACCGTTGCCGTGCGTCCGGCCAATCGAATCGAGGACTGATTTGACCTCGGCGTAAATTCCCTCGCGGAAGGCCTGATTGGCCATCTCCAAACCCGGCTCGATCAGCGCCGCATTCTCTTCGACGGTGAGGCCGGGGTTGGCGTCCTTATTGCCGAGAATCCAGCTTTCGCGCTCGGTGACAACCTGCTCGCGGAACTCCTGCGTGGCGACCTCATAGCCCCACTCGCGGAAGGCGCCCTCGGTGAACTTCTGGATGTTGCCCTTGTGGACCAGCGTGACCGTCTTGCGCCCCGACTCCAGCGCATGGCGAATCGCGTAACGAACCAGCCGCTTGGTGCCGAAGATCGAAATCGGCTTGATGCCCACGCCAGAGTCTGCGCGAACGCTCTTCTTGCCGCCCTTGAGCAGATCGTTGTTGAGAAAATCAATCAGCTTGGCGGCGTCAGCGCTTCCCTCTTTGAACTCGATGCCTGCGTACACATCCTCGGTATTTTCGCGGAAGATGATGATGTTCACCCGCTCCGGATGCTTCACCGGGCTGGGCACGCCCTGGTAATACTTGACCGGACGCACACAGGCGTAGAGATCGAGAAGCTGGCGTAGCGCCACGTTGAGCGAGCGGATGCCGCCGCCAATGGGCGTCGTCAGTGGTCCTTTGATGGAGACGCGCAGATCGCGGGCCGCGGCCACCGAGTCGTCGGGCAGCCATGCGCCAAACTGGCGAAAGGCCTTCTCGCCGGCAAATATCTCAAACCAGCGAATCGCGCGCTTGCCGCCGTATGCCTTCTCGACCGCAGCGTCAAAGACCCGTTGAGAAGCCTTCCAGATGTCGCGCCCTGTTCCATCACCCTCGATAAAAGGGATGATGGGATGATCGGGAACATTGATTTGTCCGTTGTGGTACTCAATAGGCTGGCCGTCGTGCGGCAATTTCAGTCCGTTATAGGTGGCTTGCATCAGTTTTGAAAGACTCCTCTTCCACTATGTTAGAGGACGAAGCTGACCTCTGGGATTCATGGGTTTGAGAGTCAGATGCGCGGCACACTCACCACTGGTGCTGAACTCGTTGCTTTGACCATCGAATACGGCGGGGTTCCATGCACCACGGAGCGTAATTTCACCCGGTTCCCCGGTTTGCGCTGGGTCAATCCGCTGCTGGAATCATGAAATCCGCTCTATTCACCGGAAGAAATACACCGCATGGCCGGTGTGATCCAGCGAAGTCCAACCCGGAGGCAGGATTTCTGGCGGTGCAGCGGCGACCACAGCCTTCGCTCCCGTGTCCTGCATCGCATGGAGCACTTTCTGCTCGACCTGCGGGGTTGCATTCCAGAAGGCGCTTGCCGAGTCGCCGGTCACCGAGGTATGCGGAAGCTCGGCAACAATGGTGACTCGATCAAGCCGTGCCCAGATATCCTCATCGAATCCATCGCCGATAATCGCCACGCGGCTGCCGGGATCAAGGCCCATTGCGCGCAACCTCTCTGCCGTCACAACCTGCTGCCTCCAAAGCCCGGTATCGTGATGATTCTGGGCTATACTTTGGACCACGAATCCTGCAACCATCACGCTCAGAGTCAGACTCGCCGCCCGCAGGAGCTTAACGCGCCTCTGCTCATCGGAGATGCTGGCGGAGACGATCACCGCGCCAAATCCAGCGGCCATGATCGCGGTGGAGTGGCGCGGCTGAAAGGTAATCATCGCGTAGATCAGCATGATCGCCGCCGCCGGAAGTAGAATAGGCCAAAATCGCAGTAACTGCCGCCAGGAATCCCGAATCCGGTCACTTGACAGAAAGATCATGAGCACCACGGCGGCCAGGGGTGCAAGCTCGCGGATCACGTGACTGACGATATGTCCCGTATTTCTGAGGAAGTTGACTGCGGTGCGAAGGGGATGAAAATGCGTATCCACGCCTGCCCACCAATAGCTGGGGTCATACCAGACAGGATAGGTTCCGGGCACGGGCGCAGCGAATTCATAGACCTCCGGCCAGTCGACGATCTTGCTCACCGGGTGCAGCCGGTGAGCGGAGGCGGCTTGATCGCCCTGCCAAAGCCGGTACTCCACATCAGAGCCGTTCACGCCGTTGACACACCAAGCAAGGTTGAGCTTGCCCGCATCTCCTGTGGTGAACCGGTGATGGTTCCAGGATAGTGCAGCGATCAAGGGTGCCGAGATCACTAGGAAGGCCAATAGCGCCATTCCAAATTGCCCGATGCCTCCGCGGCGCTTCCAGACAACCGCCAACAGAACCGGCAGCACCACGAAAGCAAAAGGAAGCATCACGGCCTTGGTCAGGTATCCGGCCCCCAGCGTTGCGCCCAGCAACAGGGCATCAAGCGTGCCTGCCCGTCCTGAAAAGAATCGAAGCATCAGGCCAAAGACCAAAAACATCCACGCAGCCACCAGCAGGTCCGGACTCACGTGCTCCAGTTCTCTGCTGCCCAGATAAATGCAGATGAAAATCAGGTAACCCAGCACCCACACATACGGATGCGTCCTTCCCACCCAAAATTCTTCACCTCTGGCCGCGAGGAGCTGACGCCAGAAGAACTCAAAGCAGAACAGGAGGGCGAGAAAGATAACGAAATTCAGCAGATGCACTTCGGGATATTCCCAGCGGATGGCGGGATGGGTCAGCCGGATCATCCATCCAGTCAGCCAGCCATAAAGCGGCGACCAGTAGGTATTCAGCGCGGCGTGCCAATCCCCTCTCCAGTACAGATCGCCCATGTCCATGTAGGCGACGCCATCCGGGTTGTTCTGAAAGCGGGCGTTCCAGCAGTCAATCAGCGCGCAAAGTGCGATGAAGCAGCGAAAGCTCCACTGCACACCTGCGACGCCGGACTGCCGCTGCTCTCCTCCGGCACACGCATCTGTTTTCATTCGGTTTACCCTCCGCTCACTCTCTGCTGGGGCTGGGATGAATATCTTGTATGGAAGCGGCGAGCCGGCCGCAGATGGTTGGAACGCGCGATGCAGGCGCCGATCCTTGGGAGAATACGATGAGCCTACCATACACAAAACAGGGTAGGCAATGATCGGTAGAGATCTACGGGAAGAGCCGGAAGAGCGTGTTTTCGCGGCTGGAAGCGCTCGCCGTACGATCGAATGGGACGCGAACCAGAGGCTCAAAGTGCGAATGTGAGATAAATTCTGAGCGGACTCTGTGTTATAGCCGCCCAGATGCGATAAACTCATGCGGGAACGTCTAAAAAACTTGCCGACTTCAGAGACACGGAGGGTACATAGAAATTGGGAAAAAGCATGGTCCCGAAGAAGATGTTTTTCACCAAGGGCGTGGGCAAACACAAGGAGCGTTTGACCTCCTTTGAGCTGGCGCTTCGGGATGCGGGAATCGCCTCGCAGAATTTGGTGCGCGTCTCATCGATCTTTCCGCCGAATTGCAAGATGCTCACCCGCAAGGAAGGCCTGACTCACCTGTATCCGGGCGAGGTGGTCTTTGCGGTGATCGCCGAGAACTCCACGCGGGAGCCGCACCGGCTGCTGGTCTCCAGCATCGGAGTGGCCATTCCGGCGGACAAGAACACCTACGGCTACCTGAGCGAGCACCATAGCTTTGGCGAGACCGAGGAGCAGGCCGGCGAGTACGCCGAGGAACTGGCCGCCGAGATGCTGGCCACCACACTGGATGTGGAGTTCGACCCGGACAAGAGCTGGGACGAGAAGAAAGAGATCTATCGCATCTCCAACAAAATTGTCCGCACCAGCAACGTGACCCAGTCTGCGATGGGCGACAAGCGCGGCCTATGGACCACGACAATAGCTGCCGCGGTTCTGATCATGGAAGAGTGCTGATCGCGTCCGGCTGCAATCAACAAGGCCAATTTCGCCGAGCGGAGTTGGCCTTGTTGTATCGTTTCTATCGAGCTAGCTCCGTCGTTTGATGAGGATGATCGGCTGACCATGACGAATCCACGCAAATTCAAAGTCGGCTTGGTGCAGATGCGCATGAGCGCGGACCCTGTGGCGAATTTTGCCGCCGCTGTCGGGCACATTCGTGAAGCTGCGCGACGCGGTGCGAACATCGTCTGCCTGCCGGAGCTTTTTCGCACCCAGTACTTCTGCCAGCGTGAGGATTTGCGCCTCTTCGATCTCGCCGAGTCGATTCCTGGGCCAACCACTGCACACCTCTCCGAGGTAGCCCGCGAGTCGCGGGTTGCCATCATCGCCTCACTCTTCGAGCGACGTGCGCCGGGACTTTATCACAACACGGCAGTCACTCTGAATACCGACGGCGCCATCGCCGGCGTCTACCGCAAGATGCATATCCCCGACGATCCGCTCTACTACGAAAAGTATTACTTCGCGCCGGGCGACTTGGGCTTTCAAGCTGTGGATACAGCCTTTGGCCGCGTGGGTACGCTCGTCTGCTGGGATCAGTGGTATCCGGAAGCCGCTCGGCTCACCGCTTTGCAAGGCGCTGAGGTGCTCTTCTATCCCACTGCCATTGGCTGGCATCCGGCGGAAAAGGCGGAGTTTGGAGCAGCACAGTACGACGCATGGCAGACGATTCAGCGCTCTCACGCCATCGCCAATGGTGTCTACGTCGCCGGTATCAATCGAGTTGGGATCGAAGACGGAGACGTATCAGGCAATCGCGCCACCGGAGCTGGAATCGAGTTCTGGGGCGGCAGCTTTCTTGCCGATCCCTTCGGGCGCATCATCGCCAAGGCCTCGCACGATGCGGAGGAGATTCTCATAGGAGAGATTGATCTCGCTCTCATCGAAGATACCCGCCGCAATTGGCCCTTCCTGCGCGACCGCCGCATCGACGCCTATGGCGGCATAACCAAGCGCTTCCTCGATCCGGTGAATTCGTGGACTGCGGACGGGGATTCCAAGTGAAAATCGGAAGGCTGTCTACACATGAAGATCGGAGGATTCATGCTTGGTACGAAAGCGTTTATTTCAATGCGCAATGCATTTCTTTGCCTCATTGTTCTATTGGCAGCGCGAGATGCATTTACTCAGAAGAGTGATCCATGCTTGAGTAAGCAAGCACAATCCGAAATGAATGTATGCGAATTTGCGCAATACGCGAAAGTTGACGCCGAACTGAATTCTGTCTACGGAAAATTGATCGCAAAATACAAGTCGGATGACGAATTCGTAAAAAAACTTAGAATTGCGCAAGAGAGCTGGCTCAAGTTCCGTGATGCCGATTTAGCATCTCTCTACTACCAAGAGAACATACCTGGTGCGTACGGTTCGGTACATCCAATGTGTAAAGCGTTGGAATTGATCCGTTTGACCAATGAACGAGTGACGGAATTGAAAGAGATGCTTAACCCTGAAGAAGGGGATGTGTGCGCTTTTTAACAGCACGGAAGGATGCGGGCTTTCATCTGTAGTCAAATATCAATGCCAGTTTCATTCAAATTAGCCACTGAGGGATTACGAATCAATTATTCATGATGAAAGAAACCCCACATCAACTCGGCTACCGTATGCCCGCCGAGTGGGAGCCGCACGAGGCCACATGGCTGGCTTGGCCGCACAATCCCGAAGATTGGCCGGGAAAGTTTCAGGCCATCCCCTGGCTCTACGCGGAGATTGTGCGCCTGCTCGCCGCGCATGAGCGCGTGCATATTCTCGTCGAAGACGCCAAGGCTGAGCTGCGCGTCTTTGGAATCCTGGAACGCGCCGGAGTGAATCTCGACCGCGTGAGCCTGCACGAATGGCCCACCAATCGCAGTTGGACGCGCGATTCTGGCCCGATCTTTGTCCGCAACCAAGAGGGCAAAGTAGCCATTACCAACTGGCGTTTCAATGCCTGGGCCAAGTACGACGACTGGCCACTCGACGATCAGCTTCCGGGCCACGTGACTGAGTTACTAGGGCTGCCAGAATGGCAGCCAATGATTGAATTAGCCGACGGTCGTAAGCACCGCCTCGTTCTCGAAGGCGGCTCGATCGACACCAACGGCGCTGGTATTCTGCTCACCACTGAAGAATGCCTGCTCAGTGAAGTCCAGCAGCGCAATCCTGGCGTGAACCGCACCCAACTGGAGCAAGCCTTTCACGATTATCTCGGTATTGATCAGGTGATCTGGCTTAACCGCGGCATCGTTGGCGACGACACCCACGGGCACATTGACGACATCTCCCGCTTCGTCGCGCCAGAAACAATTCTGACCGCCTTCGAGCAAAATACAAGCGATCCGAACTATGCGCCACTCACCGAAAACCTTGCTCGCCTGAAGGCCGCGCGCACGCTTGCCGGGAAGCAGTTCAACTTGGTCGAACTTCCGCTTCCGCGTCCAGTTATTTTTCGCGGCCAGCGCCTTCCGGCCAGTTATGCCAACTTTTATATTGCCAATAATCTGGTTCTCGTTCCCACCTTCCACGATCCCAACGACCGCGTCGCGCTGAACATTTTGGCCGAGCTATTTCCTGACCGCGAAGTCATCGGCATTCATAGCGTGGACTTGGTTTGGGGCTTGGGCACACTGCATTGCATGACCCAGCAGCAGCCAGCGGCGCTACCATCAAAAATATGATTGACGATCTCGAAGCCATGCAAGCCGCCCTCGATGAGGCCCGTCTGGCTGGCAAAGCCGGCGAGGTGCCCATCGGCGCAGTTGTGGTCTTCGACGGAGAGATCATCGCGCGCGGGCAAAATTGTATGCTGCGCGACCTGGACCCAACGGCTCACGCCGAGATAGTCGCCATGCGCGCAGCGGCCCTAAAGTTGGCTAACTACCGGCTGCTTGGCTGCACGCTTTACGTCACGCTGGAGCCCTGCGCGATGTGCGCCGGAGCGATGATTCATGCGCGGCTGGAGAGGCTGGTCTTCGCCGCCGCCGACCCAAAGGCGGGCGCAGCCGGCTCGGTGCTCACAGTGCTCAATCATCCGCAACTCAACCACCAGATGCAAGTCGATCAAGGAATCCTTGCCGACGAATCAGCTGAGTTGCTGCGCAGTTTCTTCCGCGAGCGGCGATAGCGGTAGAATGACCGCATGAAGGTTCTGATGTATGCGGTTTCGTGGTGCGGGGATTGCCGGGCTGCCCGGAAGTTTCTTGACGCGCACGGCGTCGAGTACACCGAGATCGACATCGACAAGGACCGCGAAGCATCGGCTGAGTTGGTGAGACGCGTCGGCAAGCGGGCCATTCCGCAACTGGTGATCGACGGTGAGTGGTTTCAGCCTTACAAACCGGGCCGCGGGTTGCTCGTCGATGAGTTGCATGAGCGGCTTGGCATTCCCCGCGACTGACGCCTTCCCTCGTACAATGAAGAGTTGGAGCAGAGCCGCGGATGTGGCTCTGGCAAGGAGCCTCCCGTGATCGATCGTTATACACGCCCTGGCATGGGCCGCATCTGGACTGAAGAGAATAAGTACCGCTGCTGGCTTCAAGTGGAGTCGGCTGCCAGCACAGTGCTCGCCGAGGACGGCGTGATTCCCGCCGAGGCCGCCGAGGCCATCGCCACCAAGGCAGGCTGCTCCGCCGCCCGCATACAGGAGATCGAGGCCGAGGTAAAGCATGACGTCATCGCCTTCACGACTGCGGTTGCGGAAACCCTCAAGGCTCAGGGCCTGGATGCCGAGTCCCGCTGGCTGCACTACGGGCTGACCTCGAATGACATTGTCGATACGGCACAAGCCTTGCAGGTTAAAGAGGCCTCCGCACTGATCCGCGCGGGCCTGGTGGAGATGCTGGCCGTGCTTAAACGCCGCGCCATCGAGTTCAAAGACACGCCGACGATTGGCCGCACACACGGCATCCATGCCGAGCCGACGACCTTCGGCCTCAAGCTGCTCAACTGGTTTGCCGAGATGGAGCGCAACCTGGCCCGCTTCGACGCGGCCGCCGAAGATATGCGAGTCGGCAAGCTCTCCGGCGCGGTGGGGACTTTCGGTCACCTCAAGCCTGAACATGAGGAGAAAATCTGCGAGCGCCTCGGCCTCAAGCCTGCTCCGGTAGCCACGCAGGTCATCCAGCGCGACCGCCACGCAGCCTACATTTCGACGCTGGCAATTGTCGGCAGCACGCTCGACAAGATCGCCGTCGAAGTTCGCCACCTGCAACGCACTGAGGTGCGCGAGGCGCAGGAGTACTTCAGCGAGAAGCAAAAAGGCTCCTCGGCGATGCCGCACAAGAAGAATCCCATCACCAGTGAGCAGATCAGCGGTCTCGCCCGCGTCTTGCGCGGCAATGCGCAGGCGGCCTTTGAAAACATCGCTCTGTGGCATGAGCGGGACATCTCGCACTCCTCCGTCGAGCGCGTCATCTTCCCCGATTCGACGATACTTGTGGACTATCTGCTGGCCAAGACAACCGACCTGATCGACCGGCTACTGGTTTATCCCGAACGCATGAAGAAGAACCTCGAATCGACCGGTGGATTGATCTTCAGCGGACAGTTGCTGCTCGATCTCTCTGAAGTAGGAATGATGCGTGAGGACGCTTACAGGCTCGTCCAGTCCCACGCCATGCGCTCGTGGAAAGAAGATTTGGTCTTCCGCGACGAAGTGGCAAAGGACGAAAAGATTACCGCGCTGCTCAGCCCGGAGAAGCTGGCGCGTACCTTTGACTACACGCGGCAGTTAGGCAATGTGGACGCGATCTTCAAGCGGGTGCTCGGCGAGTAGGGCGAATCGGCGAGTACCAGTGAGGTTCCCAAGAAAGTTTCGCACTGGAGTGCTGGTAAACAAAAAACCGGAGTTTTTTCCGGCAATCCGCCCCGCAGGCGCAGTGTTGGTTAGCCTCGTTTCAGCGTAGGGTAGACTCCCCACCTCAGGTGGCGCGCCGTGGGCGCAATGGTTATTAGCCCACCGCTTCAACGGTGGGGTGAGGGAACGCAACAATTGACGGGAAGTCCCGTAGGGACGGTGTTCATCCATGAACCTCACCGTAGCAATCACCGGCGCATCAGGGGCGGTCTTTGGCCGCGAGGCGCTCCGTGCTCTTGAATCTGACGAGCGTGTAGCCCGTGTGCATTTTGTTGCTTCGGAGAACTCGCTGCGGGTGATGGCTGAGGAGTTGGGCATCCGTGGACGGAATGATCTGGTGGAAAAACTCCTCGGCAGCGCACCCAAGAAAACCGTACAGCTCTCCGATGCCGACATCGGCGCTCCCATCGCCAGCGGTAGCCATCCCTCGAATGGAATGATCGTACTGCCCTGCTCGATGGGTACGCTGGCCGCCATCGCCAACGGCCTTGCCAACTCGCTGATTGCCCGCGCCGCCGATGTAACGCTCAAGGAGCGCCGTCCGCTGATTCTCTGTGTGCGCGAGACGCCTTTCAATCGCATTCATCTCAGAAATATGTCGCTCGCCGCAGAAGCCGGAGCTGTTATCTTTCCGTGCATTCCGGCCTTCTACAACAAGCCCACCGACTCAACCGAAATGGCGCGCCAGTTTGTTTACCGAGTGCTGGCGCATATTGGGCTACCGCAGCAGGGGGCGTTCATTTGGAAGGCGGAAAGTGCAGGGAATAGGGATCAGGGAACAGCCGGATCGCGCTGGACGCCGGGTTCGCAAAATGGAGAATCTATTTGACAATCGACCCACCGTCCGTGAATACTGCTTCTAATGATGAACTCAAGGAAATACGGAATTGCGGTCATGGCCATGTGTATGTGCATGGAGTGCGGACCCGTCCGTGTGGCCCTTGAGAGGTAAATGCGCTGAGCGCAACCGATCTTGAAGTCAGGCGGCCCGGTCCTAAGAGGATGCGGGCCGTTTCGTTTTGAGAGAAAGCAAAAGGAGAACGCAATGTCCGAAGCCAAGCAGCACCTTGCCACCCTTGCCGTGCACGCCGGCCAAACGCCTGACCCCACCACCGGCTCGCGCGCCGTGCCCATCTACCAGACCACCTCCTACGCATTTCAGGATGCTGACCACGCGGGACGGCTCTTCGCGCTGAAGGAGTTCGGCAACATCTATACGCGCATCATGAATCCCACGACCGACGTGTTGGAGAAGCGCGTGGCGGCGCTTGAAGGCGGCGTGGCGGCATTGGCTGTGGCTTCCGGACAGGCGGCAGAGACGCTGATTGCGACAACGCTGGCCGCCGCGGGAGACGAGATTGTCTCCACGACCTCGCTCTATGGCGGCACTTACAACCTCTTCCATTACACGTTGCCCCGTCTGGGAATCACGGTGAAGTTTGTCGATGCCGACGACTTCGACGCTCTGCGGGCGGCGATCAATGAAAAGACGCGGGCGATCTACACCGAAACACTAGGCAATCCCAAGCTGGATGTAGTGGATATTGAGAAGCTGGCTGCCATCGCCCATGAGCACAAGTTGCCGCTGGTGATCGACAACACCTCGGCCTCGCCGGCGCTGGTGCGGCCGATCGAGTGGGGTGCGGATATTGTGGTCAACTCGGCGACGAAGTTTCTGGGCGGCCACGGTACCTCGATCGGCGGCGTGATTGTCGATGCGGGCAACTTCGATTGGGCAGCTTCGGGACGCTTCAAGGACTTCACCGAGCCGGACCCCTCCTATCACGGTCTCGTTTACACCGAGGCCTTTGGGCCGCTGGCCTTTATTCTGAAGGCGCGTGTGCAGGGATTGCGCGACACCGGCGCGGCACTCTCGCCCTTCAATGCCTTCCTGATTCTGCAAGGCATCGAAACGCTGCACCTTCGCCTGGAACGCCACTCGCAAAATGCGCTGGCGGTAGCTCAGCATCTCCAGAAACATCCCGGCGTGGCGTGGGTCAACTATCCAGGACTGGAGTCCAGCGCCTACCATGCGCGTGCGCAAAAGTATCTGCCCAACGGCAAGGGAGGCCTCTTGACCTTCGGCGTCAAGGGCGGCTACGAAGAAGGCAAGAAACTGATCAATTCGCTGAAGCTCTTTTCGCTGCTGGCGAATATCGGCGACGCCAAATCGCTGGTGATTCACCCGGCATCGACCACCCATGCGCAGCTTTCGGTGGAGGAGCAGGCGGCGACCGGAGTGACTCCTGAGCTGGTGCGGCTGAGCGTTGGCATTGAGGATATTCGCGATATTCTGGCCGATCTGGATCAGGCGATTCTGGCCGCCAACGGAGAAAAGGCGTTATGAAGAGCCAAGACACAGGTGCGTGTAGCACAATAGGAATCATGAGTGAAACCCGAGCCGGGACCGGAGTCTCGCCGCCGGCGAAGCCAATTTTGGCGCCTACCTATGAAGGCGACTTTGTACTCGGCGAACCCCTATTGCTGGAGTGCGGCCGCACCCTGACAGGCGTAACGCTGCATTATGCGGTGTATGGCCGCCTGAATGCCGCGCGGGATAATGCCGTGCTGGTCTGTCACGCGTTGACCGGCTCCGCGCTGGTCGGCTCCTGGTGGCCGGAGATCTTCGCGCCTGGCGCAGTTTTATCTTTGGAACACGATTTCGTGATTTGCATCAATATGCTGGGCTCCTGTTACGGATCGACCGGCCCCGGTTCTGTAAACCCTGAAACAGGAAAGAGTTACGGCCCTAAATTCCCACTGGTTTCGATCCGCGACAACGTACAGGCGCAGGCCTTGCTGCTGGACTCACTGGGTGTCCACCGTCTTCGTTTGGTTCTGGGAGGATCGATTGGGGGGATGCAGGCACTGGATTGGACGATCCACTATCCGGAGCGCGTGGAACGTGCCGTGGTCATCGGAGTGGCACCGCTCTCCGCAATGGGCCTGGCGCTGAATCACCTGCAACGGCAGGCCATTCAGCGCGACCCGGAATGGAAGGGCGGCCACTATCTGCCTCAGCGTCCGCCGCGCCAGGGACTTTCGCAGGCTCGCCAGATCGCAATGCTCAGTTACAAGTCTTCTGAGTTGTTTGACGAGCGCTTTGGCCGCAAGCCTAACCGCACGGGAGAAGACCCCTGGGAGCCGGAGTGCGGGCAAGGCGGCGGCTTGGCCGGCGGACGTTTTGACATTGCCGGCTACCTGGATCATCAGGGCGAGCGATTCATTGACCGCTTTGACGCCAACTCCTATCTGGCCATTCTGCGCACCATGGACACCTGGGACCCCTTGCGCGACGGTTCCTCACCTGAGATGGTCTTTGGCCGGATTCGCGCCTGCCTGACCTTCGTCGGCATCAGCTCCGACTGGCTCTTTCCGCCGCAAACCGTGCGGGATTTTGCCTATACGATTCGCGCTGCCGGCGTTCAGGCCGACTACCGGGAGATGACCAGCGCTCACGGCCACGACGCCTTTCTGGCTGAGCAGACCGAGCTTGTAAGGCTATTGCAATAGAGCCGGGAACAGTTTTGACGGCAGCGGGGTCTAATCCGTTATGTGGATGGAAAAAGCGGGAATACAGAAGGAAAGCGAGAAAAGTTTTCATTCTCGCAAACTCCGCTTGTCACAGGGGGCTTGGCTTTCTATAATCCATCCAATACCGCATGGAGGCCGAGGTGTTCTGTCTTCAGTCACATCGGAGCGCGCAGGCTGGTTGGAGGTCTGTTGCGAAATCCGTGGGCGGGTGTACGTGTCTTGATCACTATTTTGGCAATACCCAGGAGCACTGAATGAAGAAGTTAGTCTTCGCGTCCGTGATGGCATTGGCGATCGTCAACCTTGTTTCCGCGCCTATGCTGCGTGCCCAGGATTCTACTATCACCATCAAGGATCCGGCAGAGTTCAACACCTATCAAATGGCATCTACACAGGCCGATCCCAAGGCCAAGGCAGCGGCTCTGGAGAGCTTCTTGACGGCTTATCCTCAGAGCGTAGTCAAACCGGCGGTTCTGGATTCGCTGATTGACCTATATCAGGGATTGCAAGACGCCAATCAGACCCTGAGCGCGGCCACCCGGCTGCTTCAGGTGGACCCCAGCAACATGAAGGCTCTTTTCATGTCGGTTCTCATCAAGAAGAGCCAGTGCGCCAAGACCAGCGATGCGCAGACCTGCGACGATGCGGCGGCGCTGGCCCAGCGTGGCCTCACGGCAAAGAAACCGGCTGCAACCGCCGATGCGGATTGGAAGAAGCTGACCAGCGGAACCTATCCGGTCTTCCACTCAGCCATCGCTTTGGACGATGTCGTCTCCAAGAAGGACATTGCGGGCGGCATCGGCGAATACCGTACCGAGCTGATGCTCTTTCCTCCGGAGCAGACCACAGCCTGGCCGTCGCCGGGGTTGTGGGATACGCTGCAACTGGCCGAAGCCTATACGAAATCCGATGCTCCCAATCATCTGGTGCAGGCGGTCTGGTTCTATGCGCGCGCCTGGAACTTCGCCACCCCGATCAAGCCTCAGATCGAGGCCAAGATGGAGTATTACTACAAGAAGTACCACGGAAATCTGGACGGATTGGACGCTGTGAAGACGCAGGCGGCCGCAACGCTCTTCCCTCCCGGAGACTTTGTCATCTCTCCAGCGCCCACGCCGGTTGAGCTTGCCCACAAGGTGGTCGTCGAGACTCCTGACCTGACCGTTTTGAATCTCGAAGACAAGGAATTCATCCTGGCCAATGGCAGTAAAGACGATGCCGACAAGCTCTGGAAGGTGCTGAAGGATCAGGTAACGCCAGTTCCAGGAGTCGTCATTGAAGCCACCTCGACGGTGATCAAGGTGGCCGTAACCGCGGACGCCAAGAATGCGCAGCCGCCGTATGCGGACTTCATCGTCAACTTGAAGAAGCCGCTGGAAGAGAAGGAGATTCCGGCCGTTGGCTTTGAGTACAAGATTCCGCCGGCGACGACGCTGGTGGGAACCTACGATTCCTATCAGCAGATTCCCGCAACCGCGACCCGCGCGCAAACCGCAGAGATCGTGCTGCGCGACGGCGAAATCTCCCTGGAAAAGAAGAAGCCTGGTGTGGCGCACAAGCCGGCGGCTGGCCATCACACGGCAACACATTGATCTGCCGGTCGAGTTTGCTCTGAACGGCGCCGGATTCACTTGTCAGATCCGGCGCACCCCACTCCTGGGTCAACAACGGGCAGCCTGTCTCAGGCTGCCCATTTTGTCTTTGCCGGAGACGCCCCCTTCACTGCGACGGTGGTAGGCTAGAGCCTGTTATGAACTTTCCCACGGGAAGCATGGAACCATTCCCTATCTTGCGCACTCTCCTTACGATTGCCGTCCTTGCAACCGTAAGCTCCTCTGCCATGGCGCAGAGTTCCGACCAGCAGCTTCCCTCGCCACAACCGGCCAAGGTGCGCAAAGCCGCACCGCGTCCCATGCAATTTCCTCCCGGCAGTGAAAATGCTGAATCTACCGCACCAGTCATCGAGTTCCTCTCCTACGACCGAATGAGCGAAGAGGACCGCGATCTGGTGGCGGATGCGGAGTCCACCATCGGCGAACGCGCCGGATTTGCCGGCCTGGAATTCAATCAGGGCAAGTGGAGCTATCAGCAGATCGTCTGCTCCGCGCTGCCCCATCATCTCCTCTTGCAGTTCACGCGCAACAACGGCAAGGGCGATGTGAGCGTCTTTTCGGCGTCGATTCCCCGTGGCGGCGAGGGGCGGGTGCGTATCGTCCCCATCTTGCGCCGCGGCTACTCGCTTTTTTCGCCTGCGCCGATCAATGCGCTGACCATCTCGGCCTTCAACCACATCCGCGCCGAAGAAGCTGTTGTCCAAACGCCGCAATGGCTTGAAACCGGCCTCTGCTATGCCGCAATGGCCGGAGCGCACCCCCAGGTTGGATCGCCCGAAGAAACTGAAATTAAGAAGCTGCCCGCAGCCCCACCGGGCAGGCTGACCATCCCCATGCATGGCGGCGCCGTCATCGAATTTACTGACGTGGCAGCGATCCCACGGCCGATGCAATGGACGATGACCTTCAACGGCAGAGGCAAGCTGCTGAAAGCCACCCATTCGGCAGCCGCCAGAATGCGGGATAAAGTCGTTGAGCGAAAACCCGTCGAAGTTCAAGGGAAGGCTGTTCAGGCGGCGAGCGCGGAAGGAAAGGTCACGCTCATCCGATGAACCACCAGCATGAACAGTTTGCGGAAGTTTACCGCGTGCTGGGCGAGGCCATTGTCGGCCATGCCTTCCCCGGCTGTGCCTTCGGAGCGCTTGTTAGCGATGAGATTGTTTTATTGGATGCGCTAGGCCGCTTCACCTATGAAGAAGACGCCTCCGCCGTCACAGTCGAGATGCGGTATGACATCGCGAGCGTAACCAAAGTTGCTGCAACCACCACCATGGCGATGTTGCTGGTGCAGCGCGGCCTGATCGATCTGGAGATGCCTCTGGGAGAAGTGTTGCCCGGCTTCACCGACGGCCGTGCGGCGAACGATCCAGCCCGGCGCGTCACCCTTCGCCATCTTCTAGCCCACAACTCCGGCCTGCCTGGGTACATCGAGTTCTTCCGCACCGCTGCCTCCGCCGATACGCTTATGCAGGCCTGCATGAAGCTGAGCCTCGTCTCCGAACCGGGCGCCTGCGCCGAGTACTCCGATCCCGGCTTCATCCTGCTGGGCAAAGCGCTGGAAGAAGTGACCGGAGAGTCGCTGGCAAGTTGGGCGCAGCGCGAGATTTTTCTGCCGCTTGGGCTGACAGCAACGAGCTATTCTCCTCCCGGCGAGGCGCGAAGCCTGATTCCGCCCACCGAGGAGGACGTGAAGCTGCGCCACCGCCGCATTCAGGGCGAGGTCCAGGATGAAAATGCATGGCTGCTCGGAGGCGTAGCCGGTCATGCCGGCATCTTTTCCCATGTGCCCGATCTGCTGCGCGTCGCTCAGGAGATTCTCGACGCGACAGCGCACCAGCAGAATGCCCGGCTCTTCAATGCGGCGACGGTTGAGCTTTTTGCCCGCAGGCAAGGCCCCGCAGGCAGTTCCCGCGCATTGGGCTGGGATACGCCATCGGAGAATTCTTCCTCCGGCAACTTCTTTTCGCCTCATTCGATTGGACATCTCGGCTACAGTGGCTGCTCGCTCTGGATCGACCTGGAGGCAAGAATCGCAATTGTGCTTTTGACCAACCGAAGCTGGCCCAACCGCGAGAGCCAATTGATTCGCCAGGTGCGCCCCGCTTTTCATGATGCCGTCCGCTCAGCGCTCTGAGTTTCCTTCCAAATGATGGATCCGGTCCATCTCATTCCTTGCAATTTCCCGCAAGAGTTGACTGATTTGCAGTTACAATAAAAACTCGGGGATAGACGTGATGCTAACCAGCTCTACGACGCAGGAATCGGCCGCTGTTCCAGGGAATGGAAGGAAGATAGACCCGGCCTCCCAGCTTCAGGAACTGATGACCGAAGGCCAGAACGAGGCATCTCAGGGCTTTGATACCAAGTCCGCGCTGGAGATTGCACGGATCATCAACCATGAAGATGCGAAAGTAGCTGCGGCGGTCAAAAAGGCGATACCGGAGATCGCACAGGTCATCGATCAGGTAGCCCGTTGCCTGCGCGACGGCGGTCGGCTGATCTATGTTGGTGCAGGCTCCAGCGGACGCATCGCCGCACTTGATTCCTCCGAATGTCCGCCGACCTATTCGACCGCGCCGGGGCAAGTGCAATACATCATGGCCGGCGGCCCGAAGGCTCTGGCTTCAGCGGTCGAGGTCAACGAAGATTCTGAAGAGCTGGGCCAGCGGGACATCGCCCGCCGCCGCCCGACGCGCAAAGACATCGTCGTTGGCGTCTCTGCCTCAGGACGCACCCCTTATGTCGTGGCTGGCGTGGCCTACGCTCGCGCGCGCGGCGCTCACACGGCAGCCGTCACCTGCAACCACGAGACACCACTGGCCAGGGCTGCGGACATCACCATCATCACCGACGTAGGACCTGAGGTTATCTGCGGCTCCACGCGCATGAAGGCCAGCACGGCGCAGAAGATGGTTCTGAACATGATTACCACCGGGGCGATGACGAGGCTGGGTTACGTCTACGAGAACCTGATGGTGAATGTGCATATGCAGAACACCAAGCTGGTTGAACGCGGCATACACATCCTGATGACCGCCTGCAAGATCGACCGCGAAACCGCCGTGCAGACGATCAAAAGCGCCGGCCGCAGTGTTCCGGTGGCGCTGGTAATGCTCAAAGCCAAAGTCGACAAGCCGGAGGCCGTCCGCCGCCTGGCAAAATCCGACGGCAATGTGCGGCTGGCCATCGAGGATAATGTGCTGGAGCTGTAAGGAGCGCGCTGCTGCCGCTGCAACCGCCTCAGTACGTCGTCATCCGCACCTTGAGCAGAAGATTCTCATCGGCCAGCAGCGTCAGACCGTAGTCAGTCTGGTCGCCGTTCCAGACGCGCACCGTCTTCCAATTCCCTGCCTCGTCGTAGCTGCCCTCATCGACCTTGAGCCAGAGACGTTTCTTCTCCGGCGCAGTGGGAGTAAAGTCCACCCGGACATGATGGCCGGCGATCAGAAACTCATCGGGGCCGAGCTGCATGATTACGACACCGCCATCGGCGGGCGAGTTTCCCTTCGGCGCAATCCAACTGCCAAAGGAATGCAGACCATAACTGATATGCGCCTGCCAGCGCTCAAAGGAAAGAGTCTGCGTGTGGTTGTCGGGGTCTTCGCTCGAACCCTGAACCTTGCCTTCCAGGTTGCCCTTCGCCAGGCGGCGCGCAATCGGGGCCAGCAGGGCGTACTGCTGCGCAAAGGGCTTCAGATCGCTCGCCTCCATCGCCTCCGGACCCTCGGTCTGATTGCTGTAGCGGCTCAGGTCCAGCCCAAAGGGCGCCCAGCCAATCGCACCCTGACCGATGGCGGCATAGACATAATGCGCATAGATCGCCGGATTCCCTGTCTCAGGAATTAGCAGCGGGTTGTTCTTGCGCTTGTAGAGTTCGATCGACTTCATGTACTTGGCGTACTCCGACATATAAATATCCGGGGCAACAACATCGATTGACGGCGCAGCAATCTTCCATAAGTCGATGTTGTTGTCCGTAGGAGCGCCGGATTCATAACTGGGCGCCTTGCCGGGATTGAAGGGATCGCGCAGCGCCGCATTTACATAGAGCGGCAGGGGATTTTCGGCTTTGCCTGCCGCGGCCACCTGTTCGATATAACTCGCCGTATACCAGGCCTCGAAGGTCTCGTCGGCAGCATCGCCAAAGACCTGACTCCATGTGCCCGGCTGCTTGCCGAGGCCTGCCGCCAGCTTTTCTGGAACCGGTCCGGCAAAGGCCTTTTCCGCCTCCGCACCGTAATCGCGCACACCGCCCCACTCGCCGGCTTCATTTTCCACCTGAACCATGAGTACAGTGTGCTGCGCGTCAGCTTCCTTCAAGTGGCGCATCAGAGCACGAAAGGCAGTCTTGTCCGCCTCCATGCGCGCCGGGCTGAACGGGGACGGCGAATCAACAGTCTTGCCATCCTTGCCGATTATGAAAGGGTACTTCGCCTGATCCAGCTTGATCCACTCCGGCGTGTAGTGCGAGCTGCCATTCTTCCAGGTGCCGAACCAGAGCAGCACCAGATGCAGATGATCTTCGCGCGCCTGCTTCAAGATCAGATCGACGGTGCTGAAGTCGAATGTGCCCTGCTTGGCCTCGATCTGCTCCCAGTAGACGGGCAGCTCAACAGTGTTGGCGTGCAGCGTCTCCGCTGCCGGCCAAACCTTATCGAGATAATCCGGCCATGCGCTGGAGTTGTTGACCTGTACGCCCAGCATCAGGTACGGCTCGCCATCGACAATCAGCGCATAACGGCCATCTTTCTGCACGATGGAAGGCATCGGATGCGCGGATGCCTGAACAGCCTTCTGCGCCGCCGCCGGTGCTGACGAAACCGCTGCCAATAGGCCCAACACCAGCACCGATCCTATCGCCGAACCATTCCAAAACTTGCTCTGCCTCATCGCTTTTTCTCCATCCAGCCGCTTGCACCGCTTGAAAAACAGTGCTGCCAGTATAACCTCCTCGGCCCACCTCACGGCGCATGGCGATTTACACTAAAAGATCACGGAGCAATTCAACCTACATGGATAAGTTTGTAGTTCGCGGCGGCAATCCGCTTGTCGGCACGGTTCGCATCTCAGGAGCCAAGAACTCAGCACTGCCTTGCATGGCGGCTGCGATTCTCACCGAGGATGAAGTCACCCTCGAAAACATTCCCCAGGTGCGCGACATTGAAACCGAGCGGCGCCTGCTGGCCTCGATGGGCGCTGAGGTGGAACTGGGCTACGGACGCGCGCAGCACCGCACCACCATCTGCTGCCGCACGCTCTCCGACCCGGAAGCCAAATATGAAATCGTCAAGACCATGCGCGCCAGCTCGCTCGTGCTGGGACCGCTCATTGCCCGCACCGGTATGGCGCGCGTAGCGATGCCAGGAGGCTGCGCTATCGGAGGCAGACCGATTGATTTGCACATTCGCGGCCTGGAGAAGATGGGCGCTGTCATCACCCAGGAGCACGGCTACCTGGAAGCGCGGACGATGCGGCTGCATGGGGCGCATCTGGTCTTCGACAAGATCACCGTCACAGGAACCGAGGACCTTTTGATGGCAGCCGTTCTGGCTGAGGGCGAGACGCTGATGGAAAATTGTGCACGCGAACCGGAGGTCACGGACCTGGCCCAGTTGCTGACGGCGATGGGCGCGAAGATCAAGGGGGCGGGCACCTCAACGATCCACGTGCAGGGCGTTGAGAAGCTGCACGGCGCGCGCCACCGCATCCATCCCGACCGCATCGAAGCGGGGACGTTTTTGATTGCCGGCGCCATCACGCGCGGCGACCTGATCGTGGCCAACTGCAACCCGGCGCACCTGAGTGCTGTAATCTCAAAACTCGAAGAAGCCGGCGCGCGCGTCGATATTCTCGGCTCTGATACGGTGCGCGTCCGCGCCGACGGAAAGCTCAACGCCGCCGACATTTCCACCGAGGAGTACCCCGGCTTTCCCACCGATATGCAGGCACAGTACATGGCTCTGGCTACGCAGGCCGAGGGCGTCAGCATGGTCAAGGAAAACATCTTCGAGAACCGCTTCATGCACGTGCAGGAGTTGGTGCGCATGGGCGCGAATATCAAGGTCGACGCTCGCTCGGCCACGGTGCGCGGGCCGGCCAAGCTCTCCGCGGCAGCGGTGATGTGCTCGGACCTGCGCGCCTCCGCCTCGCTGGTGCTGGCCGCATTGGTCGCAGAAGGCGAGACGATTCTCGACCGCGTCTATCACATGGATCGCGGCTATGAGCGTATCGAGGAGAAGCTGCGCGGAGTAGGAGCGCAGATTCGCCGCATGGGCAACGTCTTTCCCGCCAGAGACGAAGAATCGAAACCGGAGTGAATTCGCGCTCTGTCTCTTACCCAAGTACCGCGAAAATGAGGCTACTTGCAGGTTTTTCTTGCCGATTCTATGCGGATTGGAGGAAAATCTAACTCCAGAGATGATGAATTGGAGCGAGTTACCGGATCTGGCGGCTATTGCGTTGCTGACTTGTGCATTTGCGTCGGTGGTGCGCCGCAACTACACTCCAGCCTCCGGCCTTTGGCTTGTCGGCTGGGTGATGATCGCTCTGCACTTTGCCGCATTTCTATTCCTTTTCGCACCAGGCAATTGGGGATTATTGGCAGAGCTGACCGGTACCGTCGCCCTGGTGCTTGCCGGTTTGCTCTTTCAGTCGGCGGTCATCCCTTATTGGAGAGAGAGATCCAGCCGCTGGATGCTGGCTCAGCTGATTGGCTCGAATGCGCTCTATGTGATTCTGCTCCTGATTGACCACGTTCCGCACTGGGCATTGAATGCGGCCGCCGCGCTGATCGGCATCGGACCACTAGCTATTACGCTGACCGTGCTGCGCAGATTTCATCACGCTCTTCGCTGGTCGACAGTCGCCATCTACCTGGCCCTCTCGGCGTTTCTGCTGATCTTTCAGAATCACCCGGAAAACGGGACTAATCTAGCCTTGAATGCGGTCTTGTTTGTCGTTTTCCTGGGCTGCTCGTTCAATTTCTTCTTTGCCTTCCGCCGTGCCACGGCGGGCGCATTCGTCACCATTACCGGATTCATGGCCTGGGCTTCGGTCTTCTGCGTGGGGCCCTGGATGCAGATATATCTTCCGCATATTCATCCCGAATCCGAGGTCTGGAATCTGCCCAAGTTTGTCGTTGCAGTGGGAATGATCGTCCTGCTGTTGGAAGACCAGATCGAGCACAACAAACATCTCGCTCTGCATGACGAACTGACCGGACTGCCTAATCGCCGCCTTTATCAGGACCGGATGTCGAGCGCCTTGGACCGCGCGCGCAGGAGCGGCTCGCAAATGGCGCTTCTGGTCGTCGATTTGAATCACTTCAAACAGGTGAATGACAGCTACGGCCATCACATTGGCGATCTGCTCTTGCAGCACGTGGGCACCACTTTTTCTGGACGCGTCCGGCGCTCCGACACGCTCGCGCGGACCGGCGGGGATGAGTTTTCGTTGATTTTGGAAGAGCCCACCAGCCGCGCCGACGCATTGCACGTCAGTCAATCCCTGCTGGAACTGCTCAAAGAGCCCATCGAATTGGAGGGCAATCTAGTGCGGACCGGCGCCAGCATCGGGGTTGCGGTCTATCCGGAGGATGCATCCGACATGGAATCGCTATGCATCGCAGCGGACCTGCGAATGTATGAAGCGAAAAAGGGATTGGCTACGCAGGGCAAGAAGAAGGCGGCACAAATTGCCGATCCCCAGCCGCGCTGACGCCTTCCCCAGCCACTGCAAATCAGCAGCGCAGCCAGCTTCTATTTGGGCAAAACAAAAACGGGGAGGAGCAAACGCCCATCCCCGTTTCGCTGCAATGCTGTGCTGCCCTAGAAGTGATAGGCTACGCCAACCACTGGGTCGAAGATGTTGTACCACTTGTTGGTGGTAAAGTTGGGTCCCGTATTGCCGCCAGTCTGTCCGAAGGTCGGCACCTTGGTGATAAGTCCGCGATACTCGGCGCGAATGTCGAAGCTGGGGCTGATCTCATACGCAAATCCGGCGCCGTAAACAGCGCCCAGGTTGGTCTGCTGTTTGGCATCGATATTCTGCGTTCCGGAGTTGCGGATGGGCATGAAGATGAATGCTCCCGGACCAACCTCGACGAAGGGATTCCATTTGCGGAAGTTGAAGCTGCGCACGTATGCGGCCGACATCTCCTGATTACGGGTCAACACCTGATTGTGGTACGGGCCATTGAAGTCAAACGTGATCTTGTTCTGGTAGGTGATGCCGTAGTTGGCCTCAACAGCACTGTTGGGTGTAAGCATGAAACGGTAGCTGGCCAACGCACCGTAGGCCGCTGTCGAGTGAACATATACGTCTGTTGACGAGCCAATAAACGGCTCGATAAGCCCTGTTCCGCTAAGGCTGACATCCTGGCGGCTTTCCTGGGCGCGGCCTGCTGCCACGCACACGGCCAGCAGAAATGCAATAAAGGCGATCTTCTTCATTCGGTCCTGAACCTCACGACTGCTCAACCGTCCGGCTGGCAACGAACTATTCGATTCCGGCGCTCCGGTTCGAGCCGGGCCCCTCTCTCAGCATTGTAACTGGCCGGAGCGGTTCGTGGCGGAAGGTGCTGCCCGGAAACGACCTGTGGCTTAGACGCAAGATGAGGAAAAGAGGTGTCAATCTCATGCGGAATGAAGGCTGGCCTCCCCTCTTCGATTCGATATCCCTTAAAACCTCAGGCAAAGCACGCGGTAAAGACGCGGCAATGTGCCCATGTGATCAAGGACTATCCTGTTCGCTCGACCTGATAGTAAAAGGGCGGACCCTGCTCCTGAGCCAGCGTCTTGACGGTTCGCAAAAAGGCCCGGGCGGCGTAGGAGAGAGTGGCCTGACGGCGATGGACGAGCCGCAAAATGCGCTTCACGTCAAGATCGTCCACGGGAATCCGCACCAGGCCTCCCGATTCCAACTCCTGAGCGACGGTCAAATGCGGCACCAGAGCTACGCCGTTGCCCATCGCCACAAAGCGCTTGATCGCCTCGATGGTGGGCAGTTCGATCCCCATATTCAGGGGTGTCCGGTGTCGCTGGAAGGCCTCGATCACCCGCTTGCGCAGCGGCGAGGCAACGTTGTGCGCGATGAAGGTCTCTTCGCCCAGTTGGCTGATGGAGACGCGCCGCGCTCCGGCCAGCGGATGGCTGGGGCAGACGATGAATGCCAGGCTGTCGGCGTAAACGGCGATGGTGCGGAAGTGCGCCGGATCGGGACGAAAGGAGATCATGCCCAGTTCAAAGGTGCGCAGATTAAGCTCTTCCGGAATGTGTGAGGCCAGCATTCGATGCACCGCGACGCTGACATGAGGAAACTCCCGCCGGAAGCGGTCGATGGCCGGCAGCAGATACATACAGGTGTACTCGTTGGCCGCCAATTGCAGCCGGCCGCTCTCCAGACTCTTCAACTCGCCCAGAGCGCTGGCGGCTTCACGACGCAAGGCCAGCAGGCGCAGCGCATAATCGCGCAAGAGCACGCCCGCCGCGGTCAACGAGCCGTCGCGGGCGGCGCGGTCAAAGAGGGTCTCGCCGACCGCCTCCTCCAACTTGCGAATCACCTGGCTGACGGCAGGCTGGGTGCGACGCAGCCGCACAGCCGCGCGAGAGAAGCTGTGCTCCTCAGCCACGGCGAGAAAGGTTTCAAGCTGATGCAGTTCCATGAGATCTCCAATGCGGCGCGTAGCAAGTCAGCTTTGATCCACGGCAGACTTGCAGACTTGCTCGCGGCGCAGTCGCTCTGACCTGCTTAATTATAAGCATTTTTAATCGCTAATCAAAGAATTATAACTTTGCGTTATACAGCCCCGATGCGAGAGACTGAAAGCAATCACGAGAGGCTGCCCTCCGGCAGACACGGATTATGAACGCAAATCAGGTTTTCTTTTTCGACACCACGCTGCGCGACGGAGAACAATCGCCGGGTTGCAGCATGACCACCCAGGAAAAGCTCACCATGGCCCATGCTCTCGAAGATTTGGGCGTGGACATCATCGAGGCCGGCTTCGCCATGGCCTCGGAGGGCGACTTTGCGGCCATCGCCACCATCACCCAGGCGATTCACAAACCGCGCATCGCCTCACTGGCCCGCGCCAAGAAGGAAGACATCGAGATGGCCGCGCGCGCGCTCCAGTTTGCCGACCGCTCTCGCATTCACGTCTTTCTGGCTTCGAGCGACCTGCATCTGGAGTACAAGCTGAAGATCGGACGCGCTGAGGCATTGGATTTGACCGGCGAGTCGGTGCGCCTGGCGCGTTCGTTGGCCGAGGATGTCGAGTTTTCGCCGGAAGACGCGACCCGTTCCGATCGCGATTTTCTGGTGGAGATGGTGCGTATCGCCGTCGAGGCAGGCGCGACGACAATCAATATGCCGGACACCGTCGGCTATACGACTCCCGAAGAGTATGGCCAGATGTTCCGCGAAGTGCGCGAACGGGTTCCGGCCATCGACGCGCAAGGCATCATTCTCTCCTCCCACTGCCATGACGATCTGGGGCTGGCCGTGGCTAACTCTCTAGCCGCCATTCAAAACGGCGCGCGCCAGGTGGAGTGCACTATCAACGGCATCGGCGAACGGGCCGGCAATGCGGCTCTCGAAGAGATTGCCGCTGCGCTATATGTGCGCGGCGACCGCTTCGGCATGACCACCAACATCAATCTGAACCAGATTTATCCCACCAGCCAGGTGCTGGGCCAGCTCATCACCTTCCGTCCTTCGCCCAACAAGGCGATCGTCGGCGACAACGCATTTGCGCACGAATCCGGGATTCACCAGCACGGAATGCTGGCCAATCCGCTCTGCTACGAGATCATGACCCCGGCGCTGGTGGGCGTGGCGCATAACCATCTGGTGCTGGGCAAGCACTCTGGCCGTGCCGCGCTGCGCAATCGCCTCGAGCAGTTGGGCTTCACGCTGACCCGCGAGGAGTTGCAGCACACCTACTACCGCTTTGTGGCGCTGGCAGACCGCAAGAAAAACATCTACGACTACGACCTGGTGGGCCTGGTGCCCGATCATATCCGCTCCAATCGCCGCGAGCCGGTCTCGGAACTCGATTGAAGCACTGCCCGATGATTTATCCTTGAGAGATGGGTGCTCTACGACAGGGTTCAGAGCTTGCTGGTCAAGGATTTGCGATCTGAAGATCACCCCATGTAATCCCTGTTTTGTATCTGGGCACGACTTTAGCCGTGCCGCGAACGCGATCAAATTTTAAGGGCTTTAGCCCTGAGGGAAAGACAACAAATGCACCTCAAGATTCTCGTCACCGCCGGAGACGGCATCGGCCCGGAAGTTACCCGCGAAGCTGTCGCCGTATTACAGGAGGCTGCCTCCGCCGGCGGCCATCAAATAGCGATAACCGAAGGCCGCATTGGCGGCATCGCCATCACCACCGATGGCACGCCGCTGCCTAAGGAAACGCTGGAGGCCGCACTGGCTTCGGACGCGGTTCTGCTCGGCGCGGTGGGCGGCAATGAGTTCAATTCCCTGCCCCCCGACAAGCGCCCCGAAGCTGGTTTGCTTGGCCTGCGCGCGGCTCTGGGCGGTTTTGCCAATCTGCGTCCCGCCTTCGCGTTGAAGGAACTGGCCGTCAACAGCCCGTTGCGCGCCGAGATTATCGAAGGCGCCGATATTTTGTTTGTCCGCGAGTTGCTCGGTGGACTTTACTTCGGACAACCTCGCGAGTGGAATCGCCAGCAGGGCGAGGCCTGGAACACGATGCGCTACACCCGCGAGGAAGTGGCTCGCGTGGCTCGCGTAGCTTTCCAATTGGCTCAGAAGCGGCGCAAGAAGCTGTGCAGCGTGGACAAGGCCAACGTGCTTGAAGTCTCGCAGCTCTGGCGGGCGATAGTGATTGAAGTGGCCGCCGAATTTCCGGATGTAACGCTTGAGCATCAGTACGTGGATGCGATGGCGATGCACCTGATGAACCGTCCGCGCGACTTTGACGTGGTGGTTACGGAGAATCTCTTTGGCGACATTCTCAGCGATGAATCGGGCGTCATCACCGGCTCACTGGGAATGCTGCCCTCGGCGACGATCGGCGGCAAGGTGAATCTGTATGAGCCGATTCACGGCTCCGCGCCGGATATCGCGGGCAAGGGATTGGCAAACCCGCTGGGTGCGATTCTGACCAGCGCGCTGATTCTGCGCCACTCGGCAGGGCTGGAGACTGAGGCTGCGGCGATTGAAACCGCTGTGCGCAAGGTGCTTGAGCAGGGCTTCCGCACCGCCGATCTGGCGCGCAACAATCCGCAGGGATTCACGGTGCTTTCGACCACGGAGATGGGCGCGAAGGTGCGCGAGACGGTGAAGACACTGCTCGTTCACGCGTGATTGAGCAGCAATACCAGGCAGGCATTCGCCGCCTGAGGAATATGAACCGCGGAATTTCCGCTGAAAATGGTGAATGATCCAATGAGTAGCGAACCCAAAACATTATTTGAAAAGGTCTGGGAGAAGCACGTGGTAGTTGAGCCGCATGGCGAGCCGACGGTGCTCTACATCGACCTGCAACTGTTGCACGAGGTCACTTCGCCGCAGGCCTTTGAAGGCTTGCGCCTGACTGGCCGCAAGGTGCGCCGTCCCGACCGCTCCATTGCGACCGTCGATCATAATGTGCCGACGACGATTGCAGGACGGCTGAAGATCGTCGATGAGATTGCGGCGAAACAAATCGCAACGTTGAACAAGAACTGCGCCGACTTTGGCATTGAACTTTATGGCGTGGATTCGCCCGATCAAGGTGTGGTTCACATCATCGGACCGGAGCTGGGATTCACCAAGCCAGGCATGACGATTGTCTGCGGCGACTCGCACACGGCGACGCATGGAGCGTTTGGAGCATTGGCGTTCGGCATCGGCACCAGCGAGGTCGAGCACGTGCTGGCCACGCAGACCTTGCCGCAGTCCAAGCCCAAGACCTTCCGCATTACAGTCGAAGGCGAGCTGGCTCGTGGAGTTACAGCGAAGGATCTGATCCTCGCAATCATTGGGCAGATCGGCACCGATGGGGCGACCGGCTACGTCATCGAGTACGCGGGATCGGCGATTCGCTCGCTCTCGATGGAAGGCCGCATGACGGTCTGCAATATGAGCATCGAGGCCGGTGCGCGTGCAGGCATGATCGCTCCCGATGCAACCACCTTTGCATACCTCAAGGGCCGCCGCTACTCGCCGCAAGGCGCCGCGTGGGATGAAGCCGTCGCCGAGTGGAGCAAGCTAACCAGCGATGAGGGCGCGCAATTTGACCGCGAGTTGACAATAGATGCTTCCACGCTGGTTCCGTATGTGAGCTGGGGCACCAGTCCAGGCATGGTCGCGCCGGTTACTGCAATGGTGCCTGATCCCGCGAATGCAACCACAGAGATCGAGCGCAAGGGTTTTGAGCGCGCGCTGGAATACATGAATCTGAAGGCCGGCACGCCGCTGGAAGAGATTGCCATCGACCGCGTCTTTATTGGCTCCTGCACCAACGGACGTATCGAAGATATGCGCGCCGCTGCAAGAATCGCCGCTGGTTACAAAGTCAGCACGCACGTCAGCGCGATGGTCGTTCCCGGTTCGCAGGCGGTGAAGGCGCAGGCAGAGGCGGAGGGGCTGGACCGCATCTTCCGTGAAGCTGGCTTCGACTGGCGAGAGCCGGGCTGCTCGATGTGTCTGGCGATGAATCCCGACATTCTCCAACCGGGCGAGCGCTGCGCTTCGACGAGCAACCGTAACTTTGAAGGCCGCCAGGGACGAGGCGGACGCACCCATCTGGTTTCGCCGGAGATGGCCGCCGCAGCCGCGATTGCCGGGCACTTCGTGGATATTCGTAATTGGGAGGTAAAGGCATAATGGAAGCCTTTCGCACATTGACTTCACTGGCCGCGCCGCTCGACCGCAGCAATGTCGACACGGACCAGATTATTCCCAAACAGTTTCTGAAGCGTATCGAGCGCACCGGCTACGGCGACTTTCTCTTCTATGATTGGCGCCGGAACGCAGCTGGTGAACCTGATCCAGCATTCGTTCTGAATGATCCGCGCTACAAAGGCGCACGGATTTTAATCGCGGGCAAGAACTTCGCCTGCGGATCGAGCCGCGAACACGCCGCGTGGGCGTTGGAAAACTTCGGCTTCCGCGTCGTGATTGCGCCGAGCTTCGCCGATATTTTCTTCTCGAATGCCGGCAAAAATGGAATCGTTCTGGTTCGCCTGAGCGAAGAGCAGGTTGAAGTCCTGATGAATCGGGCACAGTCTCTCTCCTGCTACAAATTGACGGTCTCACTGGAAGAGCAGACCGTCACCGACAGCCTCGGATTCAAGGCGAGCTTTGAAGTCGATGCCTTCCGCAAGTTCTGTCTGATCGAAGGCCTCGATGACATCGGCCTGACCCTGCGTCACGCAGCTGCGCTCGATACGTTTGAAGCTGAGCACGATCAAGAGGGTTGGTTGAAGGCGAAGAGCAGTTAGAATCCGTCTGCGCGTAACGCACAAAGGAGTTCATCATGGGAAACGACGCCAATACGCAAGCAACGAACGACCATCTCACCACTCCCACGCGCCTCACCGGTGCGGAGATCGTCTGGGCCACACTGGCGGGCGAGGGCGTGACGGATGTCTTCGGCTATCCGGGCGGAGCGATTCTTCCCGTCTACGACGCGCTGCGCAAATTCCCCATTCACCACACACTGGTGCGTCACGAACAGGGCGCGGCACACATGGCTGACGGCTACTCGCGCGCATCGGGCAAGGTAGGCGTTTGCATCGCCACCAGTGGACCTGGCGCAACGAATCTGGTCACCGGTATTGCTACAGCGATGCTTGATTCGATTCCGATTGTCTGCATCACCGGCAATGTTTCGAGCAAAGTGCTCGGATCCGACGCCTTTCAAGAAGTGGACATCACCGGCATCACGCTGCCTGTGACCAAGCATAATTTCCTTGTCAGTCGTCCGGAAGACATTGCGCCCGCGCTGCGCCTCGCCTTTCAGATTGCAAAGTCGGCACGGCCTGGGCCAGTGCTGGTGGACATTACGAAAGACGCGCAGCAGGCCACGGCGATCTTCGATTTTGAAGCCGCCAAGCCACGTCCTGTGCGCCTGCACCCGATGCGCAAGGTCGAGCAGAGTGGATTTGCGCAGGCTGCCGAGATGATTCGCAACGCCAAGCGTCCAGTGATACTGGCTGGCCACGGCGTCATCGAATCCGGAGCCGAAGAGCAGGTGCTTACGCTGGCTGAGCGCGCACAGATTCCTGTCGCCCTCACGCTGCTGGGCCTTGGCGCCTTCCCTGCCTCGCACCCGCTCAATCTCGGCATGATGGGGATGCATGGCGAGAGCTGGGTCAACCACGCCATTCAGGATGCGGATCTGTTGATCGCCTGCGGGATGCGCTTCGATGATCGCGTCACCGGAACCGTTTCCACCTACGCCACCAAAGCGAAGAAGATTCACATCGAAGTCGATCCCGCCGAGGTCAACAAGATTATCAAGGTTGATCTGCCTCTGATCGGCGATCTGCGCGAGGTGCTGGAAGAGCTTCTGCCCCGCGTCAGTGGCCGCGATGGCGGAGCGTGGCTCAAGACCATTGACGGTCTCAAAGGCGACTCGGCGGTACGCGACATCAAGAATCTGCCCGACTCCGGCCATCTTTATGCCGCCCATGTGATTCATGACATCTGGCGCATCACCGGCGGCAACGCTATCGTAGTAACCGACGTGGGCCAGCACCAGATGTGGGAGGCGCAGTACTACCACCACGAGCAACCTCGCTCGCTCATCACCTCCGGCGGCCTGGGAACGATGGGCTTCGCGCTGCCCGCAGCTATCGGCGCCAAGTTCGCCTGTCCGGAGAAAGAGGTCTGGGTGGTCGTTGGCGACGGCGGCTTCCAGATGACCGCCGCCGAGCTGGCGACGATAGTGCAGGAGAAGATCAAGATCAACATCGCAGTCATCAACAACGGCTATCTCGGCATGGTGCGCCAGTGGCAGGAGTTTTTCTATGAGGGCAACTACGAATCCACACCCATGGTTAGTCCTGATTTTGTGAAACTGGCCGATGCACATGGCATTGCTGGACTCACGGTTCGCACGCGCGCTGAAGTGGCGGATGCAGTCAACGCAGCCCGTTCCGCGACAGGAGCATTTCTGCTCAACTTCATGGTCGAGGGAAAAGAGTCGGTTTATCCGATGATTCCCGCTGGCAGCGCGTTGCACGAGATGATCCGCAGGCCGGGCGGCAAAGATCCGCTGGAAGAATCGCCTGACGAAAAATAGGACAGTGAAACAGTGAATCAGTGAATCAGTGAAGGAGTGAAAAAGTGAAACGGTAAAGAATTACTCAAAATCTCTATCTTTCACTTCTTAACTCCTTCACTAGGTCACTTGGAGAGACTCATCATGCTGCACACATTTGTCGCTTACGTCGATGACCTGCCGGGCGTGCTGACGCGCGTAGCTTCGCTCTTCCGCCGCCTCAACATCAACATTCACTCGCTGACCGTGGGGCGCAGCGAGCAGGCAGGCCTGTCGCGCATGACGGTGGTTTGCGAAGCCTCGTCGGAATCCTCGCACCGCATCCGCGCCAGCCTCTATAAACTGGAGAATGTCGTCAATGTGGATGACATTACGCAGGCGCCGTCCGTCACGCGTGAACTGGCGCTGATCAAGGTGGCCGCTACGCCGCAGACCCGTTCTCAGGTCTTTGAGCTGGTCGAGGTCTTCCGCGCGCGCATTGTGGATCTGGCGCCGGAGTCGCTGACCATCGAGATGACCGGCGTCGAGAGCAAGATCGAAGGACTGATTCAGGTGCTCAATGAAGGCGAAGGCCGCGTATTGGAAATTTGCCGCAGCGGCAAGTTGACGATGCGTCGCGGCCATCATACCAGCGGTGTGCTGAAGGCGATGGGCACGGGTAATGACGAGCTGGAGGGCGCGCCTGAAGAGAACGCCGTCTCCGAACTCGAATAACTCCGTGGCAAACTCCACTGTGCAAAGAGAATTGAAGTCACTTTAACCGAAAGAAAAGGAAAACGAGAAGATCATGGCGACGACTTATTACGATCACGATGCCGATTTATCCCTGATTCAAGCCAAGAAGGTAGCCATCATCGGCTACGGCTCGCAGGGCCATGCCCACGCTCTTAACCTCAAGGACTCCGGCGTTCACGTGAAGGTCGGCCTGGCGGCAAACTCCAAGTCCATCGCCAAGGCGCAGAAGGCCGGCCTGGAAGTCGGAACAGTCGCCGATGTTACCAAGTGGGCCGATGTGGTGATGGTGCTGGTTCCCGATCAGACTGCGGCCAAGTTGTACGCCGAGGAGATTGGCCCGAATCTGAGCGCTGGTAAGCTGCTGCTCTTTGCGCATGGCTTCAACATTCATTACAAGACGATCGTTCCCGCTGCGGGCATCGATGTCGGCATGGCCGCGCCCAAGGCTCCCGGCCATCGCGTGCGCGAGGTCTTCACAGAAGGCGGCGGTGTTCCTGGACTCATCGCCGTGCATCAGGACGCCACCGGCAAGGCCCACGCGCTCAATCTCAGCTATCTCAAGGGCATCGGCTGCACCCGCGCCGGAGTGCTTGAAACCACGTTCAAGGAAGAGACCGAAACCGATCTCTTTGGCGAGCAGTCGGTACTCTGCGGCGGCGTTAGCGCCCTCATCAAGGCAGGCTTTGAGACGCTGGTCGAGGCCGGCTATCAGCCGGAGAGCGCCTACTTCGAGTGCCTGCACGAGCTGAAGCTGATCGTCGATCTGATCTATCGCGGCGGCTTGGCTTATATGCGCTACTCGATCAGTGACACCGCCGAGTGGGGCGATTACGTGAGCGGGCCGCGCGTTATCAACGATGAGAGCCGCAAGGCGATGCGCCAGATCCTGAAGGAAATTCAAGACGGCTCGTTTGCAAAGAGATTTCTCGCCGACCAGAACTCCGGCCGCAAAGAGTTCCTGGCCTTCCGCGAAGCCGAAGCCAAGCACCCGGTTGAGATCGTCGGCAAACAACTCCGCGCGGCAATGCCGTTCCTTGATCCAGTGACTGTGGAAGAAGTGGCCAAGAACCGGTAGTCAAGTCCTCTGTTTTGCTAGTCAGCCGCTCCGTATCGTCGAGTGATACGGAACGGCTGTTTTCGTTTCGTTCGAATGAGCAAACATGGTCGAGTCAAGATTCAAATATAGAAAGAGTTATGGTCTTTCAATCGTCTATGGACGATTGAATCGCGGTAATTCTCTGCAAAAGTTGGGGTTGAAAATAAATATTTCAGGGGGATGGGGCTGGCTGGCTTTTTTGCAGATTAATTCTCGATCTATGCCCCGATAAAGGTGGTCAGTACTTCTTGGGGCTTTGGTCTATGTTCATTCATTGATTGTGCGCCACACGAGGATAATTAGTCGCTCCTGATAAACGCATAACACAGTAAAGAATCAATGATATAGGGCGCATTTCGAGGTAAAATATTCCCAGAAGTTGTTCAAAACACAGCAATTTCCGGGGAAAAACGATGCGCCCAAAGAGTGAGCCCA
>Ga0181528_10000369_pt1 | contig 34562 bp, 25 predicted proteins | sample PEATcosm2014_Bin_47_FD_119742 | JGI IMG/M metagenome (GOLD analysis project Ga0181528, IMG submission 119742) | Peatland microbial communities from MTU Mesocosm Facility, Houghton, MI, USA - PEATcosm2014_Bin10_10_metaG | ecosystem: Environmental > Terrestrial > Soil > Wetlands > Peat | place...
GAGTTCTTTGACGCGCGCGTCCAGGTCGGCGGGAATCACCGCTTCCTGGCTGTCGTCGTCCTCGTAGTCGAAGGCAGGATCGGCGGCGCGCTGTGCGCGGACGGGCCGCGGCGGCGCCTCCACGCCTTCAATGCGCTCAAAATAGATGCGCACTTCGTCCTCTTCCGGCGACCAGGAGTCGGCCATCGCGTTGCGACGCTTGCTGCGGCCGTTTTCACTGCACAGCTCGACAATCGCCTGATAGCCCGCAGGCGCCAGAAAGTGCAGCGCACGCGCCAGACCGGGGTCTGAGGAAAAGGCCAGTTCGTTGAGAGCTTCTTCAATCATCTCTTCCGCGTCGGGAATACTCAGGTTGATCATGTCTACGCTATGAGGATCTGCTTTTGTCGATTTCATACTTTCTTCTCCGTATGCCGCTGCTAATATCCGTCCGCGGTGGACCGCCCCCTGGCAGGCTTACAGGCCTTGCTCTGGAGGCTGACCGCGGTTTTGGACAAAAGAGAGCAGCCTTAGTTTTAAACTCCACTTATCCCACCGGAAATTGAAATGCCACCGGCCCCGATCTTCAGGCGGTGATCGACTCATTCCGGCAATGCATCGAGCTTCTTATTGATTTGATGGGCGTCTGCCATGACCCGGCTGATCGATGCCCTGCAGCATTTCCCGATGGAGTGAAGGGTTCATGGCGAATAAAGAATTCGTAGCTTGCGCTATTGCCATTTTTCCCTGTTTCTTCCGCCGCAGATGAAATTCGAGAAATACTCTAGAAAATTCTCAGTTAGAAGCTATCCATCCCCCAGTGTAACCGAAAAGTAGCCCCTGCGATCCAGTTGGCAAAGAAGATACGCTCCCCACGCGTCATCCGCCAACACTTTCTCCCGGAGAAAGTTGCGCTCTCCTGAAGATATACCCAGAGGACTTGCTCCGTACAATAGATGATATGCGCCGCCTTGTGCAACTCCTTTTGTTTATATTTCTGGTTTCTACCGCTTGGTGTGCCGACGGGCCTTCCTTTGATTTGGCCGGACCGAAGGTGGATGTGCATGTGAAACGCGGAGAAGTGACGCTGCCGATCAGTGAAACTCCGAATCTACTGCCTGGAGACCGGCTGTGGGTTCATCCGGATTTTCCGGAGAGCCAGTCGGCTCATTATGTGCTGATTGTGGCGTTTCTTCGAGGAGCCACCAATCCGCCGCCGCCGGAGTGGTTTACCCGCGTGGAGAGTTGGAGCCGCAAGGTGCGCGATGAAGGCGTCTTCGTCACCGTGCCCGGCGAAGCGCAGCAGGCGCTGATCTTTCTGGCGCCGGAGACGGGCGGAGACTTCAGCACCTTGCGCAAGGCCGTGACCAGGGTGCCCGGCGCCTTTGTGCGCGCCGTGCAGGACCTGCAAGCCGCCAGTTGGGACCGGATGCGCCTGGATGCCTATCTGGCCGAGGTCAAAGAGACCTCCCAGACCGACCCTAAATCGCTGAAAGAACGCGCGCAGAAGACGGCCCGGAGTCTGGGCATCAAACTCGACCAGCAGTGCTTCGACAAACCCAGCGATCAGCAGGCCCCCTGTCTGGTGCAGCACACGGACGCGCTGGTGCTGGACGATACCAACGCGCAATCGCGCGTGATGCAGTTGACCAGCGGCTCCAGCGCCGACCTGATGAACCAGCTCAGCTATTCGAGCATGGCGGGCGGAGGGGCATACAGCCCTTATGTCGGCGCGATCGTCGACACGGCCAAGATCCTCTCTTCGCTGCATACGGCGCACTTCCAGTACATTCCGGCTCTGGCCCTGCCGACGGAGGATACGCTGAACCTGCGGCTGAACGTGCCGCCCTCCTTCCGCGATCCCAAATCGGTGGTGGTGATAGCGCTGCCGCCGGTGGGCGCCACCAAACCGCCGCCCCTGCATCCGGTGAATCCAGCGGAGAGCTACTGCGCGCAGATGCCGGCTCTGGTGCTGCCGGCCGAGGGCGCGCCGCTGGTCTTTTCCACGCAACTGGCGCACCAGCTCACATTGCACATCGAGACCAAAAGCGGCCCCGTCGATCTGCCTCTCAAAGCCGATCCCGCGCAGGGCGGTCTGCTGCTCACGCGGCCCGCTCCTTCACTGCCTGACGGCAATCTGACCGGCGTGGTGCGGGGAAAGTGGGGCTTTGACGACTGGGAGGGAAGCCGCTTTCACTTGCGAGCGGCTCTGGCGGGGAAGTGGGAACTGGCGCCGGAGGACGAGTCGGCGCTCGTGGTGGGCCGCGAAGATACGCTGCATATCGAAGGCGAGAGTTCGATCTGCGTCGAGAGAATTGCCGAGCAGACGGCTACGGGCAATCCCCTCAATCTCGTCTGGAAATCCCCCAAACCAGAGGAGTTGGAGGTCTCCGTGCCAATGAAAGATGCGGCTCCGGGAGAGGTCAAGCTGGAAATCTATCAGTATGGGCTGGAAAAGCCCGGCGAGTTGCCGCTAAAGGCCTATGCAGAAGCGGCGGCGCTGGAAAGGCTTACGCTCAGTTGCGGCGACTCCGATGCAACGTTGAAAGGCAACCGGCTGGATGAAGTGGCCAAAGTCACATTGAATGGCATCACCTGGACTCCGGCTTCACTGAGCCGCGTACAAAACTCCGACCAGTTGACAATGAATGCCGACAGCTCGACCGCCGCTCTGGAGGCCGGCAAGCCCTTCGTAGCCAGTGTGCAATTGTTTGACGGCCGTATGTTGAAGGTTCCAGTCACGGTTGAGCCGCGCCGCCCGCAGGTAACGCTGCTCAGCAAGGGCGCGCAGAACGATCTCTCGACCGAACCCTCGCCAGTGCATCTGGGCACTCCCGACGACCTGCCGGTTGAAGAGAGGCTGGTCTTCTTTCTGCGCTCCAGCGTGCCTGCACGCTTCCCCCGCGACGAGCGAGTCGAGGTGGCTGCGGCGGACGGCAGCTTTCATACCATTCTGTCGCTCGCCGATGGCAGCCTGATGCTGGAAGATGCCAAGACCGCTCTGGGAGTTGTCGAGCCTCTGGCGCGATTCGGCTCCTCAGCCTTTGGGCCGCTGCGCGTGCGCGCCGTCTCCGCTGACGGGGTTGTCGGCGACTGGTTGCCGCTGGGAACGCTGGTGCGGCTACCGGGCTTCAAGGATTTGCGCTGCCCGCGCTCCGCCGCCAAACCCTGCACGCTGACCGGCACGAATCTCTTCCTGGTCGACTCCCTCTCCGCCACACCGGAGTTCGACAACGCCGTCGAGCTTCCACCGGATTTTACGGGAACACAGGTGAGCGTTCCTCATCCCTCCAATGGCTCGCTTTTCTTGAAGCTGCGTGACGATCCGGAGACGGCGCAGACCTTGACTCTGCCAGTGAGGCCCATGACTCCACAGGAACAACCGGCGGCGCTGCCCGCCCAGACTCCGGCGCCAGCTTTACCCGCTCCTGCTGCCGCACCGGAGCCGGCTCAACCCGCAACTGCCCCTGCCGCCACTCCAACTCCTGCTTCCCAAGCCGGGGCATGAGGCTGGCGGAGTTGCCGGAAGATTACTCGACGGTGACGGACTTGGCCAGGTTTCTCGGCTGATCCACGTCGCAGCCGCGGCGGACAGCGATGTAGTAGGCCAGCAACTGCAATGGCACAATCTCGATCAACGGCGAGAGCAGCTCAATGGCCGGAGGGATGAAGATAACGTGCTCGACCAGGCTGCCAATGGTTGTGTCGCCCTCGGTGGCTACGGCGATGACGCGTCCGCTGCGAGCCGTTACCTCCTGAATGTTGGAGAGGGTCTTCTCGTAGCGCAGCTTGGAGGCAGGGTCGCTCTCGTCGCGGGTGGCCAGCACCACCACGGGCAGGGTCTCGTCGATCAGCGCATTGGGACCGTGTTTCATCTCGCCCGCAGGATAGCCCTCGGCATGAATGTAGGAGATTTCCTTGAGTTTGAGTGCGCCTTCGAGGGCAATGGGGAAGTGAATGCCGCGTCCGAGGTAAAGAAAGTCCTGCGCGGTGGAGAATTCCTTAGCCAGTTGCTCGCACTGCGCGGAGCGCTGGCGGAGCACCTCTTCGATTTTGACGGGGAGGCGGCTCAGCTCTTCGATGAGCGCGACCGACTGGGCCTGATCGAGATGGCCGCGGAGCTGGCCCAGTTTGAGCGCCAGCAAAAACAGCGCGGTCAGTTGCGCGGTGAAGGCCTTGGTGGAGGCGACGCCGATCTCCGGGCCGGCGTGGGTGTAGACGGCGCCATGCGCCTCGCGGGCCACCATCGCATCCACAACGTTGCAGATGGCGACCGTCTTTGAGCCGAGCGTCTTCATCTCGCGCTGCGCGGCCAGAGTGTCGGCGGTCTCGCCCGACTGGGTGATGAGCAGGCCGAGGGCGTTGGCGTCGGGAATCGGATTGCGATAGCGGTACTCGCTGGCGTAGTCCACATCGACGGGCAGCCGGGCCAACCGCTCGATCATGTACTTGCCGGCCAGGCCGGCGTGCCAACTGGTGCCGCAGGCAGCGATGTTGATGCTGGCGGCGGCGGCCAGCTCCTGGTCGGCGATCTTCATTTCGCCCAGAAATACCTTGCCGGAATCCAGTGAAACCCGGCCCAGCGTGGTGTCACGAATGGCTCGCGGCTGCTCCCATATCTCCTTGAGCATGAAGTGCTTGTAGCCGCCTTTTTCCGCCTGGATCGGGTCCCATTGAATGCGGGTGAGAGCTCTCTGGATGGGTTGGCCGTCAAAGTCGGTCAGCGCGACGCCGGCCAGGGTCAGAATCGCCATGTCGCCGTCTGCCAGGAAATAGATATTGCGCGTATGGTGCAGCACTCCGGGCACATCCGAGGCGACAAAGGACTCGCCCTCGCCGACGCCGATCACCACCGGCGGGCCGAAACGCGCGACAACGATCTTGTCCGGCTCCAGAGCCGAGAGCACGCCGAGAGCAAAGGCTCCGGTAAGCCGCTTGACGGCGCGGCGGACGGCCACTTCGAGGGAGATCGGCTGGCCGGCTGCGTCGGCCTCCTGCTGAATCTGCTCAATGAGGTGGGCGATGATCTCAGTGTCGGTCTCGGTGACGAATTTATGGCCCTGGGCGGTGAGTTCGCGCTTCAGGTCAAGATAGTTTTCGACGATCCCGTTGTGGACCACGACGATGCGGCCGGTGCAATCGCGATGGGGGTGCGCATTCTCTTCCGTAGGCCGTCCATGCGTGGCCCAGCGGGTGTGTCCGATGCCGAAGCTGCCATCGAGAGGATGCTGGCGCAGTACCTCTTCCAGGTTGCAGAGCTTGCCGGGAGCGCGCCGGACTTCAAGCGTGGAGCGGGTGGGACTGCCCACGGCGATACCCGCCGAATCGTAGCCGCGGTATTCCAGCCGCCGCAGCCCTTCGATGATGACAGAAACAACCTTCTTCGGGCCGACATAACCGACAATTCCGCACATAGATCGATTCTAAACGACCCGCAGAGGGCGGATCGCGCCGATTGAGAGCAAGAAATTCCTCTTCGCAAAGCGGAACGGCAATCGTGAGGGAGGAATACAAAATGGAAGTGCCGCCGCCCGCGCGGGTGATTGCGTTCTAGTGTCCGCCGTGCTTGCGCAGCAGCGCTTCCATATCCTTGTAGCCCTTTTGCTGCGCGTCGTTCAAGGGCGAATTGCCGAGATTGTCCTTGACGTTGACAGCGATCTTTCCGTCCAGAAGCAACTCTGCCGAATCGATCTGATCTTCAATTGCCGCCAGATGCAAAGGCGTTTCACCGTTCTTGTTGGTGGCATTGACCGGAGCCTTGCGAGCCAAAAGCACCTTCACCACTTCCGTCTGATTCATGCTCGCCGCCAGGTGCAGCGGCGTATTGCCGTCATGGTCTCTGGAACTGATGTCCGCCTTGCGGTCCAGAAGCAACTCCACAATCGCTTGATGCCCGTCGATTGCCGCCAGATGCATCGGCGAAAAGCCGCCGCTGTCTCTGACGTTAACCTCCGCGCCATGCTCCAGAAGCAGCTCGGCTGTCTCCTGCTGCCCCAAGCGCGCGGCCAGGTGCAAAGGCGTATCGTCGTCCTTGTTTCTGGCATTGACTTCCGCGCCGCTGTTCAGCAGCAACTTCGTAATTCCCACGTTGTTGCTCATTGCGGCCAGGTGTAAAGGCGTGTTTCCATCCTCGTCCTTGGCGCGGACAATGGTGGAATCGTTGTAAATCAGCGAGGTAACCCTGGCCAGATCGCCTTGCTGAACCGCTTCATGAATTTGGCCGCAAAAACTGGGCGCGCTGCAAAGTAATGGCGCCAGAATGCCGGCTGCTAAATGGAATGATCGATGATGCAAAGACTTTCCCAGCAACGTGATCGTATTCATATTCCCCCCGGAATACTCGCACGGCCTCAGTATAGCTGAACAAGACAAAGAAGTTAAATCAATATGAGATATATCCCGCTGATGGGAAGAATCCATGCACTCTGCCCATTTCAGCACAGCCGGGGGAAGACTGCCGGGATGGCGCTATTCCTCGATGCGGCAGGTGAATTCCTCGATCACCGGGTTGGTCAGCACTTCGCGGGCGATCCGCTCGACCTGGGAGCGCGCAGCCTCGGCCGTAAGCCCGTCGGCGAGCGAAAGTGCGAAATACTTGCCCTGGCGCACAGCGGTTACTTCCGCGAATCCGATCTTGCGCAGAGCGTTATAAATGGTCTGGCCCTGCGGATCCAGGACCGACGTCTTCGGCGTGACATAAACATGAGCCTTCATTATCCATAATTATAGTAGCTGCGGCAGGGAGGAATCTCATGTCCGTCAAAGGAAGCAGGGCAATCGCATGAATGTTTTTGCAGAAAATTACCTTCCCCCGCCGCACAATCAAAGAATGAACCCTGTCCATCAACGCGCCGCCGCGAGTCCCTCAGTCCCCGCACCTCCCCTACGATATTTATTTTCAGCAGCCCACTTTTGAAGTAACCAGCCAGATTGGATGCCACACTCTACGAAGCACTCTATCGGGATCGAGTCCTTCTGGAATATAGCGCGACGAAATAGTTCATGCGATCCCAGATTCTCAAAATCGGAAGCTGGGATCGCATTCTTGTCAGCGATGATCGAGATATGTGCTGCTTGCCGCACTTGCGATTGTGACAGATTGCAATTGAAGCACCTGCACTCGTTCCTTAAAACGTGCAGTTGGGAATGCTGCCGCTGAGATTGAAGGCGTCAGTTGTCACGCCCGGACCGCTGGGCAAGAAGCCATTCACGTTGTCCAGAGAGACGATTGCGTCCTGGTCCGTGTTCTGCTTGTTTGTGTCAAGGTCGATATTGGCAACATAGGCATTGATGTCATAGTTTGCGCTGTACCCTCTGAATCTTGAGTAAGCGTTCTTCGTGTCTGAATTGACGGATTTGACACCATTGACCACGATGTCAGAGAAGACCGGAACTCCGGGATTGCCAGAGCAGCTACCGTAGGCCGTATCCAGCACGATCAAGTGCTTCATGTCAGTCAAGCAGGTATTTGCGTATGTCACTTGAGATACGGGTCCGCCGCAAACAGGATCGGTCTTCACGCGGATGCCATTGGGATCAGTTGACGTGATTCCATTCAGATCCACGCCATATACATAGTTGCCCGTGAACAATACATTGGTCACGCCGTACATGGTTTGACTGCCGATCGACAATCCGTGTGTGCCATAGAATTTGCTGTTTTTCACAGTGATGTCAGAAGCGGCAGCCACGTTGGTCTTGACGGCGATCCCGTCATCGCCCGCATTGACCGATGAATTGGCGACCGTAACATTGGTGATGCTATCGATGTCGATACCATCTGCGTTTTTGCGATCAGCAGGGGTGCGAATCGTAACTCCCCAGACCGTGGCTCCGTTGCCTGACTGAATGTAGAGATTAGGGTGTTTGGCCTGAGTAAGAGTGATGTTGTAGATGGTGAAGTTGGTCAGAAACTCGGCCTCGACTAGACGCGGAGTTCCACTGACAATATCACCGCGTCCGTCGATGGTTCCCGGCCCGCCGATGAATGCGTTGGTTCCTGTGGCATAAACCAACTGAAATTGCTTCGCGTAGCCTTTGTTTCCATAGAGGGTAACGCCAGAGTTGACAACCAGTCCTTCACTGTCAACAGTGATCGAATCAGAATAGAAGGCGTTGTTTGCTCCCGATGCGGCCAGCACCACGCTCTTGCCAGTTCCGGCGCAAGTGGTAAGTGCGTTCTGGATGCGAGTCGTGTCGTCCGAGGTAGGTGGCGACGAGCGCTCTGCGGATGTGAACTGGGCGGAGAGAGTAGTACAAACTGCTGGATAGCTGGGTTGGTTTACGCTACGGCTGTCACCAGTGGCCAATCTTTGCGCGCCTGCGGTTGCGCTAAGAACAGCTACAGTGAGAACAAGCGATTTGAAACGGGTGAAAGTTAAACTACGCATGGGTGTCTCCTTTTGCAAACAGAATTTGGGGGGAGGGCAAGAGGTCTGACCATTCCACGGGAAACTCTAGGGGCACAAATGGAGAATGTCAACGAAAAAACAGACATTATTTTAGCGGCCGTATTTGAAATTTTGTCGCATCAGAATTAGCGCGAAGTAGCGAGCGGCATAGGTCTAACCCTCCTCAAAAGAATGTGTGCCTTACGTCTCGATTCTGAGTTTGGATTATGAGTTGTCAGCAATCGGAGCGTTCAAAAAAAACTCTGCCAGCGATTCATTTTCTTGAATTCCGCTCTCTGGTTCGGCTGCTTGAAAGCCCCAGAGTTCCCAATTTTCCCGCCCCTGCGCCGAAGCGCGTCCGTATGCGAAAGTAAGAAGGGATGCAGACAAAAACTATCGCCAGTCCTCGCCTCGTCTTCTTCGGCTACGCCGCCTGCGCGCTGGCCAGTTGCCTCTGGGGCACGGGCTTCTACTGGGGCCGTCTGGCGCTCAACGAAATGAGCGTCGGGTACATGGTGCTTTACCGCATCCTCTTTGCCGCACTGGGCGTACTGCCGGTGGCGCTCTTCTATCGCGTGCGACTCACTGGCGCCGAGCTGCGCACACTGCTGCTTTCCGCGGCCTTCGGCATCCCCATCGCTTTCATCGTCCAATTCCTTGGCCTCGCCCGCACCACGGTGAGCCACGCATCGCTGATGGTGGGCGCCATGCCGGTGATGCTCGGCGTTGCGGCCACGCTCTTCGCCGGCGAACGTCTCAACTCCATCGGCTGGCTGGCGCTCTGCGCTTCCACCCTGGGCGCCGCTCTGATCGCTCTGGGAGGAAGTCACGGTGCGCACACGCCAGGGCAACCCTCGCTGACCGGCGACCTGCTGGTTCTCTGCTCGCTCTGCGCCGGCCTCGCCTGGATTCTGCTCAGCAAAAAACTGATGCTCACGCATAACCCGCCGGTCGTCTCCGCTTATACGATTCTGGCTGGGGCGGCGATGCTTGCTCCCTGGGTCTTCGGTCCCTGGCTTTTGAGTCCACTTACCCACCGCGAGATTCCGCCGCCGCCCTTTGCTCATCTCAGCCTCACCACCTGGGTGGCTCTGGCCTTCAGCGGTCTCTTTTGCACGGCCGCAACCACACTGCTATGGAATTGGGGGATTCATCACGTCCCGGCCTCGCGCGCCGGAGTCTTTCTCAATCTCGAACCGGCCGTCGGCTCTCTGCTGGGCGTCCGGTTGCTGGGCGAGCGCCTCGGCCCCTACGCCTGGATCGGCGGCGGATTGATTCTGGCCTCGGCCCTGGCTCTGACCTTGCGCGCGGAGCGACCGGAGCCGGAGATCCTGCTTGACTAGGGCCGTCGCCGCCGCCTGAGGTAGCGTTCACAGGCCCTAGGGCCTGAGTCCAAAGTTCATTCAACTACAAACCTCAGATCCTTCGACTCACTACACGAGTCTCCATCTTGAAAAACCTTAGTTACGTCAGCGCGCCGCTTGTCCGTAACGCTTGGCCGCGCCTGACCGATACCTCCAGAAGTGAGGCTGGAGGCTGGTGTGACCCTTCTAACCCGGAACAACACTTGCTCGGTGGGTGTCAGAGCCATGGACGATCAACACGGCATCTTGATGGATACATTGAACGATCTTCGTCTTGCGGCGGTGCGTGGCTTGGGAAGAGAGCAGGTGAGCGAGGCCCTGGACCGGCTGATCGAGTTCACCCGTATGCACTTCTGGAGCGAAGAGCAACTGCTGGAGCAGTATGGATTTATCGGCCTTGCCGAGCACCGCTCCGAGCATCAGCGCATCCTGGCGCAGATTCTCCAATCCTCCCATCGCGTGCAGCACGGCGAGAAGATGCAGATGCGCCCTCTGCTCTGCTTTTTACGCGAGTCCTATGCCGAGCACATCGAGAACATGGACATGGAATATGGCCCGTGGCTCAATGAGCGGGGCGTGGACTGACCGCACCCGCGGCCGCTCTCAAAAGGGCGATCATCTTCTTCGGCTCACTGCCGATAAGACTTCAGTAGCGGAGATTCATTCCGCGAAAGAGGAACCATGCCCCTGTTCACGTGGAGCAGCAAATACTCGGTTGGCGTGAAAATCCTGGACGAGCAGCATTGCGAGTTCATCCGCGGACTCAATGAACTGCACGCGGCCATGATGAAAGGCCAGGCGCAAAGCGTAGCCGCGACGTTGCTCTCCAAAATGGTGGAGACAGCGCGCAAACACTTTTCCAGTGAAGAAGAGCTGATGACGTCGACGAAATATCCGGGGCTTGCCGAGCACCAGGGCAAACACCGCGAATTATTCGCTAAAGTCGAGGATTTTTCCTCCCGGCATAAGCAGGGCGACAAGACGATGTACCTTGAACTGCTGAAATTCATGCGCGACTGGCTCAACGATCATATGTTGAAGGTGGATAAGCTGTACACGGAATGGCTGAACGGGCACGGCATCCACTGAGTTACGTCCGCTGCATTGCGCGCCCGCTCGAAACGAAATCCCGGCGCAGTCGATTTCATTCAACTTTATCTTCCGGCTGCCGATACTCAGCCTGTCGGCAGTTTTGACGAGGGGGTCGCGCATGGCGCTAATGAACTGGAATTCCAACTACTCAGTTGGCGTGCAGAAGCTGGACAGTCAGCACACTGTTCTCTTTGAAATTATTAATGAACTTCACGCGTCGATGATGAAGGGCCAGGCTCAGAGCCTGACCGGGCCGCTGCTGAAAAAGCTGGCCGAGTATACCCGCAATCACTTTTCAGCGGAGGAAGAGGCGATGGCTTCGGCACAGTATCCCGGCATCGCCAACCACAAGGTTCTGCACCGCAACCTGGTGAAAAAAGTGGAGGAGTACATCGACCGCCACGATAAGGGAGAGCTTACGCTCAATCTTCATCTGCTCAACTTTTTGCGCGATTGGCTGGTGGACCACATACAGAAGGTGGACAAAGAGTACGGCCCGTGGTTGAATAAGCACGGCATACGTTGAAAGGCGCCGTGCTTTACCCATAGAGTCGTTGCCAATATCGAACCTAGCGATTGATCACTGCTTTCCGGCGGTTGCTGTCATGCCGGATCCGCTTCGACAGGAGAACACTATGGCCATCATTACGGAAAGCGGCGATTTGAGCGTCGGCGTCAGAATTCTGGATTGCGATCACCGGGAGATGGCGGATGCGATCCGCGAACTGCACGCAGCGGCGATGGCGGATCAGGATCGAAGCCTGACCGGGCCTCTGCTACGCCGGCTGGCGCACTTCACGATGACCCATTTCGCATTGGAAGAGGGGATGATGGGCGCCACCAAGTATCCGGAGAGGGCGGCGCATCGGCTCAACCACCAAAGAATGATCGTGGAGTTGAAGGCGATGGCCGCGCGTCATAGCCGCGGCCAACTCGCGCTGACGCCTGACGCACTGAGCATTCTCTCCGAATGGCATCTCGAGCACGTGCAGCGCGACGATCTGCGTTATGGAAGCTGGCTGAATCAGACCACCAGAGTTTAGGGACTGTCTGCAAACTTTGCACTACAGCGCAGGAATCCGATTTCCGGTGCTAACCCTCAAAGGTCAACTGCGGCGCGGCCCATGATGGCGGAGCTGGCTTCGGCTCGCTGGCCAGTTCGTAAACCAGCCGCTCCAGCACCAGCCGCTTGTCGGGCGGCGAGGAGCGCAACTCCAGATCGGCGCGCGCAATCAACCGCAGCGCTCGCGTCAGATCGCGGCGGCTCTTGTAGCGGCGGGCCTGGCGGATCAGATCGTCGGCGGCAAAGGGCGGCATACGGAAGCCCTGCCAGAGCGCCTGCCAGATGGCGCGCGAGTCGCGCACATTCTTTTCCAGAATCACCAGCATCTGCCGGAAGGTGCGGGCGAGCATATACAGGTGCCCGATAGCCGCGTCTTCACCGGCATCGGAGCTGTTCAGCAAACCTTGCAGCAGCGCCAGCGCGCGCGCCCGGTCTTTGGCGCTGATGGCGTCGGTCAGTTCGTAGAGCGAGCGCTGCTTGGCGGCCAGCACCATCGTTTCCACGTCGCCCAGCGTGATCCGGCCCTTACCCTGCGTGTACAGCAGCAGCTTTTCCAGCTCGGAGGAGATCAGCATCATATCCGCGCCCAGCGCGTCCACCAGCTCGCGCGCCGCGTCGGCCTCCACACGCGCGCCCTGCTCCTGCGCCGTCGCCGCCACCCAGCGCATTGCATCCTCCTCGTTCACCCGCGCCAGTTCAACCATCCCGCAGTGCTGGCCCAGTGTCTCGGTCAGCCGCTCGAAGCGGTTCTTGTCGTCCATCTCCATGCGCCGCGCATCGGCGGGAATGTGTACGAAGTCCGCGATAAATATAATCAGCGCCTGCGGATTGGGCGAACGGAAGTAGCGATCCAGCGCGGCAAACTCGTCTTTTTTGGCGCCGCGCGTATAAAGCTGCTTCACATTGCGCACAAAGATCACCTGAAAAGGCGCCATCAGCGAGGGGCTTTGCGCGCGGTCCAGCACCTCGAAGATCGAAGCGCCAGCCGTCAGATCCAGCTCCGAGAGGCAGAACTCCCGCATCTCCGGCGGCACGTAGGCCTTCAACACCGCGCTGCGGCAGCGGTCCAGCAGAAAGACCTCGTCGCCGGCCAGCACGTAGCCGGGCTTCAGCTCGCCTTTGCCAGCGGCAGCCGCCTCGATCTCCGCCACAAAGCGGGCCGTCGCGGTAAACCCAGCGCCCCAGCGTGTCCCGCTCATATGCTTATCCCCTGTTCAGCGCCGCCAGTGAGTCTGTCCCTCATACGCCTCCAGAATACCCTTCCGCCGCATGATTCCCTTAGAAGCCTTCCAGAATATCCGCCACCAATTGCCGCGCGAGGTCGCGTGAGAGCCTTTCCACGGCGGCGGGGCTTTCTTCAAAGAATGTCGACAGGCTGGTGGTGGACTGGTACTGCTGCCGGTAGACGTAATTCCCGTTCTCGTAAAGCACCTTGCCATCCCGGCCGGTCAGCGTGACCGAAACCACCACCGTGATGAGAAAGCTGGAGGACTGCTGAGTTGTGGAGTTATAGGTCAGTGGCTCGACGGTCTCTTTCAGAATCGTTCCGCGCAGGATCGCGTCGGGATCACCGCTGGCGTCGGGCGTGATCCGCAGCCGAGTGCGTGTGGATAACTCGCGTATCACCGCCTGGGTCATCACAATCTCACTGCGATTGGCCTCGGAGCGCGTGGCGAAGACCGGCACCGCCAGCGTCTTCACGCCGGCGGGAAGATGCGTGGCCGCGCCCAGCGTGTGATAGCCGCAGCCGGAGAGCGCGAGCAGAAAAGCGATCGTGGAAATGAGAATTGGACGCATGACTCATCTTATCGCGCAACTCCGTCCGGCTGCCGTCATCCAATCCACGCCGCCGCCAGCATTCCCAGCCCCAGCGGTGACAACTTCAATCCGTCAGCGCGATGGTTGAAGTAGCGTTCGTTGATCTGCCGGTAATCCAACTGCTCGATGCGTTGAAATCCCGCCTGCCGAAGTTCGGCTTCCAGCGTCTGCGGAGTGAAGAATAGTTGAAAGGGTTCACCAGCCGCAGCCACACGCATGGCCAGCGCGTTGAAGGCCAAGCGCCCCGGCAGGCTGAGCGTCTCCGGCGCCAGCGCGTAGTCAAAGCCCACGCCGCTGCCCGCCGGCAGTGCGGCAATGGCGGCCAGCGTCGCGCGGAAGGTGGGAAGCGGCAAGTAGGGAATCACCCCCAGCCATGCGAAGAATGCTGGTTGGCGCGCATCCAAGCCGGCTCCGGCCAAATCTTCCGAGAGCGAATGATGCTCCAGGTCCAGCGGAACAAACGTGAGCGTCTCCGGCACCGCTATGCCCGCCGCCGCAAGCATCGCCCGCTTGGCTTGCTGCGTCGCTGGGAAATCCACCTCGAAGACGCGCAGATCCCTGTGCGGATTGCGATAGGCGAAAGTGTCCAGCCCGGCGCCGAGAACCACATACTGCCTCACTCCCCGTGCCACCGCCTCCGCCAGCCGGTCCTCCGCATAGCGGCTGCGCGCGGCCACAAAGCAGCGCAAATCCCGCCCCACGCGATGCGCGGCTCGCCCAATTTTGCCGCGATAGCCCGCCCCCAGCAGCCGCAGCGCAATCGGATCGTCCAACACCGGCGGATGGTCAGCCAACTGATGCGCGGCGCGGCGGATGGCCACACCCAGCGCCGTTTTGCTCGCCCTGCCCGTTTCCATGCATCCCAGTGTAGACGACCTTGCGCCGGAGTCCGCGCGTACCATCTCCGGCAGCTTTTTGCGCCCACGGCGGGATGCTCCGCGCGTACCATAATTCTCATGAACTGGATCGGATGGGCGCTTCTCTCCGCTTGCTTTGCCGCCGCCACGGCTCTGTTGGCCAAGCTCGGCGTCGCGCACGTCGACTCGAATCTGGCCACCGCGCTGCGCACCAGCGTCGTCGTGGTCTTTGCCTGGGCCATCGTCTTCGTCTTTGCCCGCCCGGAAGCAGGCGGAGCGCTCCCCGGCGCAAACGTTCTCGGCCATGGCGTTTGGGCGGAGCTGCGTGCGCTCGACCGCCGCACCCTGCTTTTTCTCACCCTCTCCGGCCTGGCCACCGGACTCTCCTGGCTCTGTTACTTCCGCGCCCTGCAGCTCGGTCCCGCCTCGCGCGTGGCTCCGCTCGACAAGCTCAGCGTGCCGCTGGTCATTCTCTTCGCCTGGCTGCTCCTGGGCGAGAAGCTCACCCCCGCGGCCCTCATCGGCGGCCTGCTCATCACCGCCGGCGCCGCCGTCATCGCGCTGGGCTGAACGAAGGCTTCTTTCACTGCCGATCCGTAGATTCGACCTGACATCTTACAGACTTTGCGCCTTGCCATTTGACGCGGCTCCGATAGTATGATGAAAGATTGGCAGCACACCTGCGCAAGCCTATCAACACGGACTCGTGAACCAGACTCCTGTTGAGGGCTATTTTTATGGGGAGTCGCAAATGTCCCGCATAGTTGAGATCACAGAGCTTGCGCTGCGAGATGCGCATCAGAGCCTGCTGGCCACCCGGATGGCCCTGGACGATATGACGCCGGTCTGCGAAGAGATCGACAACGCCGGTTACTGGTCGGTAGAGTGCTGGGGCGGGGCGACCTTCGACTCCTGCATCCGCTTTCTCAATGAAGATCCCTGGGAGCGGCTGCGCACCTTTCGCAAGCTGATGCCCAAGAGCCGCTTGCAGATGCTCCTGCGCGGCCAGAACCTGCTGGGCTACCGGCACTATGAGGACGGCGTCGTTGAGCGCTTTGTGGAGAAGGCCGCCACGAATGGCATCGACGTCTTCCGCATCTTTGACGCTCTGAACGACACGCGCAACCTCAAGACCAGCATCGACGCCGTGAAGAAGACCGGCAGGCACGCGCAAGGGACGATCAGTTATACGGTCAGCCCGCTGCACACCGTCGAGGCCTTTGCCGAGATGGCTTTGCAGTTGAAGGAGATGGGCTGCGATTCGATCTGCATCAAAGACATGGCCGCGCTGCTGAGGCCGCAGCCCGCCTACGATCTGGTCAAGGCGATCAAGCAGAAGTGCGGCACGGAGACACTGGTTCATCTTCACACCCACGCGACCACTGGTGTGACGATGGTCTCGCTGATGAAGGCCATTGAAGCCGGCTGCGACATGGTGGATACGGCCATCAGTTCGCTCTCGCTGGGACCGGGACACAACCCCACCGAAAGTCTTGTGGAACTGCTCGAAGGCACCGGCTACGAGACCCGCATCGATCTGGAGCGCGTTCTGAAAGTCTCACGGCATTTTGCACAGATTCGTCCCCGCTACAAGGAGTTCTTCAGCGAGAATACCGGCGTGGATACGGAGATCTTCAAGAGCCAGATTCCCGGCGGCATGATCTCCAATATGGAAAGCCAGCTCAAAGGGCAAGGTGCGGGCGACCGGCTGCAAGAGGTGCTGGCCGAGGTTCCCAGGGTTCGCAAAGACTCCGGCTATCCGCCGCTGGTGACGCCAACCAGCCAGATTGTTGGTTCGCAAGCCGTCTTCAATGTTTTGATGGGCAAGTATAAGGTGCTGACCGGTGAGTTCGCCGATCTGATGCTGGGTTACTACGGAGCCACGATTGGTCCGAAGGATCCCGAAGTGCTCAAGCAGGCCGAGGCGCACGCCAAAAAGCCGGCGATCACGGTTCGCCCCGCCGACTTGCTTGCGCCGGAGTGGGAGAGCCTGAGCAAGTCCGCGAATGCGCTGCCGGGAGCGAATGGCAGCGACGAGGATGTGCTGACCTGCGCGATGTTCCCGCAGGTAGCGCCAAAGTTCTTTGCAACCCGCGCCGAGGGCCGCAAGAATGTGGGCAAAGACCCGGTCGCTCAAGCCGCGGAGGCCAAACCTGCCGCGAGCAATGCGGCTGGAGCTGCTCCGCTCAGCGCCAAAGTCAACTACGTGATTACGCTGAACGGCAAAGAGCACCGGGTCTCGGTGGCTCCGGAAAAATAGAAGAGATGCAGGAACGCATTCAGGAGCAAGAATGGCAAAGCAAGAGAGTCAGAAGAAGACCATGGCCGAGAAGGTTGCCGAGCTTGGAGCCAAGCGCGCGGAGCTGAAGCTCGGCGGCGGCGCGGAGCGCATCCAGAAGCAGCACGAGGGCGGCAAGCTGACGGCGCGGGAGCGCATTGCGCGGCTGGTCGACAACAGCAGCTTTCAGGAGATCGGCATCTTTGCGATGCATCGCTCGACGTACTTCGGCATGGCCGGCAAGGAGATGCCCGCCGATGGTGTGGTGACCGGATGCGCGAAGATCGACGGCCGCCTGGTGCATCTGGCCAGCCAGGACTTCACCGTGGGCGGCGGCTCCGCCGGCGAAACGCACAACGACAAGTGTGTCGATATGATGCGCCTCTCGCTGAAGACGGGCAGCCCCTTCGTTTTCATCAACGACTCCGGCGGCGCGCGCGTGCAGGAGGGCATTGACAGCCTTGCCGGCTATGGCCGCGTCTTCTATCACAACGTTCTGCTCTCCGGCGTGGTGCCGCAGATTTCGCTGATCTGCGGTCCCTGCGCGGGCGGCGCGGTCTACAGTCCTGCGCTGACCGACTTCGTGATTCAAACGGCGCAGGCCCGGATGTTCATCACCGGTCCGAAGGTCATCAAGCAGGTGACCGGCGAGGTGGTCAGCGATGAGGAACTGGGCGGCCCGCACGCGCAGATGAGTTCGGGCGTCGTTCATCTGATCGCCCGCGACGACGAGGAAGCGGCCCGGCTTTGCCGCCGTCTGCTCAGCTTTTTGCCTTCCAACAATCTGGAAGATCCGCCCCGCCTGGAGTACAACCTGCCCATCGATGCCGACGCGGAGATCGGCGGGATCGTTCCGGTGGACAATAAAGCTGTGTACGATGTGCGCGAAGTCATCAAGCGGGTTCTGGATCATCAGGATTTTCTGGAGATTCAGCCTGAATTTGCGATGAATATCGTCATCGGATTCGGGCGCTTGCAGGGCCGTCCGGTGGGCATCATCGCCAGCCAGCCGAATTCTCTGGCGGGTGTGCTGGACATCAATGCCTCCGATAAGTCGGCGCGCTTCGTCCGCTTCTGCAATGCCTTCAACATTCCGTTGATCACCTTTGTCGATGTGCCGGGATTTCTACCCGGCGTCGAGCAGGAGCGCGGCGGCATCATCCGCCACGGCGCCAAGCTGCTCTTTGCTTATTCCGCGGCCACCGTGCCCAAGATCACCGTGGTCTTGCGCAAAGCCTACGGCGGCGCATACATCGCGATGTGCTGCAAGGACCTGGGCGCGGACCGCGTGCTCGCTTGGCCGACGGCGGAGATCGCGGTGATGGGAGCCGAGGGCGCAGCCGAGATCGTCTTCCGGCGTGAGATCGATGCCGCCGAGGATAAGGCCGGACGCCGCAAGGAGCTGGTGGACGAGTATCGCGAGACTTTTTCCAATCCCCATGTCGCTGCCGGACGGCGGCTGGTGGATGACATTATTGATCCCGCCGAGACCCGCAAGGCCTTGGCCGATGCTCTGGAAGCGCTGCACACCAAACGGGAGTTGCGCCCTGGAAAGAAACATGGATTGATCCCCCTGTGACGAGGAGCGGCGCGTGGAGTTGAATTTGGCGGATTTTATCGTGATTGCCGTACTGGTCGGGGCGGGCTTTGTCTTGAGCTTTGTTGGCTTGTGGCTGATGCTCCGTCAGGTTGTGCATGAACAGCAGCGTTCTACGACCAGGCAACTGAACGAATTTGCCGGAACCCTCAAGGCTTTGGAAACGCGCTTGGCGGAACTCAGCCGGACTCCGGCTATGCCTCCCGCGGCGGCTCCGGCTGGCATCCAAACGCCCGTTGCCGCAGCCATGCCTGTGCCGGCTGCCCCGCAACAGGAAGAGGTCACGCCAGAGATTCTGGTGGTGATTGCCGCGGCAGTGACCGCGTTTCTCGGCAAGAAGGTGCGCATTCGCTCGGCCAAGATGCTCGGCTCCCGCCCTCAAGTCGCAAATCCCTGGTCGCAGCAGGGACGTGCTCTGATTCAAGCCTCCCATCATTTGCGGTTCAGGGGCTGAGGCGCACAGGAAAGTCTCTTCAAGGAAGGAAATTGCCAGTTGAAGCTACAGGTCGGAATTGACGGAAAGACGTACGAAGTCGAAGTGGAAGTGCTGGAAGACGACGCGCTGCCGAGTCATCCCGGCTATGCGCCGGCTCAACCGCAGCCTGCGGCAGCTCGCCCAGCACCGGCAGCCAGCCCGCAGGCTCAAGCTCCGGCGGCCGTGGAAGTTGCCGGCGAAGACAAGCTCTGCCGCAGTCCAGTGACCGGCGTGGTTATCAAGGTGAACGCGACGCCGGGCCAGGCGGTTCAGGCCAATGACCTGCTGATGGTTTTGGAAGCGATGAAGATGGAAACCAATGTGACAGCGCCGTGCGCGGGGAAGGTGAAGAGTGTACGCGTGGCTCAAGGCGATTCGGTGAAGACGAATCAGGTTGTCGTCGAGTTTGAATGAGAACCTTTCACAGCGCCGGATTTCACCCCCTCGCAAACAGTGGACAGTTGCCCCAGCGGCAGGTGTTCTCTGCATCGGACGCCGGGTGATCGATATCCCCGGCCAGGGGCAAGCCCCATTCGTTGTGTTAGATTCAAGAAGAGCGCCACGCAGTGGAGAGATGGCCGAGTGGTTTAAGGCGCACGCTTGGAAAGCGTGTGTACTTTAACGAGTACCGTGGGTTCGAATCCCACTCTCTCCGCCAAGATAATAAATGGTTTACAGTGATAGATTGAAATCTTGGAGGAGTATACACTTAACTCCCAGGTTGTAGTTTTTCTCTGAAAATGACACTTGCTCGATTATTTTCGCGGATAAAAAGCCTTGCAATCTGTACGGAACAAAGCAAAAATGCACCTTTCAGAACAAATGGCAGTTAAGTATTATGATTGCCTTTTATAGATCCGCGTAATCCTGCAAAAGATAATCTGACGGTGCCCTAGTTCCAAATTTTCGCCCCGGGGAAACTACGAACCACGATCGGCATTTTTCCGTTTTCAAAAACTCCAAGTTCGACCATAACGCTCAGCCAACGTTTTTTTCGACAGTGAATTGCGGAGAGGATGCCTGTCTTTATTTCAAGAATCCTATCGATTGATTAGATTTTTCCAATCCCATGAGAGACCAAGTTGGCCGTGAGCGTGCTTGGAAAGTGAAAGCCGCTGCTCTCACTCAGCTCCCGGTTCGCTGAATACGAGAGTGAGAATGAAGGTCTTCCCCCAAGCCCTTCCTGTCCCAAATAACCAGAAGTGAGGAAACTTATGCCCGCCAATTTCGGCGAAATCGCCAGCTACCACAGCCGGTTAGCTGCGCGCTATCTAGCTCTCGCGCAGAGTGCGCGCGATGAGGGGAATTTTGCGGAAGCGGAGCATCAGACCGCGTTGGCCGCCCGATACATTCAAGCGGCGCAGGAGCAGCGGATCGCCATGCGCACGGAACCCTTCTCGGTTGTGAAAAACGTGAGAGCAAAGGGATGGCCGATGGAGCAGCCGCGCAGGCCTCTGATTGCCGTTTGCCTGTTGGCGGCCATGCGCGGACCAGGACAGATCGCCAGAGCCATTCGTCAATCTTTGCCCAAGCGGAAAGAACCCTTCCACAGCTTGACGCTGCGCTGAAGCCTCTGCGCAGACGCTTCGACCGGTCAAGAATTCGCGTGGATCCTCCGCACTTCGCAGTATGCGATCCGCGCGCGAACCAACTCAGTAACTCATTTCGAGCACATTGATCGAGTAGGGTGCGAGGGGGAGTGTAAACTCCGCTCCGGCGATCTTGAATGGGCGCTCGACCGGCACAATATCACTGGGATGGAGAATACTGTTGGTCGCATTGGGGGTTTTTCCGCTGAGAGTATACAGTTGCGCTTGTTGAGCGGCGATCTGCGCGCCGGCCAATTTAATCTCTAGTGCCGGAGCATCGGAATTTGCATTCACGATCTTGACATAGAGCTTGCGCAATTTCGCATTGCGCGTTACCGATGTGTAAACCCGCGAACCGGTGCCGGAGAGCTGGGCAGCCACCACCTCGGTGCCCAGATGGCTGGCGAAGAGCACCTGCGCCCAATAGCTGGGCGATCCGTAGCTAGAGAGCGCATCGTAGCCGATCAGGTCCGTTCCCCACTGCATTCCGCCGGGATTCACATTGACGAACAAGGGCGCGTAGCTGGCCATAATGATGAGGTCGCTGTTGCGCTCCAAGCCGGTCATCCATGCGGCGTCGCCGAGCGCGGCCTGAAGGTTGGGCGTCGGCTCGCCTTCGCGTGTTGCCCACTCGCCGACAAAGATCTTCGGACCGCTGCGGCTGGCCTTGTCGTAGTGGCCGGCATCGGCAAGCGACTGCTCGACCGCCATATAAAAGTGCTCGTCGAGCACATCCGGCTGCACGCTCTTGACTGCGGTGGTGGCGATCAACTGCAGATCCGGGTAATGTTGCTTGATCTCTTTGTAGTACTGGGCATAGCGGCCATCGTAAGAGTTAGAGCGGTCAAAATTGTCTTCGTTGCCGATCTCCACGTAGTGCAGCGGGAAGGGCGCCGCGTGCCCGTCCTTTACCCGCTCCGCGCCCCACTTCGTATCGGCGCCGCCAGTCACATATTCGATCTCGTCCAAAGCATCCTGGATGTAAGGTTCGAGCGCAGGGCCAGGCTCCACGTGCTCTTGGGCCATCGAGTAGCCGGCATAGACCGCCAGCACCGGCTCGATCTTGAGATCCTCGCACCACTCCAGGAACTCCAGCAATCCCATGCCATCTGACGACTGGTAGTGCCAGGGGCTGGGATGCGTGGGGCGGTCAACCCACGGGCCGATGGTCCGCTTCCACTGGTAGCGCTCGGGGATATGGTCGCCCTCCAGATAGTTGCCGCCGGGCAGGCGCAAAAACTTCGGATGCATCGCCGCGAGCTTCTCCATCAGATCGATGCGATTGCCATTGGGCCGTCCGAGATAGGTGGGTGGAAAGAGCGAGACCAGATCGAACCAAATGGTTGCGGGACGGGAAACGGTCAGGATCAGGTGGTTGTTTGCGGTAACCGGAACCGCTCCGGTCTTCAAAGAATAGGTGTAGCGCTTCCACTCGCTGCCGACTCCGGCCACGGTGCTGTGAGCCGCGACAACGCCAGTCTGATCGTTCACCAGGCTGATGGTTACGGCAATGCCGTCGCTATCGGTCTTGGCGTAGAAGGAACCGGAGTAGGTCGTCTGCGGACGCACCGCAATGCCCCAGTAGCCATCGTTCTGAACACCGGCGGGTGCCGAGTCCGAGGCCTGGCTGACGCTGACCTTGAGGCTGCGTGTCAGAGCGCTGCTGGGTCCGGCGCCTTCGTCTGCCGAGATCGTGGCGCGCGCATCGCCGCGCGTCACCAGCGTCCAGTGCTGAAGCGCTCCCCAGCCGCTGCCAATGACGCGGTCACGAACCATCTCGGCATAGAGACCGCCATCGTAGGAATAGTTGATCTCCTCGGTCATCAGCCCGTAGAGTTTTGGGCTGACCGTGGCGGTTGGATGATCCACCTGAATGGTGAGAGAAGGAGACTGCGCAAGCAGGCTCGATGGCAGCGTGAGGACGGCAAAAAGGGCGGAAGCTGGAATACGTTTCAACATAGTGCGATCTCCGGATCAATCTCAAATCAACTTGGTGAATCGTGAAGCTCAGCGTTTGACGATCTCCACAATCGTGCTGTCGGGGCCGCTCCAGGCCTCCGCTCCTTCATGGGTCAACTTGCCCGCCGCGTCGTTCCAGTGCAAGCGGGTAATCGAGCCTGCTCCCTTTTCATAGGCATAGGTTGTGCCGTCGTCGGAGAAGAGCGTGAAGTCGGCATCCGCGCCGGGATAGACGCGAATCTTTTGGATGGCCTGCTTCTGATGCGTGCTTTCGACGGGCACGCCCATCGGAAGGATCGATCCGGCTCGCACAAAGAGCGGAATGGTGTCGATCGGCGCGGCGACGGTAATCGACTGGCCGCCTTTGACGCGCTCGTTGGTCCAATAGTTGTACCAGTCGGCTCCGGCGGGCAGATAGACCTTGCGGCTGGTCGCTCCCTGTTCGGTGACCGGAGCCACGAGAAAGGCGGGGCCGAACATATACTCGTCGCGCAGATCGGCAACCTTCGGGTCGCTGGGAAAATCCAGCGGAAGTGCGCGCATGAAGGGCGCGCCGGTCAGCCAAGTGTGATAGCCGAGCGAATAAATGTAGGGCATCAACTGGTAGCGCAGGCGCAGATACTTTTCCAGGATCGGCTCGGCCTCTTTGCCATAGGACCATACCTCGTTGGTATTGCGGCTGCCGTGGGTGCGGAAGATGGGCAAGAAGGATGCGTACTGGAACCAGCGCGTATAAAGCTCAGGATAGTCGTCGTAGCCGCCGACGTTGGCGCGCGCGTCGGAGGGATCGAGCAGCGGCTTGTGCGCGGGATGATGCACGCTGGGAAGATACTGCCATCCGCCGGTGTCATTCGACCAGTAGCTCAGCCCCGAAGCGGTGAAGTCCAGACCGGTGGGGATCTGACGCCGGTAAGCATCCCAGGTGGGGAAGATATCCGAGGACCAGAAGATGGTTCCGTTGCTCTGCGCGCCCAGATAGGCATCGCGGGAGAGGATCAGCGCGCGCTTCTGCGGTTCGTCCTGGCGATAGCCGTCATAGAGGGCCTTGGTGTGAAAGAGCGGATAGACGTTGAAGAACTCGGTGCCGGGACCGATGTGAAAGTAAGCGCCGTTGGGAGGCAGATCAGGCTCGGTCTCGTCGGCCCACAGCGAATCGAAGCCCTGGCTGATGATGTCCTCGTGGATGGTCTTCCAGTACCACTTGGCGGCGTCGGGATTGGTGGTGTCGATGTCCGAACCGGCGCGGTCGTAAGGCAGTCCGTCGATCGGCTTGCCGTCTGCTGTGGCAATCAGCCATCCCTTTTTGAGCAATTCGTCGTAGTAGCGATCCGCGGGCACAAATCGCGGCCAGACGCTAATCATCGTCTCAAAGCCCATGGCGTGAAGCTGCTTGTTCATCTCCGCCGGATCGGGCCAGTACTTGGCGTCAAAGTCGAATTGCCCCATCTTGGTGTAATAAAACCAATCCACAACAAGCACATCGGCGGGCAGATGGCGGTCGCGGTAGCCCTGCGCCACGTCGAGCAATTCCTTCTGGCTGCTGTAGCGCTGCTTGCACTGAATGTAGCCATAAGCCGCTTTGGGCAGCATCGGCGTGGGGCCGGTAAGCAGCTTGTAACCCGCAAAAATCTCGTCCGCTGTATTGCCGGCGATCACGAAGAACGAAACCCGGTCGCCGACCTGCGAACTCCATTTGGTCTGCTCGTTGAAGCCGCCCGCAAAGGTGGTTTTGGAGGGATTGTCCCAGAGCAGGCCATAGCCTTTGTTGGTGACCAGGAAGGGCACGCAGAAGCTGGGAGCGGCCGCCGCCTCGTAATCGGCCCAGCAACGCACGACATGGCCGCGATGGTCGAGAAAGCCCTCCTGATTCTGGCCCAGGCCGTAGTAATGTTCGTCGTCAGGCGAAACAAAGCTCGCACCCACCGTATAAAAATCATCGTCGCCAGGACGCCGGTCGCGGAGAATATCGGCGGTGGCGTCTTTCTGATTGGGAACGGCCTGGGTCCAATCGCTCATCTCCAGCAGCGTCTTGCCCTCCGGCGTGGTGAAGGTGATATGCGCCGATGGAGTCGAAGCAGGGAAGAAGCTGGCGCTGTCGTCCCAGGGAGGACTCTGCGGCCGTTCCACGCTGGCCACCAGGCTCGCCGACTTGTAGATATCGGCCAGCTTGGTCTGGCTTGCGCTCCATCCGGAGGCAGCAGGCGTGGCCACAACGCCAAAACCGGGCGCGGCCAGCGCCGGCGCGCGATTGAGGCTCAACGTGACACGCAGGATATTCGGCGCATACGGCTCCAGCACGATGGTGCTTTTGCCCCGCGTGAGGACGAGCTGATTTTCTTGCGCGCTGAGAGCGGCAGTGCCCAGCAGAATCATGGCGGCAGAGAGCAGAATGCCACGGCGGCGAATCGATGCGGTCATCTTGGTATCCCCTGTTGCGAGTACTGAGCCGCGACCGGCAGGTAAGGCAGCGGCCGGCAACTCTGAATGCAGGATGATTCTAGTTCAAGAGGATTCTCGCTGTCCTGTGGGGAAGGCCGGACGAGCAGGATTCCGGCACACTTTATAATGAAGAATGGCAGTTTGTCCGCCAGGCCTCATAGAGGAGACAGACTCAGCCGGCGCGATTTCTTCTTTGGTGCTTCCCTTTGAATGACTCTATCGTTATCCGCGGCGCGCGGACTCACAACCTGAAGAATATCTCCTGCGAGATTCCCCATGGCAAGCTGACGGTGGTCAGCGGCGTCTCTGGATCGGGCAAGAGTTCCCTGGCCTTCGATACCATCTACGCCGAGGGTCAGCGGCGCTATGTGGAGTCGCTCTCCGCCTACGCGCGTCAGTTTCTGGAGCGCATCGAGAAGCCCGATGTGGATCTGATCGATGGCCTTGCTCCGGCCATCGCCATCAAGCAGAAGAACTCGACGCGCAACCCGCGCTCGACGGTGGCCACGGCCACTGAAATCTACGATTACCTGCGCCTGCTTTACGCTCGCTGCGGAACGGTTCACTGCGTTCATTGCGATGGCCTGGTGAAGCGCGACACCATCGACGAAATCGCCGAAGCGATTCTGGCATTAGGCGAGGGCACGCGCCTCAATGCGCTCTTTCCCGTGCGCCACGATGTGCCCGCGCCGCCGCCGGACAAGCCCGCGCGCAAGTCAGGCAAAAGCGCGGCTAAACCCGCAATCGAATCTCCGTTGACCGAAGCCCTCAAATCGCGCCTGACCGAGCTGCGCGCCGCCGGCTTCAATCGCCTCTATCAGCAGGGCAGCATCTTTGAATTTTCCACGCCTGAGTCGCTGCTCGATCTGGATTTCACGCTGCCCGTGTTTGTACTGTTGGACAGAATCGTTGTCAGCGGCGAGAACCGCTCTCGCATCGTCGATGCCGCGGAGACCGCTTATCGAGAGTCGGGCATTGTCCTCTTTGAGGAGCTGCCGCGCGACGCGGAGGCGGACCGCCCGCGCCATCGCTTTTCCGCCGCATTCGAGTGCAAGAGCTGTCATCGCCCGGGGTGCGAACCGGAACCGCGCTTGTTCAGCTTCAACAATCCCTTCGGCGCCTGTCCCCGCTGCCAGGGCTTCGGCAACACCATGGACTTCGATCTGAACCTGGTGATTCCCGACAAGAGCCTGACCCTCAATCATGGCGCCATTGACCCCTGGAATCGCCCCAAGTACCGGCCCTGGTTCACGGAATTTCGCAAGCATGCGGCGGAACTGGGCGTGCCCCTCGACGTGCCCTGGCGCGATCTGCCGGAGGCCGCGAGAGAGATCGTTCTGCGCGGCAAAGGTACGTTTGCCGGTGTTACCGGCTTCTTTGCGCAGATGGAGCGCAAAAAATACAAGTTGCACGTGCGCGTGATGCTCAGCAAATATCGCGGATATACCGAGTGTCCCGACTGCCGCGGCCAGCGTTTGCGCGCCGAGGCCCGGTCGGTCCGCATCAATGGCCTCAGCATCTGTCAGTCCACCGCGCTCACCATCGCCGAGGCCAAAGACTTTTTTCACGCGCTTCGCCTTTCGCCGATGCAGGAAGAGATTGCCGGACCGATCTTGCACGAAGTCCGCCAGCGGCTGAGTTTTCTCGATGCGGTGGGTCTGGAATACATTACGCTTGACCGCCTGGCCTCCACGCTCTCCGGCGGCGAGGCGCAGCGCATTCAACTCGCCACTTCGCTCGGTTCGCGGCTGGTTGGCGCTCTCTATGTGCTCGATGAGCCTTCAATCGGTCTTCACACCCGCGATACCGCCCGGCTGATTCATTTTCTCGAAGAGCTGCGCGACCTGGGCAACACGATTCTTGTCGTCGAGCATGATGCCGACATTCTGCGCGCCGCCGATCACTTGCTCGATCTGGGGCCTGGGGCCGGCGAGCTGGGAGGCAAGCTGCTGGCGGAGGGGGTGCTGGCGGAGATCGAAGCGAATCCAAACTCCCTCACTGGACGCTATCTCTCCGGCCAGCTCTCCATTCCCGTTCCCACGCGGCGGCGCTCGCCGGGAAAGGAGCGGCTGATTCTGCATGGAGCCACGGCCAACAACCTGCACGGCCTCGATGTCGAGATCCCGTTGGGAATGCTGGTGGCCATCACCGGCGTCTCCGGTTCGGGCAAATCCACACTGGTGCATCAGGTGCTTTATCGCGCGGTGGCGCGCGCGCTGGGTCAGAGCGACGGCGCCGATCCCTCCAGCGTTTACCGGTCTCTGACCGGCGTCGACAGGATCAACGATGTGGTGCTGGTGGATCAGACTCCCATTGGCCGCACGCCGCGCTCCAATCCCATCACTTATATCAAAGGCTTCGACCTGGTGCGCGAGCTATTCGCTTCCCAGCCGGAGGCCAAGCGGCGCTCACTCACACCCGGCCACTTTTCCTTCAACGTTCCCGGCGGCCGCTGCAATACCTGCGACGGCGACGGCACGGTCACCGTCGAAATGCAGTTTCTGGCCGACGTGGAACTGCCCTGCGAGGAGTGCGGCGGCACGCGCTATCAAGCGAAGGTTCTCGCGGTCCAGTACAAGGGCAAAAACATTCACGATGTGCTGCAGATGACGGTGAAGGAGGCGCTGCGCTTCTTCGCCGGACAAACGCGCCTGCTGGACAAACTGGCCGTTCTGGATGAGATCGGTCTCGGCTACCTGCGGCTGGGCCAATCGGCGACAACGCTATCCGGCGGCGAAGCGCAACGCGTCAAGCTGGCCGCCCACCTCGCTCAGGTCCGGGCGATGAATGCCGTCGCCAAACCCTCGCAGGCCAGCCGCGTTCTCTACATCCTCGACGAGCCAACCACCGGCCTGCACTTCGACGATGTATCGAAGTTGTTGACGGCCTTCCGCAAGCTGATCGACGGCGGCGGATCGCTGGTTGTCATCGAGCACAATCTGGATGTGATCAAAAGCGCAGACTGGGTGATCGATCTTGGCCCCGAAGGCGGCGAGGGCGGCGGAAAGATCGTTGTTCAGGGAACTCCGGAAGAGATTGCAGCCAACCTCCATTCGCATACCGGCAAGTGGCTGGCGCGCGTTCTCTGATCGGTTCACGAGGCTGCTTCGGTTGCTTGCGTCTCTGAAGGCGCGAAGGCCCGCATCAGCAGCGAAAGGCCAAAGCTGATCAGAATGACCTTTGCCATCAGACGGCTGTTGTAGCTCCACGAAAAAAAGGCCAGCGCGGAGAAGACGCCGATGGGGGTGATCTCGAAGAGCGCTGCGCGCAGCCAATGCGGCTTGACTCCGGAGGGCGGCAGAGTGCTCCGCAAACGGGGAAGCAAACGCGGAACCGCGCGCAAATACTCCTGATATGGCTCGCCAAGCTGGCCGGTCAGGAAAGCCTCTTCACCGCAGATCAGCCGCATCAGAAAAAAAGGAACCGCGATCAGGACAAAGAGCGCGCCAGTGAGCGGCATGAGAAAAACCAGGGCAACCGTCATCGACCACAAGCCGATGTAGAGCGGGTTGCGTACGTAGCGATAAGGTCCGCCGACAAGCAGAGCGCCGGCTCTCATCTGGCCGTGCTGTACGATGGCGGGACCAAGATATGCCGTACCCCAGATGCGAAAGATCACGGCGATGGCGGCGAACAGGGTTGCCAGCCCGATCGTCAGCGGCGCGGCTGCGCCAAATGAAATCAGGCCAAGACGGTTCAACGTGAGCGCCAGCCACGCATAGAGCGGAATGCGATCGCCTGTCTCCCATAACCACGGAGACAGAAAGCCCAGAACGATGATGCTCAACATGATCGCCGTCCGCAGCCGGAATTCGATCCTCGTTGCTCCCATGCATCTTCCCCTTTGGCGGAGTGTACCATCCCCGCCGAAAGGTGAAGCTGCTGCGGGCAAAGGGCGCACACTGAACTTCGATTGAAGCTGTGTGCGCCGCTCTGGCTCTATGCCGGGCCACGCCTACGGATTGGTGACAGTCAAACCGCAGAAGGTCATATTTCCGCTCACTGTGGTCATCCGGATCACGGACAGTCCTGCCGGAATGTTGACTTGCAGCGTGGAACTGTTTTCCAGGCCAGTTCCCGACGGTATGGTGACGGTTCCCTGGTCTGCGCCGTTGATCATGATATCGACGCTGGTGCTGGAACTGGCGGTGCCGCTGAGCGTGAGAGTGCCCGTGAAAGCTGTGGCGGCGTGAGCCGGGTAGGCGGAGAATCCGCCGGCGCCATTGCCCGCATTGCAGCTCTCGCCACCGACGGTTGTGGTGTATCCGTAGTTGTTCAAGGAGCGGATATTGTTAGTGTTTTCCGCGCTCGCGCTCAGCGTTCCGGGCAGCGCCGCACCCAGCGTTACAGCAACTCTTGGCGCAGACTGAATATCGGCCAGCGCGTCGAACTTGGGCGTGTCGATGTTGGTAATGTCGTCGGTGAACTCCCATGCCGGCGGGCCTTCAACGGTGTAATAGACCAGCAGATCGCCGCCCTGCTGTGCCCAGTCAATCTGGTAGGCATCCACCATGGTTTCCATGCGCGGATCGGCGTTGATCAGTCTATTGGCGCCGTCACTGAAGCCGCCGTTGATTCCCGGCCCGCCTTCGTAGGCGACGTGTTTAATTCCATAGTTGTAGTCCCATACGGAATCGGTGGCCCATTCCTTCGTGAAATTCGGATCAGGATAGTTGCCCACTGCAAAGATGCTGTCAGGAGCTGCGCTGGTGGAATTAATGACGCCATAGTAGCCGGATCCGCCGCCGCCGTAGAGCAGTCCGGAGACTGTCGTAGCAGGAGTCAGAGTCTTGGCGTAAGCATCGAGCCATTGCAACGCTTGCTCCATCGTTTCTTGTCCGTCTCCCGCCTGTGTCTCCAAGAGAGGACGCACACGGGTCATCATCTGGCTGGATCCGAAGACCGCCTCGAATTGCTGGCTGATGGTGGCCATGCGCCATGCCGGATAGCGCCACATGGTGAAATAAATGCCAACGTCCGGAGTATCGTCCACGGTGCGCAGCGGATGATCGGCGGGAAGTTCGCTGACGATCGACTGCACCGTCGGGAAGACATCCGCCGAGGTGTTCCAAATTTCGTTGGCATACTCCAGATAGAACTTCAAATTCGCATTCAAAGGCGGAAAGACCGGGTTGGCCTGCTGCGATGTATAAGGATTGGTTCCATCCGTTCCATAGTCGATTGCCATCGCCATGTTATGGACATAATCGTCGTTGGCAACCATTGGGATATTGAAATAGCAATCGACCTGGAGGGTATTGCAGAGCAATATCTGATACTCCAGAGCCACGCCGCCCAAGCCGTTGTAAACCGTGCTATCGGGGGCTGTATAGGGCGGATTCGGAAGTCCGCCCTGTGTGGCGCTGAGCGGCGTCACGCGGTCGGCCCAATTCACGACGTAGTTGCCGTTGGTATTAGTCCAGTCCATCATGCGCACGGTGGAGACCTTGCCCATAGCGGCCAAAAATGGCGCTGTAAAGACCACGCTGCCGTCGGTTGGATAGCCGGGACGGTAGAGTTGGGCATTGGTAAAGCCTGTACCGGTCGCACTGCTCGCAGTACGTTTGGTATTAGTGAAGATGATTCCCATCGAGCCGGTGCCGGTTTCGTTGAGGATAAAGTCCGCCGTGGTGGTGTTGGTGGCGGCATCATAGGCTTGATTTGCCACGCTTCCGCTCACCCACATCACTTGCACGGTTGCCTGTCCGTTGAAGACCAGCTTGTAAGTTCCGGCGGTGTATCCGGTCATCAGCACCGTGGATGCATCTTCGGTGGGCCAGCCGAGAGCGTCCACAGTGGCATTGTTCTTCCATGCGGCATCCTGCCAGACGCGCGACTGCTTGAAGACATCCACGAATGCGGAGCTTCCGTCCCAGTCGTTCATGAACCAGGTGCCCAGTCCCACATAGCTCTTGGTTGGATCATCCGGTGGAGGCAGCGTACTGGAAGTCGCTGTGGGCGTGGCGGAAGCCTGAGCCGAATTGGCGCTCGGTCCCGCGGAATCAACGGCCTCGACAACGTAGTAATACGTTGTGTTGTTCACCACGGAATTATCCTGATAGGCCGTTGCGGCAGTGCTTCCAATTTGAGCATAGGGACCGCCAGACGTGGTTGACCGCCAGACGGTATAGCTGGTAGCGCCGGTAACGCTGAGCCAGCTCAGGTTCACCTCTTGATTGCCGCCAGTTGCCACCAGACCCGTCGGCACTGTGGGTACACTGGCGGTCACCGTGACGATGGTGGTTTGAGAGGTCGCCGGTCCGCTCGGAGGTGTCACGGTAAGTGTATAGGTTGTCGTCTGCGATGGCGTCACGCTCACCGGCGTTCCACTGGTGACGGAGATATTTCCCGGCGTAATCACGCCTGTGCCGTTGGCGAAGACACCGGTCAGACTCGAAGAATCCCCGGCTGAAATTGAGGAAGGAGTGGCGTTGAAACTGGTAATGGAGGCTGCCGTGGGAGATACCGTTACCGTGACAGTTTGTGTGGTTGGAGCACCACTGGAAGGTGTAACGATAAGAGTGTAGATCGTCGTCTGCGCAGGCGTCACACTCACCGGCGTTCCGCTGGTGACGGGGATATTTCCCGGCGAAATCATACCGGTCCCGTCGCTGAAGACGCCGGTTAGATTCGATGTTCCTCCGGGCGTAATCGAGGGTGGATCGGCGATGAATTCGCTGATCACCGGCGTATTGGGAGTGACCGTAACCGTGGCTGTATGCGAAGTCGTCACACCGGCGGAGTTGGTCACTGTCAGGGTATAAACCGTTGTGTACGTCGGCATGACGCTGGTCTGCGCGCCGCTCGTAACGGCGATATTTCCCGGCGTGATCACACCGCTTCCGCCACCGAAGACCGATGCAAGGATCGCTGTTCCGCCCGGAGTAATGGAGTCGGGTTTCGCCGAGAAGGTGCTGATGACGGGCGCGTTGGGAGTTACCGCAACCGTGACGGCGCTGGTTGTGAAAACCCCGGCTGGGTTCGTCACCGTGAGCGTATAGATCGTGGTGCCGGGCGGTGTGATGCTCACCGAATTACCGCTGGTGATGGGAATATCTCCCGGCGTAATCACGCCCGTTCCGCCGCTGAACGATGCATTCAGCATGACGGTTGTATTCGGAGCAACGCTGATCGATGCAGCAGCGGAGATGGTGGCAGTGCTCGCCTTGAAGCTGGAGATCGCGGGTGCGGGCGGTGCAACTGGATTCACCGTCACCGTGGCCGTCTGCGTGATCGTATCTCCGGCAGCATTGGTCACAGTCAGCGTATAAATCGTCGTATCCGATGGCGTCACCGTCACCGGCGTACCACTGGTCACGGCGATATTTCCCGGCGTGATCACTCCTGTGCCGTTGGTAAAAACTCCGCTGAGGCTGGTGGATGCGCCTGCCGTGATGGAAGGCGGTGTAGCCGTAAAGCTGGTAATCGCGGGTGCGGTCGGAGTTACATTCACCGTAACCGTCCGCGCGACCGTGCTGCCGGAGGTATTGGAGACCGTGAGAACGTACGCCGTGGTCTGCATGGGCGTGACGCTGACAGCAGTCCCGCTGGTGACGGAAAGATTCCCCGGCGTAATGACGCCCGTTCCGTTCGTGAAGACTCCAGTAAGACTCACCGCTCCACCCGCTACAACAGCGGTTGGATTGGGTGTGAAGCTGACAATGGCTGGATCGGCCGGATCTGTTCCGGCGTGAAAGGAGTTGGCGCAGCCGGTCAGCAAATTCAGAGACAGGCCAAGAATGATAACGCAGGGGAATTTGGGGGTCATGAGTTTCATCGAATCTCCTGGCCCAAAGCAAGAAAGCACATCAAGATTGCAAAAGTAGCGAAGGTTATATCCATTTCAGGTAGGACCTGAAATCACTCTATCGTATCGATTGTTAGAGGAGTATTGCAGCGCGCTTTACTTTCACAACCCGCCAAAAAATCCGTCTCGTCTCTTCGACTTCTCCATCCTACTATAAATACAAACTCGCGGCGAATGCCATATTGTTTGACCAACTTACAAGTTAGTCAATTATTTGTCGTCGATATATCTTTCCTTCCATACAATGAATGAAGCAGCATGACAGATCGCGCCAGCATTTCGATTCTATCCGATACCATCGCCGCCGTCTCCACACCGCCGGGACGCGGTGGCATCGGAATTGTGCGTCTGAGCGGTTCGCTTGCGCCTTCGATCGCCACGCAACTGGTGCGTCTCAGTCAGCCGCTTGAACATGGGCGGGTGCGGCTTGCCGATGTGCTGGATGAAGACTCCACATCGGCGAGCGAACGCATCGACGAAGCGCTGTTCACATACTTTGCCGCGCCGCATTCGTATACCGGCGATGACCTTGTCGAGATTGCCGCGCATGGTTCGCCAGTGGTACTGGAGCTGCTTTTGACCCGCGCGCTCGCGCAGGGCGCACGGCTCGCCGAGCCAGGAGAATTCACTCAGCGGGCTTTTCTATCTGGACGTCTCGATCTTACACAGGCTGAAGCGGTGCGCGATCTGATCGAGGCGCAGACGCTTACCCAGGCGCGTCTTGCCGCCAGCCAGATGGGCGGCGCTCTCAGCCGCCGCGTCGCTCCGGTCAAGGAGGCTCTGGTCGAGTTGATTGCCCTGCTCGAAGCTGGCATCGATTTCGCCGAGGACGATCTGGAGGTCACATCGAAGGATGAGATTGCGCGCAGCATGGAACTGCTATTGCCTCCTTTACAGCAACTCGAAGCCTCCTTCGCTCGCGGACGCATTGTCCATGACGGACTGACTCTGGCCATCGTGGGCCGGCCTAACGCCGGCAAGAGTTCGATCTTCAATTGTCTTGTTCAATGCGATCGCGCCATTGTGACGGCAACTCCGGGAACGACGCGCGACACAGTGAGCGAGAGAATTTCACTGGACGGCATTCCGTTGGAGCTGGTCGATACAGCAGGATTGCGATCAGGCTCCGATGAAGGCGCGAACGAGAATCAGACAAATACTTTGGATGAGGCCGAGCAACTCGGCATTGCGCGCAGCCGCACGGCGATGGCCGACGCCGCGCTGGTGCTGATTGTGCTGGACGCAACAGAGCCGTTGAATGAAGAAGAAAGGCGCTTGCTGAGTTCGGTTGCTGCGCGCCCCGCGCTGGTGGCTGTGAATAAGTGCGACCTGATTAAAGCAGACCGGCCGATGCCCGATTGCGCTGGAGTGCCAGCAGTGAGTACCTCGGCGCTTTCGGGTGAAGGCATTCCTGCGCTGCGCGAGCGCATTCTGGCGCTGGCCACTGGAGGAGCTGCCGCCGAGCCGGGAATGCTCACCAGCCTGCGCCATCATCAGGCCGTCTTCGCTTCGCTTGCGGCGCTGGCCGATGCAGCCGAGGCCAATAGCGCCGGCATTCCTCACGAAATGATCCTACTGGACCTCTACCGCGCATTGCGGGCGCTGGACTCGCTCACCGGAGCAACCACCTCGGATGACATCCTTAATCTGATCTTTTCTACCTTCTGCATCGGAAAATAGCTCTGCATTTTGCCGGAATCAAAGAATCGACAATGGCTCGATGACAAGCTAGTTAGTCGATCCTGAAAAAGGCCGATTTCAGGCAGATGGCAAGTCGATCAGGAAGCCGGTGAAGGTCGATTGGAGCAGGAGTCGGCCCAGAATAGCCCTGATTTGGGCGACAAGTTTGCCCTCA
>Ga0181528_10000370_pt1 | contig 34556 bp, 27 predicted proteins | sample PEATcosm2014_Bin_47_FD_119742 | JGI IMG/M metagenome (GOLD analysis project Ga0181528, IMG submission 119742) | Peatland microbial communities from MTU Mesocosm Facility, Houghton, MI, USA - PEATcosm2014_Bin10_10_metaG | ecosystem: Environmental > Terrestrial > Soil > Wetlands > Peat | place...
GCGGAGTGCTCTCTGGTCCCCGCCGCCGCCCGCCGCCGCCCGGATAACCGCCGCCGGGAAATGGCCCGCCACCGCCAGGATAGCCACCGCCACCAGGATAGCCGCCGCCTCCTCCGCGCCGTCCACCACCGCCCTGCGGTTGTTGTTCTTCGCGCTCCGGCGCAACGTACACGCAGTAAACGAGAGTGTCCGCGCGCTGTGCTGATTCAATGGCGCGCGGCAACGATGTCTTGCTGTCGCGGTCCACTCCATCGGAGAACAGCACTACCGCCTTGCGTCCCTGCTGGCTCTTGAGCACTTCATTGGAAGAGAGAAAGATGGCGTCGTACAACATGCTGCCGCCGAAAAAGAAATGCTGCTGCTGCGGATCTTGATCGTCGCGGCGGCGTCCGCTGCCGGAGTTGTGCGGCGCGTCACCGACCGAGATTTCGTCGATCCCTTTGGCAAGTTTGTCGTGCGACGTCGTCACGTCCTGCAGCAGTTCCACCTCTTTGTCAAAGTGCAGCACAAAAGCTCTGTCCTTGTTTTCGCGCAGCAGACGATTGACGAAGTCGGTGCTTGCCTTGCGCTCATCAGCCAGTGCCTTACGTTGTCCTGGGCCGGTGTCCGCGAGTACGCCAAAAGTCAGCGGTAGATCGCTTTCATGCACCAACCGGGTGATCGTCTGCGCACGGCCATCCTGCTCCAAGACAAAGTCATGTTGGTCGAGATTGTTTACCGGTTGTCCCTTCTTGTCGCGCACAATCGCAAGCAGGTTGACCTCTTTCACTTTCACGGAAAACGTTGGCGGCGGGGCAGCATTCGGCGCAACCGCGGGAGGCTGCTGCGCAATCGCCGCTAATGCACAGACGAAGACTGGAAGCGTAAGGCTCAGAGCGCGAATGGACCGTAGGATTTGCATGGTACAAAGAATCGCACATGCCGAGCGCCATGGGAACCTGCGTCAGAGATGCTGATTGGCGATTCCCAACGCTGAATAGGGGGACACATCTCAACAAGGAATTAGTGAAGGGGATTCAGCAACGCTGCAATGATAGGCCAAAGCGAGGCCCGCCAGCACAGGCGGGCCTTGCTCTGGGAATGAGTGCAGTTCAGGTTGTGGTTTCCATTTTTTGCGAGTTGCGGGCAAGGGTGGAATATAACGCCGCAACCGCCACGATAACATTTGCCACGACGACCGGCATCGCATGGATGAGCAATCCGTAAGTGATCCATAGAATCGCGGCGCCAGCTTGTATCAAGCGAAGGGTTGCGGGTTTCTTGAAGAAATAGGAGAAGCCGAAGCAAGCCGTTGCGATCCAGCCAATCCAACTGAGCATCACTGCGCCTCCGCGGTGGCCACCGCGCCCGAAGGTGCAGCGGCGGAAGTCGAGCGCAGAGTGAGAACATCGGTGCGCATGCGCGCCCACTCCTGCACCAGAAAACCTTGTGACTCAAAGAAGCGGCGAATCTGCGGCTGCGTCCAATGGGCCACCTCTTCGAGGATGGGAACCAGCACACTCAGGGCGTTATCGCTGAGCACGGTGCGCCGGGCAATCTGGGTCACGCAACGGGATTCGGAAACCGCGATGGTGAGGCCATCCCCTTCATTTACGTGCAGCATGGCGTTCATATCAGAGCTGCCATCGCCGGCATAGACCACGTGATCGGGGCCGATGGCATGCTCGGCCTGGAGTTGCGCGATGCGCGTCACCTTGCCGTAACCGGCCGTGCAGCGAATGAGCCGCTCGATCGCACCACTGGAGCCGTATTGGAATTCGGTACCGTAGATGTGATCGGCCGGCACAATGCCTTCGAGCGCCGACTGCACGATTTCCACCGGCGCGGCGGAGAGTACGTAGAAGTCGAACTCATAGCCGGGAATGCCTCCCCGCAATGTCCGGTAGAGAAGTTCGATGTTTTCCTTGAGCGGAATGCGCTTACCGGTTTCGACCAAATGCTCGCGGCGAACACGTGAGCTGAACGCCGGATCGTGCAGGAGCAAGTATGCGAGTTCCGCGCCCTGCTGCACGAGATTTAACTGCGCCATACCCGCCGCTTTTTCCTGAAACTCCTCAACCGGAATTCCAAGAAGTTCGGTGAGGACCAGGCCAGAGTCGTTGAAGCTCAAGGTCTGGTCAAAGTCGCTGGCGAACAAATACTGCTTGATCATTGCTTCACTCATATTACTTACTATGATATGCCCCCGGGCTATGGGGATGGTGAATTAGAGGTTAAGCGGTTATTGAATGTATTGATGGAATCTATGGCGTTGCGTGATAGCTGTTCTGGTGCAGTGTTTATAGTGGTTTGCGGCGCTTGACAAAATTATTTATATGAATTTTGCATCCCATTCTGGACGGCGAATGGCGAGTTAGAGTGGGGAGAATAAGGGGTGACCGGGGAGAGCGAACTCTCACCCGCACATGGCGGGTGAGAGGGCTCAGTCTCAATAACGTTGCGAGATGAAATCCGTAATGTTGTTGTAGGCCTGCACAAGCGTTTCTTCCTGCGGCAGAAAAACGATTCTCATGTGGCGCGTGCCGGGGCGTTGTCCGAAGCCTGCGCCGTGGACGCATAAGACATGTTTCTGCGTGAGCAACTCGGTGACAAACGTGAGGTCGTCCTCGGGAATGTCGAGTTTAGGGAAGGCGTAAAAAGCTCCCCGCGGAGTGACCAGTGAAACGCGCGGAGTGCGTGCCGCCCACTCGACCGTGAGGTCCCGGCGGCGGCGCAACTTCTCGCGCACGATTTTCAGATGGTCCTGCGGCCCCTCAAGAGCAGGAGCGATCGCGCGCATGAATGGGTGGGGAGCTGATAACCGGGCGCGCAATAATTTGTAGACGGCCTCCAGATAATCGCGGAGCGACTCCGCCGGACCGGTCGCAACCGCCCACCCAATGCGCCAACCCGGGACGAGATATGCCTTCGACAGCCCATTGAAGGTAATGACCGGAACGTCGGGCGCAAGGGCTGCGATCGAGAGGTGCTCGCAGTCGTCGTCGAGAATGAGTTTGTCGTAGATCTCGTCAGCGAGAATCAGCAAATTGTGGCGGCGGGCCAGTTCGGCTACCCGCTCCAGTGTGGCGCGCGAATAGATGGCGCCCGTGGGATTGTTGGGATTGATCAGCAGAATTGCCTTGGTGCGCGGGTTGATACGTGCCGCAAGGTCTTCGAGGTCAGGCTGCCAACCGTTCTCCTCACTCACCATGTACGGGTTGGGTTCGGCTGATATTTTTCCGAGCACCGCTCCGTAGAGGGGATAATCCGGGCAGGGCGTGAGCACATTGTCGCCAGGATTGATCAGCGCAGTAAGGCAGTGGTCGATGACTTCACCGGAGCCGAAGCCAACCATGATGCCCTGAATATTCTGAAATCCCCGGGCCTCGGCTTGGGCGCGGATGGCCTTGACGGCCGAGGCTTCGCCGAGCGATTCGCCATAGCCATTGAAGCCCTCGCGCATGGCGCGCTCCACGGCTTCGATCATGTGCGGCGGAGTAGGGAAGTCGAACTTACCGGGGTCACCGATATTGAGGTAGAGAATCTTGTGACCTTGGCGCGCAACCTGATCGGCAACGACGGCGAGATCGCGGATAGCATAGCTCACGTTCGCCATGCGGGTTGCTGGCGCTATATGGTACGTCACGTTGGTAGTCATTCAATAAGAGGCTCTGTATTTATTGAACCCTATGCTGGAGCGAAGTGCAAGCGCGAGTCGCTCCGCGAGTAGATTTCTATCGCGCGGAACTATGCTTTGAGCGATTTAGAAGAATTTTATGAAGGTTTTAGTTATCGTTTAGGTCCTCCAACATCCAAAGCAGTAAATTGATTGCCTATCGGAGCCTCGATAGGGGTGCGGAAGGCCCGAGTGGGAGTAAGGCCGCTCTGGTTACGAGACGTCCAGCGCACTAGAAGAAAGGCGACACGCCCGGAAAAGCGTGAAAGAAAGGGTGTCGATATGCCGAACAAAACAGTTAAAAATCTAACTCTTGTCGTGGCCGTTGTAGCGTTAGCCTCAGCGTTCGCGATCGCGCAGTCGCAAGCTCCGGTGGGGCAAACTCTGACCGGAACGGTGACCTGTGAGGGCCGAGTCACGCATCACTACACATGCCAAAGGAATCAGACGCAGCAAACCTGCACTCTGGACTGCGTGCAGCAGGGGTCGAGGTTCGTGCTGGTGGTCGGGGACAAACCATATTTGCTCGAAGGAGATACCCACGACCTGAGAACTTATGCTGGCGGAAAGGCGACCGTCACTGGGGTTGCCGTGAACGACCAGATTGAAGTGCAGACAGCTTCAAACGCGAACCACAATCTGAACGACGCCGGACACAAGATGCCGGATGCGATGGCGAGTCCCTTGCGCTAGACGAGGCCGCACGGATACGGACAGCCGCGATAAGCGACAGAGTCGCAACCCCTAACCTGGTACTGACTGAGATTAGGGGTTGCTGTTTGCCTGGCGAGTGAAATCGCTACATATGTTGTACGAGTCCTATTTAAAGAAGTCAGCGTTCTTCTCTGCAAAATTCTTCTTTTCCTCCGGAAGTTCATCGGCAGGGAAGATGGAATTTGTCGGACAGACCTCGACGCAAGCGCCGCAATCAAGGCATTCTTCCGGATTAATGTTCAACCGCACTTGACGTTGCCACGCGGTGTCGTTTTTGGCGGGGCGAATACATTCGTTAGGACAAACATCGACGCACAGCGCGTCCTTCGTGCAGGTGTCTATGATTACATGAGTCATGGAGCCGGGCCTCCTCTAAAACGTTATGGCGACCGAACATCGCATCAGGCAAGATAAATTAGCTTATTTAAGTTTTATTGGAGCGTGATTGCCGTCACAACTCAACGGTTTTGCAACCAACGTCTGGGAACAGAGGTAAAGGGGTGGGTTGGACAATCTGTAAGGGCCGTGGAAAAGACTTTTACCACGGCCCTGCGATAGCGTTGTAATCCGCAGATATTGAAGAGGTTTCTGATGAAAGCAAAAGTCTATTCCGGCCGGTCGATCTGGGCACGTTGCAGACGGTCAGAGTAATCGACGTAGACGGCCTTCCATTCGGTATAGAAGTCGAATGCGCCAACGCCGCCCTCGCGATGGCCGTTGCCGGTCTGCTTGACGCCGCCGAAGGGAAGATGGACCTCGGCCCCGATGGTGGGCGCGTTGATGTAAGTGATTCCGGCGTCGAGGTCGCGGATGGCGGCGAAGGCGCGGTTCACGTCCCTGGTATACAGGGCGGAGGAGAGTCCGTATTTCACATCGTTGGCGATCTCAATTCCATCTTCGAGTGAATCGCACGGGATGCAGGATACGACCGGCCCAAAAATTTCCTCCTGGGCGATGCGCATTTTGGGATCAACATCGGAGAAGACCGTGGGCTCGATGAAAAATCCGCGGGCGTATTCGGCGCGGTCCAATCGATTCCCGCCAGAGGCCAGGCGCGCGCCTTCGTTTCTGCCGATCTCAATATAGCGGAGAACGGTTTCCATTTGCTGCTGGTTGACGACCGGGCCCACGTCCACGCTCTCATCCAGACCATTGCCAAGGCGCAGCTTCTGCGACCGCTGCACGAGTTCCTCGACGAAGCGCTGGAACACACCCTTCTGGAGAATGATGCGGCTGGTGGCCGTACAGCGCTGTCCGGCGGTGCCGAAGGCTCCCCAGAGCGCGCCTTCGAGGGCCAATTCGAGATTGGCGTCGTTGAGTACGATCATAGGGTTCTTGCCACCGAGTTCGAGCGAGCAGCGCTTGAAGGTTCGGGCGCAGCTCTCGCCAATGATGCGGCCAACCTCGCTCGATCCGGTGAAGGAAATGGCGCGCACCAGGGGATGCTCGGTGAGCGGCGTGCCGATGTCGGCGCCATGGCCGGTGACGATGTTGACGGCTCCGCCGGGGACTCCAGCTTCGGTGAGCGCGCTGACAAAGTTAAAGACCGACAGAGGAGTGTCCTCCGCAGGCTTAATGACACAGGTGTTGCCGGCGACAAGGGCAGGGAAGAGCTTCCACGAAGGGATCGCCATGGGGAAGTTCCAGGGGCAGATCATGCCGATGACGCCGACCGGCTGGCGGGTACACATGGCGAACTTGTTGGGCAGCTCGCTGGGAGTGGTGAAGCCGTACATGCGGCGGCCTTCGCCGGCGAAATAGTAACCGGTGTCGATGGCTTCCTGGGTATCGCCGCGAGTCTCCTTGAGGACTTTTCCCATTTCGCGGGTCATGTCGCGGGAGAAGACTTCCTTCTGGCGCTCCAGAATGGATGCAGCTTTCATAATGATTTCGGCGCGGCGGGGGGCGGGCACGCGGCTCCACTTTTTGAAGGCGGCGTGAGCAGCCTGGACGGCGAGGTCCACTTCTACGGCACCAGAGCGCTGGAAGATGCCGACGAGCTCGCGAGTGTCGGCCGGATTGCGATTCTCACAGGTGTCGCCGGAGCTGGCTGGAACCCATTGTCCATCAATGAAGTTGCTGAAGGTCTTGGTTTCGGGAGCGGTGGTAGCCATGGAAGCAATTCTCCAGGAACGAGTTAGGTAGGGATCGACCGCTCGGCCGCGGTGAGGCCGCAGAGCAGGCAAAACAATGAACCGGCCATGGTAGTCGGCAGCGCGGGCCGATGGCAAGTGCGGATTTCCGGGCTGGCGATTTTCTCGCGATATTTTTGCGCAATGCGATGAAGTCGGTCAAACTAAGGCTGTGAAGCGGCCTCAGCCGGGTGGATTGCTCTCTCAAATAGCTGTTCATCTCTGGCTTTTACGGCAATGAAATTTACGCGATGGCTTTTTCAGGAGCGTGGGAGTAGTAAGATAAGGGATGAGTCCCGGCTAGTGCTCTTAACGCATTGGTATGCAGCTGTCCTACCCGTACTATTCTGAGAGCAGATCTAAGACTGAATTTTCCTGGACGGGAAGGGCTGGCGCCGGGGGGGTGAGTTCCGCATGGGCGGCCTTGCCGGCGTGATACTTTTCGGACGGAAAAAAGAGAGACAGTAAAGAAGATGTCAAACAACGGCTTCCACACCGGTTCGCGTTTCGGGAATTTGCGCTCGTTATTCAGCATGTTCTCAAGCGACCTTGCAATTGACCTGGGCACGGCGAATACGCTTGTCTATGCGCGAGGCAAAGGCATCGTAGTCAATGAGCCATCGATTGTCGCGATCAACAAGAACACCAATGAAGTGGAAGCGGTGGGCAAGGAAGCCAAGGAGATGCTTGGCCGCACGCCCGGCAATATCGTTGCCATTAAACCGATGAAGGATGGCGTGATCGCCGATTTCAAGATCACGGAAAAGATGTTGAACTATTTCATTCAGAAGGCGCATAACCGCAAGATGCTGGTGCATCCGCGAATTGTCATCGGGGTTCCGAGCGAGATTACGCAGGTGGAAAAGCGTGCGGTCATGGACTCGGCGTATCGCGCCAAAGCCAGCGAGGTGCATCTGGTGGAGCAGGCAATGGTGGCCGCCATCGGCGCGGGTCTTCCGATCACCGAACCCAGTGGCAACATGGTGGTGGATATTGGCGGTGGCACCACGGACATCGCCGTGATTTCGCTGAGCGGCATCGTGTACTCGCGTTCGGTTCGCATGGCCGGCAACCAGATGGATGAAGCCGTGATGAACTATCTGAAGCGCAAATACAACCTGCTGATCGGTGAGCGAACGGCGGAACAGATCAAAATCGAAATTGGCTCAGGCTATCCCCTGGAGAAGCCGTTGACCATGGAGATTAAAGGGCGCAATCTGATTGAGGGTGTGCCCAAGACGATTACCATCGATGACAGCGAAATTCGCGAGTCCCTGAGCGAATGCGTTGGTACGATCATGAACGCGATTCGAGTCGCGCTGGAACGGACCCCACCGGAGTTGAGCGCTGACATCAGCGACCGCGGTATCGTGCTCACGGGCGGCGGCGCACTGCTCAAAAATCTTGATAAGCGCATCCGCGAAGAGACCGGTCTGCCGGTTTCCATTGCCGATGATCCGCTGGCCAGCGTGGTATTAGGCACAGGCAAAATGCTCAGTGATTTCAAACTTCTGCGCAAGATCAGCATCGAGTAAAACCACAGGGGGCCGGAGCGGTGCTCCGGCCTTGCGCTTTGCGGGGGCGGTGAGCTGCCGGCAGGTGCGAAGCTCCGCTCGGCGGTGGTTATTTATGGCCTGGAATGCCGCAGGCAATGAAGGCCGACAGCACTGAAAACCTGAACTCATGAATTTTTTCTCGCGGCACAAGAATACGGTGGTTCTGACGACGGTGCTGCTGGCACAGTTTCTGCTCCTGGCGGTGCAGGTGAAGCGTCAGACGGCGGAGGGGCCGGTGCGGTTGATCCGGTTGCTGACCGTGAGCGCTTTTGCACCTTTCGAACGCCTGTCCATTCATTTGGGCGAGAATGTCCGCGGAATCTGGACGAACTACATCGATCTACGCAATGTGCGGAGCGAGAACGCGCGGCTCAAGGCTGAATCCGAACGGATGCGTCTGGATCGCGCCCGAGAGCAGGAAGACGCTCGCCAGGCGCGCCGCATACAGGCGCTACTGGGATTCAAGGAACAATGGATCGATGCCACGGTCGCTGCCCAGGTGATCGGAACCAGCGGTACCGAAAGCTCGCGGGTGCTGTATCTCGACAAGGGAACCAAGGATGGAATCCGGGCGGACATGCCGGTGATTACGCCGGATGGAGTTGTGGGCAAGGTGCTGACGGTGTATGGCGAAACGGCGCAGGTTCTGGTGATGAATGATCCGACCAGCGGCGTGGGCGCGACCCTGGTGAACTCGCGGCTGCAAGGTATTGTGAAGGGAACCTCAACCGGCGAGTTGCAACTCAACTACATTATGGGAGACGAAGCCGTGCAGCCCGGCGAGGCGCTGGTAACCAGCGGCGGCGACCGGGTCTTCCCGAAGGGGTTGCCGATCGGCACGGTAGCCGGCGTTTCTCCGGGGCGGAACCTGTTTCTCGAAATCAAGGTGAAACCGGCGGCGGATTTGGATCGCCTGGAAGAGGTACTGGTCATCACCGAGCAGAAATTGCGCGCGCCGGACACAGCCGGTCTGGGGCCGATTCGCGCCTCTGATATTCTTGCGCAGCATTTGCCAGGAGTTCCGCAGCCTCCGCCCGGCGTTGTCCCGCCATCGCAATCCGTGCCCGGTGGGCAGCCTGCCACGGGAGCGGGTACGATACCGCAGGGCGCACCGCAAAAACCAGTGACGGCCAAGCCTCAGACGGTTGCCGAGGCCGCAGGCGCGAGCGCAGCTAAACCACCAATCGCAAAGCCCGCCAAAATCAGCACAAGCGCGACCAAGGCAGTTCAGAAGCCGTCTGCGCCGAAGTCCGCAACGCCGAAGCCGGTGTCTGCGGGTGCGAGTGGAGTGAAACCAAAGTCCGCTGGAGCAAGTGCTGGCGCGTATACGGCAGTTCAGAAGGTGTCCACGCCGAGGTCCGCAACGCCGAAGCCGGTGTCTGCGAGTGCGAGTGGAGCGAAGCCCAAGCCTGCTGGAGGAAGTGCTGGCGCAACCACGGCAGTTCAGAAGGCGTCCACGCCGAAGTCCGCAACGCCAAAACCGGTGTCTCCAAGTGCGAGTGGAGTGAAGCCAAAGCCTGCCGCCGGTGGGGGGACACGTCAACCATGAGAGCCACGAATCTGAGCTACACATCGCGGGAGCAGGTGGAGGTCTATCGCTTCTCCTGGCCGATGTCGGTGGGCTTGCCGGTGCTGCTGGTGGGACTGCAGGCGTTTTTGCCGGTGAGGCTACCCGTCTTTCGGATCTTCGATTTTGGATTGTTACTCACGATCTTCTTTGCGGTCTCGCGGCGAAGCCAGTTGAGCGGAACGCTGACCGGTGCTGCCATTGGATTGCTGCAGGATGCGTTCACGCACACGCCGTTCGGGGTATTCGGAATCGCAAAAACGCTGGTTGGCTACGGCGCCTCATCGATTGGAATCCGGATCGACGTGGAGAATCCAGGCTCGCGCTTCCTGCTGGCATTTTTCTTTTACGGAGTGCATCAGGCGGTATTTGTGGCCATTGAACGTGAGTTGATGGGGCAGTCGATCCATCTTAATCTAGGGCAAGAGGCGGGAGCGGCGGTTGCTAACTCGGTGATGGCAGTGTTTCTGTTTGCCTTGTTGAATCGCTTCAAGATCAGGGATTAGGAATATTTCCGGATTGCAATCACCATGTATGGTCGCGAAGAAAAAGTTCCAATAATTCGTCTGGCAGTGGCGCAGTACATCATACTGGGCATTTTCCTGGTGCTGGTGTTTGGGCTCTGGCGGTTGCAGGTGCTGCACTCGGATTACTATACGAGCCTGGCCGAGCAGAACCGGGTGAAGGAAGTTCCAATCCTGGCGCCGCGCGGCAAACTGCTGGACCGCGAGGGCCGTCCCATCGTTGATAACTATCCTTCATTTTCGGCGCTCTTGCTGCGCTCGCAAGGCAAGGTCACTGACGCCAACCTGGATGCGATTGCCGACGGATTACATCTCGATCCCGCCGACCTGAAGGCGCGAGTGAAGCGGCTCTCGGCGATGCCTGGCTATCAGCCGATCTTTATCAAATTTGACATCACCCCGGACGAACTGGCATTTGTCGAATCGCATCGCAATGAATTTCCGGAATTGGAGACGATTACGGTGCACCGACGTCTCTATCCGAAAAACGGATTCATGGCGCACCTGATTGGCTACGTCGGCGAGGTCAGCGAAGACATGCTGAACAACCCGCGCTTTGAACTGTATAACTCCGGAGATGTCGTTGGGCAGAGTGGGGTGGAAGCCGAGTACAACGACATGCTGATGGGCAAGAATGGATCACGGCGGGTGCTGGTAAACAGCAAGGGGAAAGAAGTCGGTGAGTTGAGCGATACTCCGGCGATTCCCGGCAAGTCACTGCAGTTGACCGTCGATCTGGACTTGCAGATCGCCGCCGAAGAGGCACTGGGGGACAAGCCGGGGGCGATCGTGGCGATGGACCCGAAGACCGGTGAAATCCTTGCGATGGCGAGCCGTCCGACCTTCGACCCGAACGCATTTGCGGTGCGCATCTCGCCGAAAGAATGGAACGGCCTGCTGACCGATCCAGGCAAGCCATTGTTGAACAAGGCAATCCAGGCGCAGTTGGCGCCGGGTTCGGTGTTCAAAATCATCATGAGCGTGGCGGGCTGGCAGGAGGGCATTGCGCAGACGTTACACGTGAACTGCGGGGGCGGAGCATCGTTTTATGGCCGCTACTTCAAGTGTTGGCAAAAGGGCGGGCACGGTTCGGTAACTCTGACGAAGGGCATCTACCAGTCCTGCGACGTTTACTTCTATACCCTCGCGGAGCGGCTGGGCATTGAGCGCATTGCAAAGTACGCGACGGCTTTAGGATTGGGGCAAAAGACAGGCATTGACCTTCCCCAGGAAGTCAGCGGCGTGATGCCGAGCGAAGAATGGAAGCTGAAGAACTACCGGCAGAAGTGGTTCGCTGGCGAGACGATTTCGGTCGGTATCGGACAGGGTGCGGTGGCGGTGACTCCCGTGCAACTGATACGCGCGATTAGCGCGGTCTCGATGGGCGGGCTTATGGTGCGTCCGCATGTGGTCTTCCCGGATAAGGTTCCGGAAACCTATCGCAGCGCGCTACGTTACACAGATACCAAAGAAATTTCCATCGACCCGAACGGCTGGAACGCCATCACCGACGCTATGGGCGAGGTATTGATGCCCGGGGGTACGGCGCCGAGCGCACATATCCCCGGTATCGATATTGCAGGCAAGACCGGATCAGCCCAGACGATCTCCAACGCCATGAAGGCGAAGATGTCCAACAAGGAAGCCTACAAGGACAATGGATGGTTCGTCGGTTTCACCCCACGGCGGAATCCGGATATCATCGTCTGCGTTCTGTTCGAGGGCGGCGAACACGGAAAGCTGGCGGCACGACTGGCGACCCAAGTCATCAAGGCATACGAGGACAAGAAGAATCACAGACCTATCGAGCACCTGAAGCCGCCGTCCGACGAAGGGACACCGGAGGAGCAGACACCGGAAGCCCCGCCACCACCCTCGACCGAAGTGACTGGAATGTGGAGTGATGGCGGCAGCGACTCCGGACGCCTGCAGGCAGCCAGCTTCCGCGCGGAACCGGCCAAACGCGAATTTCACCGTGCTGTCGCGGCGCCAGGGATGGAGCAGTTTGCGCAGAATGCGCCGCCGCGCCCCGGCCATCCGCCGCAGCCGAAGCAGCGTGCATCGTGGCGGGACTTTCCCGGGGTGGTGGCCGCGCTGCCGGAACCTTCATGGCGGGTAGGAGTTGGACATTGAGCCGCTATGTACGCTTTCGCGATTTTGACTGGGTGTTGCTCATCTTCGTCCTGATCATCTGCATGCTGGGCGTGTCGGAAATCTACTCGGCGACGCTGCATACCAAGTTCGAGGGAATGCACATCAAGCAGGTGTACTGGATACTAACCGGTGTGATCCTGATGTTTCTGGTCAGCCTGATCAACTATCAGGCGCTGCTGGAGTGGGTGCCTTGGATGTACGGCTTCAGCCTGGTCTCGCTGCTTTCAGTGCTGCTTTTTGGCAAGCGCTACCTGGGCGCAAAGCGCTGGATCGATTTCAAGGTCTTCCATTTTCAACCTTCGGAATGGGTCAAACTGATTCTGATCCTGACCATGGCGAAATACTTCGCGGAGTACCGGGAAAACGACCTGCCGTTCCGCGAGTTGGTGAAGGCTGGGCTGATTGTGCTGTTCCCGATCCTGCTGGTGTTGAAGCAACCGGACCTGGGTACGGCGCTGACCTACATACCGATTGCGATCATGGCGCTGGCGCTGGGAGGCATGAGGCCCAAACACGGGATTGTGCTGCTGGTGATCGCGGCCGTGCTGATGCCAGCCATGTGGAAGTGGGGTCTGAAGCCGTACCAGAAGGAGCGGCTTTCCACCTTTGTTGCGCCCGAGGAGGATTCACACGGCTCGGGCTATCAGGTGATTCAGTCGCTGGTGGCCGTGGGTTCGGGTGGCGTCTGGGGTAAGGGCGTGGCCAAAGGGACGCAAACGCAGGGGCAATTTCTCCCTGTTCCGCACACTGATTTCATCTTTGCGGCCTGGAGCGAGGAGCATGGCTTTGTGGGCGCGCTGGTAGTAATGCTGCTATACTTCGGGGTGTTGATGCGTTTGATTCATGACGCACAAACGGCGCCGGACCGGGCCGGAGTCTTCCTTATCATGGGAGTGGTCGCGGTGTTGGCGTTCCACGTCTTGGTGAACGTGGGGATGGTTGTGGGATTCATGCCCGTGACGGGTATTCCGCTTCCATTAATGAGCTATGGAGGATCGTCGATCCTGTTTACGTTCCTGGCACTGGGGATTGTAATGAATGTCCGCATGCGCCGGTTTGTGAATTAGGATGACGCGTAATGCGCGCGAAGGCTCTGGAACCACGGAAGCTCTTGGCTGCGTCCGCGCCAAGCCTTGACCACAAGCGAGGCTCGCGGAAGACAATTTTTCTGCAAAATCCCAGGAGAGCCGCCGCAAGCAGGCGGATGGAATGGGTCTTCGGCGGTGATCGCCGGGGCTTTCGGCGGGGGAATTCCCAAGCCGCTTACACGAGATGGAGCCCTCGATGGGAGGGCAAAGCCGGCGAGGAAGGCAAACAAGCCGGTCAGGATTGAAGATTGCGCTGCGAAGCAAGGGCAGGGAACGGCCCCATCCAACATTCCAAAAGCTTGAGGTTCAGGAATGCAGGAGAGAAGCGGCCACAAAACCCAGTCGTAGCGTAACCGGACCGGGCAAATAGACCCGGGGAGTACGGAATCGGTGCATAGGTTCACATCAATCGCTGGAGCCCTGAATGGCGCAATGCGCCACGGCGGATCTGACGGCATGATCCCCTCGAATCAACTGAGTGGGCGAACTCCGCTCCGTGCCCTGGCAGACAAGCCAGCGGGCGCGGCGCAATGCATTGATCTTCAATACTGACCACTCTGCCTTCACGCTTCCGGCTCACAACAGCCTGCTCACTGCGAGCAGGCCGGGAGCAAAAATGAATAAAGAACTGTACGTTTCAACCACGCCCCACGAAACCAAGGTGGCGCTGGTGGAAGACGATCAACTTGCCGAGGTGTACTTCGAGCGAGAGAACGAGTACACCCTTGCCGGTTCGATTTACAAGGGCCGCGTTACCCGCGTACTGCCTGGCATGCAGTCGGCGTTTGTCGACATTGGACTGGAACGAGACGCGTTTCTCTATGTATCCGATTTTCTGGAACTCCAGGACGAAGAAGAAGATGCCGAGTTCGGAGATGTGAAGGTGACGGGAGCGACCCTGGCTCAGGCCAATGGTCTGATCCTCGCCGAACCGCAACCTGCCGAAGAGGAAGATTCCGAAGAGCCCCAGGAAGAGGCCGTCGCCGAAGGCGAAGATGCCCAAGGTGAGGGAAAAGATGCTGGCGCTCCACGCTGGCGCGGACGCCGCCGTCGCCGTGGCAGACGGGGCGGACGCGACCGTATGCCGGGCGATCGTCCGGAGGCGCAGCCTGGGACCGTGGATTCCGAGGCGGCAGGCGAGTTGGAGAGCGCCGCTGATTCCGAGCCAGTGCCGAGTGAGCGCGAGGCTGAAGCCCCGGCTCCTCGCGAGCCAAAGCGGCGCGAACTGCGTGGATTCGAACCGCGTGGACTGGTGGTTCACGGTCTAGCCCGGGGTATCGAAGAGCCGGATGAGGTTGCGGGTGAGGTGATTCCTGAGACGATTCCTGAAGTTGTAGAAGAAGCGCCTGCGGAAGCGAAGCCTGCTACCCCAGCAGCAACGGCCTACACGCCGATGCTGCTCCCCGGTGAGTCGATTTCGAAATACAACCGCGCCGATGGCGAAGCCCCGGCACCGGCTCCCGTAGCGGAGAGTGGTGCGAGCGAAGAATCGGATCGCGGCTACGGGCGTGGCCGCGACCGTGATCGCGGTGGCGATCGCGACCGTGGTGGACGTGGACGTCGTGGGGATCGTGACCGGGATCGTGGACGTAGTCGTGACCGGGAACGCGAGCCGCGCGAGTATGAGAGTTCTGCTTTACCGGAAAACTACACTCCAATTGTTCTGCCCGGTGAATCGATTTCAAAGTATCGCGGCGTCGAGCCAGTGACGGTTCAGGAGTCGACGGAGGACACTGCTCAGGTCGATCCGGATATCGCATTGGAAGCCGCTCCGGTCGAAGCCATTGAAAGCGCTGCTACGATCGAACCGGTTGCTCCGAGCCAGCCCGAGGCCGCATCCGATGAACCTTTATCGAACGCCAGCTATTCGGGCGTGAGCGGTCACCCGTCCTTGACCCAGCGTCACGCAGCAGAAGTGGAAGAGAGTGAGGCAGAAGTCGGAGAAGAATTGACGGAGCTGACACCCGAAGCAACACAGGAGTCAGCGCTGGTGGAATCCGGAGCCGCCGAGCAGACCGCGTTGAGCAGCGAGCTAGTCGCGGAGCCGCCCGTTGCCGAGGCACAGCCCGAGACGGAGCAGGCCGAAGCCGCGCAAGCCGAGTTAGCACCCGCGGAAATCGCGCCCTCCGGAGACGTGCACATTGAACCGGTTCATGCGGAAGCGGTGCCGGGCGAGGAAGGCGAAAAAGGCGAAGCCGAAGCAGGGGAGCCCGGCGTAGTCAGCCATTCCTGGCGGGAGCGCATTTCAAAGATCTTCAGTGCTGGCAGCGAAGACGCTACCGCCGACGATGAGCAGCAGGGGCCCCCGGCAAACACGAATCAAGCCGAATTAGCAGCCGGCGAGCAAAAGGCCAAAGTCGGTGCGCCTGAGATGAAACGGGAGGCAAAGAAACCGTCGGCTTCAGACAGTCAGTTTGGTAGCTTTGTGATCGAAGGCGGCCACGTCGAGCATGAAGAACTCGATGAGGAAGAGGCAGAAATGCCGGCTCTCGCCGAGCACTTCGATCGCTATGAAGAGAGCGAAATCGAAGAGGAAGCCCTCGAAGATGGCAACGGATCTCAGTTTGGAACGGCGGTTCGCGAGAGCGGCGAAGAGGATGTGCTGGAGGACGCAGAGTATGACTTCGGCGGCGAGGAGTTTGAGGAATCCGAGTTGCTCGCTGACGAATCCGAGGAAGAAGAGGATGAAGACGACGAGCCGGGCGAGACTGAAAACCCCGAAGTTGCAGTTGCTCCTGAAGCAGGACGCCAGCGGCCGGAGCGTTTCGAACGTCGCGAACGTCGCGGACGTCGTCCCGCACCTCCGACCCGCGGGGGTGGGCGGATGCGACCGCGGCAGCAGTCGCGCGCTCTGCCTCTCATCAGTGAGTTACTGAAGGAAGGGCAGGAGATTCTGGTCCAGATTGCCAAGGAGCCGATCGGCAAAAAGGGCGCCCGCATCACCAGCCACATTGCGCTTCCCGGCCGCTTCTTGGTGTACATGCCGACGGTGAATCACATCGGCGTGTCCCGCAAGATCAGCAGCGAGGAAGAGCGCCAGCGCCTGAAGCGAATCGTTTCCAGTGAACGGGAGAACGGGCACGGCGGCTTTATCGTTCGCACTGCGGCCTCGAATATCAAGGAAGATGAGCTGCGCGCCGACATTCGTTTCCTGAAACATCTGTGGACCGAAATTCGCACCCGTGCCGAGTCCAGCAAGAGTCCGTCGTTGATCTATCACGATCTGAATCTGGTGGAACGCATTTTGCGCGACCAGGTGACCAGCGACTTCTCGCAGATATGGGTGGACCACGAAGGCGAGTACGAGCGCGTCGTACGCTTTGCGTCGCGCTTCCAACCGAACCTGGTCCGCCGCATCAAGCTGTACACCAAGGACACGCCGCTTTATGAGCAATTCGGAATCAACGAGGAGATCAACAAGAGCCTGAAGTCCAAGGTATGGCTGAAGAGCGGTGGCTACATCGTAATCAACCAGACTGAGGCTCTGGTGGCCATCGATATCAACACGGGCAAGTATGTCGGCAAAACGGCACGCCTGGAAGATACGATTGTGAAGACCAACTGCGATGCGGTAAAGGAGATTGTGCGGCAGATTCGGCTGCGCGACCTCGGCGGCATCATCGTGGTCGATTTCATTGACATGGACGAGCGCAAGAATCGCCAGAAGGTGATGCAGGCTCTCGAAGAAGCCATGAAGTCGGATCGGGCACCATCGAAGATCCTGCAGTTCAATGACTTCGGACTGGTGGCCATTACGCGCAAGCGGGTCAAACAGTCGCTGGAGAGGACACTCGGCACGCCTTGTCCGTATTGCGATGCGACGGGCTTTGTGAAGTCTGTGCAAACCGTGTGCAACGAGATTTACGTGGAAATGCGCAAGGTGCGGCGCCACGTCGAAAGCAAGGAAGTCATCCTCCGCGTAAACCCCGAAGTCGCCAAGGAATTGAAGGGGAGTAACGGTAAATGGCTGCAGGAGATGGAAGAACTGATCGGCCATCCCGTCCTGGTGAAGAGCGACGCGCAACTGCATCAAGAGCAGTTCGACATGAACTACTAGCTGGGTAGTTGCCGGCTTTCAGCAACGCTAAAGGTGCCCGCCAGGTAGACATGGCGGGCACTTCTGTTGATGACCGGACACGAAAACTGGCTGGACGCGAGGCCCAGCCATTATGAATGCACGGGATACGTTTTTTACCCTATCCGAAAGCACTCTCTGTGTGTCTGGTCTGGCTCATCCGCGCGAAATAAAGCCAAAGGTTGTTGCCCTTACACATGGAGCACATGGCTGGACTATCCGCGGGGATTACGGCCCTTCGTAATACATACTCTTCGTACTCGCATCGTTTGGATTACTGCCCCAGCATCTTGTGGTGTATGTTCGTGTCAGCTACAAAGGATTGTGAATTGGGACCGGTTCAGTACCGGAATAAGCTGATGACACCGGGTATCTTCCGCCTTTTGCCGGAAGTTCGGGTTGACTTGGCCGCCCTGAACTCTGCTATAACCAGCGCGTAGTACTCCCCCCGAGAAAGTAGAGGAATTCTCCTCTCAGGCAGCAGCGCGCCTGATGGGTGGTTGATTGGCAGGCGCCGCCGGTCACACTGACGGCCGGGACTGCCAGGCGGGAGATTCGATCTTGGTATATGCGGGCTGGTGGCACTCGAAAGGGCAGAAGAGTTATGTCCGAATCGCCTGAAGTGATGAACATTCGGCAAGCGTCCGAGTATTTGGGCGTGAGCCCGGACACGCTATACAAATATGTGTCCGAAGACAAAATACCGGCGTTCAAGCTGGGGAACCGCTGGAAGTTCAAGAAGGCGTTACTTGATCGCTGGATGGAAAACAAGAGCAGCGGGGGAGAAGGCACGCTGAAAAAGAAACCGCGAACGATTCGTACCACGGCGGTGGGGTAAAAGAGGGTGTCCGCTTATGTTTGGTTTTAGTTTTGGTTCGAACAAAACGATTGTCGGTCTGGATATCGGGTCGAACAGCATCAAGGCTGTGGAACTGGAACGAAGCCGCGGCGAGGTGCTGGTGAGCCATTTAGGCGTGGAGCCCCTGGCCAGCGACATCGTGGTGGACTCGATGATTGTGGATAGCGGCAGCGTGGCCAGTGCCATCGGCAAGATTTTTGCTGAGCACGCGTTCAAAGCCAAACACGTGGCGACCTCGGTCAGCGGCCATTCCGTGATCGTGAAGAAGATATCGATGCAAACCATGGACGAACCGGAGCTAGGCGAGGCGGTGCGCAATGAGGCGGCGCAATACATACCGTTCGACATGAGCGACGTAAACGTTGACTACCAGGTTCTTAGTGACAGCCTCGACGGCCCGACCATTGACGTTCTGCTGGTGGCAGTGAAGAAGGACAAGATTCTAAATTATACGAACGCCCTGCAACTTGCCGGGCGCCAGCCGGCCATTGTTGACATTGATGCTTTCGCGCTCCAGAACTGCTATGAATACAACTACACCCCGGCTCCAAACTCGACCGTTGCATTGCTGAACATCGGCGCCAGCGTGATGAACATTAACATCGTGCGAGGCTCTATTCCGCTATTCACTCGGGATGTCAGCGTGGGCGGCAATCAATACACTGATTCGCTGCAGAAGGAACTGGATCTGAGTTTCGACGATGCCGAAGCACTGAAACTGGGTAAGAAGGTCGGGACGGTGAGCGAAGACGCCAAGTTGCCGATTCTGCAGCAGGTGACCGAAATCATTGTGCTTGAGATTCAGAAGACCTTTGATTTCTTTCGCGCAACCGCCAGTGGTGAGCACATTGAAAGAATCTACATTGCGGGTGGCTCGTCGCAGGTTCCTGGACTGATGGAGGCTCTGCGACAGGAATTTTCGATTCCGGTAGACCCGATGAATCCGTTTTTGAAGGTGGTGCCGCCCATTGGGGAAGGCGCGGACCTGATCGAGCGGAATTCGTCGCAGTTGGCAGTGGCCGTGGGATTGGCCCTGAGGAGCTTTGAAAAACTATGATCCGGATCAATCTGCTAGGCACAGCAAAGCCGAAGAAGGGGAAGAAGTCCCGTCGCCTATTCACCATGCCGCAGCTCACTACGGATGGGCCTTCTCCGTTGATTTCGGGGTTGGCGATCCTGGTGGTGGCCAGCGCAGGGCTCTACCTGTATTACCTGCAATTGGAGCGGACGCACGAAAAGCTGCAAAGCTCAATTGTGGAGGCGAATGCAGCGATCACCTCGATGACGAAAGTGAAGCAGGCGTACTTGGAACGGCAGAAAGATTATGACGCGTTCAAACGGCGCTTTGACGTAATCGATCAATTGCGTGCCTCGCAGGCAGGCCCGGTTCCGCTCCTGACCAGCCTGAGCGAAACGGTGAATCGGACGGATGGAGTTTGGCTGTTGAACATGCAGGACGAAGGAGCAAGCGTGTCTTTGGAGGGAGTGGCGCTGGGGCCGAACCAAGTTGCAAACCTGATGACCAATCTGCGGCGCTCCGGCTACTTCAAGAATGTCGAGTTGCATGAGACGTTTCAGGAAGACAACCAGAAGCTGCAGACATTCAGTTTCAGCCTGGTTTGCGAGAAGACGAAGGCGTAAACCTCATGGTGAGTTTCAAGGAACTGCCCTATGTGGCAAAAATCGGAATCGTTGCACTGGCAATCATCCTGCTTGCCGCCGGGGCCTATTTGTTTGCTCTTGAACCGTTAGCCAAGGCAAACCAGGCGGATGCGCTTACGCTAAAAAGCAAACAGGCCGAGATTGCGCAGTTGACTCCCTACAAAAATAAGCTGGTGCAACTGAACGCGCAGACGGAAACCCTGAAAGCGGAGATGGAGGCACAAAGCAAGATCGTGCCCGAGGAAAAGGATGTTCCAGCCTTCATCACCGTGGTCCATAACGAGTCTGCGGCCGCCGGTGTGGAAATTCGCCGCTATACGCCGAAAGACACTACGACTAAGGATTATTACGTTGAGGTTCCGTTTGAGATCGACGTGGACGGGCCATACTACGCGGTGTTGAACTTCTATGACCGTCTTCAGAGGATGGAACGCATCGTGAATGTCAGCCGCCTCAACATGGGCGCATTGAAGGGCGGAAAAGTACCGTCGAAAAAGGCCTATAAATGGTCCTCCAATGAAACGGTATCAGTCAGTTGTTTGTTGACGACGTTTTACAGCACGTCCAAGGGCGGATCGCCGCCCGTCGCGGTAAAGAAGTAGGAGGGGCGATGAAGAGCAGCACATGGATCCTGGTGTTGTGGCTTGGAGCAAGTTCGTGGGCGCAGACACTGCCGCAGAAACAACAGGTGAATCCCCCGGTTACGGCGAAGCCCAACGCGGCGCGAACGCTATCGCCCTCAACTCCGTCGCCGAAGACCCCTGCTTCAGCTAGACAGGTTCAGGCGAAATCATATGGCAGAAGGCACGGTGGGACGAGGAAGGGAACCCGGCCGGTTTCCGCGCAAATGGCAGTGAAGAAAGACGGGATGCCGGCGCCTGCGGCCAGAGGGCATCGCGATCCGTTCGTGAGTCCGATTGTGGAACGTATTCGCGATTCAGCCACTTGTGCAGGAAGCGGCCGGCGGTGCCTCCTTGTAGGAGAGGTTAGTTTGCATGGTGTGGTTCGTACTCCAAGCGGTTTTATCGCCGTGGTGGTGAATGGCGAACATACCTATTTTCTGCATGAAAACGATCCCCTCGCGAATGGAGCAGTGGAGCGGATCACCAAGGACGCCATCATATTGCGGGAACGATCATCGGATGCTCTGGGGCGACCGCTGACCCGCGAAGTTACAAAAAAGATTGGGGTGCCTGCGGTTTAAGCAGACACGGGGTAAGGAAACAATTGTGAAGATGAGCCCGGAACCTGGTGAGCAATTGACTGGGAAGGGCGCCTGGCAACAGGCACTGCGGGGAGAACGACGATGGGGTTCAAGCGACTGCTGACGGTAGCACTCATGGCGCTGTTTGGCGCCGGCACGGCAACGGCGGCTTCACAACTGAATTCGGTGCAGGTGACGCCGAAGGAAAACGCGGCGACGGTCACTCTGCGAACCACTGGTTCGTATGCCCACAAGGAATACAGGCCGGACGAGCACTTGATGCTGGTTGATCTGAGCGGTGTGACCGCCGCTGCAGCGGTGGAACGCACGGTTGTGGTGAAGTCGGCGGTACTGAAGGGCTACAAGCTCTCCAGCTACACCAGCGCCTCGGGTAGCGAAGTCACCCGCATTGAATTAGAACTGGGAGACAACGTGGGCCTCGAGGTCATTGACCGGAGTGATGGTCTGCAGATTCTGCTGAGCAGCGGTGGAACCATCGCGCCTACTTCACCCACGAATTCCCATGCGGCCAGTTCTTTGCCGTTGCCGGTAGCCAGCGCCGCTGTCGCTCCCAAAGCAGCGTTGGCGGAGACGGCCAAACCGTTGCGTCCGGCTCCAGAAACCGCCGCTCCGGCCATGAAGACCCCGGAGACATTCTCTGCCGCGACTGCCCCCGCGCGCCCTGCAGAGCGTCCGGCGGCGCGTCTGGCGGAGCCCAGTTCGACTAGCAACCCGCTGACTTCCGTGACCATTCGCAACATCAGCGTGCAGCGCGGACACGGTACGCTGGACGTTATCATCGAAGGCCCAAGCTCAGCCCATCCATTTTTACTGAAGAATCCTGACCGGCTGGTAGTGGATTTCAGTAATGTGGGGTTGAGACCGTCCGTCAGGAACATCGCGGTACATACCAAGGACGTACTTCAGGTTCGCGTCGGTCGCTTCCAGTCCGCGCCTCCTATTACGCGCATCGTGATCGACCTGAGTGGCCCTCGCTCCTTCGATGTCGTGCCTTCCCCTCACCAGGTGATTGTGCGAATCAAGACTGAAGACGCTGCGATGCTCTCATCGCCGCCCAAGGCTGCTCCGGCCCTGGTGCTAGCTTCTGCGCAGTCCCCTGTTGCGACTTCGGTAAGGCCGGTGAGTGTGCAGGTTAGGAGCGAAGACGCTGTAAAGGCTTCACCGCCGCTCACTCTCTTCCCGGCGCCGGCTTCTGTGCAAGCCCCTGTTGCGGCTTCGGTTAAACCGGTAGTTGTGCAGGTTAAGAGCGAAGACGCTGTAAAGGCTTCACCGCCGCTCACTCCGACCCCGGTACCAGTTTCTGTGCAAACCCCTGTCGTGGCTTCTGTTAAGCCGGTAAGTGTGCAGGTTAAGAGCGAAGACGCTGTCAGGTCGCCAGCGCCGCTGAAGGCCGCTCCGGCCGTGGTACTAGCTTCTGCGCAGGCTCCTGTTGTGGCTTCGGTTAAGCCGATGGTGGTAACGCCGTCACAGCCGCTCAAGGCCGCTCCGGCCCCAGAACTGGCATCCGCTGATGTGCCTGAAGCCGCAGGACGGATGAATCCCGGAGGCAGTAGTAATGGTGCTCACGCCGAGATGGTAAGCGCATCAAGCGCGCCTCCCGCAGAGGAAGTCGCGATGCTCGCGTCAAACACTACTTCGCGGCTCCGAGAGCAACAGATTTCCGAGCCCAAATCGCGGGCCGGTATTGCAGCCGATACCCTGGCTACTTCGGCAAAGGTTGGTCAGCCGCCGGTTGGCACGGAGCAGTCGCCAGGCAGCGCTAATTTGGCTGCTACTCCCAAGTACACTGGCGAGCCGATTTCGGTAAATTTGAAGGATGTGGATCTGAAGGACTTCTTTCGTCTGATTCACGAGATCAGTGGACTGAACATTGTTCTTGATCCTAACGTGAGGGGAACTTTGACCTTAGTGCTCGACGACGTGCCTTGGGATCAGGCTCTTGACATCGTATTGAAGAACAACGCGCTGGATCGCGAACTGCAGGGGAATGTGCTTCGCATCGCAGCCACCGATACGCTGCGAAAGGAGGCAGTGGATCGGCGCGCTCAATCCGAGGCAGTTGCTCTCGCGGTGGATCGCCAGACCATTACGCGTTTCCTGAGCTATGCAAAGGCCAAAGAAATCGTGCCGACGATCAAGAGATTTCTGACTGCGCGCGGCGATGTAATTTCGGATGAACGCACCAACGCTCTCATCATCTCGGACATCCCGAGTGTGCTTCCCAACCTGGATCGGCTGATCTCACAGTTGGACAGGAAGAGCCAGGAGGTGGAGATCGAAGTGCGCGTGGTTTCGGCAACGCGATCTTTCAGTAGAGACCTTGGAGTTCAGCTCGGCTTCAACTGGGGAAATGGCGTCACCGGGGTCGGAGGCTTGAGCACTCTGACACAGAGTTCCAGCACTTCGAGCACCGGTACAACCACGGTCACCAACTCGAATCCCGGCACCATACCTCTTTTCACAAACCTCCCCGCAACCGAACCGACGACTGGATTTACGTTCAGCAATCTCACAAAATCCTATGGAATCGACGCAATCCTGACAGCGGCGGAAACTCACAACCTGGCGAAGATCCTCTCTCGTCCGCGGGTCGTGACCCAGAGCAATGTGAAGGCCGAGGTGAAGCAGGGCGTGAAAATTCCTGTTTACACAGCGGGTACGGCAAACGCCAATGCCAGTGTTTCCTATGTCGATGCGGTTCTGCGCCTCTCGGTTACTCCGCAGATCACCTCGGACAACACCATCTTTTTGACCGTGGATGTGGAGAACACGCAGCCTAGCGGCACCATCAACAGCAATTACATCCTAACCACACAGCAGGCTACCACCCAGGTGCTGGTCACCGATGGTGGGACGGTCGTGATCGGCGGCGTCATTCAGACAACCAATACGGTGAGCACTACGCAGACCCCGGTGCTGGGTAGCATCCCGTGGCTCGGCAATCTGTTCAAAGAGCGTTCGGTCAAGACTGAAACCGATGAACTGATCTTCTTCATCACGCCTAAGATTATCCAAACCTAGAAACATTATGCTTTCTGCAGCAGGGCGGGTCTTCTTCGGGAGCCCGTTTTTGCTTTGGAGCGTTTACAATCATCCAGATGGATTTTCGAGGGCGGCAGAAAAATCTGCGTGAGGAACTGGAGCACCGCAAGGTGGATGCGCTCGTAGTTACGCATCTGCCGAACGTGCGTTATCTCTGCGGCTTCACCGGCAGCGCGGGAGTACTGCTGGCAGCTGGGCATTCTGTTTTCTTTACCGACGGAAGGTATAAGGCGCAGGCCTCTGGTCAGGTCGAAGGCGCGCGCATTTCCATTACCAAGGGTGGGGCACTGGCGGCTGCGGCTGAAGCCTGTGTGAAGCTGGGCCTGCGGCGCGTAGCCATCGAGTCCGAACACCTGACCGTGGCTCAGTTGAGTACCTTTGAGCAGGCACTGGGCAAGGGAGTCAAAGTCGTCCGGCTTGCGGGCACAGTGGAAGAGCTGCGCGCGTTGAAAGACGCCGATGAGATTGAGTTGTTGCGGCACGCGGTAAAGGTATCCTCGGGTCTGTTCCGGCCCTTGCTGCGATCGATGCGTGTAGGCGTTGCCGAATCCGCAGTTGCCGCGAAGCTCGAATACATGTCCAGGAAAGCTGGCGCGGAGCGCATGTCATTTGAAACGATTGTCGCTTCCGGTGCACGCTCGGCGCTACCGCACGGGGTGGCTTCGGCCGCCAAGCTGCCGTCGGCAGGATTCGTGGTGTTAGACTACGGAATTGTACTCGACGGGTATTGTAGCGACATGACCCGCACCGTACATCTTGCCAAGGCTTCGGCTGAGGCACGCGCGCTGTACGTTGCTGTTCTGGAGGCCCAACTGTCGGCGATCAGCGCGGTGCGCCCCGGCGCTACCACGGGAGAAGTCGATCGGGCGGCGCGGCAGGAGTTGAAACATGCCAAGTTGGATCGCTTCTTCACCCATTCCACCGGGCACGGTGTGGGACTGGAAATTCACGAACCACCGAGGCTGGCGGCAGGCGCGGATGCGATTCTGCGGCCGGGGATGGTTATCACTATCGAGCCCGGGGTTTATCTGCCAGGTAATTGCGGTGTGCGGATTGAAGACATGGTGCTGGTGACTGAGCACGGGTATGAGGTGCTGACGCCGGTGAGTAAAGAGTTGATCGAACTGAACTGAAGTGTCAGGCGGGCAAATACAAGGGTGGTAAATCCATAGCTGCGTCGCGGAACCTACGACGCTCCTGGCGGCCAATGAATCAGAAAGAAATTAAAGAGCTGATCGAGTTTCTCGTTGAGAAGGATATTGCCGAGTTCGAACTGGAGCGCGGCGATGTCAAAATACGCATCAAGCGCGGGCAACCTGTCGCGGCTACTGTTGGCGCTTATGTGGCGCCCACGGCGCCATCCGCAACTCTGCCGCTTCCAACTCCGGCGTCGGCTCCTGTGGCGGTCCCTTCGACTGAGAGCGAGGAAGGCCTGTGCGTCATTAAGTCTCCCATTGTGGGGACTTTCTACGAGGGATCGTCTCCGGGGGCCCCGGCGTTTGTGAAGGAAGGCGATACGGTCACAGTGGGCCAGGTTCTCTGCATCGTCGAGGCCATGAAGCTGATGAACGAAATTGAGTCAGAGGCCGCAGGACAGATTGTGAAGATTCTGGTTTCGAACGGTCAGCCAGTCGAGTACGGCCAGCCACTGTTCAGGATTCGTACCAAGTAAACCGGCGGAGACGGGATTGGTCCGCCCGGTTGACTTCGGAGGCGCTCCGCGCATTTCGTGTGAACCGCGCCGTGGCACGCACGCGGAATAAGGCGCGGTCACGCCGACTGTCAGGCGGGCCAGCGGGAGCACATTGAAGCATGTTCAAAAAGATTCTGATTGCCAATCGCGGGGAAATCGCGCTCCGCATCATTTGTGCCTGCAAAGAGCTGGGCATCAAAGCCGTTGCCGTGTACAGCGAGCCGGACCGCAACTCACTGCATGTTCGCTTTGCCGACGAAGCGATTTGTATTGGACCGGCGCGCGCGGCCGAAAGTTACCTCAACATTCCGGCGGTGATCAGTGCCGCGGAAATCGCCAATGTCGACGCGATTCATCCCGGCTACGGACTGCTAAGCGAAAACGCGAATTTTGCGCATGTCTGCCAAACCTCTGGCCTTAAGTTCATCGGGCCACCGCCGGAAATCATCCGGATGATGGGCGAGAAGGACAAGGCCCGTCAGGCGATGAAGCGGTGTGGAGTGCCCATCCTTCCCGGCTCCGACGGAGTGATCGGAAGTGAGGATGAGGCCGTGGAATGGGCGCGGCAGGTGGGTTTCCCGGTCATTGTGAAGGCCTCGGCGGGCGGCGGCGGACGTGGAATGCGGGTCATCCGCTCGGTGGAGGAGCTGCCGCATATGTTCAATGCGGCACATTCGGAAGCGGCCTCGGCCTTCGGTAATGGCGACCTTTACATGGAGAAATTCATCGAGTGTCCTCGCCACATCGAATTCCAGATATTGGCCGACGAGCACGGAAACGTGGTGAGCCTGGGGGAACGCGACTGTTCCATTCAGCGGCGTCATCAGAAGTTGGTGGAGGAATCCCCATCTCCCAGCGTATCTCCTGAACTTCGCAAGAAGATGAACGCCATCCTGGAAAAGACGATGAAGGAGATTGGCTACGTCAATGCCGGAACCGTCGAGTTTCTGATGGACGAAGATGGAAACCTGCACTTCATCGAGATGAACACCCGTATCCAGGTGGAGCATCCGGTTACTGAATTTGTCACCGATGTTGACCTGGTGAAGAGCCAGATTCTGATTGCTGCGGGAGCCAAACTCACGGACATCATCCAACAACCGATTGTTCCGCGCGGTCACTCCATAGAGTGCCGCATCAACGCGGAGCATCCCGAGAAGTTCACGCCGTCGGCCGGCAAGATTACGGTATTCAACGCTCCGGGTGGGGTCGGGGTTCGGGTGGATACGGCACAGTATCAGGAAGGCGTAGTGCCTCCCTATTACGATTCGCTGATCGCGAAATTGATCGTTCGCGGCAAGGATCGCCCGGAGGCGCTGGTCCGCATGAGGCGCGCACTGGATATGTTTATCGTGGAAGGCATCCACACCTCGATTCCACTGCACAAGCGCATTCTGCAGGAGCCGGATTTCATCGCCGGAAAAATCGATACGAAGTTCATGGATCGATTCATGCCGAAGAAGTAGCGCAACAGAAGCGTCAGAGGGCAGTCCCGCACCGTTCCTTTCAGCAACAAGGCTTCGCGGAGTTTGCGGCCAGAGATGAAGATTCCACTGCTCTACCCTATCCTCGACGTGGACAGTTTGAGCGCCGGCTGCGAACAAGGAAAGTTGCTGCAATCGGTCTGCGCTCATTCGTTGGCTCTGGCCGAGGCTGGCTGTACCCTGCTGCAGTATCGCGCCAAGCGGCTGGATATGCGCTCGGCCCTGGCGCAGGCTCGGGAGTTGCGCCGTTTGCTTCCGGGGGTAACACTGATCATGAATGATCGCGCTGACCTCTGCCTGGCCGCGGGCTTCGATGGGGTACACATAGGGCAGGAAGATCTTTCGCCCGAAGGCGCGCGCTCCGTGGTAGGCGCGAAGGCAATCGTCGGGCTGTCCACGCACAATCCTATCCAGATGACCGAGGCGCTTACGAAGCCGGTGGATTATCTGGCGATCGGTCCCGTCTTTGCAACCGGCAGCAAGCAGAATGCCGATCCGATGGTGGGCGTGGCTGGAGTGTCCGAGGCCTGTCGATTGCGGGATGACTCGGGTCGAGCACTTCCATTGGTGGCAATTGGCGGAATCACGCGAGCCAACGTGGTAGCCGTTCTGAAGACAGGGGTAGACTCGGTGGCGGTAATCGGCGACATATCCCGTTCGCCGCGCGAATCCGCTAGGGAATTTTTCCGCCTGATGATGTAGAGTTCTGTTCAACCGTTCTGAACGGCTGAAGTTTACCTCCGCTCGTGCCTGTGGCGGGCTGGTACAAATTACGATAACGCTGGATTGCCAAAAGTATTTCTGTGGCCAAGGAGAGCGGTGAGTCAGCTCGTGAAGGAAACCTATCCCGGTCAGGATACGGAGTTTGTAAAAGGCTTGGGACTTACCAGCGCAACCACACTGGTGATGGGCTCGATGATCGGATCGGGCGTCTTCATTGTGGCCGCCGATATCGCGCGCATTGTGGACTCGCCCGCGTTGCTGATTGCAGCATGGCTGGTGACCGGATTCATGACCGTGGTGGCAGCGCTTTCATACGGCGAACTGGCGGCGATGATGCCCCGGGCGGGCGGCCAGTATGTGTACTTGCGAGAGGCCCTGGGGCCGTTGTGGGGTTTCCTTTACGGCTGGACACTGTTCCTGGTAATTCAGTGCGGCACGATTGCAGCGGTCGCCGTAGCGTTCGGCAAATTCCTCGGAGTCTTCCTTCCTTCTGTCTCTTCCTCGAACTGGATTGTGCACATCTGGAAAGTTCCTGCGCTTCATCTTGGACCGATGGTGCTGGGCAACATGGAAGTAGGGCTGAACACCCAGAATCTGGTTGCCATCGCGACGATCGTGTTGCTCTCTACGGTCAACATTTTCGGGGTAAAGACCGGAGCCTTTGTGCAGGTAGTGTTTACCACGGCCAAAATCGCGGGGCTGCTGGGACTTATCCTCATCGGTATCTGGGCCGGCAGCACGCCCGAGGCGCTCAGTGCAAATTTCGGGGCGAACTTCTGGCTCCATGCGGGACTGGGAGCACTGCACAAGATTCCGGTCGGAGTCAGCGGAGCGACCGCACTGGTTTCCACCATTACTGTGATTGCCGTGGCGCAGGTCGGATCGTTATTTTCCGCAGACGCATGGAACAATGTAACCTTCACTGCTGGAGAGGTGCGTAATCCGCAACGCAATCTGCCGCTCTCGCTGGCGATCGGAACCGGCGCGGTCATTCTCATCTACATTGCAGTGAACTTCATCTATCTGCTGGTGCTTCCACTTTGGGGTGACCCTTACTCGATGACCAGCGTCGGGCGCGGCATCCAGTATGCCTCGGAAGACCGGGTGGCGACGGCTGTCATGCAGCAGATCATGGGACAGAGCGGTGCCAAGTTGATGGCCTTGGCAATCCTGGTCTCCACCTTTGGTTGCAATAACGGGCTGATTCTGGCAGGCTCACGTGTCTACTACGCGATGGCAAAGGATGGACTGTTCTTCCATTCGGTAGGGAGACTCCATCCGCGCTTCAAGACTCCACACCTTTCTCTCATGGTGCAGGCGGTATGGGCCAGCGTACTGTGCCTGAGCGGAAGCTACGGGCAGTTGCTCGATTACACGATTTTTGCGGTCCTACTCTTTTATGTGCTCACCCTGGTGGGATTGTTTGTTCTACGCCGCACGCGTCCGAATGTGCCGCGACCGTATCGTGCCCTGGGATATCCGTGGCTGCCTGCGATCTATATCGTGATGGCGTTATTCATTGATATTGTTTTGTTGCTCTACAAGCCGCAATATACGTGGCCCGGTCTGGTTATTGTCCTGCTTGGCATCCCGGTATATTTCCTGTGGTCCCGCAACGGAGTGCAAACTCCGGCAGGTGTGGCTCCTATCGAGTAATGGTTCTGCATTTTTTGCGACGGAGAACAAAATAGGAATGGCGAATCTGCTGGCAACAAAACCCCTGGACATGCTGCTCTGCGAAGCCAGCGAGAAGGGCGAACACAGCCTGAAACGTGTGCTTGGCCCGGTCAACCTGATTATGTTGGGCGTCGGTGCAATCATTGGCGCTGGAATCTTTGTGCTTACGGGTTCTGCCGCGGCGCGCTATGCCGGACCAGCCATCGTCGTCTCCTATATTCTTGCCGGCATTGCCTGCGCATTTGCCGGGCTGTGTTACGCGGAATTCGCTTCGCTCATTCCCATCGCCGGTTCGGCATACACGTACGGTTACGCAACCTTAGGCGAAATCTTCGCCTGGATCATCGGCTGGGACTTGATTCTGGAGTATGCCTTCGGCGCGGCGACCGTGGCCTCCGGCTGGAGCAGCACGCTGATCGCTTTTCTGCAGGATTACGGCATTAAACTGCCTCCACAGATTTGCGATACGCCTGGTTCGGTCTGGGTGCTATACGATCAGCGCTGGGTTCCGATGACAACCCTTTCAGGCAAAGGAATTGACCTCGCGGTGCTGCCTCATGTGACCGCTCAGTTCAATCTGCTTGCCTTCCTCGCGATCATTGTCATCACTACGATTCTTGTGATCGGCATTCAAGAGTCGGCCACTATGAACACCACGATCGTGTTCGTGAAGCTCTTCGCGGTTTTGACTTTCATTGCGGTGGCTGCCGGATATGTCTTTCATCATCAGGCGCAGACCGCCGCCAACCTGCACCCTTTCGTGCCGCCATCCTATGGCTGGGCCGGCGTGATCCGAGCGGCCGGGGTAGTGTTCTTCGCCTACATCGGATTTGACGCGGTCTCAACGGCCGCGCAGGAAGCCAAGAACCCGCAACGCGATATGCCCATTGGAATCCTCGGCTCGCTGGTGATCTGCACCACTCTTTACATCCTGGTCTCTTTCCTGCTGACCGGAACGGTGCACTACACGCGCCTGAATGTGGGTGCTCCGGTGTCGCTGGCGATTCGCGAAACGGGCGTGCGCTGGGGAAGCTACGTGGTAAATGCGGGTGCGCTGGCCGGCCTCAGCACGGTCATGCTGGTGATGTTGCTGGGCCAGTCGCGAGTTTTCTATTCGATGTCGCGGGATGGGCTGCTTTGGAAGTGGGCTGGAGAGATCCATCCCAAGTTCCGTACTCCGTGGAAGTCTTCGATTGTTGTAGGGATTTTTGTGGCCTGTTTTGCGGCCGTGGTTCCCATCGGCGTACTGGGCGAACTCGTCTCCATCGGAACCTTGCTGGCGTTTGTGATTGTCTGTGCGGGCATCTGGATTCTGCGCATTCGAAGGCCCGAACTTCATCGCCCGTTCAAGACGCCACTGGTCCCCTTTGTTCCGATCATGGGCATGCTGGTTTCGCTCCTCATGATGGTCTTCCTGCCGTGGCAGACTTGGCTGCGCATGATCATTTGGCTTGTCATTGGAATGGTGATCTACTTCACCTATGGACGTCACCACAGCAAAGTTCAGGCGGCGTTGGCCAAGTCCAGTACGCTGGCGGGCTGAGGATAACGGTTGGACCGGAGACGCTTTCCTTCGAGAAAGCGTCTTCGCATTCAGTATCTCTCTTGCGTCTTTCCGCCGCATCCTTGTCCTAGTACAATCGCTGCCAGAGCGCCTATGCGAGCATTGCGAAATGTAGGGTTTTTATCGGCCGCGTTGCTGTGCGTAGTCATTATTGGCACGGCGGGCTTCCACTTTATCGAGCACTGGAGCTGGTTTGACGGCTTCTACATGGTGCTCACCACTCTGACCACGATTGGCTACGGGGAGGTGCACCCGCTGTCGCAAGCGGGACGATACTTCAATGTGAGCCTTATCCTCGCCGGTGTGGGGTTGGTGTTCTTAATCCTGGGGGCATTAGGGCAGGCACTCCTGGAATTCGAATTCAACAATTTGTTTGGCAGGCGGAAAATGGAACGAGAGATCAGCCGGTTGCAAGGGCATTACATTATCTGCGGCGCTGGGCGGGTAGGCCGCGCTGTGGCTCGCCAACTGGAGAGCAATCCCGCGCCGTTCGTCCTCCTTGATAACAATGAGGCCAAGGTCGAGCGCATTCGCGAGGAAACTAAGTGGCTGGTGGTCCACGCCGATGCAACCTTGGAAGCACAACTGCTCGCCGCGCGGATTGACCAAGCCGCCGGACTGGTTGCCACGACCACCACGGACGCAACCAACACCTACGTCGTGCTGACCGCGCGCAGTCTGAACCCGAACCTGAAGATTATTGCGCGAGCAAGCGAAGAGGGCGCGGAGAAACACATGCGTACCGCTGGCGCCGACCAGGTGATTTCACCATATGGCTTCGCGGGTTTCCGCATCGCACAGGCTTTCCTCCGTCCACACGTGATGGACTTTTTGGAGGTGGCTCTCTTGCGTAGCTCCGAACTGGGATTGGAACTGGAGGAGTTGACGATCGATGCGTCCTCGGTCTATGTCGGCCAGGGTTTGCGCTCCTCCGGAATTCGTCATGATCTCGGGATAACGGTTCTGGCCATCAAACGGGAAGGCGAGGAGATGAAGTATAGTCCAGCAGCAGATGCTCTTCTTTGTGCGGGCGATCATCTGATTGTGATGGGCGAGCCTTCGCGGTTGCGAGAGTTGGAATCGTTGGCCGGAGCGAAAAAGTGAAAATTACCACCGCTGCCGAAATGTCTGCAATTGACCGGGCCACCACTCAACACCACGGTGTTCCTTCGCTGACGCTGATGGAGAACGCGGGCGGTGAGGTGGCGAGTTTCGCACGCGAACGCTGGCCGGATGCGAACCGGATCACGGTGGTCTGCGGCAGAGGGAACAATGGCGGCGATGGGTTTGTCGCGGCCCGGCGTTTGCATGGGGCCGGAAGAGTAGTGGAAGTGTTATTGCTCGGTCCGGCAGAGGGATTGAAAGCGGATGCCGCAACGATGTTGGAGCGGCTCCCTCTGCGTCCGATCGTGGTGTGCAACGCGGAGGAAGTTGGGCGGGAATATGCGCGCAGTCTGGCGGGCGCGAACCTCATCATCGACGCGATATTCGGCACCGGATTCAAGCCTCGCGAAGGTACTTCGCCCACGCAGGACTTGGCGGGAGCCGTAATTACGGCAATCAATGCGTTGTCGGTGCCTGTGCTCTCGGTTGACCTCCCTTCGGGTGTGGATGCTGACGTCACCTCCAGTGCTGCTGATCCTCGAATGGTGGTCTGCCGCTCCAGCGCCGTGATTACCTTCACCGCTCCCAAACCTGCTCACATGTTCGCTCAGTTGAGCCGAGGTCCGATGGTAGTTGCTCCCATTGGAACTCCGGAAGCGGCGATTGTCTCCGCGCAGAATCTCTACGCGGTGAGTCCGCAGGAGGTGGCTGCACTGTTCGCTCCGCGGGCACTGGACAGCAACAAAGGGCGATTTGGACACGTGCTTGCCGTAGGAGGTTCGCTCGGCAAAAGTGGCGCCATCGCCATGTGTGGCACGGCGGCGTTGCGCATTGGTGCAGGACTGGCGACCGTGGCATGTCCTGCATCCGTCCTGCCGACCGTTGCAGGATTTGCGGCGGAGTTGATGACGGAACCTTTCGGCGATGGCACCTCACGGAGTGTCGCACCTGGGGATGCGGCGCATTGCCTGGAACTGGCGAAATCCCGAGATGTACTAGCAATTGGCCCAGGTTTGTCGCAGCGTCCGGGAGTGGCAGAGTTCGTGCATCGCCTGGTAAAGGGTGCGCATTGTCCGGTCGTGCTGGATGCCGACGGACTGAACGCGGTTGCTGGTTCGCCGGAACTCCTGCAAGGTGCTGCTCGTCCCCTGATCCTCACGCCGCATCCCGGCGAGATGGCGCGTTTGACCGGAAGCAGCGTTGCGGAGATACAGGGGAACCGGGTTGCCGCCGCCCGGGAATTTGCGCAAAGGCACCGCTGCATCGTGGTGCTGAAGGGATATCGTACGGTGGTTGCCTATCCAGGCGGTGCGGTCTGGGTGGTGGCAACCGGAAATCCAGGTATGGCGAGCGGTGGCACTGGCGACGTTCTGACTGGGATGATTGCCGGAGCCGTCGGCCAGTTCCCGGGACATCTGGAAGAATCGGTGCGGGCTGCCGTCTTTCTGCATGGTTTGGCAGGCGACGTGGCTTGCGAACACATCGGCGAGGAATCCCTGGTGGCGACTGATCTGCTGCGCTACCTGCCAGTGGCCTTCCGCAGAATGCGACAGTGGGCGAAGCGGAAAAACATTCGCCTCTGCTGACGTATTCCGCGCTGCAATTCCTGCCCACGATGCTATGATTCGGGCAATGACGCGCGATTTTACCTCGCATTCTGCGGAGGAAACAATTGAACTCGGGCGCCAATTGGCAACCCAGTTGGGCGATGCCCGCGTGGTCTTGCTGCGTGGGGACCTTGGCGCAGGAAAGACGACGCTGGTCAAGGGCATTGCCGAAGGCTTCGGGGCTGCCGAGGCGGATGATGTTACCAGCCCGACGTTTACCCTGATTCACGAGTATCGCGGACCGGACAAGGACGTCTACCACATCGATCTCTATCGCCTGGAAAAGCCCGGCGAAGTGGACTCGCTTGGCTTGGAAGACCTGATGCTGGAGGAGCGCAACGTGCTGCTGATCGAGTGGGGCGAGAAGTTTCCCCGCATTCTGCAGCAAAAGGACGCTGAAATCGTCATTCGGCGCGTCGGCCACGACGAGCGCAAGGTGCGGCTGACGACC
>Ga0181528_10000372_pt1 | contig 34336 bp, 29 predicted proteins | sample PEATcosm2014_Bin_47_FD_119742 | JGI IMG/M metagenome (GOLD analysis project Ga0181528, IMG submission 119742) | Peatland microbial communities from MTU Mesocosm Facility, Houghton, MI, USA - PEATcosm2014_Bin10_10_metaG | ecosystem: Environmental > Terrestrial > Soil > Wetlands > Peat | place...
AACGGCTACGCCATCCAGTGCCGAGTCACCACGGAAGATCCGGAAAACAAATTCATGCCGGACTACGGCCGCATCCTCGCGTATCGCTCGCCGGGCGGCTTCGGCATCCGGCTCGACGGCGGCATGGGTTACAGCAACGCGCTCATCACGCCGTTTTACGATTCGCTGCTCGTCAAGCTCATCGCCAGCGCGCACACCTACGAGGACGCGATGCAGCGCACGCACCGCGCGCTCGCGGAATTCCGCATCCGCGGCGTGAAGACGAACATTCCGTTTTTGGAGAACGTCATCCAGCACGAAAAATTCCGCACCGGCCAGGCGACCACGACGCTGATTGATACTTCGCCCGAGCTGTTCACCTTCAAGCCCCGCCGCGACCGCGCGACGAAAATGTTGAACTTCCTCGGCAACATCATTGTCAACGGCAATCCGCACGCCAAGGGTTACAAGCCGGCGAAGCCGCTCACGCCTGCGACGCCGGTGGCGTTTGATCACAAGCTCGCGCCACCACCGGGCACACGTGATTTGCTGCTCCAGCTTGGGCCGAAAAAATTCGCCGAGTGGACGCGTAAGCAAAAGAAACTGCTTATCACCGACACGACGATGCGCGACGCCCACCAATCACTGATGGCCACGCGCGTGCGCAGTCACGACATGCTGGCCGTTGCGGGCGCGCTGGCGCACCGCGCGCCGGGTCTTTTCTCGCTGGAGATGTGGGGCGGCGCGACGTTCGACACCGCGATGCGCTTCCTGAACGAAGATCCGTGGGACCGGCTGCGCCAGTTGCGTGCGCGGATTCCGAACATTTGTTTTCAAATGCTCTTCCGCGGCTCGAACGCCGTCGGCTATTCCAATTATCCCGAAAATGTCGTCGCCGGTTTCGTCAAGCACGCCGCCGCGTCGGGTATTGATATTTTCCGCATGTTTGATTCGCTGAACTATACGCCGAATCTCCGCGTGGCGATGGACGCCGTGCAGGAAACGCATGCGGTCTGCGAAGCCGCCGTCTGCTACACCGGCGACATCCTCGATCCGAAGCGCAGCAAGTATTCGCTGAAATATTACGTTAAGCTCGCAAAGGAATTGGAAAACATGGGCGCGCACATGCTCGCGATCAAGGACATGGCCGGGCTTTGCCGTCCGCTCGCCGCGAAGGCGCTGGTGAAGGCGCTGCGCGATGAAGTAGGCATTCCGATTCATTTCCACACGCACGACACGGCTGGCACGCAGGCCGCCGCGATTTTGCAGGCGAGCGAGGCCGGCGTGGACGTGGTGGACCTCGCGTTCGCCGGCATGAGCGGCAGCACGAGCCAGCCGAACTTGAATTCCATTGTCGCCGCGCTGCAACATTCGCCGCGCGACACCGAGCTGGATCTGGACGCGCTGAACGAATTTGCAGACTACTGGGAAAAGGTGCGTGAGCATTATCATCCGTTCGACACCGCACCGAAGACCGGCAGCGCGGAAGTTTATCTGCACGAAATGCCCGGTGGCCAATACACCAACCTCAAGGAACAGGCCGCAAGCATGGGCGTTTCGCATCGCTGGCCGGAGATCGCGCGGATTTACGCCGAGGTCAATCAGCTTTTTGGCGACATCGTAAAGGTCACGCCGAGCAGCAAGGTCGTTGGCGATATGGCGCTGTTTCTGTTCTCGCGCGGCATCAAGCCCGCCGACGTGGTGAACCTCGAACCGGGCGCGCAGGGTTTTCCCGAATCCGTCGCGGACATGATGAGCGGCGGCCTCGGCTGGCCGGCGGGCGGCTGGCCGAAAGATGTTCAGCGCGTCGTCCTCGGCGAAAAACGCGCCGCGCAGGCGCAGAAGGATTTTAAGAAGGGCGTCATTCCCGGCGCGGTTGCGACGCCGGCGAACCTGGAAAAAATCCGCAAGGAACTTTCCGAAACGCTCAAGCGCGAGGCGACGGACGACGATTTGTATTCCTATTTGATGTATCCGCAGGTGTTCACCGAGTTCGCTAAAAGTGTGCGCGAGTTCAGCGATGTCAGCATGGTGCCGACGCCGGCGTTTTTCTACGGGCTGCAACTTGGAGAGGAAATCAACATTGCCATCGAGGAAGGCAAATCACTCATCGTGCGGCTTGTCAGCGTCAGCGAACCGGACAAGGACGCGCGGCGCACCGTGACCTTCGAGCTAAACGGCCGGACGCGCGAAGCCTTTATCACCGACAAAAAAATTGCGCCGATGGCCAAGACACGGCCCAAGATGGACGCGCACGATCCGTTGCAGATCGGCGCGCCGATTCCCGGCCTCATCGTCTCCATCGCGGTGAGCGTCGGCCACAAGGTTGCCAAGGGCGACAAACTCCTGATGATGGAAGCGATGAAAATGCAGACCGCCGTCTTCGCGTCCGCCGACGGCGTTGTGGACTCTCTGCACGCTTCAGTTGGCGAGGCGGTGGAAAGCAAGGATCTGCTCGTGAAGCTGCGGGCAGCGTGAAAGCCGTGGACTTTGCAACGCACTGAAACAAATCATTACGCCACGCTCGGTCTCGACCGGCGTTGCGCGCCGGCGCAAATCCGTGCCGCCTACTGCGTGCTGGCCAAGCAGCAGCATCCCGACTTGAATCCCGGATCGTCTGCCGCCGTCGCGCGCACGCAGGAGCTGAATGCGGCATACAAAACTTTAAGCGATGCCGAATTGCGCGCCGCCTACGACCGCGAACTGGATGTGCCAAAAATACCTGCCGCCAGGCCGTGCGTGGCAAAAATCCAGCGTAACCTCGCGCAAGACGTCCATCTGCGGCTTGAAGATTTCCTTCGCGGCACAAAGCGTGAAGTGCGGATCAGCGATCCGGCCAATCCGAACGGCACGGAGATTTATGAGCTCGTCATTCCGCCGGGAACCGCGCCGGGAACACGCTTTCGTCTGCCGCGCGGCGAACCTTTCGCCGGCGGCTTTGTTCAACTGCGCGTGAAGGCGCAGCCGGATTTCCGGTTCAAGGTGCGCGGCTCGGACCTGGGCTGCGATTTGAAAATCAAACCCGAACTCGCGGCACGCGGCGGTGCGGAAATGATTCGCGGGCTTGCCGGCGCGAAATTGCGCGTGCCGATTCCGCGCGGTGTTTCGCGTGGGGAAATTGTGCGCATTGCAGGCGAAGGATTACCAAGGCCGCGCGGTGGTCGCGGCGATTTGCTGGTGCGCATCACCTACCGCGTCGAAGTTCGCATCAGCTGCCCCGGTAAATAAGTTGGCTCCGGCATTTACAATCATCAGGCCAGCCAGCACGATGGCCATTCCTCCGGAGAAAATTCCATGCCGCAGGCAAACCAAACCGCAGAACCAAATAAAAGTTATGGGCGATAAATCCCCGAAAGCCAACCAAAAGAAGTCCGGCCAGAAGCAAACCAAAACCAGCAGCGCCAGCGCCAAGAAAAGCGCCGCCGTCGCCGCCAAATCGGCTGCCGGAAAGAAAAAGTAACCGCCGGCAGTTTGCTGTCTCTCCTGGTGCTGCCTTCAGGAGAGACAGTTGTTCTCACGAATTTCGCGACGGGATTGCGGGTCCGCCGGTTCTCCGGTTAAAATCGCCGCATGGAAAAGAACCGGCTCGAAGCCTTCAGCGACGGTGTCATCGCCATCATCATCACGATCATGGTGCTAGAATTGCGTCCGCCGCCTGCGGTCGAACTTACTGACTTGAAGGCTATGCTGCCGGTGTTCTTGAGTTACGTATTGAGCTTCATTTACGTCGGCATCTATTGGAACAACCACCACCACATGTTTCATTCCACGAAAAAAGTCACCGGCGGAATTTTGTGGGCAAACCTGCACCTGCTGTTCTGGCTTTCACTGTTTCCGTTCACAACCGCGTGGGTGGGTGAAAACCATCTCACACCGACACCCACGGCGGTTTACGGCTTCGTGCTGTTGATGGCGGCCATTGCGTATTTTATTTTGCAGCGCGCCATCATCAGGCAGCAAGGCCGCAATTCACTTCTCGCGGCGGCGATTGGCAAGGATTGGAAGGGAAAACTCTCGCCAGTGCTCTATCTCGCCGCCATTCCGCTCGCGTTCGTGAGTCCGTGGATTGCGAGCGGCCTGTATGTCTTCGTCGCGCTCATGTGGCTCGTGCCGGACCGACGCATCGAACGCGTGCTGGCAGAACGACATGAGGAGTAATTTTCCGCGCCGGCTTGAACAACCCCGCAAAAATTATAACCTTGATGGTGAAATGAATCTGAATCAACCCACAATGCTTTTATGATCTCACGCCTCGTTCTCCATTCTTCGATGATTCTGACCGCGGTAGTTGCAATCATCGGCCAACCGTTAAGCTCCGCCGCCGCTGACGCGGACAAGCCCGAGTATTACGAACTGCGGATTTACACCACGCAATCCGCCGAGCAACAGAAACGCGTCAACGATTACTGGCAATCCGCCGCCGTTCCGGCCTACAACCGCCTCGGCATCCAGCCGGTTGGCGTTTTTACCGAACAGGAAGATTCCGCGACCAACAAGATTTACGTCCTCATCCCGTGCGACTCGGTGGAAATTTTCGCCGCGATTCCGGCGAAACTTGCGGCGGACGCGGAATACCAGAAAGTTGCCGCCGAATTTCTGAACGCCCCGAAAACAAACGTCGCATACGAACGGTTTGAAAGCTCCTTGCTCGTCACGTTCAACGGCATGAAACACGTCTCCGTGCCACCGGCAGACAAAAAACCGACTGTCTTTGAATTGCGCACCTACAAAAGCCCCAGCGAGGAAAAAGGCCTGAACAAAATCAAAATGTTCGAAAGCGGCGAAATAACGGTGATGAAGGAAGTCGGCCTCGCCCCGATTTTTTATGGTCGGACGCTGGTCGGTTCGACGATGCCGAGTCTGACTTACATGACGTGCGGCGAAAACATGGACGCGCACAAACGGCATTGGCAGGCGTTTTCCGCCGCGCCGGTCTGGAAACAGTTGCAGGCCGACCCGCAATACAAGGACAACATGACCGGCATGATCAAGGTCATGCTGAAGCGCACGTCAGCGTCGCAGTTCTGAAGCTTTTCATTGCGCAGGGACGGGGCATTTCACCGGGGTTCCTTTGATGTTCAAGGTCACCGAGTCCGCGCCCAGGTCGGTGAATCGCACGGAGACCAGGCCGTCGTCCGTTTGCACTGAAGCCAATTGGCCGAGGAAAATTGTGTAGGTCTTTTTACCCGATTGAAGGGTCAGCGAAGATTTGTCGGCGTTCCGGGTGATGCCTTTGATTGAGAATTGCTGGACAATGGCTTCCGCCTCGTTCGCGTCTGCCGTTGGTGCCGAATTCGTGACCGCATCCGGAACGGATTTTTGTGCCACCGTTACAGGCTGCGTTTCTGTGGCCGGCGCTTGCGCGGCGCTTTCATCTCCGTCGTTTTCGGATGGTCGTAAATTACCCATCAGCATCCCCAAGATGAAAAGATTCACGCAAAATTTGAGCGCATACGCAATCACCACGGTGAAGGCAGCGTCAGGAAAAATGCAGGAACGGGTGACTTTCCAGATGCAAAAATACAACACCGGCACGGCAAGCAGGTGGCCGATATGCGGAATCATGTCCAAGCCGCTGGCAAGCGCCGCCGAACCGAGCAAGCCGAGAAAATGATAATCCAGCTTTTGCAGCAGGATCATGATCCAGAGCAACGCCAGCAGGATGCCAGTGTTAATCAAAAACTCGATGGCCAGGATCAGGATATTGGCGAACATGGCCCTTCAAATCCCGCAGCTCACTTCATCGCCGCATAGACGTGATGCACGTCGTCGTGGTCGTCGAGCGCGTTGAGAAAATCCACGACCTCCTTGTGGGCCGCGCCGGAAACCTCGCGAAATTCCTTGGCGACGTAGCGCATCTCCGAAGCAACGACATTCCAGCCCGCCGCCTTCAACGCCTTGGAAACCGAGTCCAGTTCCTTGATCCCGGTGAAAAAGCGCGCGCCGGTTTGTCCGGCGGGAACTTCCTCGGCTTCGAGCGGCTCAAATTCGTTTGCGCCGGCTTCAATCGCATCGCCCTCGGCATCGCGGTTCGCGTCCGGGTGCGTGGCCTCGACCACACCAAGGTGGTTGAAGAAAAACGCCACGCTGCCGGGCTGGCCCATCGAACCGGCCTTGAACAGATTGCGGATTTCCGGCGCGGTGCGGTTGCGATTATCCGTCAGGCATTCCACGATGACCGGCACCTTGTGCGGCGCGTAGCCTTCATAGACGACGGTCTCGTAATTGATCTTTTCCTCGCCGATGCCCGCGCCCTTCTTGATGGCGCGCTCGATGGTGTCCTTGGTGACGGACGCCTTCTTGGCCTTCTCAACGGCGACAAACAGGCGCGCATTGAGGTCGGGATCGGCGCCGCCCATTTTGGCCGCGACCATGATTTCGCGGACCAGCTTGACGACCATCTGGCCTTTTTTGTGCGCGCTTGCTTCGCGCCCGGCTTGTTTCCATTGTGCGCCCATAAGATTTTCAACAGTGTGGAAAATTTGCGCGAGTAAGAAAACTAAATTGTTTCAGCGCCAGCAATGTGCAATCAAAAACCCTCGTTCACCAGCTCACCGGCACGGTCATCTTTTTGCCGAAGCGGTTGGTATAATGCAGTTGCCGGTGCTGCCGGCCGTATTCGTGAACGAGCTTGGTGATCTTAACGTCGTAGCAGCAATACTCCGCGATCTCCGCCAGCTTGCCGTCCTTGAACCACCGGATCGCCTGTAGGCCTTCCGCCGTTTTTTCCACACCGAACGTCGCCGTGGCGATCGAGTCGAGCGACAGCCGGTGGTTCAGCGTGTTTTGCAGTTCCACCAGCATGTCGAGCGTCGGCAGCTGGCTCAAGTCGAACGACGTGTAGCCGTGCAGCACCTCGTAGTCGAAGCGCAGGTTGTTGAAGCCGACCACCAAATCCGCGCGCTGCAAATCCTTGATCAAATCGTCCACCTGTTTCTCGCCGTAGATTTTATATTCGCCGGTCGCGCTGCTGCACGTCACGCCGATGCTCATGCCCATCTTGGAAATGTTGCCCCAGCCGCCCACCTCGTCGGCGGACTTCTGCGTTTCCAGATCAAAATAGACAATGTTTTTGGCCACGATTGTCAGAAAGAATTAACAGAATTCACAAAATTGAAAAAATAATTCTGCACAATTCTGTAAATTCTGTCGAAAAAACTTTGGGCTTTGAACTTTTGGGTTTTCAGCTTAATAATTTTCGCATGGCTCTCACCCCTTCCACCATGCTGGCGCTCGGCACGGCCGCGCCGGATTTCAACCTGCCCGACACCAGCGGCAAGCACGTCTCGCTCGCCGACTTCAAGGACAAGGCCGCGCTCGTTGTGGTTTTCATGTGCAACCACTGCCCGTATGTCATCCACATTCGCGCCGGACTCGCGCAGCTCGCGCGCGATTACGCACCGAAAAATATCGGCATGGTCGGCATCAATGCCAACGACGTGAAAAACTATCCCGCCGACAACCCGGCCAAGATGAAGGCCGAAGTGGACGTCGCCGGCTACATCTTTCCATATCTTTACGACGAAACGCAGGCCGTCGCCAAAAGCTATCGTGCCGCCTGCACGCCGGATATTTTTCTTTTTGATCGCGGCCGCCGGCTGGTTTATCGCGGCCAGTTCGACGCCAGCCGTCCCGGCAACGGCATTCCCGTGACCGGAAAAGATCTGCGCGCCGCGCTCGACGCCGTGCTGGCAGGCCGGACCACTTCCGAATTCCAGGTCGCCAGCATGGGCTGCAACATCAAGTGGAAACCCGGCAACGAGCCGGATTATTTTTGATTTTCGCTGACAAACGCGCGTCCTTCCGCCATGTTGCTTCCATGAACCAGTGGATTAACGATTACGTCAAAGCCCAGAAAGCCGCTTTTGATTCCGTGCCCGCCGAGTCCGTCGCGAAGCTCATCGGGCTGTTGCGCGACGCGCTCAAGGCCGACCGCCAGATTTTTGTCTTCGGCAACGGCGGCAGCGCGGCGAACGCCTCACACTTCGCCACCGACCTTGGCAAAGGCTCTTCCGACAAGCTTGGCAAGCGCTTCCGCGTCCTCTCGCTCAACGACAACGTGAGCTGGATGACCGCGCTCGCCAACGATTATTCCTACGAGGACGTGTTCGCCGGCCAGTTGCAGAATTACGGCCGCGCCGGCGACGTCGCGCTGTCCATCAGCGTCAGCGGCAACTCGCCCAACTGCGTGAAGGCGCTCGACTGGGCGAAGAAAAACGGCCTGCAGACCATCGCGCTCGTCGGCGGCAAACGCGGGCGCATGGCGGAGATCGCCGACCATGTCATCGTCATCGGCGACACGCACTACGGCCGCGTCGAGGACGTGCAGATGAACATTTTGCATCTGCTCTGCTACGCCTTCATGGAAAATCCATCGTGGGCGAAATAACCACAGCGTAATCTTAATTCGTAATCGTAATCTTAATCAAAAGCCGATTACGATTAAGATAAAGATAGGATTAAGACGTGACTATTGGTCGTTGAAACAAAAGGAGAAATCGGTTATTGCTTGGGCGTGCCCAAGCACCGCCAGAGAAATTCAGCGTTCACGCTGGTTGAGCTGCTGACAGTCATCGCCATCATCGGAATTCTCGCCGCGCTTTTGCTGGTGGCAGTTGCCCAAGCGAAAGGAAAAGCATTGCGAATTCAGTGCGTTAATAATGTTCGGCAATTGGGATTAGCCTTGCAAGGATTTGTGACAGACAATCATGTTTATCCTCTGTTTATCAATATTGGCTCCCGTGATGGCAATTACCCTGAACATAACGCAAGTTGGGTGGCCGCTTTGCAGCACGGCGAACTTTCAACGACAACAAATCGTGTCCCCAGTGGAGTATATTTGAGTCAGGGTGTTTGGAAATGCCCTGCTATCCTTAAGTCGGCTTCTTTTTCTTATGGTTATAACGCCTACGGTATGATTACGGCGACCGCGAGTAATTCACTTGGTCTCGGAGGACATAAAATCTGGGACGCGAAGGTTTCGCGCGTGCCTGCTCCGCCGGTGAACGAATTAGAAGTTGCCAAGCCGAGTGAGATGATGGCAATCGGCGATGGATTTATGGGTGGCAACAATGTGATTTACGATGGCACATTTGGTTTGGAGCGAACTTATGACTTAACGAATAATTTAGAGAGGACGAAACGGGCTTACGCCCGTCACCAAGGCAAAGCCAACGTGGTGTTTTGCGACGGCCATGTGGAATCGCCGACACTGAAATTTCTGTTTGAAGACACCAGCGACGAAGCCTTGAGCCGCTGGAACCGCGACCACCAGCCGCACCGCGAAAAATTATCGCCGTAATTTGGTAGGGCTGCGCTGCCGCGCAGCCAGTCGCGGAGCGACGGTCGAAAATAGCCCACGGTTTCAACCGTGGGCTCGGACGAGCGAGCGACGAAGCCCCGTAGGGGCGACAGAAAATTTGCTTCGTTCAATTCTGTCGCCCCTGACGGGGCTTGGTTTGGTTTGACGCTTTTACCCACGGTTGAAACCGTGGGCTATTCACTTTCGCGTCTCCGGCGCTGAAGCACGGCGTTTGTTTCACGGCTTGAAATTTTGGCGCATCGGAATAGATTCCCTTCATGCCAATCTACGAATTCCATTGCGAAGCCTGCGAGCGCGACAGCGAAATCCTCATCCGCTCGACCGACTGGAAAAATTCCGAATGCCCGCATTGCGGCTCGAAGAAGCTAGCAAGAAATTTTCCACCTTCGCCGCCGCCAGCGCCGGCGAATCTTCATCCGGCAAAAGCAGCTACGGCGGCGGGCATCACTGTTGCGGCGGCGGTTGCCAGCATTGATTTTCCGGCGGCGAATCATTTCATTTCCCGTTCGCGCAGCCAGGCAAAAATAACCGGCGTCACGATCAGGATGCACGCGAGGCTGCTCACCATGCCGCCGATAATGGGCGTCGCCAGCGGACGCATCACTTCCGAACCCGGCCGCACGCTCCACATGATCGGCAGCAGGCTCGCCACTATAGTGGCGACCGTCATCACCTTCGGGCGCAGCCGCAGCCGCGCGCCGTCCTTCACGGCCTGGACCAAATCCGCGCGCGAAAAAAGTCCGCCGCGTTCCGCCCGTTTCTTTTTTACCGCCTCGTCGAGATAAACCACCATCACGACGCCGGTCTGGATGGCCGTGCCAAACAGCGCGATGTAGCCGACCCAGACCGCGACGCTGAAGTTGCAGCCCAGCAGCCATTGCAGAAACACGCCGCCGGTCATCGCAAACGGCACCGCGAGGATGACGTGCGCGGCTTCCTTAAAGCTGTGATAAACGATGTAGAGCAGCAGAAAAATAATGAAAAGCGTCATCGGCACGATCATGCGCAACGTGCGTTCCGCGCGGATCTGATTTTCAAACTGCCCACTCCATTCAATCGTCATGCCCGGCGGCAGCGTGATTTCCTTCGCGATGCGCGCCTGCGCCTCCTTCACAAAACCGCCGAGATCGCGATCCGCCACATTCGCCTGCACGAACACGCGCAAACGCCCGTTTTCGCTGGCGATTTCGTCAGGCCCGACGGCGCGGGAAATTTTGGCGACCGAACCGAGCGGAATGAATTTTCCATCCGGCGTCGGCACCAGCACATCGCCGAGCCGTTCCAGATCGTCGCGCTCGCTGCGTTCCAGCCGGACCTGCACCGGAATCCGTGCGCGGCCTTCGATGACGGTGGAAACGTCCGCGCCGCCGATGCCGGACTCGACAACATCCAAAACGTCCTGCGCGCGCAGTCCGAAATGTCCCAGCGCGTCGCGGTTCACCTCGATGTTCAAATACGGTTTTCCCTGCATCCGCGACGCGGCCGCGCCGACCGCGCCGGGAATCTGGCGGACAATGCGTTCTACCTCGAAGGCTTTTTTTTGGATCGCCTGCAAATCATCGCCGAGAATTTTAATTCCAACCTGCGCGCGAATGCCGGTGCTGATCATCAAAATGCGATTTTGAATCGGCTGAAGAAAACCGGGAACGTAACCCGGCACCACGGAAAGTTTTTCCGTGAGTTCGGCGATGAGCTTGTCTTCCGTCATGCCCGCGCGCCAGGTTGATTTCGGCTTGAGCATGATGGTCGTCTCAATCATCTGCACCGGCGCGGGGTCGGTGGCGGTGTCCGCGCGACCGAGTTTTCCGGCCACGGATTCGACTTCCGGTGTCTGTTTGATGACGGCGTCCTGCCACGCCATGATGCGTTTGACTTCCGTGAGCGACACGTCCGGCAACAGCACCGGCATGAACAGCAAACTGCCTTCGTTTAGCGGCGGCATGAATTCGCTGCCCAAACCGTGCGGAAGTTTGGTTGCAAGCTGCGGGCTGAAGGTTGAAAGTTTTTCAATCAGCGGGCGCGGAATGCCAAACGCCAGAGTCAGCGTCGCGACCAATGAAATCACGGCCAGCCCAACCACGGTTTTCCGCCAGCGCAACGCCCAGTCGAGAATCGGATCGTAAATCGCCAGCAGCCCGCGCATGAGCAGGTTTTTATCCTCGTCTTGAAACGGCCCGCGCATGAACAGCGCGCACAGCGCCGGCACCAACGTCACCGCGAGGATCGCCGCGCCGGCCATCGCAAACGTCTTGGTGAACGCGAGCGGATGAAATAATTTTCCTTCCTGTCCCGTCAGCGCGAACACCGGCACAAACGCGAGCAGGATGATGAGCATCGCGAAGAAAATCGGCCGGCCCACCTGCGTGGCCGCCGCGAGCGTGACCTCGGTGATTTCCGCGCCGTTCAGCCGGCTGCCCTTTGTTTTTTCGGCTTCGCTGGCGTGGCGCACCACGTTTTCGACCATCACGATGCCCGCGTCCACTAGCACGCCGATGGCGATGGCCAAGCCGGACAGTGACATGATGTTCGACGAAATGCCGAAATGATTCATCAAAATGAACGAAGCCAGAATTGAAAGCGGCAGCGGCAGCGCGACAATTAAAATGCTCCGCCAGTGCGCGAGAAAAATAATCACCGCCAGCGTCACCAAAATGATTTCCTCGGTCAGCGCGTGTTTGAGTGTATCGAGCGTGCGCGCAATCAGTTCGCTGCGATCGTAAAACGGCCTGATGGTGACGCCGGGCGGCAGGCCGGATGAAATTTGCGAAATTTTTTCCTTCACCGCGCTGATGACGGCCATCGCGTTTTCGCCGTTGCGCATCACGACCACGCCGCCGACCGCTTCGTGCCCGTCCACATCCAGCGCGCCGCGCCGGAAATCACCGCCGACCTGGACTGTCGCGACATCCTTCAAATAAACGCTCGCGCCGTTGCGCTGGGTCAGCACGACTTTTTCCAAATCGGTGTTCGTTTGCACGAGGCCGATGCCGCGCAGGACAAATTCCATTCCATTTTCCTCGATGACCTTGCCGCCGACGTTCAGGTTACTTTGTTTCACCGCGTCCATGACCTCCGACAGCGTCACGCCGAGCGCACGCATCCGCAGCGAGGAAACTTCAATCTGATATTGCCGCACGAAACCGCCAAGGCTCGCGACTTCCGCGACGCCGGGAACGGAATTCAATTGATACCGCACAAACCAGTCCTGGATTGCGCGCAACTGGCCGAGGTCGTAACCGCCGTTCGGAGATTTCGCCGGATCAACATCGAGATAGTATTCATAAACCCAGCCGAGGCCGGTGGCGTCCGGGCCGAGCCGGGGCGTGACGCCGGACGGCAGCGTGTCGCCGAGATAATTCAACCGCTCCAGCACGCGCGAACGCGCAAAATAATTGTCGGTGCTGTCGTCAAAAATCACCGTGACGAGCGAAAAGCCGAACATCGAGCTGGCGCGAACTGTTTTCACGCCGGCGAGCCCCTGCAAATTCACCGACAGCGGATAAGTGACCTGGTCCTCGACTTCCTGCGGACTGCGCCCCATCCAGTCGGCATAGACGATGACCTGGTTTTCGCTCAAGTCGGGAATCGCGTCCACCGGCGCGCGAAAGAGAGCGTGAACGCCGAAGCCGGCGAGCAGGAGCGCGCCGCAGACGACGAGAAAGCGGTTGCGCAACGACCATTCGATGATGCGGTTGATCATAAAATTAAAGTCCGGCGGCAAGCTGCGCCTCGGAATCAATCAGGAGGTTTCCGTTCGTGACCACTTTGTCACCGGCGTCCAGACCCGCGAGCACTTCGTAAAATTCATCGCCGGTGCGGCCGAGCAGCACCGCACGCGGGGTGTAATAACCGCCGCCCTTGTCCAGAAAAATGAGCGGTCCGGTGCCTCGCGAAATCACCGCGCTGCGCGGAACGGTCAGCACCGGCTCGGTTTTGGCGATGACATGGCTCTCGGCGTAAAGGCCGTTGAAGTATTTGTGCGAACCCAGTTCGCCGGCCTCGACGGGCGATTCGGAAAGTTCCGCGCGCAGCTTCGTGCTGGTCGTCATGTTGTCAAAGCTGTCGTCGGCGAATGGTTTTGCGCCGTGCAACTTGATTTGCGCGGTGAAATTTTTGCCCGGCGCGGAAGGAACCGTGACCTGAAGTTTCTGACCCGTTTTCAGCCACGGCAGGTCGCGTTCGTAAACCGTGAACTCGAACCACGCCTGCTGCGAGGAGTTCGCCATGATCTGCCCGCCGAAGTGCAGCGTGTGGACGAGCGGCTGGTTTGTGACGGTTTCGGTCTGGACGTTGACGACGCTGACGGTCAAATCGGTGAGCTTCACCGTTCCCGACGGCTGGTTGGTGTCCACGCCGGTTTCACCTTCATAAATCGGCACCAGGTTCATGCCGCAGATCGGGCATTTGCCGGGCTTGTCCGACTTGATCCACGGATGCATCGCGCTCTGGTAATAAAGTATTTTTCGCCCAGCCGCCGCGGCTGGTGTCGGTGCGGACGCGGGCGAATGGCTTTTGGACAGCCACATCCCGCCGGCACCGGCCAGCAGGACGACCAACAAAAGAAGGATGCGTTTCATAATGCCTCGTCAGTTGTGTCCGCAGCCGCCACAACAGCCGGTGGATTTGATCGCGGGCGCGGCGTTCGTGCTGCTGTCCGGCGCATAAACCGGCACCAGGCGCATCCCGCAGATCGGGCAGTCGCCGGGCTTGTCCGCCCGCACCGACGGATGCATCGGACAGGTGTAATAGAGGATTTTTCTGATGACGGAATTTGTTTCCGCCGCGTTTGAATGTTGCGGCGCGGTGAACCACACCGCGCCCGCTCCCAGAACCGCCGCCAATACCATCGTCATCACAATTTTCGTTTTCATAATTTCAAATTTTTTTAGTTCGCCGTTTGTGCGCGGCAAAATTTCAAGGACAGTTCACGGGCACAAAATTCCGTGGAGTAAAAGAAGAACAGACCGTGGCGTGCCGGCTCAAGGCACACCACGGGCGTTTGAAGGAAGGAATCAGATCAGCCGGGCGCAGTCCCGCGCGAACAGCGGAACGCCAGCCGTCATCAACGGCAACACACTGGCGGAAGAAATCGGACCGGCTGAAGTTTCCGGCAAAGTCCAGGCCACCAGCGTCGCGGCGAGTAGGGACAACTGGCTGGTCAGAACTTTGGACGATGCAGGGATTGCGGGTGCGGGCTGCGAGCCGGACGCCGGTTGCGTCGTGCAGCAGGGCATGACGCCGTGGCGGCAACAGGCGGGGAGCGGCTGCTTGGCGCACGTCGGAGACGGCGTTTGCGCCAGCAGAAACGGAGTTCCCGCCAGCACGAGGCAACAGATGATGGCCCAAGCCGTTTTCATATTTTGAATATCACACCGCCCGGAAAATCACGCCGCACATTTCTTGGCTTTCACCCGTCAATTTTTGGCGGCCTTGGCCTCGGCGTCGGTGATGACTTTCATGTATTTGTCCGGATCCTTGAGAAACTTCGGCTTGCACATCGGGCAGCAGAACTTGACTTCCTGGTTGATGCCCTTCGCCTTGTCCTGATAAACAAACACGATTGGGTCGCCCATGTCGCCGCCAAGTTTTTCGCCCGAAATGATGCAGGTGGTGAGCGGATACGGCACGGGCTTGGTGTCCGCCGCCAGCGTGCTGAAGGAAACGGCGGCAAAGACCGAAGCCAGAACGACCGCGCCGATCATCTGGCGGCTGATATGATTGAATGATTTCATAATTTTAATTTTCAAAGGCCACGCCCGTTTTGGGCGCCGCCGGTATTACACCGGTGAGGCCGGAAACCCTCAACTATTTTGAAACTTCCGTCCAATCAAGTTAGCCGATTAGATGAAATGCGCAAGCGGCCCGGAAAAATGGAAACGTGCTGTCGGATTTTTCGAGGGGATTTCGTTCTGCCGGGGTATTACCTGCATCCGCCGGAGCAATAAAGCGCCGGCCAAAAATGAAAGAAGTAAAATGAAATCAAAACTCCTCATCGTCGGTGCGTTCGTCACCGTGTTCACACTGTCAACCTTCGCCACCGGTGCGCTGCTCTCGCCGCGCGCCGCCGGCAACCAGACCAAAATTCTCACCAGCCTCACGCTCGACCAGTCGGTTCCGGCTGCCAGAACTGTTCTGCTTTCGCCGCGCGCTGCGGGAAATGAAATCGCCACCGTCGCCAGCAAGGAAAAGGTCGCGGTCAAATGTCCCGCCATCGGCAGCCCGAAATATCTCACCGCCGCCGGCCCGGCCGCGCGCACCAGTTGCTGCGGTCTCACGCTGGCAGACTGCGCCACGATGGACCGGATGCCCAAATAAACAGCGGGTTGTCCCGGCCTGAATAAAACGGTAAACTACGGGCGGCGGATCAAATCTCCGCCGCCCTCATCTTATGAAAGAAGAAAATTCAAACCCGGCCGATGAGAAACTCGGCGTGCTGCTGCGTGAATCACGTTTGTCGCCATCATTGCCGCCGCGCTTTCAGGAAAATGTCTGGCGGCGCATCGAAGACGCCCAGGCTCCGGCCAAATCAAGCGTCACCTGGCTCGAAGCGCTCGTCGCATTGATGCTCCGTCCGCGCTTTGCCTATGCCGCGCTAGCCGCGCTTATGCTCGCCGGCATTTCGCTGGGCGCCTACAGCGGCGCACAATCCGCGCGGCACGACGCGGAGGCGCGTTACATTGCGTCAGTCGCGCCCAATCCGTTGCGCTGAACATGAACCGTCCGCTCGTCATCCTGCTGGGCGTGCTGACGCTGGGCGCGGCGATTTTCGCCGGCTCCTACGTCGCGGGCCGGCACGCCTGCGCAACCGTGATGAGCAGCACGGACGATTTAAGCTGGTTGCGCACGGAATTTCACCTGAGCGACGCGGAAATGGCGCGCGTCCGGCAGTTGCACGAGGGTTATCAGCCGCAGTGCATGAAAATGTGCGCGAAGCTGGCCGCCAAAAAGGTCGAGGTGGTGGACATGCTCGCGAACGGAACCAATGTCACCGCCGGTGTGCAGCAAAAACTGACGGAACTCGGCGAGCTGCGCGCGCAATGTCAGGCGCAGATGCTGCAGCATTTCATCGCCGTCAGCCAGGCGATGCCGCCGGAACAGGGCCGCCGCTATCTCGCCGAAATGGAACGGCTCACCCTCGGTTTCCACGAGGAGATCGAGCAGACGATGGACATGTCCGCCAAGCCATGAGCCTCGCCAACCCTGATGCCGGGCCGCCGCCGGAAGATCCGGCGCAGGAGGCAGACGCCCGCGACCGCGCCGACATGGAACGGCTGATGGCCGGTCACGAAACCGCGCTCAACGATTTGATGGAGCGCCACGCCACGCCGGTGTTCCGTTTTCTCTGCCGCATGGTTGGCAACGAGGACGACGCGAACGATCTCGCGCAGGAAACCTTTGTCCGCGTCTTCAAATCAGCCGGCAGTTTTCGTCTGGAGCAAAGATTTTCCACTTGGCTATTCACCATCGCTGCGAATCTGGCGCGGAATCAATTCCGCTGGCGGGCGCGGCATCCTAATGTTTCGCTTGATGCGGAAAATCCGGAAACGGAACAATCTCTCGGCAGCACTCTGCCGGCGGACGGCCTCGCGCCGAATGAACAGGCGCTTGCCGCTGAACGCGCCCAGGCCGTGCGCGTCGCCGTCGGGAAATTGCCGGAGGATTTGCGCGAGGCGATCGTGCTGTGCGAATGGGAGGACCGCAGCGCGGCCGAAGCCGCGACGATTTTGGAAACGACGCCGAAGGCGGTTGAATCGCGCCTTTATCGCGCCCGGCAGATTCTGCGCGAACGATTGAAGTCGTGGCTCTGATTTATTTCGGCTTCAACTGCGGGAACAGGATCACGTCGCGGATGCTTTCCTGGCCGAGGAGCATCATGCACAGGCGGTCAAATCCGATGCCGCGCTCCTGCGCGAAGAGCTTGCCATGCCTCAAGGATTTTTAGCAGGCAGATTTTTCATCAGTTCATCCACGCATCCATTTAACACATTACTGGATTCGTTGCCATAACCCTCATACTTGAACCGGATGATTCCTTTGGCGTCCAAGACAAAAATCGTGGGCCAGCCGTGAACATTCCAAGCCTTGGAAATCGGCCCGCTGGGACCTTCCTTGCCATTCCAAAAAGATGGCCACGTCATTTTTTCGCGCTCCATTGCACGATTGGCATCCCGGAGTGTCGGATCACCATTGACTCCGATCATGGCGAATGATTTCCCCTGCATCCGCTGATCCAGTGCTCTCTCCACCGGCACCATTTGAATACAGGGGCCGCACCAGGACGCCCAGAAAGTCAGCACACAGATTTTTTCACGACTGTCGCTCAATTTGAATTTTTTGCCATCAACGCCTTCGGCCTCGATTTCAGGGGCTGTTTTTCCCAGCGATAAATGTTCAAGGGCGAATAAATTCTGTTCCGCCAGTTCCTTTAACTGCGGCACCTCTTCCTTCGGACTGCGGAGTTCACGCAAGTCCAGACAGTCAGAGTAACTGGTAATGACCTCCTTGAATTCGCGTTCGGCATCAGCGGTGGCTTGCTGCGAATTTCCGAATGTCGGCATTTGAACCAGGTCATTAGTGGTAAAACCTTTTGCATAAAATGGGGCTTTGCCCCAGTTCTCAAAAATTGCCAACTGCTCGGACTTGTTGGCGTCAAGGCAGCCAAGGGCATAAATCGCCTGGGCGCGGATGGCACGGTCGGGATTGTTATGGACTACTGACTTCAGAAAATCCACAACTGACCTTTCACGCCACTGCCAAGACCAATAGCGGCCCAGATAACTGCACAGGGGGCCAACCGTTGAGTTGGTTGAATGATACTTCGTGAGACAGTCCAGCGACTCGATCTGATTGGTGAAAATCGGCCCACGATTCGCTCCGCCGTTCAGCGCAATCCACAAAAACACATCACAAGCAGGTTGTGATTCCGGCTCTTTTTGGGCGAGTAATAGCATCTGCGGCAAGTTAGTTTCCTCCAAATGCCTCCACGCATAGTAAAGCCTTAAGCTCTCGTCGTTGGTGGAATAATAGGCAGTGTGGGCATCAACCAAAGCCTTCTTCAACGCATTCATCTCAACTGCGTTTGAAGACGACAGTTGTTCGCAGTGACCAGTGAGTGCGGCCAATGCCAAGACCAGAAGAGCGGTAATTATCTTCATGCTTACAGAATCAAACGCCGCCCGCCGGATAAAGTTGCTTTTTTATTTCGGCTTCAACTGCGGGAACAGGATCACGTCGCGGATGCTTTCCTGGCCGAGGAGCATCATGCACAGGCGGTCTATGCCGATGCCGATGCCGCCGGCGGGCGGCATGCCGTGTTCGAGCGCGACGAGAAAATCCTCGTCCAGCTTCTGCTGTTCGCCGCCGGCTTGATGCTCCAGCGTGGCGCGCTGCTGGATCGGATCGTTCTGCTCGGTGTAGCCGGGCGAAATTTCCTGGCCGTTGATGCAGCACTCGAAAACTTCGACGGTCGTCGGGTCGTCGGGCGAAAGCTTGGCGAGCGGCACGAGTTCTTTTGGCAAGTGCGTCACAAAGGTCGGCTGAATCAAAGTCGGCTCGATGAATTTGGAGAACACGGCGTTCGTGACTTCAAAGTCTTCAAACTCCTTGCCGATTTCCGCGCCCATGTCGTGCGCTTTCTGGCGGCGTTCGGCGGCGGAAAGATTGAACCAATCTGCGCCGCACTTTTCCTTAATGAGATCGGCGTATTTCACGCGCCGCCACGTCGTGAGATCAATTGTCCGAGTGACCTTGCCTTCGGCGTCCTTGAATTCGATGACGAGCGTGCCAAGCACTTTCTGCGCGACATGCTTGATGAGCGACTCGACAGTTTCCATCATCGTGTAGTAATCGCCGAACGCCTGATACGCTTCGAGCATCGTGAATTCGGGATTGTGCCGGCGCGAGAGGCCTTCGTTGCGGAAGTTTTTCCCGATCTCAAACAGCTTGTCAATGCCGCCGACCAGCAGCCGCTTGTGGTAAAGTTCCAGCGCGATGCGCAGGTAAAAATCGCAGCCGAGCGTGTTGTGCTTGGTGATGAACGGAGCCGCCGCCGCGCCGCCGGGAATGCCCTGCATTACCGGCGTCTCGACTTCCACGTAACCGCGTTCGTGAAAAAAATTACGGATTTCGTAGACGATGGCGCTGCGTTTGAGCATTACGTCCTTCACGTCGGGATTCGCGATGAGGTCGAGGTAGCGCTGGCGGTAGCGGATTTCGGTGTCTTCGAGTCCGTAATACTTCGCCGGCGGCGGGCGCAGGGCCTTGGCGAGAATCACGAAGCTGATGAGCTTCACGGAAATCTCGCCGGTCTTGGTCGTGAACATGGTTCCCTTCACGCCGATGAAGTCGCCGAGGTCGAGGTGCTGGAAAATGTGGAACTGCTCGTCGCCGAGGACATTTTTCTGCGCGTAAGCCTGAAGCCGCCCGCTCTGGTCGCGGATGTCAATGAACATGGACTTGCCCATGTCGCGATGCGCGGTGATGCGTCCGGCCAGCGCGGTTTCGCGGCCCTCGACGTAACTGGCGCGGGCGGCGGCGCAGGTTTCCGACGGCGTGAATTTGTTTTGAAACGGGTCAATGCCCTTGGCGCGCAGCGCGGTGAGCTTGGCCTTGCGCTGTTCGATGAGTGAATTTGTGTCGTCCATTTGAGTTGGCGGAGTAAATCAGAAATCGTCCGGCAGCGCACGCAAAAGGTTCGGCTGGAGCGGCGGCTGATGACTGTTGAAACCGGCCGTTGGACTCGCCACAACCAATTCACCGATGAAACCAGTTGTATTGGCTGAAAAAGACCGGCCAGTCGGCGACGGTTTCGGAAACAAGCATGAACAGAACCAGGCCGGCCAGAACCAGCAGCCGGATCCGGTCGCGTTTGAGCGATGCCAGCAGATGATCAAGGCCGAACAGAACCAGCAGCAAAAAAGGAATCAACGCGCCGAGCATAAGCCGGCCGGCGGTGAAATACGGAACTTCGCGGGTCGGGCCAAGGCACAGTTGAAAGTCATAAATGATGGAGAGAAAGCCAAGAAATGCCACCGCGGCCGCGAAGCTTGCGAGGCACAGCCCCAGCGCCTGACGTTGCGGCCGGGTCACGCCGGCGGTTCGCGAAAGGAGACCATGAACCGCCAGGCCGACCAAACAGAAGGAGAAGACAGTGTAGATGGCGTTGACGGCCGGGAAATTGAGCGGTTGGGAGTGCCAGATGATTTCGCCCTGCCAGAAGGTCACGATGAGTCCCGACAAAAATGTCCACAGCCCCTGTGTTGTGAAGATGGGATGATGCCACCATTCGGCGAACGGCTTGTGGAGCCAGCCGAGACATTGAATTTTCATTTCCGAACCGGTGACGTCACCGAAGTTGTGCCTGCACCACGCACACCAGAGCGCCAGCGGCAGTCCGGCGCAGACGGCGAGGGCCGCCAGCATGGGCAGCGCCTCGCGCAATTTGCCGGCGCGATGCAGCGACCAGGTTTTCCAGAGCAGGGCCAGTGCGGAAACCAGCAGCAGCGGAAGGTTGGACAACTTGGTCAGACCGGTGGCTGCCAACGCCAGGCCGGTGACGATGCCCAGCCGGAGATCCGGCTGGTTCAGGCGGACAAGACGCACGAGGCAGATGAAGGCCACGCCAAAACTGACAGGTGACAGCACATCGCTTTGGACGGAGTAGAACGCCGTTTGCGGCATGAAAGCGATCAGCGCGGGCACCCCGAGCCGCACCAAAATCCGCCCAGGAAAAATGGTTCGCGCCGCCAGATAACCCAGCCAAACGAGCACGGCGACGAACAGGATGTTCAGAAAATGGAGGGAATACAGCAGCGGCCGGCCGTGAAGGCCGCAGGCTTTTCCCAGATGCCAGCACATGCCCGCGAGCAGGTAGTAAAGCGGCGGTTGCGCGGATTCGTAGTTTTTTTCCGGGACCAATTTCCCAACCGGCGGCCCGGCGGCGGCGGTTTCCACCGTCGCGGCCCGGGGCAAACTGTTGGTCAGATACCGGTATTCCGGCGTGCCGTGGGCGGCGACGTAGGCCTGCGTTTCCCCGGACAACGGCTCCAGGGTGCGCGGGACCAGTCCGTGCGAGTATTTAACCACCAGGTCGAAGTGGATGTTTTCGTCCACATTGTTAAAGAAGGGGAAAGCGGCGGAAAAAATGAAGACATGAATGGCGGCGAGCAGGCACAAAAGCAAAACCCACCTGCGTTCGTCTGGTTCGGTTTGCGCCATGCCGCAGGCTGTGTAGCAAAAAAAATCGCCGCCGGAAAGCACGCAAATCGACGGAAGATTACGCAATCGCTGCCAGCTTGCTCTCGGCGGCCTCCCATTCGGGCGTCGCCTGCGCGAGCCGGTCCTGGACGTGTGCGAGTTCGCGGTTGATCTCCTGCGCGCGGCCGGGCTTTTCGTAGGTCTCCGGCTTTTCCAGCTCGGCCGTCAGTTCTGCCTGTTTGGCTTCGAGTTCCTGGATTTCCTTTTCCAGCTTGTGAACGATTTGCTGCTGCGCTTTTTTCTCACCGGAACGCGACTGGCGCTGAATCGCTTCGAGCCGCTTTTGTTCCTTGCGGTCAATTTTTGCCGGCGGCGCGGAATGTTTATGGTGCGTTGATGATACGACGGCTCCGTTCGTTCCAATCGAAGTCAGTGCCGCGCGCGCGGATGACGCCTTGGTCTTGTCCAAATAATATTGATAGCCGCCGGGATAATGTGTGAGCTTTCCGGCATTGACGTGGACGACGTGGCCGGACAGCGCACGGATAAAATAAACGTCGTGGCTGATGAACACCAGCGTGCCTTGAAATTGCTTCAGCGCGCCGACCAGCGCGTCGATGCTCGCCATGTCCAGATGCGTCGTCGGCTCGTCCATGAGCAGCAGGTTCGGCGGATCGAGCAGCAGCTTCACGAGCGCGAGCCGGCTTTTTTCACCACCGCTCAAGACGCTGATCTTTTTGTAAATGTCGTCGCCGCGAAATAGAAAACTACCGAGCAGCGTGCGGATGAACTGCTCCGTCACGCGCGCCGGCGTGTCCGCCGCCTCCTCGAACACTGAGCGCGACTCCTGCAGCATCTCGACGCGATATTGCGAATAGTAGCCGGCCTTGACGTTGTGCCCGAGCGTGCGCGTGCCACTTTGGGGAACGAGAACGCCCGCGAGAATTTTCAGCAAGGTGGATTTGCCCGCGCCGTTCGGGCCGACCAGCACGATGCGCTGGTCGCGTTCCGCCAGAAAATCCATGCCGCGATAAATATGATTCAGCGTGGCGGCGTCTGGGGAGAGCGCCGCATTTTCTGCTTGGCGGTCGGTTGACACGCCGCTGCGCGGATTGACATAGGCGAAATGGATGTTTTCGAGCGTGATGACCTTTTGTCCGCTGCGCTGCGGCTGCGGAAAACTGAAACCGATCTTGCTCTCGTCATTCACCGGCGCCTCGATCTTTTCCATCCGGTCAATCTGCTTGAGCTTGCTCTGCGCCTGCGAGGCCTTGCTGGCCTTGGCGCCAAAACGGTCGGCAAACTCCTGCAGCCGCGCGATGTCGCGCTGCTGGTTTTTGTAGGCGGCGAGCAACCGCTCCTCGGCGGCGGCGCGCTGCACGAGAAAATCGTCGTAATTGCCGCGGTAACGGTTGAGCTTGCTCGACCGGATTTCCACGATGCCGCTGACGATGTGATTGAGAAATTCGCGGTCGTGCGAAATGACCACGATCGCGCCGGGATATGTCGTCAGGTATTCCTGAAACCAGATCAGCGCCTCGAGGTCGAGATGGTTCGTCGGTTCGTCGAGCAGCAGCAGGTCCGGCTGCTGCACGAGCAGGCGTGCGAGGTGCGCCCGCATCACCCAGCCGCCGCTTAATTCGCGCGCCTTGCGGTCAAAATCCTTTTCACGAAAGCCGAGGCCAGACAGGATTTGCTTCGCCTTCGCGTCGAGTTGATAGCCGCCGAGCTCGTGAAAGCGGTTGTGCGCGTCGTCGTGGATTTCCTCGACGTGATCCGGCGCGACGTGATGGTCGGAATCCCAGGACAGGATGAGCCGGCGGAGCTTGGCAAATTCCGGCGAGATGGCCGTGGCGAGTTCGAGCACGGTTTCGTCGCCGACCGGCGCGCTTTCCTGCGGCAGATAGCCGAACACGACGTTGCGTTCCTTCATGACCTGGCCGGAATCCGCCTCCTCCTCGCCGAGGATGATGGAAAAGAGCGTGGACTTCCCCGCGCCGTTCGGGCCGACCAACCCGATGCGGTCCTCGCGGTTCAACTGCAGGGTCACGTCGTCGAACAACACCCGTCCGCCGTAGGCCTTGCTGATTTCAGAAAGCGTCAACATCGAAACGGCAGGATAACCCAAATTTAGGCGCGAACACAAGGAGATGCGGGCGGAGGTAGTGGTATGGTTTGAAAATCTGCAGACAAGGGTTTTCCTAGTGGCTGCAAGGATTGCCCTAGTTGCCATCCACCGAACTTGCCATGATTATGATCTAGTGAATAAAAAAATTGAAGATTTGGATGGCGGCACGGCTTCCGTTAAAAACCCACAAATAAATCAACAATATTGGGTTCAATGCGATGGATACAGGTGTTTGGCAATTATGGACGACGCTGGGAAATGGGAATCCGTCTCGACTCGGAAAGAAGTGACCGGAGTTATAAAAGTGTATCCTGTCTAAATCAGACCAACGATTTCTTCGGTGATGGTATGGTTTGAAATTTTTTGCAACCCGCGAAAGACGCGAGGAAAGCCGAAGGCAAAAGCTTCTTTTCTTCGCAACCTTCGCGTCCTTCGCGCGAAATATATCACGCCCCGGGCAGACGCCCGTTTTGAAACGGCTTTTTTGCGGAAGCACTCGCAAGTTGACAGTTTTTTTATATCCAATTCAAGGAATCGGCAGGTTCCACCTCGCAACAGATGTAATGCCTTTGACAAAAAATGGGGAGTCGCCAAAGCGGTGGCTGTTTAATGTGTTTGACATGAGGGCGGACGGACAAGCCGAAAGATATTTTGGCGTCCATCAGCCGCCAAACCACTGATTTGCCATGAACAAAACACCTGTTTTCAAAACCATTGACGGCTGTGAGGCCGCCGCCTACGTCGCCTATCGCCTCAACGAGACGATGGCGATTTACCCCATCACGCCGTCGTCACCCATCGCCGAATGGTGCGATCAGTGGGCATCCGAAGGCAAAAAAAACCTCTGGAACACCCAGCCGGCCATTGTGGAAATGCAGAGCGAAGGCGGCGCGGTCGCCGCAGTTCACGGCATGCTTCAGACCGGCTCCATCAGCACGACGTTTACGGCGTCGCAAGGCCTGCTGCTGATGATCCCCAACATGTTCAAATTTGCCGGCGAACTGCTGCCGACGGTGTTTCACGTCACCGCACGCACCGTGGCCACGCACGCGCTCTCAATTTTCGGCGACCACAGCGACGTGATGGCCTGCCGCTCGACCGGCTGGGGCATGATCGCCGCCAATTCGGTGCAGGAAACGATGGATTTCGCGCTCATCTCGCAAATCGCGTCCTGTCGTTCGCGGCTGCCGTTCATCCATTTCTTCGACGGCTTCCGCACATCGCACGAAGTTTCCAAGATCGAGCTGATTGACGACGCCGTGATGCGCGCGCTGGTGGATGAAAAGCTCATTGCCGAGTTCCGCGCCCGCGCCATGACGCCGGACAAGCCGGTATTGCGCGGCACGGCGCAAAATCCCGACGTGTTTTTCCAGAGCCGCGAGGCGGCCAACAGTTTTTATTCAGCCTGTCCCGACATCGTCCAGAAAGTCATGGACGAATTCGCCGCGCTGACCGGCCGCAATTACAATTTGTTCGACTACGTCGGCGCGAAAGATGCCGAACAGGTCGTCGTTTTGATGGGTTCCGGCTGCGAGGCGGCCCATGAAGCCATTGATCATCTCGTCGCCCAGGGCGAAAAAATCGGCCTGCTGAAAGTGCGTTTGTATCGGCCGTTCGACGGCAAACGCTTCATCGAATCGCTGCCCAAGTCGGTGAAGAAAATCGCCGTGCTCGACCGCACGAAGGAACCGGGCGCGACGGGTGAACCGTTGTATCAGGATGTCGTCACGGCGTTGATGGAGGAAACCGCCGCCGGCCGCTCCCATTTGCAGGCCGTGCCGCTGGTGTTCACCGGACGCTATGGTTTGTCCTCGAAGGAATTCACACCGGCGATGGTCAAGGCGGTGTTCGACAACCTTTCCATTGCCGCGCCGAAAAACCATTTCACCGTCGGCATCAACGACGACGTCTCGCACACCAGCCTGGCGTATGACGCGGAATTTTCCACGGAACCGAAGAATGTCGTGCGCGCATTGTTCTACGGACTTGGCGCGGATGGCACGGTCGGCGCGAACAAAAATTCCATCAAGATCATCGGCGAGGAAACGGACAATTACGCGCAGGGCTATTTCGTCTATGACTCGAAGAAGTCCGGCTCGATGACGGTGTCGCATCTGCGCTTCGGTCCGCAGCCGATCCGCTCGACGTATTTGATCACCAGCGCGAATTTCATCGCCTGCCATCTGCCGACGTTCCTCGAACGCTACGAGATGCTCCGGCCGCTGGTGTCGGGCGGCACATTTTTGCTGAACACGCCGCACTCGCCGGCGGAGGTCTGGGCTACCCTGCCGACGCCGACGCAGCAGGTGCTGCTCGCGAAGAAGGCGAAATTCTACGTCATTGACGCCACCAAGGTCGCGCGCGAAAGTGGCATGGGCGGACGCATCAACACCATCATGCAGGTCTGCTTCTTCGCGCTCTCCGGCGTGCTGCCGAAGGACGAGGCGATTGACGCGATCAAAAAATCCATCAAGAAAACCTACGGCAAAAAAGGCGATGAAATCGTGAAGATGAATTTGCAGGCCGTGGACAACACGCTGGCGCACCTGCACGAAGTTGCGGTGACGAACCTCAAGCTGAACGGTGCCGGCCCACTGCTGCCGCCGATTTCGCCGGCCGCGCCGGAGTTTGTGCGCAACGTGCTCGGCACCATCGCCTCCGGTTTCGGCGACGAACTGCCGGTGAGCGCGTTTCCGAACGATGGTTCGTTCCCGACCGGCACCGCGCAATACGAGAAGCGCAATCTCGCGCTGGAAATCCCGGTGTGGGATGAGAAGACGTGCATCCAATGTTTGAAGTGCGTCGCCATCTGTCCGCACGCCACCATCCGCGCGAAAGTTTACGACGCGGCGGAACTGAAGAATGTTCCGGTCACGTTCAAGAGCTGCGACTCGCGCGTGCCGGAATTCAAGGGTTTGAAATTTTCGCTGCAAGTCGCGGCCGAAGACTGCACCGGCTGCAATTTGTGCGTGGAAGTCTGCCCGGCGAAAAACAAGACCGAGGCCAAGCTCAAGGCCATCAACATGCGACCGCAGGCGCCGTTGCGCGCGGCGGAGCATGACAACTGGAACTTTTTCCTCACGCTGCCGGAATTCGACCGGCGCAAGATCAAGACGACCGCGCTGCGGCAGCAGCAGCTGTTGCAGCCGCTGTTTGAATTCAGCGGTGCGTGCTCGGGCTGCGGCGAGACGCCTTACATCAAGATGCTGTCGCAGTTGTTCGGCGACCGCGCGGTAATCGCGAACGCGACGGGCTGCTCCTCAATTTACGGCGGCAACCTGCCGACCACGCCTTACACGACGAACAAGTGCGGCCGCGGCCCGACGTGGTGCAATTCCTTGTTCGAGGACAACGCGGAATTCGGCCTGGGCTTCCGCGTTTCGATAGACAAGCAGAAGGAATTCGCCGAGGAACTGCTGAAGAAACTTTCCGTGAAAGTCGGCGACGAACTGGCTACAGCCCTTCTCACGGCGGATCAAAACGACGAAGCCGGCATTTATGAGCAGCGCGAACGCGTCGTGGCGCTGAAGGCGAAACTGAAGAACATGGATTCGCCTGAAGCTAAATCTTTAATGGGCATTGCCGACCAGCTCGTGAAGAAAAGCGTGTGGATTCTCGGCGGCGACGGCTGGGCTTACGACATCGGCTACGGTGGTTTGGATCACGTCCTCGCCAGCGGTCGCAAGGTCAACGTGCTGGTCATGGACACGGAAGTTTATTCCAACACCGGCGGCCAGATGAGCAAATCCACACCGCGCGGCGCGGTCGCGAAGTTCGCCGCCGGTGGCAAACCGGCCGGCAAGAAGGATCTCGGCCTCATCGCGATGAGCTACGGCAACATTTACGTCGCCAGCGTGGCGATGGGCGCAAAGGACGAGCACACGCTCAAGGCGTTCATCGAGGCGGAGTCATTTCCCGGACCGTCGCTCATCATCGCCTACAGCCATTGCATCGCGCACGGCATCGCGATTGACACGGGCATTGGCGCGCGGCAGCAGAAGCTCGCGGTCGAGTCCGGCCAGTGGCTGCTCTACCGCTACGACCCGCGCCGGGCGGAACGCGGCGAGAACCCGTTGCAGGTGGATTCCGGCGCGGCGAAGTCGCAGGTGAAGGATTTCATGCTGACGGAAAACCGGTTCAAGATGCTGACCAAGAGCAAGCCGGAGGACGCGAAGAAATTCTTTGCGCAATCACAGGTGGAAGCCGACCGGCGCTGGAAGTTCTATCAATTCATGGCCGCGCGTGACACGAAGGTGGATAACGCGCCGGTGCCCGCGCCCAAACCAGCGACGGCGGTGGACGCTTAATCAAAACTTAACCGGAGAAAAAAATTATGGATCTGACCACAAAATATCTTGGACTGAAGCTGCGCTCGCCGCTGGTGGTTTCCGCGTCGCCGCTGTCGGAGGACATTGACAACCTCAAGCGCATGGAAGACGCCGGGGCATCGGCCATTGTGCTTTATTCGCTGTTCGAGGAGCAGTTGCGCCAGGACCGGCTGGAGCTGAACAAGAACCTGCAGCAGGGCACAGATAGTTTTGCCGAGGCGTTGACCTATTTTCCCGAGGCCGATGAATACAAACTCGGCCCGGAAGAATACCTGAAGCACATCGCCGCCGCGAAAAAGGCGACGCGGATTCCCATCATCGCCAGCTTGAACGGCTCGTCCGTCGGTGGCTGGACCGAATACGCCAAAAAAATCCAGAAGGCCGGCGCAGACGCGCTGGAGCTGAACATCTATTATATTCCGACCGACATGAATTTGGCCGGCGAAGCGGTCGAGGACACTTACATCAACATTTTGAAGGCGGTGAAATCCGAGGTGACGATTCCGGTGGCGGTGAAATTGAGCCCGTTTTTCAGCAACTTCGCCAACATGGCCAAGCGGCTCGACCAGGCCGGCGCAAATGGGCTGGTGCTGTTTAACCGTTTTTACCAGCCGGACATCGAGCTGGAATCGCTGGAGGTGAAGCCGAATATTTTGTTGAGCACGCCGATGGCGATGCGCCTGCCTTTGCGCTGGATCGCGCTGCTCTACGGCAAGCTGAACGCCAGCCTCGCGGCGACCAGCGGCATTCATCGCGCAAGCGACGCGCTCAAAATGCTGATGGCCGGCGCGGACGTGACGATGCTCTGCTCGACCATCATCCGCCACGGCATCCCGCAGATCGCCATGATCGAACGCGACTTGGTGGACTGGATGGAAGAACACGAATACGAATCGGTCAGCCAGTTGAAGGGCAGCCTGAGCCAGAAAAATTGCGCGGAACCGGCGGCGTTCGAGCGCGCCCAATACATGAAGGCGCTGACCGGCTATTCACTGACGCCGACGTAAATCTGTTTAAGGCGGTGGCGACTGCCGCGGGAAGTTGAACTAACAGATTCGCGGCAACTGTTCGCCGCTGGGCATGTCGAGGATCCGGTTGACGCCCAACGTGCTTTTCACCGTCACCAGCGGCGCGGTCTTTTCAACCACCTCGCCGATGAGCGCCGCACCGGTTGATACTTCGTGACGTCGGAGAATTTCCAGCGCACGTTCGGAATCTTTAAGGGGAACAAACGCAATGAATCTCCCTTCGTTCGCGACGTGCAGCGGATCAAGGCCGAGCATCTCGCACGCGGCGTGAACGTCTTCGCGGATTGGAATTAATTTCTGCTCGACGGCAATGTTGACTCCGGCGGCCTCGGCGATTTCATTCAACGCGCTTGCCAGTCCGCCGCGCGTCAGGTCGCGCAGGCAGTGGATTTCAATACCGGCTTTGATCAAATCCAAAACCGGTTCATAAACCGGGACGGAGTCGCTTTCAATCGTGCTTTCGAACTGCAGACCTTCGCGCACCGCCATGATCGCCATGCCGTGCCGGCCCAGATCGCCGCTTACAATCACGGCGTCACCCGGTTGGACATTTTGCGGGGAAATAATCTGTTCGTGTTCGATGACGCCGATGCCAGTAGTGTTGATGAACAAGCCGTCGCCCTTGCCTTTGTCCACGACTTTTGTGTCACCGGTGATGATTTGCACGCCGCATTTGTTCGCCGCGTCACGCATCGAACACACCACGCGCCACAAGGTTTCCATCGGCAACCCTTCCTCAATGATGAATCCACAGCTCAAATACAGCGGCCGCGCGCCGCTCATCGCCAGATCATTCACCGTGCCGTGGATTGCCATCGAGCCGATGTTGCCGCCGGGAAAAAAAATCGGCCGCACGACGTAGGAATCCGTCGTCATCGCCAGCCGGCCGGGCGGAACGGTAAATTGCGCCGAGTCGTGACGCGTGTCGAGAATCGCATTGGAGAAAGCCTTTCCAAAAATGTCTTCCAGCAGCCGGTGCATCAACTTCCCGCCGCCCCCGTGCGCCATCAGAACGTGCGGATACTGCGAAATGGGAATCGGGCAGGATGCACTGAAATCGGGCGTATTCATTTTGCTCCCGCCATTTCTTTCATGTCATGATGCCGATACCGATAGTAAGCCGCGCATGCGCCTTCACTTGAAACCATGGTCGCGCCGAACGGATGTTCCGGCGTGCAGCGCGTGCCGAACGCCGGGCATTCGTGCGGTTTTTTCAGCCCCTGCAAAATCAGGCCGGCGATGCACTCGGCCGGTTCCTCGACGCGGTGATCCGTCAGCTTGAATTTTTTCGCGGCATCAAACGCCGCGTAAGCCGCGCTCAAACCCAAACCACTTTGTGGAATTTCGCCGATGCCGCGCCACTTGCGGGGAACGACCTGGAATACCTTTTTCACCAGATCCTGCGCCGGCTGGTTGCCGGCGCGGGTGACGGCGCGAACGTATTGATTTTCCACTTCCGCGCGGCCGGACTCCAGTTGCTGCACCGTCAGCAGCACGCCCTGCAAAATATCCAGCGGCTCAAAGCCGGTGACGACAATCGGCACGCGGTATTTTTTTGCGAGCGGAAAATATTCCTCGTAGCCCATCACCGCGCAAACGTGGCCGGCGGCGAGAAACGCCTGCACACGGCAGTTTGGCGACGACATCAACGCCTCAATCGCCGGCGGCACGAGCACATGTGAAATCAGCAGCGAGAAATTTTTCAAACCCTTTTGCGCCGCCTGGAAAACCGCCATGGCCGTGGCCGGCGCGGTGGTTTCAAAACCGACGCCGAAAAAAACCACCTCGCGCGACGGATTTTCCTCCGCCAGCTTCACCGCGTCGAGCGGCGAATAGACGATGCGCACATCGCCGCCTTTCGCTTTCACAGCCAGCAGATCAGTCGTGCTGCCGGGCACGCGCAGCATGTCGCCAAACGAGGTGAAAACCACCTCGGGCCGCGCGGCGATTTCCAGCGCCTGGTCAATCACCTCGAGTGGCGTCACGCAAACCGGGCAGCCCGGCCCGTGGATGAGCGTGATTTGTTTCGGCAGCACTTCGTCAATGCCGAACTTCACGATGGCGTGCGTCTGGCCGCCGCAGACTTCCATGACCGTCCACGGCTTCGTCGTAACGTGGTGAATTTCCGCCGCGAGTTTTTGTGCGAGATCGCCATCGCGATATTCATCCAGAAATTTCATGGCGACTTTTCCTCGATTTCGCTCAGCTCGCCCATCTGCTTCAAGTATTCAAAAACTTTCTGCGCTTCGTCCTCATCCACTTTGCTCAACGCGAAGCCGACATGGATGATGACGTAGTCGCCGACGACCACCTCCGGAACATACGCCAGGCTGGCCTGTTTCACCACGCCGGAAAAATCAATCCGGCCCATGCGCGTCAACGGATCGTCGCCGCTGATGCTCAAAACCTTTCCAGGAATGGCCAGGCACATGATTTTATTTCAAGTTGAGATTATTCCGCGCCGCAAAAATCTGCCCGAGCGCGATGCCGCCGTCGTTCGGCGGCACGCGTTGATGCCAGTATGGCTGAAAATGCTCCGCGCGCAACCGCGACACGGTGCGTTCGGCCAGGTAGCGGTTTTGAAAACAGCCGCCGCTCAAAACCACGCGTGTCAGCCCGGATGCTTTGGCAACTTCGACCACCGCCTCGGCCAGCGCATTATGGAATTTTGCGGAAATTTCCGCCACGGAAACGCCGCCGTTCACATCCGTCAAAATTGAATACACCATCAGCGACCAGTCCAACACCCGTTTTGAGTCACGCGTGACCAGCGGCAAATCGTAACGGGCATCCGACCCGACACCTTCGAGCGCAAACTCCAATTCCATCGCCGCCTGGCCTTCAAACCGCATCTGCTGCCGCAGGTTGACCAGCGACGCGACGACATCAAACAACCGGCCGACGCTGGAGGTGGAAGGCGAGTTAAACCGACGCTGCAACATTCCCCGCAACGTGATCATTTCCACCGGCGGCATTTCGCGGAGCGGCGGCAGATGGGTCATTTCAAAGGCGGCTTCACCATATAATTCATAGAGCAAGCCCAGCGCGGCGCGGCGCGGTTCCTTCACCGCCTTGTCGCCGCCAGGCAGGCGGAACGGCAGCAAATGCGCAATGCGCTCCACTCCGGCGTCGGTGACGGAAAAAAACTCGCCGCCCCAGATGGTGCCGTCTAGTCCGTAACCCGTGCCGTCCCATGCGACGCCCAGCGCGGGCAGGGCCACTTCGTTTTCCGCGATGCACGACAGGACGTGCGCAACGTGGTGCTGGACACCAAAATTCTTTTTCCCGCTCTTTTGGGCAAACTGCGTTGACTGGTAATCCGGGTGCAAATCCGCCGCGATCATTTCCTGTTCAACGTCGTAGAGCTTGGGCAGTTCGCCGGCGACGCGCCGGAAGGCGGTGTTCGCCTGCTCGGTTTCCAGATCGCCGATGTGCTGGCTGAGGAAGACATTTTTGCCGACGGCGAGCGCGACGGAGTTTTTCAGATGCGCGCCGACGGCGAGAATATTTTGCATTTCGGATTTTGACGTTTGAATCTGCACCGGCAGCGGCGCGTAACCGCGGGCACGGCGCAGCATCATTTCACGACCGAGCATCACCCGGACGATGGAATCATCCAGATGGCGGACAATGGGCCGGTTGTGAACGAGAAAAAAATCAGCGATGCCGCGCAGCCGGACCAATGTTTCCGTTTCGTCCGTGCAGATCGGTTCGTCGCTCAGGTTGCCGCTGGTGGCGATGACGGGAATCTTCAACTCCGCCACCAGCAGATGTTGCAGCGGATTGGACGGCAGCATCACGCCGAGGTTAGGATTGTGCGGGGCGACGCTTTCGGCAATTTGAAATTTGTGATTTGTAATTTCAGATAATGGGCGACGGCGAAGCAAGACGATGGGCGCTTCCGGCGAAACCAGCAATCTTTGCTCCAGTGGCGAAACATCACAAACCGCCTTTACGCTTTCAAGCGACGGAAACATCAACGCGAAAGGCTTTTCCTCGCGATGCTTGCGTTCGCGCAGTAGCCGGACGGTTTTTTCGTTGCAAGCAGCGGCCAGCAGATGAAAACCACCGAGGCCCTTGACCGCGACAATTTTTCCACGGCGAATGGCATTGGCGGCGGCCCGCAGCGCTTCGTCGCCGCCGAAAATTGCCGCGCCGCTCACGTCCCAAAATTCCAAACGCGGCCCGCAAACCGGACACGCATTCGGCTGCGCGTGAAAACGGCGATCACTTGGGTTTTCGTATTCGATGCGACACGCGGGACACATCGGAAATTTTTTCATCGAGGTGTTTACGCGGTCGTAGGGCAACGCTTCGATGATGCTGAAGCGCGGGCCGCAGTTCGTGCAGTTCGTGAACGGATAGCGGAACCGGCGATTTTTTGAATCGGATATTTCCCGCAAACAGTCGGGACAGGTGGCGATGTCGGGCAGCACCAGCGCGGATTTACCGCCGCCGTTTTCGCTGGCGCGGATTTCAAATTTCTCGAATCCAACCGCATCCAGCCAGGTCGTCTCCATGCTTTGGATGGAACTGCGCGGCGGTTTTTCCGCTTCCAGCCGGCGCAGAAATTGTTCAAGCGTGGGACGCGGGCTTTCGGCCTCGACGAAGACGCCTTGCGGAGAATTGTTGACCCAGCCGGTCACCGCCAATTCGGTGGCGAGCCGATGAACAAACGGGCGGAAGCCCACGCCCTGCACCGCGCCGCGCAGGGCAAGCTTGACGCGCACCCGCGAGAGTGGCTGGTTTTTCATAAGCTCTTACGCATCCGACCGTGACCGCAACCTAGTTTCCAACACATCCTCCGTCACAACTTATCTTCTTTTGTCCAAAAGCAACCGGAATTTGTCAAACGCGGGGAATGATTTGATTTTCGGCTGCCGCCGGTTCACGTTGGCATTGCGTCCATGCACGAATTATCCATCATGACCGAGGCGCTGCGGATGGCGGTGGACGCCGCGCGAGCTGCCGGCGCGACGCGCGTGCGGAAATTGCGCCTGCGCATCGGCAGCTTGAGCGGCGTGGTGCCGGACGCGCTGCGGTTCGCGTTCGACGTGGTTTGTCACGGCACAATGGCCGAGGGCGCGACGCTGGAAATTGAAGCCGTGCCCGCTGCGTGCTGGTGCGCGACGTGCCGGGCGGAGTTTGGGTGCGTGGATTTTTTCAACGAATGTCCCCGCTGTCACAACGTCAGCGGCGAGTTGCGGCGCGGGCGGGAACTGGATATCGCCGTCGTGGAGACGGAATGATCCTGCGGCAGAATTGGGGCGGCGCTCTGTGAGCGTCATCTCTGCGGTGTAAATATTTCGGCGGTCACAGACCGCCGCTACAACAAATAAATTTATGTGCAAAGAAT